>Ga0247824_10002496_pt1 | contig 10302 bp, 9 predicted proteins | sample 13C_PalmiticAcid_FD_194412 | JGI IMG/M metagenome (GOLD analysis project Ga0247824, IMG submission 194412) | Soil microbial communities from agricultural site in Penn Yan, New York, United States - 13C_PalmiticAcid_Day48 | ecosystem: Environmental > Terrestrial > Soil > Agricultural land... | reverse complement strand
CTCGTGGAAATTCAGGTACCTGATTTTTTGTGGCTCAATTTAAGGTCCTCATGATGGGCCCTATACGGTCCACCTGGAGACGGGGACCTCAGAGTTAGCCACCAAAGTTAGCCACCAGAGTTACGGATTTTTTTGCTTTTAGTATTATAGATATCGAGGTTCGACTATTCCTTCTCTCGACTTTTTTATTTTTTTGGATCATGGCAATGAAAGGCTGCGAGGATCAGAATGTTGTGATGCCATAGTATTCAATAATCTCCTTTAGCTGAGCCGCCACCACCTCATCTCTATTGAGCCGTCCAGAGACCATCGTCAGGCTCTCCCAGTTCTCCATCATCCATGTAACATCTTCCACAGCAAGCTCAGGACTGGAATCAACGTCGAAATCTGACCTGAAATCAAGAGACCTCAATTGCTGTAGACTTGCTAGGCGTCCTAATCCACGATCGAGTCGAAGCTCCAATCCGAGATCATCCCCTTCGTAGGAGGACCCTTCATATTTCACGTTCAAGTGCTCAAGTTGGACCAACATTGATAAGCGCTCAAAGACCACTTGCTGCAAGTCCTGCTCGGATTCCGCGTATCGGAACCAAATCTCCAGCTCTCGGAGTTGCTTACAAGCCCAGGGTCCACGTTCCGCGATATCCTTGGCGGTGACATGTCCAGCGTGTAGCACTTCCAATCGCGCACAGGAACACAGTATATCCAGAAAGACTGAATTGTCACTTCCATAGTCAAGTTCCACTCGCACAAGTGTACTGAAGTGGAGGCTGAGGGCATTGGATGATTGCGTCTCCATCAAACAGTTGGAACCAAATTCGACGAGTCCTCCGTGGCCGTTCCCGATATTTCTGAGAATGTATGCTAAGTTCTCCACTCGACCATCCGTTGTGTAGACGAATAATTTGCTGAGGTGAGGCCAGTGTCTGTGCAGTGATCGTTCCTTGAGTGTTATAAGATCCACAATTTCCAAGTTCAGAGACTCCAGCATTGGGGATTGAAGAATCAGATCCAGATAATATGGTTTGTCCAATATTTCGGTGCCTGAAATATCGAGTTGGCGCATCCGAGTAAACACCTCGTTACTTGGGCCACCTCCATCTTCGGTTTTGACATAGTTCATCATGAGGCTCTCCAGATTCACGCACGTTTTCCAAAGCCAAGGCGAAGCACGACCCTCGACCTGTGTACTCATCAGACTCAAGGTCCTGAGATGAGGGTGCTCGGACAACCTCTTCCAGAATGCTTTTTTTGTATTCACTCTCCCGATGCTCAGATCGACCAACATTGGAGTTGACTTGGTGAAATCCATGGTGATCTGTTTGGATTTGGAAGACGGCTTCCAGCGGAACATATTAACACTGAAACGGCGCACTTTCGGGTAGTCGTACTTGTCCAGTCCACCGAGCGTTCTGAATAGTGAAAGATCCTGTATCAAGTGCCGATGTTTGTAGACGCTAACACGATCGGGGCCAAAGTGAGCATCATTACCAAGAGCATCCTTCCTATCCTTGAATCCTACTTGGATGACTCGCCACCGTCGAGGAAGGAACATGTTGTGCCAGGTCTTGCAAACACGGACGCAGCTTGCAAGGTCTTCATCCTCGAGATACGATGCCACCATGTCTGCGATTTCTGGCACCTCCAATGGATTTGTGTGCTCCATGGCTTGTCTGGGTGCTGGTAGCGGTGTGTTGACTGTGTGGAAGAAGTAAGTGCGAGGACGGTAGTGATGAGTGTTGAGTTGGTGAGAAAGCGATGAGGGAGAAGGTCAACAGTTTTTCACACCTACAATACGCAACTGTTTAAGAGTGACCGCTTTAACCAGGGCTCGCTGCCACATCTTGTACCATTTCTCGAGGCAGCAGCTGGACAATGCAGATCAGTCAAGCAAACGGGAAGTCATGGTTACACGGTTACCCAGTGCTGTTTGATGGAGGGGCGTTGCAATGGCGCCTTGAAATGTATCCTGTGTCAATAACCATTGGACTTCAACACTGCCATCATTCATGAGGATTCCATATCGTAAGTTTACTTTGAAATTTTTGAAGTGCTTGACGGGGCACCATCGACGACTATCATTGCACATTAATACCATGCGATTCGAATACATTCACAAGTCGGGCCTTCACCTCTTTATCGCCATTGAGCGGCCCTTTGACTCTTCTCAGTTTCTTCCAGTTGTTCACCATCCAGGTAACGTCTTCCATCTCAAGTTGAGGAAAAGGAGGACTGTCACTTGACGTGTCAAAAGAGAGATCAGTCAACTGGCGCAGACTTGCCAGGCGTCCCAATCCACAATCAAGCCGAAAATCCAACCCAAAATCACGATCTGTGCTGCCAGCTGGGTACTCTATTGTCAGTTGTTCAAGCCGGACCAACGCCGACAAGCGCTCAAATACCATCGGCTGCAGACTTTGTTCCGATGGAGAAAATCGAAAATAGATCTTCAGCTCTCGGAGCTGTTGACAAACCCACGGTCCTCGTTCCACGACATCCTTAGCGGCGACATTCCAAGTCTTCAGAATCTCCAGTCTCGGACAGAAGCGCAGTACATCCAATGACATACAACTGATATCCCACTTTCCCCTGAAATCCACTTTTACTAAGGTGCTGAAGTGGACACTGAGAGCCCTGAATGCTTCCTTGTCCAATCCCCAACCATGCAGCCGCAAGTCAACAATATTCCAGGGATTCGCCCCAATTCCATTGAGTAAGAATGCCCAATCCATGTCCTCGGCATAGCTAAAGATATGAAGTTTCCTGATGAGAGGCCATGGTCTGTTCGATGCTTGTTTGCTGATCCCTTTTAGGCGTCCAATCTCCCACTCCAAAGACTCCAGCTTGGGTGATTGGAGAATGAGATCCAGTTGATGTGCGTCGCGTATCAAGTCGGCCCCATTCATGTCTAGTTTGCGCATCCGATCGAATACCATATTCCTCGGGCGAACACCATCTCTGAAGAAAAAATTGCGCATCCGGAGACCCTTTAGCTTCATGCACATCTTCCAGAATCCTAGTGTATCATCAGCCTTGATCGATGCATTTGACAGAGCCAGGTTCCTGATATGAGGGTGCCCCGACAATGTCTCCCAGAATCCAGGTACGAAATCCACGCCACTCAATTCCAAATCGACAAGTGACGGGGTTCCACTGATACGGTCCATGGGGTTATGCTTGTATGCTGTAATAATACCGAACGTATCAATCATCAGATGGCGCAGATTCGGGTATTGGTACACATGGAGCCCAGCAAGCTCGCTGATCAGAGAGAGGTCCTGTATCAAGTGTCGGTGACTGTAGATGTGGTCTCGATCGGGGCCAAAATGAACGTTTGTACCAAGATACTCCTCAAATGAGAATCCCACGCGGACGACTCGCCATCGGTGAGGGAGAAAAATGTCGCGCCAGCTCTTGGAAACACGGGCGCAAATTGCAAGGTCCTTTCCATTGAGATATGTAGAAATCTGATCTGTGATCTCCTGTATCTCCAGTGCATGTGCAGGGGACATGGTTTGCTCAGACGCTTGCAGTGGTGTGTGCACTGCGCGGACACGGAGAGAAGTGATGAGGGGGGAGTTGGTCAGAAGGAAGCAGATGAGGAAGAGTAGCAATTTTTCGCACGGTGAAATGCAAATGCAATTTAAGGGGTCAGTTGTCGAGCAAAGTTTGTTGTGCAGTGCGGATAAATCGGTCCATCGAATTCATGCAGTGCCCTAGCGTACCACCATCACTGTGTGACAGCAACCGAACGCCTTCTTTAGTTGGTCCGTCTTCTCTTGGTCGTTATTGAGGCTTCCTTTGATTCTCTCCAGCTTTTGCCAGTTCCCACCATCCACTCAACTTCTTCCATATTAATTCAGGACTGTAACCCGTTATAAAGTGGACGTTGAATTGAAGAGTGGTCAACCGCTGTAGACTTGCAAGGTGTCCCAGCCCACAACCAAGTTGAAACACCAACACTTCATCTCCGCGACCTTCGCAGTATATGATGGGGGCATTCCATTATTAAGCGCTCGAGCCGGGTCAATGTCGATATGCGCTCAAAGACCAATGCTTGCAGATGCCTCTCCTGGCTTTCAAAATGAAACCATATCTTTAGCTCACGGAGCTGTTGGCATACCCAGGGTCCCCGCTTCTCGACATCCTTGGAAGAGACACCCTTAGCCAACAAAACCTCCAATCTCGGACAAAAGCACAGCATATCCAAAACTACAGCACCTTCGCCGAGATCTTGCGCTTCAAGATCCACCTTCACACGAGGTCGTGCAGTACCTATTGGATTTTGATGCTACAGGACTAGAGGAAGAACACACGATTACCGGATAGCGATGCCATGCGATTTCAATACTTTTCTAAGCTGGGTTCTCACTTCTCTCTCACGATTGAAGCATCCCTTCATAACCTCCAACCTTTTCCAGTGCTCCAGAATCCACTCAACCTCTTCCATGCCAAGATCAGGGTTCCGCCTATCGCTACGCGACGAGCACAACCAGATATAATTCAGTTGCTGTAAGCTTGCCAGCCGCCCTAGTCCACAATCAAGTCGAAACTTCAATACATCGAGATAACCACCGCCGCCGGAAGCGTTATAATTCAGCGTCAATCGCTCAAGTCGAGTCAACTTCGACAAGCGCTCAAACATCAGTTGCCGCAGATCTTCCTCCGATGCATCAAAAAGGAACTGTATCCTGAGTTCTCGGAGTTGTTGACATACCCAGGGTCCTCGTTCTGCAACACTTTTTGCAGGGACGTCCCTGGCAATCAGTTTCTCCAGTCTGGGACACAAACATAGTATATCCGGGATAGTAGAGCTGCTAATCACCACACTAGAGATGAGATTCACGTCCACGAGAGTACCGAAATGGGAACCAAAGATCCTGGGTGTTTGTTTGTCTGGTCCTGAAAGATAGGGCTCCTGGCCTGCAATGTCCCTGGTACCACCTTCGACCCTTTTGAAGATGAATTCCAGATCTGTGTCTTGACGGCAGCCACTGACATGGAGTTTCTTGAGACGAGGCCAGTCAACTTTCACAGTTCGTTCCTTGGTGACCGCGTATCCACCGACCTCCAATTCTAGGGACTCTAGCTTTGGCGATTGAAGGAGCAGATCCAGATATGTATCGTCCAGCAAGTTTGTATTTAACCTCAGTTGGCGTAGTCGACCAAACACCACATTTCCTGGACGACTTCCATCATCCATCCAGAGGTATCTCATTCGCAGAGTTTCCAGGTTCATGCACGTTCTCCACAGCCCTATTGAGACATCAGCCTTGAATAATATATGCCTCAGATCCAGATGCCTGAGATGAGGGTGTTTTGACAATGTCGTCCAGAATCTCGGCGGTGTCTTCACGGCAGCCAATTTCAGATCGACAAGTATCGGTGTTTTCACGGTGAGGTTCATGAACAGTCGATCGTGTCTACCCCGAGGAAAGTTCATCTCAATCACCAGGCTACGCACGTTTGGGTATTGGTACTTGCCAAACGCCCCAATCTTGTTGAACAGTGAGAGGTCCTGTATCAAGTGTCGATGGTCGCTGATAGCATTCTGCTTGGGACCGATGGGAAAGGTGTTGCCCATCTCATCCGCCCCGTGTCCTCCGTTGATGATCCGCCACCGGTGAGAAAGGAACATGCTGCACCAGTTCTTGGAGACACGGATGCATGCTTTAACGTCGCTTCCTTCGAGATACGATACAACCAAGTCAACGATTTCCTGTATCTCCAGCGGGTTTGAGGGCGTCATGGCTTGCGTGAACGCTTGTAGCGGTGCTGGATGGGTGGAAACGGAGAGGGTGAGAACGGAAGTGATGAGGGTTGAGCTGATCAGAAAGAAAGCCGATGAGGGAGAAGAGGGTGGACCGCAGCGGACTGCGGCAAAGAAGGAACTCTGAACAGTCCTCTGGCATGCGCTTTTGTTTGTTTTCTGACGTTCACACGGTCAGTGCTGTAACGTTAGACAATGCCGATCATTTTCAAACTGGACAATCTACACTTCGTCAGACGAGACAGCAGATCTGCGGTGAGTACAGCCCGTCATCCGGTGATACACATTGACACTGGCCATTCAGGGGGGTGCAACTTGGATCAATTTTATTTTTCCACAGAAATGCCATGAGATTCAATCATGCCCCAAAGTTGGGTCCCCAACTCCCCCTCCGTATTAAGGTCTCCCTTAATCTTCTCCAGCTGCTTCCAGTTATTCAGAATCCACTCGACCTCCTCTATGTCTAGACCGGGATTCCGCTGACTCGAGCTCGATGTCCAAAACTCGACACAAGCCAAATGCTGTAGGCTTGCCAGCTGCCCCAGTCCACAATCAAGTCGACATTCCAGCACGCCATAATGGCTACCGCGGTGAGGAATACCGTAATTCAATGTCAATCGCTCAAGCCGAACCAGTGTCGACAAGCGTTCAAACATCAATTGCTTCAGATCTTGTTCCGATGCCTCGAACAAGAACTGTATCCTGAGCTCTCGGAGTTGTTGACATACCCAAGCTCCCCGTTCCGCAACACTGCGAGCAAGGGCATTCCTAGCCCGCAGAATCTCCAGTCTTGGACAGAAGCACAGTATATCAGGAAGTGTAGAGTTGCTAATCACCACACTGCCGAGGAGATCCACGTCCACAAGAGTTCTGAAGTGGGAACCAAAGTCCATAGATGCCAGTCTGCCCAATCCAGAATGATAGGGCTCCACGTCAACAGTGGTTCCGGGATAACTTCCGACTCTTTTGAACATGAATGTCAGATCTGTGTCCTCATAGCCACCAGTAATACTCAGGTTCTTGAGGCGAGGCCAATCACCGTTCACTGTTGATCCCCTGATGATCCCGTAATCGCCGATATCGTATCCTCTGACCCCGTATCCACTTCCCCCGTACGGGCCGATCTTCAGTTCGAAGGACTCGAGCATTGGAGATTGAAGCACCAGATCCATATAACAGGTACCCTCCAGTAATATGATGGTATCTAATCTCAGCTCGCGTAGACGATCAAATAACATGTTTCTTGGGCGAGCTTGATCGTTCATGATGACAAAGATCATGTGAAGACTCTCCAAATTCACGCACGTTCTCCATATCCCTGCCGAGTCGTCGGTCTGGATTGATAAATACCCCAGGTACAAGCGCCTGAGGGATGGGTGCGTCGATAATTTTTCCCAGAAAATCGATGGTACCTTCACAAAATTCAACTTCAGATCGATAAGCATCGGGGTGTTTGTGGTGAGATCCATGGAGAATGAACTGTCATTAGAATTGAACCCGTCCATAAATCTCCAGACGGCGCAAGTTTGGGTAATGGTGTTCGGTGTACCCATTGATCTGTTTGGACAGAGAGAGGTCATGGATCAAGTGTCGATGATTACAGATGGCGTCTTGCTCGGGACCGATAGGAATGGTATTGCCACTGGTACTATCCACTTTGTATCCTGCTCTGACGATTCGCCATCGATGAGAAAGGAACGTGTCGCGCCAGCTCTTGGAGACACAGATGCATGTGGTAACATCTTTACTTCCAAGATACGATATAACCAGGTTTGCGATCTCCTGTATCTCCAGTGGATGTATGGGTGCCATGGCTTGCTCGGAGCGCCTGTAGTGGTGTGTCGGCCGCGTAAAAACGGAGATGGGAACAGGAGTGATGAGGGTCGAGTTGGTTGATGAGCAAGAAGAGAACAGTGTGAAGTTTTGACTGCGCCAGTTGTCCCTCTCAATTTGGTTTAGGCTGCCCCTCAACTTAACCAGTGCAAATCCGGCGAACACACAGCTACTGCCATCGTTAGAAGCATATCTTGTCCTTTTATTCTCGCTGTTCGGGAACAGGTAGCTGGCGTCAACTACCTATCATTGTTGTTTGACAGCAATGCCATGGGATTCAAATACTCTTTGAAGCTGGGCTGTCAGCGTCTTGTCCTTGTTGAGACTTCCCCTGATGATCTCCAAGGTTTTCCAGTTTTCCACCATCCACACCACATCTTCCATGCCAAGATTGGGATTCCGCCAGCAGAGACTCGGCGTGCCCAAGCAAACAGAAGTCAATTGCTGTAGGCTTGCCAGCCGCCCAAGCCCATGTTCAAGTCGACATTCCAGCAGGTCAAAATCGTCAGTGCGGTCAGACATCACATAATCCAGTCTCAACTGCCTAAGCCGAACCAACGTTGACAAGCGCTCAAATACCAGTTGCTGCAGATCTTGTTCCGATGCACCAAATAAGAATTGAATCCTGAGCTCTCGCAGTTGTTGGCACACCCAAGGTCGCTCCGTAGCACGACGAGCAAGGACGTTCCTGGCACGCAGAATCTCCAGTCTCGGACAGAAGCATAGTATATCCGGAATCGTGGAGCGGCTAATCATCATGCTGGCGGAGAGATCCACGTACACAAGAGTACCAAGGTGCGAGCCAACGACCTTGGATGCTCGTGTATTCAATTCTGAACGATAGGGCCCCAGGCCGAAAATGTTTCCAAAGCCATTGCCAGCTCTTTTGAAAATGAAATCCAGATCTGCGTCTTCACGGCAGCCTTCGACATGGAGTTTCTTGAGATGAGGCCAATCACCGGCAACTCCTTGTCCACTGACGACCTTGCGGCCTACGATTTCTAGACTCCAGCATGGGGGATTGAAGCATCAGATTCATGTGATATGATGAACCTTCCAGAAAGTCGGGCGAGTGTAACCTGAGTTGGCGTAACTGAGCAAATACCACATTCTCTGGGCGGCATCTATCGTCTATCCCGACATTGGCCATTTGAAGGCTCTCCAACTTTATGCACGTTCTCCACAATCCTGACGCGTCGTCGACATCGAGTGATAAATACGCCAGATCCAAATGCCTGATAGAAGGGTGCGTCGACAAGGTCTCCCAGAATGTTGATGGCGCCGTTACGCCAACCAATGTCAGATCAGCAAGCATCGGGGCCATTGTGGTGATGTTCATCAAGAGCGGATTGCTTTTGCTAGCATGCCTACTCATGTCGATCACCAAACGGCGCAGGTTTGGGTAATGGTACTCGTCGTATCCTCTGACCTTATTGAACAGAGAGAGGTCCCGTATCAAGTGTCGATGGTTAGAGATGGCATCTTGTTTGGGACCGATAGGAGAAGTGCCACCATAGGTTTCCACGTTAGATCCTGCCGTAACGATTCGCCACCGATAAGGAAGGAACATGCGGCGCCAGCTCTTTGAGACGTGGACGCATGTTTTAATGTCGTTTCTTTTGAGATACGATACAACCAGGTCTACAATCTCCTGTATCTCCAGTGGACCCGTGGGTGCCATGGCTTCCTTGAACGTTTGTAGTGGTATGTTGGGCGCGTGGAAACGAAGAAGCTGAGAACAGACGTGATGAGGATCGAGTTGGTCGGGAGAAAACTGATGAGGAAAAAAAAAGGGCACAGTCCAGTGTGAGTGCGACTGGGGCAGAGAAGGACTCGACAGTCCATGTTTGCATGTTTTATTTTGTCATTCAAGGATTGCCCCTCAACGCTAAGCGTGGTCCCAAGTGCTGCCTGATTGATGGAGGTACCTGGCATCAGAATGATTGCCTTACATCCTCTCTCTACACTGAACAGACTATACCACTATAGTAAGTTGGCCGTTAGAGAGGGTAGTCAATCTGAGGGGAATGCAAACCTGCGATCCGATGGATGCACAGCTATGGACTTTGACACTGCTATCCATCATCCAAGGAAACACATCAGCTCCTTTACTTGAACGGACTGCTGTTCAAGAGCAAAGCAGCCGGCGTCATCCACCACCCATCCCGAGCTCTACGGTGATACCACGAGACCTCAATACTTTCGTAAGTTGAGCCCTCAATTTGAGGTCCTTATTGAGATTTCCCTTGATCCTCTCTAGCTTTCCCCAGTTCTCCAGAATCCATTCAGCCTCTTCCAAGCCAAGGCTAGGACTCCCCCAATCGATCCCCCATCTGTTGTTCGGCGTGTTAAACCAGACAAAAGTCAACTGCTGAAGGCTTGCCAGCTGCCCTAGTCCACAATCAAGTCGACATTCCAGCCCGTCATATCCGCTACCGCGGCGAGAATGACCATAATCTAGTGTCAACTGTTCAAGCCCGACCAATTTTGACAAGCGCTCGAAGATCAGTTGCCTTAGATCTTGTGTCGATGGATCAAACAGGAATCGAATCCTGAGCTCACGGAGTTGTTGGCACACCCAAGGTCCTCGTTCCGCAACATGACGAGCAAGGACGCCCGCAGACTGCAGTCTCTCTAATCTCGGACAGAGACACAGTACATCCGGAAGAATAGACCAGCAGATTGTCTCGCTACGGAGA
>Ga0247824_10002495_pt1 | contig 10302 bp, 10 predicted proteins | sample 13C_PalmiticAcid_FD_194412 | JGI IMG/M metagenome (GOLD analysis project Ga0247824, IMG submission 194412) | Soil microbial communities from agricultural site in Penn Yan, New York, United States - 13C_PalmiticAcid_Day48 | ecosystem: Environmental > Terrestrial > Soil > Agricultural land... | reverse complement strand
AGCATTATCAATGGTGTCAGTGGTTGTATCCATCATTCTTGTTCCACTGTACCAAATTTTAAATGGATTTCCTTCAGGAATGTACACGACGTCGTGAAAGTCAATTTCACGGGGTGGTCGTGTACAAGGAAATCTGCTCAACCGACGGTGCCATGAGACCGAACGTTTACCAAAAACGCCGCGAGATCGGTGTGCAGTATAGAGAATGATAGGCTCGTCCCGGAGGTATAAAAGGGCAACAGTTGTGGGGAAGAGTTCTTTGACTCCTTGACAAAGACTCACCTTCCCCCAACCGTTGCTACTTGTTGCGACAGTCGGCGTACTGATCGGACAAGAGAACTAATTACCATGAACAAGTGCTTTGCCTGGTAGCCGTGGTTCGTCCCCACACACAACTCCAGATGAATGGGTCCCTAACCCCGGCCAAGCCTTGAACCCAATTGCATTATGCGACTTCAACCAAAGATGAACAACTCCTCAACACTCTCACTGCATACTGCATCAAATGTGCGAAGGCGTATCATCCTGCTTCTCTGTTTCCTGTGGATCAGTGCCTAGATGAGCTCCTGGATCATTTTCCGGACATGTTGGCGGATATTTTCAGGAAGGCATCTTACATCCCAGCTCAGAAGCAGACGTGTCCTATCTCTCGCATCCAAGTCGCCAACTTCATTTACTTTGATGCGTATATTTTTCTTTGCTATCGCCGTCGGCAAATCCATCCTGAATTCCACCGACAACTGCCACGTCTCGTTCCCCAAAAACGAGTTCGATATGTTATCCGTTTGATTGCCTTCATCATAGTGATTTGCTCTCATCGCGGGTGTCTTTTATCTCGACCCTTTTGTTACGATAGTGTGGATCCCCCTGATCTTGATCCATCCTGCAACCGCTCTGCGCCTCCCGTGTCTCTATGCGCAAAAATGGCTTCTATACGTTGTCTATTTGATTGCGATCATCGTGCCTGCCTATTTTCTCTTCTCTCCTGAGATACTGATGCTTATCTCCTTGGTACTTCTCCGTCCTCCTGTCATCCAGCGATTATGGTATTTCTTTTCCGGAAAGCCGTCTCTTAATACCAACTACTACGGAAGACTCGTGGTCACCATGAGGTTTCAGCTTCCTATTTTTTCTTCCAAGGGGTCCTTTGTCTACTTTGTCTACAGAATCTCTCCTCTTTGGAGGCAAGTTTCAGAGTTCCCGTCCATGCAGACCACAAAAAGAGTTACTGTCAGCCCACGCGATATCTGCGTATCGCCATTCCAGCTTTTCTCCAAAATTTCTGGCACGAACTTTTTGGACAGCCCTGCTGTGGTGACGAGTTTACAGCTCAAATGGTATCACAACTGTGTCTTTTATTGTTGAGTTCTGCGTTCACTCAATCACTATCGAAAATGGTCTAACTGTTGAACTGTTGAACTGTTGATTACATTCAATTAGGTACACGTTTGGGTTTCGGGTCTGGCTGGGTCGTTTCATTCTGGTGCTCGCGTACATTGGTCTCGTAATGGCCACCACCGCGCGAAATATCGATGAGTCACTGCGCGTGTCGTCGTTGTGGAGACAAGGGGAACCACCTCCCTCGTATGGCTTTATCACACAGGATTATTTGGCATATCTTGTTGCTTATTTGATAGGAACGCCTCTGGTAATCTACGAATTTGTACAGTGCATCCATAGACCACCCAAATACTTCAGGTAGATGTTGGGCTTAACAGCAATGCATCGTTTTGCGTTTGCACAGCATCCCTGTACTGACATACCGTCCTTTTCAAAAATAGCTCACCATTCAACTACATCCGCCTCACAGCTTTCATTTTATCCTTCATTGGGTCTGCTTGCAACATGTTCGATCTAACAGCTCAGGAGGGTGAGGGCATCGATCTTGGACCCAAGGAACTCCCGTTCATGAGCTTTACAATACTGCTGATGTACATAACTATAGTGAGTGCTTCAAACTGTTTATAGCTATTATCTTGATGATTAATTCCTTGGCTTTGGGCTTGCTACTCATTACTCCACTTCAAATCGAGCAGCTACTTGAACTGAGAGCCATCAGGCCCTTAGGAATTGCGGTCAATATCATCTCCAGCATGGCACGAAGAATCGGGTGGTATTTTTTGATCTTCTTCTTCATCTTCGTGGCATTTACGCACTCGTTGCTGTACATCCTGCACAACCGCCGGTACAAGCCTTGTGAAGGAAAGGACTGTGAGAATACAGATAATCCTAGCTCATATCCTACAGATTTCGGTCGAGCCTTGTCAGCGACTATTTTTTTCTTGGTATCTATAAGGGCTCATGTCTTAGGCGTAGAAGCGTTGGTCTGAAAACGAACCCTTATCAGCATGTGTGCCTTGCACTGACCAGTACCTTATCTCGAATACGCTTCTAGTCTGGCCGTTACGATCCTGTTGATAAGTCGTTCATATGGGGATCGACAGAATTTCATGTCTTGATGGCGATCTTTTACTTCTTCACTGCATTTCTCTTCATCAACCTTCTGATCGGTAAGACTAAACGAAAAAAAAAAAAAAAATCCGCTGATGAGAAGGTGTATTGAAGTTCATATCATTCTTGGACGCGGAGTGGTGTCTGAAGATCTAACACAGCTAGGCTGGTAATCCTTTCAAAACTACAGCACTGATGAATGACGCGTTTCAAGCCAGCGAGAAGGAAGGAGAACTTGCACATTATAAGTACTTGTCCGAGGTGATTGCAGGTCAGTTCTGGACATTCTTTTATCCGCGCACTACGTCGTCGAAATTTCTCGGATCAAAAGCATGAACACAGCTGTTGACAGGTTGAACGATTGAATGCTGCTGTATAGAGATGGAGTGGATTTTCGTATCCAACTCCACTGCCATCAAACTGCGCAACCCTCGCTACATCCATACCCACCCAGGACTTGTCTACTACCATGTAACTGAGGAAGAAGTGGAGAAGTATTGGTCAAAGCACTCGGTTTCCAACGTCTCGAGTCTCTCTCCCGAGAATCGTTTTGTGGTTGAAACATCTTCAGCCAACCAGCATACCATCCTAAACGACATCAAAACCCTTGCAGAAGATGCCAAGCTTGAGCGTTCTGACCGTGTCCGCTCCCACCATGAGACGAAGCAGGAGATAGCCGAGGCGAAGCAAGAGATTGTTGAACTCAAGCAGCTTATCGTGAGTCTTCTGGGTAAACTGGATGACAAGAATGCGCGTCCTATTGATGAGCAGTGACCATAGACGCACGTTGATAATTAAAGGGTGGCGACCATCCCCAGGTCCCTTTTCTTCCGCTCACTGTGGCACCCAGAGTGAGCGAACCCTGCAAACAACGGCCATCGGAATTGAAGTACATGTAGCTGATCATGACACATGGTGTGCTACTCTAATTTTTTTTTTGACCAGATCTTCCTCTGAGGCAATCGACGGCACAGCAGATTCCTTTGCTTTGCTGCTCGAGATCCGTATCGACATAGATGTTGCGCGTGCTTGTCCCGTCTCGTCTCGGGATTTGGAACAGAATTCTCAATTGAGAGGGAGGGAGTCCGCGCCTACCAAATACCTGGCGCAGTCGAGCTGTAGATAACCTTGCGACGCCGACCTCTTCTGTGATGTGGCACCCAAAGAGTTGTTGTTAACAGCGGTCTTCGTCACTCTAGTTTTCTGCCTACGGGCCATCGGTGCTACATGCTGAGGATGAATGATTTACCATGAGGCACAGCCATCACTCCATTGGACCCGCACGTGGCCAGTGGCGAACCCCAACCTTAAAACGCCCAGGTCAAGCAAAACTCATCATCCCGACTTTGCCTCTTTCTCATTCATCTTGATCACCCAACCCATCGTGTTCGCCAACTCGCACAAGAAGGGCCTCGGACATTCACGCGCAAGCTCACCATTGATAAACAGGGGTCCCCGCCTGTGTTAGAACGTGTGACATGTCTACGACTGAGATCCCTCTCAATAACCTGGGTCCGCCAACTCAGGACAGTGACCAGGCCTCAAGAGAGCCCCTGCTGTCGATACCATCTCCTACACCAAGTGTTTCCTGCCGTAGCTCTGCCGGATCCGCCGCAGCCAACGACGAAGATGAGGCTCATCGAAGATTCTTCAGGGATTCCTCTTCTCCCCCAACGTTCACAAGCAGGTAACAACTGGTGATTTACGTTTGAAATAACGGCTGTAGTCTCATGAAAAAAAAAAAGGTACTCCAAGTATGCCTAACGTCGGCTGGTATTCCCATCGTCATAATAGTGATAAACCGTGAGTGAATCTCTCATCCGGGCTCTTCATTGACATGCCTTTGGCGATGGATCTTTGTACTTACAGCCGTCGTCGAGGACGAATCTTTGATCTCCATAGCGCTGGTGCATCAGTCGTGATTCCCGAGAAGACGCATACTTTCAAGGTACCATAGGGGTATCTCGAACGCGTTATGATGTATCTGCACCACTTTTACTCAAAGATCTCCACTTATCGCTTTGGTGCATAGTTTATAGCCGATTTCCAGGAATGTCAAGCAGGACACTACGTTGTTCAGTGGCGTGTCAATCTCCTAGAGGACCTTTCAATTCCCAGCGGGCTCCGTTTCTCGGTCATCATCACTTACGATGTATGTTTGAGTGAGCCTTGAATTTTTCCACCTCGACAGCGCACACACTCATACAACATGATATGATGGAATGCATTTAGAGCGAAGAGATGGACACCACAACATTACTGGACTCTGTTATGCCGTTTGAAAGTCTACAGGATCTAGCAGGCAATCAGGACTCTGCAGGTAATGTCTGGAACATTGAAACGTCTTGTCGTCGTGGAATCTGGTTAGTATGATTGTACTCACGACTGACTTGTCCCAAGTGAGGGGAGGAAAGTATGACCTGAGACTAGAAGAACTGGTCGTCATTCAGCCTCACGAAGGTCAGGCCCGAGTCGAGTTGGCACTTTTCAACAATGATGGTATCAGACGCTTTGAGAACTCTGGTCTTGAGGTCGACTCTGTCCAATTTAGGCCTATCGCAGTAGCGTATGAACGTCCAGGTAAGCATAAAAACTAGAACTCTGCTTGGATTGGATAGTTGTGATTCCCTCTAACGGATTCTTCTCTCGATACAACTCTTGTTAATGCTACCTACAGACGATGTTCGTGAGTACCTTGTAGAAAGAGCCACCAAGTCCACCTTTAATATTGAGGCCATGGAATCGCTTGCCAACGCTCTCGGCACGCCTTTGGACACCTTACCGGCTATCTCAATAACTCGATTGGCATGGGCCAAGGACGGTTGGTTTCTTGCCGCTCTGGCGGTCGCAAAAGATGAGGCGCGTATCATCATTTGGGACATGAGTCGTGTCAAGGATCCATCCAATCCGGCAGCTGATATATCTGGTCTTCACCAAAATTGTGTCATTGCAACTGTTGAGCATCAGGATATTGACCAGCTTTCAATTGGACTGGCCATTTCTGCAAAAGGTGATCAAGTGGCAATCTACCAGGAACCGAAAATCGGATACTGGAAAGCAGGATCCCAGTTGGAACTGTGCGAATTCCAATTGCACCTCTACAACTTTGTTTTGGATTTAAACCAGCAAACAGGGAACAGGGTGAGCGGAAACACTTTAGGCAGACTGGAACTGCAAGTCGGCCACCCGCATAGCATGTTTGATACGTTCATCGGCTACGGTGCATTTCTGACAAATTCTGACAGCGGTAAATGGATGAGGGAGCCCGAATGGATGAAGAAGGAACCCGAATGGATGAAGAGGGAGTCCGAATGGATGAAGAAGATACCCGAATGGATGAAGGAACTCGAATGGATGAAGAAGAAACCGGATCCTTCTCGGATCGGTACTGTGGGTGTGGAGGATTGCGGCACGGATGATGGTGAGGAAGAGGAGCGCTCAGACGACATAAACCATACTGGTAGTAGTGAAGATTCGACAGTCTGGACATTCTTTGCCGCCTGCGACGGGATTTACATTGATATCTTCGAGATCTCACCAGAGCTGAAATGGACGCACATTCATGCCATCCAGCTGACAGTTCTCGTACCAACACTCAATTGGCGGGCCACTTGCTTGATGATGATGGAGACGATGACCACCAGTGACACATTCATGTGGCTCGAGGACGACGGATGTTGCTCCATTTGGGATCTGCAGAACGGATCCAACATCACCTATATATCATGCAAAAAGAACTCGACATTTTATGATACGAATATCCGCGAAGCCGTCCGGATGGCCATCTCTCCTGACGGATCCATCGTCGCATCGGCAGATAGCGATGGGACGCTGACAACATATTACACTCGGACCGGTATCGAAATCAACAATAGAAGGTTCCTCTGCCACAAAGTAGAGTATATTGGATTTCACGGCAAGAACAACCAACTCTTCGTGGTATTTCGTGACACTGTGACTTTCAAGCTCAGTTCTAAGATATTGGACCCACTGTTGCTGAAATCCGACACGACAGCCAGGACCGTCCCTGTCCCGATGATCGGCACAGCCATATTTGCGTTCTCCGACAAGAAGGGTTTCGACGTCGAAGGGCTCGTTTGTGAGGCGAATGGTAGTCGAATCCGCTGCTATATTTCGCATGAGTCCGGCGGCAGTGAGGTCGCTCTAGATGAAAGCACACGTGTTGATACCAGTACCCTGCAGTATCAATTGCCACAATCGGGAGACGTCGGCGAACAGCTGTACCGGATTAGAACTTGGACTCACAAGGAACTGTTTCGAAATGGCGATGAATCTACGTATTGGGTGTCCAGCGTCGAGATTGTCGAAGAAAGCTCTGATCAAGCCCCTGAGAAGGTCATTTTCTCATTCGTTCCTGAACCATGGACACGTGTATCGACTGAGAGTGATACCCATCCAGAGAATCTCCAAAGCGCGTACTTCCTACCGGGAGACTCTCGATTCGTTGTTGCCGGAATACAGACGCTCCAGATCTGGGATCTACCCAAGGACGATAACGACAGCTGCAGTCTTGTATTCATTTGGAGCCAACCGATATCTCGAGGCGATTCAGCCTTCCAACCACCCGAGAAAGGATCCGGACGCGTTGAGGACTATTACCACAAGATACAGAAGTCGACAATCTATCTCGATCAGGACTCGGGCAATGTCGTAGCCGATATAAATCTCATGCATGGAGCAGATACGATTCAAGTTCACATCCCGAGGTCAGGTTGCAGCAACGATCCTCTCGTATTCCGCCATTGTTTCCGGAGCGTTCATCTGCTGGCAGCCACCTACGCCTTTTGCCTTAAAGAGAGCAAGAAGATCTCCAGGGATTCAGTACATCGGATGTTTTCTTTCGGGAGCCATGCTGAGGCCCTTGTCATGTTCTCACGCGATCATATCAACCGTGCTTTATTCGTTAAGCGCCAGAGCCACACCGGCAAGGAGGTTACCACGTTGCTTATGCTTCTTATGAGCCGACCAGATCTGAAAGATTCAAACTACGTATTCATTGAGGGTTTGCTCAATACGACCTTAGGTGAATGGGTCCCTCACCCCTGCAAAGCCTTGAACCCAATTGCATATGCGACTTCAACCAAAGATGAACAACTCCTCAATATTCTGACCACATACTGCATCAAACGTGCGAAGGCGTATCATCCTGCTTATCTGTTTCCTGTGGACCAGTGCCTAGATGAGCTCCTGGACCATTTTCCGGACATGCTGGCGGATATTTTCAGGAAGGCATCTTACATCCCAGCTCAGAAGCAGACATTTCCACTCTCTCGCATCCGAGTCGTTGACTTCACCTACTCTGATGGGTATCGATACATCCTCAATTTTATTACCTTCGTACCCCTCATTGGCGTGAGTTCATTATTACTCTATATTCTTATTCCCTTGGGTTGGATCCTCTTCCTGTTCCGTCCTACACTTGTCCATCGACTGCGACTACGACACGCGCGTTTCATCACTCCCCGACAACGGCCACTTGACGCTAACTACTCCAGAAAATCTGTGTTCATCATGAGGCCTCAGCTTCCTTACATTCGCACGGGCTTCTTCCTCCCCCTTGAGATCTTTCAGATTCGATTTTCAAGATTCCCATCCATGCAAATTACCACAACAAGAACTAACACCAGTTCACGCAAGGTCTGCGTGTCCCCATTTCAGCTTCAGCCCGTCCAAGACTCCAAACATGAATCCATAGTTTCCAAAATTTCTGGCAAGGACTTTTTCGACATCCCTACTGTAGTGGCGAGTTTGCGGCTCAATTGGTACGATGACTATGAATATCGAAGTCATTCTATCACACTCGAAGATTGTCTAACTGTTGATTGCTTTCAATAGGTACACCTTCGGCATTCGTTACTGGCTGGGTCGTTTCATTCTGGTGCTCGTGTTCTTTGCAATCGTACTGGCCACCACCGTGCAAAGAATCCATGTGTCCTCACCAAAGGATGGAGTGACTCCCACTGCGGATGAGATTTACATTCGGTACTCTGAATATTGGATCTGGGCATTTAATGGTCTTATTTTTGCTACAGGTGTGTTTCTGCTCGCTTACGAATTTATGCAGTGTTTTGCGAGACCATCCAAGTATTTCAGGTGAAGAGTCGGATATATTGGCGTATAGTGCACATCGAAGTTTGCGTCGTACGGCATCCTTGTATTGACAAGTCACCAATTGCTGCAATAGATCACCATACAACTACATTGACTTGGCGGCCATCATTTTACCTGTCATTGGATATACTTTTGAACAAAAAAACACCCGTGAGGACGATTCAAACCAGGATACACCAACTCAGAAACTCCCGTTCATGAGCTTTGCAATCTTGCTAATGTACATAACTATTGTGAGTGCCTCTCAAACTGTTTACAGCTGCTATCGTGATGATCAATTCCATGGCTTTGGACCTACCACCCATTACCCCCCCCCATTTCAAATCGAGCAGCTACTTGAACTGCGAGTCATCAGACCACTAGGAATTGCGGTCAACATCATCTTCAACATGATGCGAAAGATCGGGTGGTACTTCTTGATCTTTTTCTTCATCCTTGTGGCATTTACTCATGCATTACTCTACGCCCTGCACACCCGTCAGTACAAGCCTTGTGAAGGAAAATCTTGTGAAACTACAGATAATCCTAGCTCGTATCCTACAGATTTCGGTCGAGCCTTGTCAGCGACTATTTTTTTCTTGGTAAGGGATCATGTTTTATGCGTAGAAGTGCTGGTCTGAAAACAATGGACTCTAATGACCTTGTGACACCTTGCACTGACTGACCAGTACCTTCTCTCGATTACGCTTCTAGTCTGGTCGTTATGATCCTGTTGATACATCGCTCAAGTGGGGATCGGCAGAATTTCATGTTTTGATGGTGATCTTTTACTTCTTCACTGCATTTCTCTTCATCAACCTCCTGATCGGTAAGGGCTGACCAAGTCGCTGGATAAGGCTGCATTGACAATTCATATCATTCTTGGGTACAGAGTGGCGTAATACGGCGACTAACAGTCAGTCTGGTCATTCTTTCAAAAAACTACAGCACTGATGAATGACGCGTTTCAAGCCAGCGAGAAGGAGGGAGAACTTGCGCATTACAAGCATTTAGTGGATGTGATTGCAGGTCAGTTCTGACAATCTTTTGTCCGTGCTCTACGTCGTTGAAATTTCGTCGGATCAAAAAGAAAAAAAAACATTGAACACAGCTGTTGACAGATTGAACGATTTGAATGTGTAGAGATGGAGGTGGCGTTAAAGTATTTTAGGAAAGCATACAACATCCACAACACCCACAACTCCTCAATACTCGTCTACTATCATGCAACTGAGAAAGAAGTGGAACAGTATTGGTCAAAGTACTCGGTCTCCGACGTGTCCAATCTGTCTGCTGAGAACCGTTTTGTGGTCGAATCATCCTCAGCCAACCAGCATACCATCATGAACGACATCAAGGCTCTTGCAGAAGAGGTCAAGCTTGAGCGTTCTGACCGTGTCAGCTCCAACCACGCAGCACAGAAAGAGATAGCTGAGCTCAAGCAGCTTGTCGTTGATCTTTTGGGTAAGATGGACGCCATGAGTACGCGTGTCAACAATGAGGAGCAACCATAGACGTAGGTAATTAAAGCCTGTAGTCAGCATACAAGAAGTTTAAGTCCTTCCATCTGCTCACTGTGACACTTACAGGGTGAGCCCTGCAAAACAGTGCTCAACTCTAATTGTTTGAACAGATCTTCTTCTGAGGCAATCGACAGCGCGCGGCAGAGTCCTTTGCTTTGCTTCTCGAGGTCCGCATCGACACAGATGTTGCGCGTGCGAGTCTCGTCTCGTCTCGGGG
>Ga0247824_10002494_pt1 | contig 10303 bp, 13 predicted proteins | sample 13C_PalmiticAcid_FD_194412 | JGI IMG/M metagenome (GOLD analysis project Ga0247824, IMG submission 194412) | Soil microbial communities from agricultural site in Penn Yan, New York, United States - 13C_PalmiticAcid_Day48 | ecosystem: Environmental > Terrestrial > Soil > Agricultural land... | reverse complement strand
AAAGAGAGATGAGTGCGAGGAATGAGGAAAAGAGGAAAAAAGATCGTGTGAACGCTGAGCTTGAAAGGGGTGTCGATGGCTAGGGCGGGAGTCAAGGCGGATAGAGATAGTGATGAGCCAATGCGAGCGTGAGAACGTCGAAAAGGGCACTCGACCCACATCCATCCCGCATATTCATAGGCGAAGAGAAGTAGAGGGAAGAAAGCCAAGTGTTTTTCAGGGGCAAGCGGGAGAGATCGAAGGATGACAGTGTTCGTTGCATCTGTCCCTGGTCTAAGGTAAGCAAACAATCAGCCATGTCGCGCATCCGCTGTGTGAATCGACCTCACACGACCAAACACAAAGCATATCCGCATAAAGAGATTGAGCACATCAGAGTCTGAGTTTGTTTAGTCTAAAAAAATGCTGATCTGTGGTTGTTTCTGTGTTTTGAGCAAAAACGGCGCAAGGCCCATGGTTCGCACCAACGGGGAACAATGTGCACAAGACTAGATACTCAATCTTCCATCTTCCCTGGTGTGTGTGTGTGTATGTATGTGCGTGTGTGTCTCCTGTCAGGTATATCACACGACGCACGTACCATGTACGCGAAAAAATCCCTCATCTCCAATCTCCATCGCCTTTCGCCTGGCTCGACCCTTCAGTCTTCGTCCTCGTTCAATTGCGCGTCAATGTCGTTCTCCAGCGTGTTTAGAAAGTCATCATCCACCTCGTCGTCCTCATCGTCCTCGTCTCCCCCTATCCTGCCCTTCGTGTTTGTAGAATGGTCCATTGTGATATCGTCATCCGCGTCCATATCCTCATCGTAATCGTCGATTCCTCCAAAACCATCCTCTCCGGATCCCATTACGGACTGCGATGGGTTCTTGCCCTTCTGAGAACTCAGTCGTCTCCGCTTCTTCTCTCTCTGAGGTCGGTCTGCATCACTCTCTTCGTCGCCATCAGAACCGCTTTCTTCGTCAATCTCCCCGTCGCTGTCATCAGATGCCACCTGCCTATCGGTATCTCGCATTTCATCCATCATGAGCCCTGATATCGAGTCATTGTCCTCGTCGTCAGAGTCGTTATCGCCAAATGTCACAGTCGCTCCGAGTCCCGACTTGCGTAATATCCGTGGTCGCTTTAGATTCACAACTGAGGATCCACCCCTGTCCGTGCTGCCGTCGCTCTGCGTGTTACTGTGAGTACTATGCATGTACGCGAACATGGAAGGGAGAATATAAGTACTTGATCAGGCGTATCATCAGTAGTAATCGAGAAAAATAACACAGCGTCGAAGAAAGACGAAAAGAAAAGAAAAAAAGTGAAAAAGTAGGTAGATGGAAAAAAAAAAAAAGTCGCTAACCTCGTATCGCTGTCGAAATCGGTGTCGTCCAAATCTCCCACAAAATCCTCCACCTCTTTTCCCATGTCATCCCAGTTTACCGTCTTCAGATGTTCATTGACCTCTTCCTTGTTTATACTCAGGGGGATGTGGTTCTCGTCCATACCCTCTGAAACGCCTCCTTGGTCTTCTTCCTCTGCACCTGTCTCGTCGTCTGCATCTGTCGCCTGAACTGGTGTTGATGGGGCTGGTGTCGATTTCTTTGGTGCCTCCAGGAGATACTTTGATTCATCCTGTCGTTGCCACTTTCCTATCGAATGATAAAGCCACTCTGGTCGCACGATCTTCACTTTCTTGCGCTGTCTTGCCTTTATCACTTTGGCGGTTCCAGGCTACAATGTTACAGTAGCGCAAAAAAATGAAAGGGGTGGGTGGAGATTAAGAGTATGCCCAAAGAACACAGACACTTTTTTTGATTTGCGTCTTGGTCGACACAGGACTCCATCCATACCTTGGCAGCAACTACGTGTGTCACCTCTGAAGTCAGATCGTGCCAACATTCCGCTCCGAAACTGCGTGCCTGTTTCCAAATCTCGGTCTTCTCTGGTGCTTGACCCAACGGAATGACGCTACTGAAAAGAATGTTGACACCCCGTAGGACATTTTTCTTCGTGTCGTGGATAATGGCCTAGGTGCCACAGAGCAAGATTGTTTAACATCCATCAAGCCCACTGCGGTCATGTAGACAGATACGAGAAACGTCTTAGTTACTGCTCCCTCACCTTGACATCAGCCGCTTTCCGAGACTCGCCTTGAACAAACTGCTCCCGCGCGTCATAGAATCGCTCATGAATCGTCTCGAGAATCTATGAGGCATTCAATCGTCCATAAGAGTTATTGGACCGCCTATGGTATTCACCTTTGGTTGGCAACGTAACGTGCTGCAGAATAAATAAATGCTCACCTCTAAGATGTGTTTTAGCTCATTGTCTGTATCTTCCGTCACTGGAGCCTTTGGTTTTGATGGTTTGTTAGTTTCGTCGGACTTTTCTGGGGAAGTAGCTGGTGGGGTATCGGAGGTTGTGGAGGATGCCTCGGTTGTGGATGCTTCAGCTTTGGGTTCTTCAGAAGTTTTAGTCGTCGATGTTTGAACATCAGTTGCGTCTGGCTTGGATTCGTCAGTGTTAGGTGACACCTCCATTTCAGTAGGCTTGGATTCGCCAGTGTTAGGTGACACCTCCATTTCAGTAGGTTTGGATTCGTCAGTGTTAGGTGACACCTCCATTTCAGTAGGCTCTTCCTTGGGTGTTTTTGATTCGGGTGCAGCGTCGGTTGTAGATGAAGAGGGCTCCGAGGCTGAAACACTAGGTGCTGGTGCCTTTGGGTCTACTGGTGGTTTGGATTTCACGGTGCTCTCCTGTTTAGGTAGATGGCCTGCATTAATGTCTCCTGCTCCGACAAAGTATTCATCTGGACATTGTGAGAAGGAAGATTAGTAACAAGAATAGAGAGCAGACGTCGTACAATGACAGCGATCACGAACTTACAAGGATGTACTTTGACAAGGTTGGGAGAGTACTGCCAAACGTCCGCTCGATCATCTATAACCACTACCATGGAGGTGTCACAGGGGAAGAGTCGCTCGATCGTCTTCTGGGTCATGCCTAATCCAGTTGTCATGACATGTTATAGTCTGCTCCTCGATGCTTTTATCGATCATGCTCCCCACATGTGCTGTAAATATCAACATCGACGTACTAGAGTTCTCATCTCTGGATAAGATACGCTGGCTAAAATACTTGCCGTCGGGATCAATGACATTGGCGACCGCTGCTGCATAATTCCTTGTTCCCATGGTATAGATATGCAGCTCGTATAAGCTTGTCACTTTCTTTAAGAATGTCTCAAGGTGAGGCCTAAAGTGTAGCAGTTGGTGCAGTTGGATCATGAGATAGGCTGTTCGTTGAACAGTCAATTGCTGGCAGTCGAGTTACACTGTCCTTCATACCTTAGTTTGATATAGTATGGCGTAGGGCTATCAGGCAGAGGAAACTTCCGAATATCCTGTACAGAGATGATGCTGTTTAGCAATGGACAATGCAAGTTGACAGCAATGCTTGAACATGTGGTCACTAACAGTATGAGAGATTCACCTTTGGCATCTCACTCTGTGAGTTCACCCATTCGTCGATAGCTGCTCCAACGGTCGCATGAATCAGTGTCTGGTCGAGATCCACGATGAGCGAAAGCTTCCCTTCTGACAAGAGCCGTTCCACAGTAGCATGCTCGAGCCGTTTTGCTTCCTATATGATTCCGATCCTTAGTTTCCTATGCAACCTGGTCATCAAGTTAAGGGAAGCCAAACGACGCTGTTACACTTACTGTACGGCTGACACTCAGTGACGTTGCATCGTGGGTCATATTGACATGCGACTTTAGATTCTTGGGGACAGTCTTACAGCAAACGACACAGATGCCTTCGTACTGAGTGTCATGATCGCATCCTTCGTATTCCATGAGAATGGTGCTGTTGGATTCGCAAGAGCAATGGGAGAAGAGTAGAGTCGCAGAATTGAATATAGAGCGCCTACTTTTCCACGTTTCCCGTTGCAGATGGCGTCGCAGAACCCATCCAGAGTTAAACGAATGCGCGTACCTTTCATTGTCAATCACATCGCCCTTCTTGACATGAATCTTCCCGACGATGCCATCCTTAATGGCACGTACCTCTGCCCTCCGTGCATGGATTGAAGTCTCGCCTTCGTCCACAAAGCCCTCGACACGCTCTGTGTACTCGTACTCGATCAAAGAGTCACCTTCCGAATGTGCTTTGCTCTTGGACGTCTTGATGTCGATGATGGTGGCCGGTAGACACCCTGCTGGGATGCGATATTTGATATCGTTGTCCGTCATGGTGCTGTGAGCGTAAGTACTGTTCTGCTTCCTGTGTTAAACGACGCGCCTTTCTGGAGGAGCGTTTGTTGTCCAAAACTGGTAGTGTCTGTGTCCAGTTCTTTGTGATTCCTGTGGTCCAGGGCTTGATTCTCTGTGATTCCTTGAGTCCTGCGGTAGATCTGCTTGAGGTGATGAGTTGGTGAGGAGGTGGGTCGCTCCTCAGGCGCTTAAATACCTGTTGCGAAGCAATTACGATCCCATTTCGTCCGATCTCGTTATATCCTGCATGTGAGGAAATAATAGAGAGCGAGCGACCAATGGTCATTTGGATGTTTCGAGGGTCGAATAAATGGCCCCCTTGCGCGTCTCGTCTTTCGTTTTTTTCTTTCTTCATCATCTTTGTTCATCAGTCTTACTCCAACTCTACCTCTCACTCACTTTCTATCTCCCACCCCCACTCTATCTTTCACTACCTCAACACCTTAAACCAGCAACCATGGTGAGTATTCTCTTGGCACTTGGCATTTCACTAGCGTGCTTCCTCGAAGGCCACCCTCTCTTCCCCCTCCCTCCCTCGTCACTACAAGTGCAAAAGGGGGGACGACACACAACCTGAACTTGAGACCAAACGCGCCGATGCTCCGCTATCTCAATGACTATCGAGAAACGCGTTATCGCCGGGAGGATCCCTCGTTTTCGCCCAGCTTCTGTTCTTGATCTTCTCACATTCCTGGATAGACTCGATGAACCCAATCAACTTTTTGGCTGACTTGTTCCCCCCCCCTCTTCTGACTCGGCATTCATAGGATGAGAAATACGACGTCATTGTCTTGGGTACCGGCCTCACCGAGTGTATCCTCTCGGGTCTTCTCTCCGTCGAGGGCAAGAAGGTCCTTCACATGGACCGCAACGACTACTACGGAGGCGAAAGTGCCAGTTTGAATCTGTCCCAGGTAATGGTCATGAGGTCGCCTTGGCAACTATTTTCAGTATTCGTCCTCTCATGGCCTAAAAAAAAAAAAAAAGTGAGAGTACGCGGTGTGGCAGGGTGGCAGGGTGGCATGGGAATCCCAAATGCTCTCTCTCAGTGCCCCCGCTCTCAAGCTGCATCGCAAAAAAAAGTGCAGTTCCAGCTCAATGGTGCTCAACTGGCATATTCAATTGCTCACGCGTGATTTAATTATAACATCCTCTGCCCTTGCTTGACCTTTTTTTTTCTTTTTTACCTCGCTCACTCACCTCTTTTTTATCCTCTCTTGCCTTGCATTTTTTTTTTTTTTCTATGGGGTGTTGTAAATATAGCTCTTCAAGAAGTTCCGTGACGGTGCGGCAGCTCCAGCGGCTCTTGGAAAGGACCGTGACTACAATGTTGACTTGATTCCAAAGTTCATGATGGGCAATGGAGAGCTCGTCAAGATCTTGACGCACACGGATGTCACACGCTACCTTGAATTCAAGCAGATTGCTGGCTCCTATGTGTACCGCGATGGCAAGATCGCCAAGGTTCCTGGCAGTGAGGCGGAGGCCCTCACCAGTCCTTTGATGGGCCTGTTCGAGAAGCGTCGTCTCAAGAAGTTTTTGGAGTATGTGCGCAACTACAAGCAGGAGGACCCCTCGACTCACGAGGGCTTGGATCTAACCCAAGTCCCCATGTCGAAGGTCTACGAGAAGTTCGGACTGGAACCTGGCACCATTGAATTTGTTGGACACTCCATGGCTCTGCATCCCAATGATGCGTAAGTTTATAATGCTGACCGACATTGTGATACAAATACCCTAATGACTCCTATATCTAAAAAGGCCATTGTACATTCCCTCATAGATATTTGGCGGAGCCTGCGCACCTAACTACCAGCCGCATCACGTTGTACGTGTCCTCGCTGGCTCGTTGGGGCAAGTCTCCCTACCTCTACCCCCTCTATGGTCTCGGAGAGCTGCCACAGGGTTTTGCTCGGTAAGGACTGCTTTTGAGTTTTTTTTTTCAGTTTATTCGACTTGACTGAGCACAACGAAGAAGACTCTCTAACCCTTTGCAATAATGCGATGGTAACTAGCTTGAGCGCTATCTATGGTGGCACTTATATGTTGGACAAGAAGGTTGACGAGATCATTTATGAGGATGGCAAAGTCGTTGGAGTACGCTCAGGCGACGAGATTGCAAAGTGCTCCCAGGTCATTTGCGACCCCTCGTATGCCCCAGACAAGGCCAAGAAGGTCGCGCGTGTCATCCGTGCCATCTGCTTGCTCAAGGGCCCCGTTCCCAACACGGACAATTCGGACTCGCTCCAGTTGATGATTCCTCAGGGTCAGGTCAACCGCAAGAACGACATTTATATTGCCGCTGTTTCTAATTCACACAATGTCTGCGACAAGGACCACTACCTTGCAATTGTATCTACGATTGTGGAGACGAGTGCCCCAGAAAACGAAATCCAATCTGCTCTTGCACTCCTTGGCGGAAGCAGCAACATTGTCGAAAAGTAAGGACGCATCTCTGTGATCTCTTGGAGGTACATGGTGGGCACGGTCTTTCTATGATCTAACATTGAATCTCCTTTTTCACTTTTTGTAGATTCGTAACGGTTGCCGACATTAGCGAGCCTCTCCACGACGGTCGCGATGATCAGCTGTTTATCTCAAAGTCGTACGATTCGTCATCGCACTTTGAGTCAGTGTGCGACGATGTCCAGAACGTTTACAAGCGCGTCACCGGCCATGATCTGGTCCTGAAGCAGCGAAAGACCCAGGAAGAGGAGCAGAAGGAGATGGCTGCCTAAATCAAGTCGCTCGTGTCGTTTAGAAGCCTTTTTTTACTAGCAATGAATGAAGATCGCACTTGGCTTGCCAAGAGCTGCGCCAACTTTGAACCTTTTTTTCCAAAAAGCCAATCCACCTGCTGCCACGTTTCAGCTGTGATCCTTGATCCTGTACACACACTCTTTCTCTCATTCACATTCATCTTTCTCACTTGCATCCCTCCACCCCACAAAACACCCTTCTTGCAACTATTTCAAGCCAAAAGTAAACATGAAGTGGCCAAGTGCTTACTCGGGCCAGGGCATCATTATAGCTTTCCTCGGAGTCCTTACTTTGTTCTCGCCTCTGACCGAAGCTGTCAGTCATAGTAAGGTCCTCCTCAAAGATGTTCAGACCATCACGCTACATCAAGGCAGGATGACAACCGGACGAAGAACGAGTCCTGTCCATCAGCTCAAATGCATCGGCGGTAATGCCTGTGGAGATTATGAGCCAGGTAATATAACTGTCCCGTACGAAACTTGACTCCCTGTCGTCTCCAAGTGATCTAACAGACGTTTGGTTGACTTTGAATCATTAGATGTGGTACAATGTACGAATACAGGATTCGACGGAAGCGATGTTCAATGGAAGTGTCAAGCGGATATGCCCAGCAACCTACGGTTCGGTCGACTGAACGTCTACTGCGAAGGTAAAGCATCAACCTCCAACATCGCTGTCATGCCATCTATTTCAACCGAGGACTAGACCCCTGACTCTGTCTTTCTTTCCTTTTAGGCTACGCCTACCCCGATGACCCTTATGTTCTCAAAGGAAGCTGCGGGTTGGAATACAACCTATTCCACACGGACGTTCGCTATGATCAGGACAAATCATGGGATAATCCATACCGTTATCAATCGACGAAAGGTAAGATCGGATAAACTTTGATGGTGTTACTCAGTACCATGAGAGGCACATTAACAGATTGCGTCCTTCTCGTCATGGCCCAATAGCACCAAGACAATCATGGAGTGAGCTCACCTATTACGTTTTGTTCGCTATTGTTGGAATCGTTTTTTTCGTAACATGCTGCTCGGGCCAGCGAGGCGTCAGACGAGACGATCCTCCACCACCTTATCGTGCACACGGACGTGGCTCTGGTGGTTATGACGGTCCAGGAGACGGACGGGGTGGTGGATGGGGTAGTGGATGGGGCAGTGACAACAACTACCGTGGCAAACCGACAGGTAAACTCAATGGTCAGGACAGCTACGAAATGTATGAAGATATGCGAAACCTGGCGCTGACGTATTCCCCGCTTCTCATGATCCGTTGTTTAGATGGACAAGGCTTCAGACCTGGATTCTGGTCCGGTGTTGCTGCAGGAGGGCTGGCGACTCACCTGGCCACAAATAGAACTGGATATGAACAGCAACCTTCCTACTCCCGTACATCGAGATCATCGCCCTCCGGCTCGCGTTCGAGCAGGTGGGGAGAGTCGTCGTCATCATCCGACACGCATACTGCTACCGGCTATGGAGAGACTTCTCGCAGATAATGGGATTTTTGACCTTCTTCCTTCCATCTGCCCAACAGCTCTTTCCTTCTCAATGTGTCAAAGGAGGAATAAAGTCATAAAGTCCTTCTCGACATGGATAATATCGTACGTAGATCCGTACGTAAATTCTCATGTGACATGCTCACTTTGGGTTGAAATGATAAACCGCAGGCGCAGAACCATTTCTCCCTCCTCTTACAACATCAATATGGAAAGTGTGCAGTGCAGGACCGCAGGATATCATCCATCCATTCACCCATCGATTGACCTGACCCATCGATCGCCGCGTATCCCAGTGACGCCTCTGTGCTCTCGCTCCGGCAATCGATGGGCCACGTTGAAATAGATCCACACCCTCCACCACCATCACTCGGCAAATAGATGGGAACGATTCAGTTGGAAACTCGACCACCTAATTAACACTGGAGTCTGTCTTCCACCTCTCTCTTACGTTTCTACCAACAGTCTCTCCTTGTTCCTGAGAAAGGCCAGTTCCAGCACATTCTTCGTGTTCTCAACACGAACGTTGATGGCAAGAACAAGATCATGTTCGCCATGGTAAGGCACTCTCCACGCCTTTTGCCGAGCCTCAGTTTATAGGCGGATTCGAGATAGACTAACTGGATTCCCTATCTACTCGGCGCTGCATTTTGTAGACCAACATCAAGGGTGTCGGTCGTCGATATGCCAACTTGGTTTGCAAGAAGGCTGATGTCGACCTGAAGAAGAGGTTCGTAGTTTTGTCGTCAACTATTGCAGCTTCAGTGCGGATTTTGGCAGGACTTGCAGGACTCGAACAATTTATCGACGGAGCAGGACCGGGACAGTGGACAATACAGCCTGTGCTTTTCCGGTCAGACTAGTGAGTGATGAAAGAGACAACCTACGACACGTCAACCTATGAATCTGATCCTTTGGAGGTTAAATCAGGAGAGGAATCACGACAGAATCAGCTTGTCCTACTGGCACTCGCCGGCTTGACCCTTGTAATTTTCACTGCCCACAGGATTCTGTTGTGTTGTTCCGGACGCCATCTACTGCAAACAGTTATCATCAGGATTTTTCAAAGAGAGCTATCACATTGGATTCATCACTGACTGGAACAACACACAATTGCATCCGCCCTTCTTCCATCTAGAGCTGGTGAGCTTACCAACGAAGAGCTCGAGCGCCTCGTCACCATCATGCAGAACCCCACTCAGTACAAGATCCCTCAGTGGTTCCTCAACAGACAGAAGAACTTTGTCGATGGCAAGTACACTCAGCTGTTGGCCAACGGTCTTGACAACCAAATGCGTGAGGACTTGGAACGCCTCAAGAAGATCCGTGCTCACCGTGGTCTCCGTCACTACTGGGGCGTCCGTGTCCGTGGTCAGCACACCAAGACTACCGGCCGTCGCGGTCGTGTCGTTGGTGTCTCCAAGAAGAAGTAAATTGTAAGTTGTGTTGCAATCACCCATAGGCTGCCCTTGTGGCGAATGCCTCTCAATTCGTACCTGAAGGGTGAATCTCGTCCACATTGGCCGAACCGGCATGTGGATGTTATCTTTTTTTTTTTTTTCCATGGTTCTTGGAAGCATTTCCCTGGAACCTCCAGAAGTATTCGAGTTCCAAAATGGCTGACTCGATGATTCGCATTCAACTACTTTTGCTAGACTCCTCTTCCTGGACGCCAGTATTCTCCGAAGAAATAAAAACACAGTTCTTGTCAGAACAAAGACCTGGCTCGTGCATCATTGTGTTCAGAAAGTGTGCCAAATTGTCCATCTCTTTCTCACGCGTGACAT
>Ga0247824_10002493_pt1 | contig 10303 bp, 8 predicted proteins | sample 13C_PalmiticAcid_FD_194412 | JGI IMG/M metagenome (GOLD analysis project Ga0247824, IMG submission 194412) | Soil microbial communities from agricultural site in Penn Yan, New York, United States - 13C_PalmiticAcid_Day48 | ecosystem: Environmental > Terrestrial > Soil > Agricultural land... | reverse complement strand
CCCCCAATCAGACCCTCCCCACCACAGCCCTCCGTAAACCGCACCACCAGAGACCCGTGTCGCACCAAGTCCACCCGTTGGTTCCAACACACTTTTCCTATCCTCGCAAAACCCTGGAGAGGGAGGAGAGTGAGAGTGGATGCGGCAACGCAGCGGCACCGCGCCGCTTACCCGGCCCGCCTCGGTTGCCCGTCCCCATGAGAATGGCAAGGGAGTTGCAAACCCGTGCCGCGGAGCTGGCGCTGGCTGCGCCGCACACGTTGGGTTTCTGGATTCGCGAGGAAAGGATAAGTGCTGTTTCAAATGCCGCGGTGGGTTGTTCATAGCCGCTGTACATAGATCCAGGTAGTGGGGCTGGTCAGGAGGTCGCGGCCGGGTGGCCTGGGTAACACAAATCAAGATCCGGGAATGCCGCTCGGAAATGGCAACTTCATTATTATAGGGCTGGCCCGGCACAACTGGCTTCTGTGCCCTTGAAGCCCTTGGGCTTTGATACAATGGAGCTCGTTTCTGCTGCCGCCTGTGCCGTTGATAAGAAACGGACTTGGAAACGCCGTGCCAGAATGACAAGAGAAAAAGCGGATGATACAGGATTTGCTGGAGTTGAATGGCCGAGGGAGCAAAGGATGGCAGGATGGTCTGGCGACAAGGCGATGACATCGAGCCGGTCCAAGAAAGTGATTAGGTGGCCGTGTCGTAGACGCTCTCACCAGAGCCGCTTGACAGCTGGGTTATTCCCTCAAGTCCTGCAATAGTCAGCACCAGTTCACACACTCAACCCAGGGAATCACTTACCCTTCCTACTACCGCTTCCTCGGAGCCCGGGCCTTGACAGCCTGCCGCGCCCACCGACGGCCCCTCTCAGCCTTGGGCGCAGGCTCATCCTCCTCTGGCTCCTCCTCCGACTCCGGCTCAGACTCGGGCTCGGACATGGCCTCGGACTCTTCTTCCTCCAACTCAACCTCCGGTTCAGACTCCGGCTCAGGCGTAGGCTCCTTCTTCACCTTCTTGGCGCGCGCCGCCCGTTTCTTGGGAAGCTCGGGGGCCAGCTCCGGCTCCTGATCGCTCTCCTCCTTGACGGCGGCTTTGGAAGCGCGCTTGCCTCGGGCCGCGCGCTTGGGCTTCTCCAGGGTCAGTTCGGGCTCGGCCGTTGGCTCGGCTTCCTCGTCATTCTCCTCTTTGACCACGGCCGCCTTGGAGCCGCGTTTGCCCTTGGCCGTCGCCTTGGGCTTCTCCGGGACCGGCTCGGGTTCAGCTTCTTCATCGCTCTCCTGCTTGACAACGGCCGCCTTGGAGCCACGCTTGCCCTTGGCTGCGGGCTTGGGTTTGACCTCAGGCTCCGGCTCAGCTTCCTCATCACTCTCCTCCTTGATGGCAGCCGCTTTGGCGCCCCGTTTGCCCTTGGCCGCAGCCTTGGGCTTGACTTCAGGCTCCGGCCCAGCTTCTTCCTCGCTCTCCTCCTTGATAGCGGCTGCTTTGGAGCCACGCTTGCCTTTGGCCGCGGGCTTGGGCTTGACTTCGGGCTCCGGCTCAGCTTCTTCATCGCTCTCGTCCTTGACAGCGGCCGCCTTGGCACCGCGCTTGCCCTTGGCCGCAGTTTTGGGCTCGGCCTTCTTCGCGGGCGTGCGCTTGACTTTCTTCGGGGTAGGTTCCTCTGCGTCGGATTCCTCCTCAGCCTTGACCTTCTTCGCGGGAGTCCGCTTGGTCTTCTTGGCGGGGGGCTCATCGGCCTCCTCATCTTCGTCGTCCTCGGCCTTCTTGCCGCGGCCGCGCTTGCCGGTAGCCTTTTTGGGCGTCTTGGATTCGGCTTCTTCGTCGCCGGACCCCTCCTCGCCCTCAACGGCCTTCTCCTTCTTCTTGCGCCGGTGAATGCCCCGCTGGCCGGGCTTGTTCATCTCGGGGTCCTGGAACATCCCCGTTAGTCATTCATCTTGGTAATCTGTAAAGTATGATCCCTGCGTTACTCACGCCGTTGAAGTCCTCGGGGTCAATGTGCCCCTGCTTGATGACGTGCTTGATCTTCTCCTGCACATCCGGGTGTTCGCTTTGAGTTCCTCTCGTCAGCATCGTGCGCAGCCTACCACATGAAGATGTGAATGAACATACTCAAGCTCCTCCCAGCCATCAATGGCATCCCAATTGTACTCGCCCTTTGAGTTCTTGCCAATCTTTTCGCGCACGTGGACAACCTGCTCGCCCGAGACGCAGCCCCTGGTATCAACTTCTGTCAGTGGTTTCTCTCCTACGAGAAGACATGAATTGGTACAAGGCGGCCTACCAATGCCTCCACTGCCAACTGCCATGTTCATGAATCGTGACCCAGACACCAAAGCGAACCTCCCCCTTCAAGAGTTTGATGCCGGCGTCCTTGCATGCCTTGACCTTGCAGCCGGCCCGGTTATTGGGTGAGAGTTCTGTCGGCTGTTGTCAGCGTTGTCGTGCGTGATTGGAGGCGAGGATTGTTGGCGATGTGTTAGAAATGGCCCTGCATCCGGTGGACGGACGGCTGACTCCCGAAGCATCGAGGCCTTATGGAGAGATGGTGCGGGGATACGACGAGGCAGGGAAGCATCTTACCAATTCGATAATCCGACATGGTGACAGATTTCTCTCAGATTGATCAGTTGAGATTATCGCACAATTCCGCCCGCGGGAATAAATTCCGAGGGGAGGAAATAAATCAACAGATTCGGTTGATTGTGGTATGTAATCGATGCAGGTAAGGTGATCAGTGACGCGCGACACAGGATCGCGTCACTCGGCGGATCGCGTTGGTGGGATGGGGTTGGCGTGTCCAACAGAAACTTTGCGCACACAGGAACCAAAACTAGAATAATTCAGTGAAGGGTCGATGGATGAATTCGCTGCCAGGTTTCCCAGGCAGCAGCAGCAGAGGTTTTCTGGAGATGAAATGAAGAGAAGAGAAGGTGCGATGGGCAAGATGGAAAGTGCCCAAACTTGGCAGGTTCGTATGCTTTCAAATTTGGCAGGGATCAAGACCGCCCTGGCAACCAAGTTGAGAGTCAACACTAGAAATTGCCCTCCTATTCCTGTTCAATTTGTTTACTCCGAGACAAAATCGTCATACAATGGGTATTCATAATCATCTATCATCATGGACATATCCATCAGGTACTCCATACACAGTTTCCGTTGCCCTCCTTGACCACCCCTCCCAAGTAAACAGAAAAAAGAATCCTGCCCCCTCCCCCCTACAAAAACGGGCACCACCCAATATACATGGCCGCCAAATTCCTCGGGTCCACCGCCTGCCGAATCAGCTCCTCCACCTGCCCCTCCACACCAAGCGGGATGCTTTCCTCAGGCAGCAGGCCCCTGACCTTGCGCCTGATGCTCTCGACCACAGAGGTAGGATTGAGCCGGACAGCCTCGGCCGTGGCCGCCCTCCGCTTGCTGCGCTGCAGGTCCAGCGTAGGGTCGTAGATAAACGCCTCGAGGATCGTCATGAGCGTCTCCTCCTGCTGCCGCAGCGCCCGCAGCGTCAGCTCGCTGCAGTGCCGGAACGGCCCCTCGTACCGGTGGATCCCCATCGCCGCCTCCATGTTGTGCGTCAGGCGGAAGGGCACCCGCTCCGGCTGCGCAAAGGTGAGTCCCTTGTCGAACAGGCAGTTGAAGTCGACGTGGAAGACCCCGCCGTTGCCCTCCTCCAGCAGCACGTTCTCGCCGTGGCGGTCGCCGAGACCCAGCATGGTGCCGACCATGGACATGACGGCGCACGAACGCGCGTACTGAAGGCGGGCGGCGAACCACGCCGACGGGTCCGGGAACTGCGCCGTGAACCACTCGGGCAGCACGGCGGGGAACTGGCCGAGCACGTCCTCGGTGAAGATGCGCGTGTTGGCGTCCGACTGCGCGGCCTGCTTCATCTTCTGCGCGATCTCGGCGTAGTTGGGCTGCACGTTGCGCGTCTTGTAGATGCCCAGCAGGATGTCGCGCAGCGTCTTGAGCCCGTCGACCCACTCGATGATGCCGCACTCCTCGTTGAGCGGCGTGACGGCGTACGTGCGGATGTAGAGCTGCCGCCGGCTGGCTTCCGCGTCGCGCTTGAGCGACCGGTTGATCAGGCTGTTGAACTCCATCAGCCGCTGGTCCGTCCGCAGGTCGTCCTTGGGCTTGATCAGCAGGCCGTACTGCCTGCCGTCCGTCCCGCGCACCGTGAGCTTGCGCGGCTTGGCCAGCGACCCGAGCACGAGCACCTGGTCCAGGAAGGAGTCGATCGTGATGATGTCGCCCGAGAACGCCTTGTGCTTGCGCACGTTGTCCGTCAGCGTCGGCAGCGTCGCCGTCAGGCACGCCTCTATCGGCAGCACCAGCGGGCAGGGCGTGCACTTGTGGTTGAAGCGGAGATCCCGCGTGATGCTCGCCGTCGTTGTCCGGTTGCTCTGGAAGTCCCCGTTCTGGCAGACCACCAGCAACTGCTCGGCCAGCTTCTCGCCCATCCTCAGCAGCGTCTTCAGGTCAATGTGCCCGCCGTCGACCTTCTTGCCGGTGATGCCGCGGACGGCCTGCAGGATCTGCAGCCCGCGGGTCCGCCGCTCGCCGGGCTGGCGGGACGCAATGAGCGGGACGAGGTTCCAGAGCGCCTGCTTGGGATGCGCCTCGATCACCTTGAGGATCATCTGCTCCAGCGCGCGGAAGACCTCCTGGTTGGGGTGCGCGATTCTCGCCACGATCTGCGGCAGAGAAGTGTAGAAGATGTACGCCGGCATGCGGGCGACGTTCTTGTGGAAGTTCTTGTACACCTCATGGAGGATGGCCTTCCTGCGCGTGTGCAGCTCGCGCGAGATGGAGATCTTGCCGTCGGGAGCCTTGTCGACCTGGGCGCCCAGCTCGAGGAACAGGGTCAGGATCCGCGGCAGCGTCTGCGCCAGGTATTTCGTCCCAAAGTTAAGAGAACGAAGGTAGTTCTCGATGACGAGCTTGGCGGTCTCGCCTGACAGGAACTCGTCGCTCTGGTCGTCCGGCCTGAGGGCCTTCTCCGACTCCAGGACCTTCTTGTAGTGGCGGCCGAGGTAGTAGTGGCCCTTTTCCCACTGGGGGTGCGTCTTGGCCGCCTGTTGGAACTGCAGCCGAAGGGCGCTGGCGTGCGTTTGGCCCGTCGAGTCGAGCCACTTTGCGAGCAGGAGGTGCGCTCGCGCCGTCAAGAGAGACCGCTGCGCCTCCGGCCCCTTGCTCGACGTCGGCGGCACGCTGATCGGGATGGCGGCCTCGCTGATGAAGGAGCTCGTTGAGATGGCAAGCTGCAGGACCTGGATGGCTTTGCGATGATGGCCGTCCTTGTACAAGAGCTTGGCGTTCTCGATCACAGCGGAACCATCCCCAAGCTGCTGGGCATGTAGCACGGCGTTGAACGACTGGTGCATCGACGCGGACTTCCTCGCCAGCCGGGCACTCGAGAGCCACTGCGAGGAGATGTCCTCGTTGCCAAATTTGGGGCTGCGGGGGTTAGCGCCACTTCACACTGGGACAAGCTGTCTTGAACATACCGCATCAACTCCATCGCCGCCCGCCTAATCCCCAGCAGATACTGCTTATCCCCCACACACGCCCCGAGCACCTCCAGCCGCCGATCCAGCGCGGTCAGCAGCCCCTGCTGGTCCCCTCCCGCCTCGGCATGCCGATTCGCAATCATCTCCACCTCGCTCAGGACATGACACTTGAGCATCGCATCATGGGAGGCGCGCAGGGACGACGTGGCCGAGTAGGTCATCGAGCCGGCCACCTTGTCGCGCAGCATGCGGATGTGCTCCTTGAACTTGTCGACGTCGCCGCTCTTGAGGCAGAGCAGCGCCTGCCCGACGCCGAGGTTGAACACCTCCGAGACGTCGCCCGCGCTGTACATGCGGAGATACTTTTCGAGGGTCTGCCACCGGCCGGTGGCCCAGGAGGCCTCGACGGCAAATGGCGCGATCCGGTTCGCCGTGTTGGAGGCCATGCCTTCGACGTAGTTGAGCAAGACGTCTGTGGGCAGTAATGTCAGCAACACCTCTTCACGATGCATTCTCAGGGGCAAACCTACCGTGTTGTCCCGACTCCTTGAGACAAGTAAGCAAATCCAGCTGGATATCCGCATCTCCAGGCGACTCAGCCAGTCTGATTTCATACCACGTCTGCGCGGCCGTCCACCGGCCCGCCTTGCGGTGGTTGAGCGCCTGCTGGTCCAGGGTGACGTGCTGCAGGTGCGCTGACACGCCCTCAAGGCCGTCCGGGTCGTCGATCTGCGTGTAAATGTTCTGCAGCGACTGCATAATCCGGTCATTCTCCTCCTTGGCGCCCTTCCTCTCCAGGCTCTCTACGTGCGGCTCCAAGAAGAACAGCGCCCGGGCGTACTCGTTGCAGTCCACCGCCCGCTGCGAGATCAGTTCCGGGTCGAGCGAGCCGATGACGTCCTGGACCCATTTGGTTTGAATGTGGCCTTTGGGTGAGTGTCCGGGCTGGGACTTCTTGAGTTGCTTCCACCTCATGCAGTAGTCAAGGATGCGGAACACGGCCTTGTCCTGTTAGCTGTAACTCTGAACGCGTAGGTAGTGAGACAACTTGCCTGGTAAAACATCTTCGCCTCCTCCTTCTGCGCATACGAGGCCGTCTCCGGGGGCTGGTACTTCAGGATCGCCGCCAGCTCGGCCGACACTTTGTTCCTGAACTCATCCTTCTCTTCCTGCCCCACCACCACATGCAGAACCACATACGGCAGCAAAAACTCAGTCACAGACAGGTCCTCAACCTTGATCAGCCGACTAAGCGGCTCAAACACAGCCTGGCTGAACAGATTCTGCCCGTTGCGAAGCAGGTCAAGAACAAAAAACCTCAGCCACGCTGCATACCCACGCCCCGGCCGAAAAATGGGGTACTGCGTCGGCTGCTGCGGCGGCATGGGCGCGACCACAAACCGCGACGACATGAACGGCGTCAGCACCTCCCTGGTCTTCTCCGAGAAGGCGAGCCACTTCCTGTAGATGGCCTCGGTGTCGCCATCCCCCTGGTCGGCGCACGCGTACTTGAAGTCGGACCGCTCCAGCAGCTCCTGCATGGCGTAGGACAGGAAGCCGAGAAACTTGGTGTCAGTGGTCGACTGGAACGCCTTGACGAGCACGTTCTCGAGGATGAAGGCGACAAAATCGGTGGTCTCGCGAGCGTCCTCGAAGTTGTGGATGACGACGAATCGTTTCTGTTCCCGGGCTGTTTCGAGCCGGTTCGAGTCCAGGCAGCCAATGAGGCCGATGGCTTGGGCGCAGAGGCGGGGGATGTCGGCGTGCCAGCCGTTGTACTTGGCCGAGCAGTCCAGCAGAGAGCGTGTAAGTGTGGTGACGACCGAGTCTGGCTGCTCGCTGATGGCCGAGGTTTGGAGGTAGCCTTGGTTCTTGTCGAGGAAGGCGACCAGCTCGACCAGTGATTGCTCTGCGACGCCGGGGATCTCGTGGCCCAGTCGCTTGGCGAACACGGCGAATGCTTCCCTGTTATCCAGGGAGCCCCGGAGAGCGTCCAGGGCTTTGCAGATGTCTTCAAGATCATCGATATGGTTCAGCGAAGGCAGAGTGTGGACGTGGTCGAGCAAGACTGGCTGGTAATCCTGTAGCAAGGCCAGGATCAAGGCCTTGGCCTTCTGCTTCGTCGGCCCATCGAAGCCAGTCCAGTAGCGGCCAATGATGAAAAAGGTCGTCTCGACCAGGGCGTCCACGTCTGCTTCTTCCATGTGAGTGAGCATGGCTTCCCAGCAGGAAAACGCCGAAGCGCGCAAGTCATCCGACGCCAGCGCGGAGATGAGGGAGGCCGAGATTTGCGGTCGGGCGATGCAGGCATAGGAGTTGCAGATCCTGATCATCTCCTCCATGGCACCGAGACAGCGCCTCTGCTCCGTGACAGGCGGGAGTATCATCCATGGGTCGTTGATGACTTCGGTCAGCTGAGCGGTCAGGCCGAGGGCGTGCTGCTGGAGATAGCGGCCAACCATGTGTGACTTTTTGGTGCGCTTGTCCTTCTGGACGGCTAGCATGAGACTGGCCATGGTGGAAAGTGCCTCTCGAACCTGTGTCAGAGTTAGCTTTCGGTGCCCTTCACAACCGTTTCGCTGAGAATGTACCTTTGCCTTGCGCGCTTCGTTCGCATCAGCGCTCGTCCTGAGAAGCTCCATGGCGATATACAGGGGCTCCGTCTGGAGCAGCTCCACCAGCTCGAGCTCGCCAAATCGCTCCGAGACGTGAGCGAGCAGAGACATGGTGTGGCCGGCAATGTCAGGGACGTCTTGGACAAGAAGCAACGCCAGGATGGACGGCAGGTTGGCAGTGTCCATGCAGGTCACGAAGGAATCGGTCTCGCGACGCGCCTCGGTGATCTTCTGTATCACCTCCCTTTTCTTGGTGAGAACCAGCCAAGGCAGGGCATTCGTCTGGAGCATGAGCAGCAAGTCCGGCACGCCGATCTGCAGAAGGTCGGCAACCAGCCGCGCCGTCTGGGGCTTGGACACCAAGTCCTTGACGACAGAGAAGGCCAGGGTGTGCCAAAACGGCCCAAACAGTTGCGCAGGTGATTGGCCTCTGGAATCCGCGAGATTAAGGAGCTCGTTGAAGGCCAGGCCAGAGACGACCATGCTGCGGTGGCCGAGGTACTCGACCAGCTTGATGATAGTCAAGTTGAGCTCGTCTTCAGACACAACCTTGCCGACCTGGGCCCAAGCCATGATGCAGGTTTCATGCAGGTTTGGAGCGCCCTTGTCAGACAGCGACTTGAGAATGCTCATGGCATTACCCCTGTTCCGCCTCAGGATTTCGGCGTCAAAGCCCGGAGCGGTTGGTTCGGAGACGTAGACGGCCAGGGCTCTACCCGCGGCGATACGGAGCTCTCGGATGGAGCTGTGGAGGGACTGGATGCACCATCGCCCGGGACCGGAATTACCCAGGTCCCAGAACTGCCCATGCGTCGAGTGTCTTGCGAGGCGGCGGAGTGCCACCATGGCACACACTCGAGGCCGTCTTGATTCCAAAAAGCTGGGGATCTTGATGAGTTTGGCGAAGATGGCGACACTGGCAGCCTTGGCCTCCTCATGGCTGGCAGGGGATGGGCCGATCGGCTCAGCGTCGGAGCAGAAGTCGCACTTGAAATAGGGGGGATCTGCCCCCCTGAGCTGCAGAGTACCATCCGCGGCGCAGGGCATGCGCGAAATGATGTCGATGAGACGGCACTGGTCGTCCTCATCCAAGTGTGGAAACCGGTCACTAAGGAGAGTCAGCCTCGAGTAGATAAACATCAGGGGTTAGGGGGTAAACAAACAGGATGCGGGACTCCAACTCGTCCATTTGGCTATCCAAATTAGCATCGACCAACTGGCACACCTGTGCGGCGAGCTCAATCAAGAGCGATGGATCACCATCGTCCGCCTTCTGGCGCTTGGCCGCGGGGGCATCGGAACCGTCAGTCTGCAACCGAGGCAACAGTTTCTGGACCTGCTGGCGGAGCTCGTCGTCGGCAAACATTGCCGGTGAGATGTCCCCTTTCAGCCCTTGAGGCTGAGGTTGTGTTGCCGCTGTCAAAATATGAACAGTTCGCTGGCAGGGTTAGCAGTTGACACCGAAAGGGAGCACAGGAAGGACGTACCCCAAAATCCGTCTCCATCCCGATAACAGGATTCTCAGAGACCAGCCGTTGGGCGGACGATAACAGGGCCGAAGCTGCCAAGCGAGCGGTGGGCGCATGGTAGATTGACGCCTTTGCGAGCTGGACCAACGCGAAGCAGAAGGCTCGCCTAAGAGCGGTGCCATCCTCGTCCTCAGCAAGGAGTGGCGCGGTATGCTGCAAAAACTCGGAGCAGACCAGGGCCAAGGCAGCGCTGGCCTTGTGATGGAGTATTGCGTTGTGGTCGCGGCAGTTGGAATGAGCTTCCACCAGGTCGACAGCCGCCTGGACCACGGGCGCCAGACCGACGCCGAGGGGTATCGGCCAGGTCACGAGGATGGAGGCCAGGGGCTGTAAAGTGTCCAAGAGCCAGACCAGATTCTGGCCGTACAGCAGCGACGGCTCCGAGTTTTTGGGTATCACAGCGCTCTTGAGAATAACCATCAAGCTCATGGCATGGCGGAGGGCGTGTTCGGGGTCCGGGAGGCGGTAGACACACCCGCGGGGCACACCCCCAGGCAGGGTCTCGAGGAACGACATCGGCGGCAGTTGGAGGTCCGCCCACGGCTCCCGCGGCGCCTGCGCAGTCGCCTTGAACTGCGCGATAATAGCTGTCACACCCACAAGTCAGCCATCAATCACCACGCAACCCCCCCTCCCCCGGAATAAAAAC
>Ga0247824_10002492_pt1 | contig 10305 bp, 6 predicted proteins | sample 13C_PalmiticAcid_FD_194412 | JGI IMG/M metagenome (GOLD analysis project Ga0247824, IMG submission 194412) | Soil microbial communities from agricultural site in Penn Yan, New York, United States - 13C_PalmiticAcid_Day48 | ecosystem: Environmental > Terrestrial > Soil > Agricultural land... | reverse complement strand
TCCTAACCCCTCTCTCTGTCGAAATCACTGTAGCACCAACACAATCACCCTCCCTACCAAGGTCAACCTGAACTACAATGCTTACCATCAAGCCATTCTCAAGGCCAACAACCTCACTCATCTCGAAATCAAGGCAAGACTCAACATTGGGATCGCCGCCGCCTCCAACTCTGTGACCAAAATCTACTGCGTAGGTTCCGCTAACGAACCCGAACGAGTCATGATCTTCCCTGACACGCACAACTGTCAAATCAATGGTTGGACCCAATTCTACAGTTTTATCTCCTACATTGGCAACTACAAGATCAACCCCAAACCCTGGTGCTATGGAGATGCTCTGCAACCTTACCGTGCGATGCACATGGCCGATACCAATTGCGGTCGGGGGGGCTGGACCCATCGCGACGCTGGTTACGCTACCTCAGAATCCAAAGGCTTGCAAAGTTATATTGCCAAATCCGCTGATCGCATGTTCATGAACCCCTTCACTGCCTCCAACATGTATGGTTTGACCTTTGACACCGCGTTGCAACATCAAGCCATTCTCCTTCGTCCCACCCCCGATATGGTGGCCTTTTTGACAAAACATGCCAGGGATTACCCAAGTATTTACAAGCGTGCTATCGAGAACAATAACGTGGACAAGAATGTTCATTTGTATGGACAGATCATGATTGAAGCCATGGGTTCTTTGAGTCTGAGCAAGTCCTCTGCGGAATATTACAAGATCCCAGATCAATCCACGTTTAATAAGCGAGTCGAAAAAGCCGGTGTCAAGGCTCAGAACAATCGGGTCAAGATTGAATTGGGGGCCAAGAAGAAGGACGCTGATGGTGTGTACCGTCATCAGGTCACCATGTACTTTGTTGACTCGGCTGGCAAGAACCGTTATATCTGCGCGATCATCGTGCCTTCTGGAAAGAATGTCAAGGCGGAACATGTCAAAAGTGCGTTCAGTGAAGCTCTCAGGGATCATACGACCGTGATGGTGGCCCCCATGCCTGATAAGGGTAACACTTTCTGGTTGATTGCTCCTCTCTATAACAACCGTGGCGACTTGCCTGTCATCTACTTTGGTGTTTAAAACAATAAAAAAAAATGAGGGTGTGTTACGTTAGGAGCCCTTGTGCCCTTGTGCGCATTACTTGATGATACTCTGTGATCAATGAAGAAGAGGGCTGTTGCTCAAAAAAAGATGCCGTGTAGTGTATACCCTTTTCTAGCGTGAAATGGATACTATATACCCTTTTCGTAGGCTTGTTTTCTATGTGGCGGAACAGAAAAGTGGTCGGATCCCCCATATCCACCTACAACCTGGGGCTCTCCGATCATGAGAGCAATTTTAGAAGCAACATCATGATCCAGGAATGGCGTGAGGTTGGTTTAGTCGCTGCGTTTGTATCAATGTAGTATACCGGCTCTACTCATGAACAAAACAAAAGACTGAAATGGGGCAATGGACCTAGCAATAGGGCAATGGAGGGGGGGGGGAGGAAAGGTGTTTTGGAAGAATGTGCTCCGAACCTGAGAAGGGTATATATAGCAGTATACTGCCACATGGTCCAAGAATACGATTGCCCCGATTGAGTTCCGCGGCTCTAAATCAGGATACCCAAGGAATGGATGACAGGAACTCAGCAGAGCTCATTTTTCCACCCTCAATTAACTGCGGTGCAGGAACCATGCACAGACTGGGTGCCTTGGTTCAAGGTCAGAATGGCTGTAGATCATTCGTCATGAACTGCTCAGCAGATGCTCCTGAGGGGTTATTGTGATGATCCAAGCAAAGTCCTGCATGTTGTTACGGGTGGCAAATCCTGGTTATCCCTGTATCCATTGCAGCAATGCCCCATGAAAGTGAGTAAAAGAAAAAAAGAGTCTCTTGGAGGGGGGCTGGCAGAGGGAGGATCCCAATACATGTGACATTCTGACATTCTGACATTCTGTTCATCTCTGCTACAGCTCAAGTTTTTTTTGTTCATGACATGCGTTTTATTCATTAGGCGTACAATTGTCTACTTGTTCAATCCCTCAACATAAAGCTTAGCCTCCTCAGGGTAAGCAGCAAAGAGGGCCTCCCGCAACCACTGCACATACTCCATTCCGCTCTCCACGGAAGGTTCCTCGCGAACCAACGTTGTGCTGTACTCCTCGGCGCGTTTCTTGAGGACGCCACCAAAGCCCCAGTCGAGCTTCAAGAAGGCAGGGAGAGCAGTCTGATTATAGCTGAGTTTGGCGACATTGCCAACGCCAACGGGTCCTCCGACTGTCACATCAATGGTCGACTGCATGTCCACATCCACGTTGGCGCCAGTGAGGACGCCCAAGTTGGCTGGCAAGAAAGTGGTGACCATGAACAATCCAAACTGAAAGTCGGTGGGTGCCTGAAGGATCAAGGTGGGCGAGGTGACGGTAGCTCCAACCGGAACATCAATGGGAGCATTGGATCGGATGGCGCCAAAGAAGTTGCCCTTCCAGAAGACCTGAGCCAAAACATTTTGGATAGAGAAGGACGTCTGAAGAGGATTCCACACATTGATCGTCAATGGGATCTGGCGGTTTCCGAGAACGCTGCCAAGGGAAGGAACACCGTTGGCGCTGGGAACCAGACGAGGAGCAGGGATGATACCGGGGACCTTGGTCTTCATCGTGAGGGCCTCCATCACAGGAGACAACGAGACGATGGAAGACGATTCGGCGTAACCAGTGATTTCGCAGTCAAAAGTATAGCCAGCAATGAACTGAGAGAAGAAGATATCGCGGAAGGCTGGGTCGGCAGGCTTGAACTTGACCTGAGCGACCAAAGTTGTCAAGCCAGGTGCAAACTTGAGGTTAGGGATGATGACATCTCCCATGAGGCCACTCAATGAGCCTGCAGTTCCGCTGATCCTCAAGTTCACTGCACCAGCGTCGACGCTGAAGATCGAAGGATTGGTGATACCGACATTGGCTTGGAGAAGGACGTGATCGGTATTACCTCCAATGACCGTGACATTCGAGATGGTTGGAGAGTTAGAGGCAAAGCCAATACCCTTCAAAGCAACAGTTGATTTGAATGGAACCTTGAGGCGGACAACTCCCAAGGGGGTGGTGGCAACAGAGTCAGCGCTTCCCTTGATGTCGAATCCAGTATCAGTGCCCATCATAGCCTCCTTCAAGAAATCCTGGAAAACCGCATGGGCATCGTCCTTGACGGCCAAAGGCGAGGCGGGCAAGGTGAAGACGATCTTGTTCTTTGTCATGTCGGATGTGGTCTGGTTCCAGACAGCGCTTGTGAGGTCAGCGAGAGGCGTGCCCTTGTAGATCAAAGTCATGGTCGCGTTAGCGAGCTCTGTGATGTTGAGAGAGATGTTGAAGGGCAGCTTGAACGTGGCAACGACAGAGTTCGAGTTGGCAGTAGGGGCCCAAGGAGCCTCTGGGCGAACAGTCAGACCCATATCCTCGATGGTCAAGCCCTGGATGACATTGAGTGGCTCGGGCGCGACCAGAGGGACCGTCATCTTGGTGGCCAAGATAGCAGAGGTCAACCAGGAGACACCGTTCGTACCATCAGGAACGACGGAGATACCCTGGGCGGTTGCTGGGGTCACGACACCATTCAGGTAGTTGGACATGAGCAAAGACAGCTCCTGGAGATGGACTGGATCGGTCTGCTTCAAGAGAGTTCCCTCCAAGTTCAGGATCATAGGCTGGCCACCGACCAAGGTGACTTCCTTGGCGACGACGCGACCGAGGTAGGCTGTCTCAAAGTTCATATCAAGCGTCAGGGTGCCAAGGTTCATTCCGATGGGTGAGGGGTTGGCGATGGAGGCAGTGATGGCAATCTTGGCACCCTCGGGAGCATCGGCGGGCAGATCGAACTTGAGGATCTTCAAGTTGGAGAAGTTGGCCAGACCGCTCATAGCCAGGTCCTTGGTGACATCCAGGCCCTTGATGGTCTGACCAAGGGTCTTGAGGGTGGCTTTACTCTTCAGTGTCCAGACAAAGCCATCCGAGGCCATCTACAGTTCATTAATGTGGGTCGCACCAACCAAACAAACGAGGTCAGTCGTCAGGATTGTTGTTGTTGAGCTAAGCAGCTCCAATTTGCGAGTGCCCTGAAAATTCAGGCACAACCAAATTGCGCACGGCGAGTGGCACTGGCCACCTCTTAGCACCATTCTCGCGCGCTCTCCACACGGCGTCCCCCCACAATATGCATGTAAAATCCATGGGGGTACACTTTAGACCAGCAGCAGCAATAATATCTCTACTAGCGATATTCAGCGTTGGTGTAAAGTGAACCTCTGGCTCTTTCTTGTTATCTTCGCCCTTCTCCACTTCGACTTTTCACACACATGATTGCACTAGCCCACACCGTCTCCACCATGTCTCCACAGAGTCCAGTGCGCCAGACATTCTCTTTCCCCCATAAAATTCAAAGAGCGCTGAAGTCGAGTCCGATTGGGAAGCAGTAAGAGTATGCCGGTATTGGGTTTTTGGGATGTCCCAGTACATCATAAGCCGTTAAAGAGAGTCGTTGTTTACAAGATACAAATGAGCCAAGAACCTTGTGTTCATAATTGCCAGGTCTGTTATTCCAGTCGGCAGTGGTCATCGCTTTTCATCGCTTTTCATCGCCATCCTCTAGACGATTCGTGTCATTGACCAGGCTCCGCTGAACTGTACCGGGCAATCGCCAGGTCTGGCTGTGAACCCAACTTCCATCCTTCTGGCGCCTTTTCCGTCATTTCAGCGCTCCACTGCACATGGTATCACACATGTGGTATTGTAGCCGCTGCCCTGTGAGCCGTAAACGTTATTCAATAACACATGCACACGCTCCTTTCATGAAACACTATGCAAGCGGAGGGAAGAGACTTGCTCCACCTTGCGCCATATCTGAGTTCCCAGACGCCAGCTCAACCCACACATACTCTCTCCCACCACCCCGCTTGTACCACATCATATGCTTAGGAGAAAGGAAAGGAAGAGGAAGAGGAGGGGGGGGGACGAATGACTTACCATATCCTTGACGAATGCAGCAAAAGCATCCTTGTTCATGATGGTGAATCCAGTCACCTCGGTGATCTCTCCCTTACCGCCCTTGACCTGGACAGGTGACAGCTCCATGGCACCAATAGACTGGCCCTTCCAGTCCACAATAATCTTCTCAGTGAACTCCAAGTCCGCGGAGAAGATCTTGGGAATACCTCCAACTCGAGCTGCAACGGAAACAGTCAAGGCGGACTCTGTAGGGTTGGTCATGTTCAGTTGCTTCAGCTCCATGGAAGAGGCGTTCAGCAAAGACTGAGCCACCTTGGGGATGATCACAAAGATCAAGAGGGGGATAAAGATGGCGAGGAAGATGACGGTGCCCACTGCGCAGGTGACGATAACCCGCTTGCGGCGATAGAAGGGTGTGGGATGGGGTTTGTGGGTAATGTCATATTCGTATTCCTTGAAGGACTCATGGTCGTCATGATCATTGTCGCCGGTGGCACTGTTGTACTCTGTCTCGGCATCTGGGTACGGAAGATCGCCCTTTTCCGCAATGGAGTTTTTAGATGAGGATGGCATGGTGAAGGGATATTCTCATTAAAAGGGTATAGGGTGTGTCGATGGGAGAGAGAGAGATGGATCCAAGAGGCACAGTAAGGAGGAGGAGGAGTGGGAAGCCTGCTTGGGAAAGTGTGGAGGATGGGGGACAGAGGAGAAGAGGAAAAGAGGTGAGAAAGTGTCCAGAGAGAAAAAGGAGGAGGTAAGGGAATATCGTATCCCAATAAATTGATTCGATGCATGTGCGATAATATGCGGCACACAGCCTCATAAACAAGGTTTTAGGCTTCTGGAAGTTTTGTTTTCGGTTCTGGCCTCTTTGGGTGCCCGCGATAGGCAGGGCTGATCACCATTGTACAACATTGTTGTTTGTCAAAGCAACAGACATGTATGTTCACATACCGCGGCTCGAGTGAAAAGGGGGTGCGAGTCCTTCCCGGCTTGGTCGAACATCAATCAGCTTGAATGTGTGGGTGTCCCCTCCCACAGTACAAGAGTATGTACCATTGGAGTGGAGAACCGGCTGTGGGCTCTGTCGGATATTGTCTGGTTATACGCTCCCTTCCTCCCCTCTCACTATCGTCACACATTCATTCCAGTGCAACGGCTGCTCTGATGCGGTGGGAGATTGTCGTCATTCTCATACGATTTCGGCCAATGTCTGAAATGTGTTCAGGCGACCTTGTTCAGTGTCTAGCATGCGACAATTCAGGATGGATGTACATGGACCAGAATAAAACGGGGTGTTTAATGAATGGTGCGTTGGAGCTCTCGATCGTTTCGGCTGCGGACATTTGCCGATCGCCGGCCGACACTCTTCGCTGCAAAAAAGCGATTACGGTAAGGCCTTACCACAAAGTCGTTCCTTCTAGCAGGATCTGAACAGTTGGGCAATGGAATCGCTCGAGCTGTCTGTCACTTTGAGGTTGTTGCTGAGTTTGGGTTGTTCTTATCTAAGATACATACTATTGTTGTTGGGGTTGTGAATGCTGTTGAGATGCATTCTGTTTTTGAGATGGGTTTTGCTTCTGCTTCTGCTTCTGCTGCTTTTGAGGCGGCTTCTGCTTTTGAGAAGGTGGTAGTGGCTGCTGTGTGGGATTGCGTGCCTTGAAGCGAACAGTGATGAGTGGCCACCTAGGACTGGGTTCGCCTCTCAACCACGTCAAGTTTTTCTGTCGAACCGCTTGAGCCCACGGAACAGTGTCCGGCTCGGTATTGGATGGATGGTTTCCATTCGTCTGTCGTGGTGGCGGAGCTTTAGTTGCGTTGCACCTGATGTCCAGTTCCGGCTTCAGGTCAGGGAACCTTTCGGGCGAGGGGGTTGAAGCCGTACCTAGTCCAGTGCTGATTCCCAATTGCGCGAGTATAGCGGAGGGACTGGCCGGTAATGGCGTCGGCCTTGGGCCTGGGGAACCAGTCGTGTGCCGTGCCCAGATATAAGGAGGCCTTGTCTCGTACAGGACAGAGAGTTCCTTTGAGATATCTCGATCGTTGCCCTTTTCTGATGACCCGAGAATATCGATTAGCATTCGAACTTTAGCATCGATGGCCTCCATCTCTTCGAACGTCAGAGTTTTGGAATCGCTTGGGAGGAACTCTGCATGGAGTGGTGCAATGGATTGGGGCAAATACTCGCCACCTCTCTCCACAGGAAGCAGCTAGACAATGAAAAGATGCAACAAAACGGTTAGTGTTGACTCTACTTTTGAACATGAAGCGCTATTCAATCATAGCCGAATGGACTTACGATCAACCCACATACGAGTGGATGTAAATAGGGTGTGTCGGACCTCTTCACGCTTATTATCTTGCTTGTTGCACTTGGAAGGAGTCCTTGATAGCGTTTCGTTTGAGCGGTCGTGTCCACGAATTTGATAAGAGCGCGTCGTGGTGGACTGCATGAATAGTTATAACGGAAGGTGATATCGGAGCATTTCCCAGAACTATACATCTCCAGATTCCATAGAACGCCTGCTAGGAACTTGTTGACCGAATGTTTGGAGTCTGAATCGTCTTCCTCTTCCTCCTCCTCCTCCTCTTCTTCTTCTTCCTCTTCTTCATCCATCTCATTATCAACGCCATCTTGGGTATCTAAATTCTTCATATCCTCCTCAAGGTCGTCCACTTCGTACTCGTCGTCTCCGAGCGGGTAGGATGTCGAATCATCCTCCTGTTTTGGTAGTTTTGATGTCAAGTCTGCCGGCAAGGTCAAATCGCTCGGGCGTTTGTATGAATTGAGCAACAACTGCTTGAGGAACACCAGGTCAAATGTCTTGAACTCGGCATCGATCAAGAATTTGAGTGGTCCTCTCTGCTGGATGACAGGATCAACTACTTTTGTGTAAAGATACGCCAGCCACAGTCTCTCAATACCAACGGCCAATCCGCGGAGGTAATCGTTTCCTCGGAAGAGGCACAGGGCACAAAAGTCCAGTCGTGCTCGGTCGGATTCTCCTGGGAAAAGTCCTTCCAAAGTGTGCATGAACCGATCGATCGATATGAAGAGTGTAGGTTGGTGGGGCGCCGATCTCCTGACGGCATAGACGTTGGGCATATCCAGAGCAATAGCCTGAAGGACGACATCCGAATCCATACTGATAATGGCACAAGGTCGTCCGCGGATAAGAGAAGCCTGGTGTAAAATGTTTTGTATGATCTTGGTCTATACACCAGCCGGAACAGACAATGTAAGTTTGAATATTCTTTGTATGGTTGATAGAGAATACCATCATGTAAGAACAGTACCTCGCCTTCTCCTGGGTTGTTGCTGTGATCGATCACAAACTTGAGTATTGGAGGCCCATCGCGTCTGACATTTTGCTGCATGTAACGAACGGCAAAGTAGCTGAGATAATGCTCTATGCGAGTCATGAAAGGACAGCCTGGGGTGATTTGAAGCGAGCTCATTCCCGTGGATGGTTTCGAGCCCTGTCATGTGGAATGAAGAACGTTGGTCACTCGGTCTGTAGAGGCGAGGGGGTTCAGACATGAGAAAGCAGACAATGTCGTTTACCTTGGCGGCACGACGGCTCTTCTGAGTAACGATCTTGGCGAGGGGGGCAGGGCCATCCACCGCGAGATAGCAAATCCTGGTGGGGATGAACTGGAACAACAGTTCATGGAGGATGGCAAACAGCTTCTTGACAAAGGTTGCCTCGTCCTTGGCGCCCATCATGGCAGGGTGCAGGATACAATTCACATCGATGAAGACCGAGTCGAATCTCGCGCCCTCACGGCGAGGCACTACCCGGACAGCCTCTGGGAACTTTCCCTTGAACCAGTCGATAAACCCAATTTGCTTCAGACCCATGGCAGGTGGTGGTGGATCGAATTCGAGTTGTGGAAGGATGAGGAAGCAGATGAGGATCGAGAACAGGGGAAAGCGAGCCAACATGAAATAAAATTCAGGGCGCAGTCAGCTGCGGACGCCACATTGTGGAAATGGGGAAATGCTATGACACGCGTGGAAAAGTCACATCCACTTGATCGCAGCGGGAGACCACCACTGACAGCTCCCTCACCCCCTCACCCCCCTTCACCATCTACCACCTACCACTCAGCCAGCACTCCACAGCCCTCCACGCTTGGCTCACTTTTGAAGAATCCCGTGCCTGCTCCCACCGCTATACACAATCGACCATCAGCCCTTCTCCTCTCTGGAGGCCCCTAGGAAAGGATTGCTTTATTTTGTAATCTGTAATATGGACTAGCAGCTACCCGTGAGCGAATGCTCGCGGTACCAGGTCGGATGCATTTGCAGGAATGGGTTAAAAAAAGAAAGCAATTTCAAGCACAGACACCTTCGCCGCTGAGACAGAAAAAAGGCTGTGTTACGATGATCGAGATGTGGTTTGGCGCTGTCACCAACACGGCAAAAGTTGGATTGGGTCCTGCAGCAACATTCCAGCCTGAACACTTACTCACTGCACTCCCTACCCTACCCGCGAAACTGTCTGTTGAATACTCAATAACAGTGCCGCTCACCTGGGTGGTGAGACAGCAAGAAAGGCCCATTATCAGAGTGATAGTTGAATGTTGAATGCAGTGCTTAGAGCAAGTGTCTCGAACGGATTCCTCGAACAATTGATGAGTATCGAAGACCTGCAGACGCGTCAAACGAAGCACCATCATAGTACCCACCCACCATTGCGTACCGCCGGGTTGTCAAGAGTGCATGAACTATGGGTTCTGGTTCAAGAAACACATCACCTACTGTCATGACCGCTTGCAAGTGAAGAAAGGGATCTCTTTTGAGCAATTGTTCGGCACTGAGAAAGATGAGAAGCTTCAAACAACGCACAGTCGTAGTACTCATCATTTTACACCACCAACAGAAATCCCGCGGTCCTGTCACCATTGGTGAGAGAGAAAACGTGCCATTGAGCCATGGTGAAAGAATACAGGAGAGCAAGGTCGCACAGTCAAATCTTTCAAGGACAGAACCAAAGCACCAGTCCAAAAGTGTACTACATGTACTTTACAAGGCACAACGATGACCCATTCATGCGATGATACCCTCCTGTCTTGGCAGAGGGAGGTGAGGGGATAACATGGTGGCCCAGTGTATACAGGAAATGGTGGATGGTGATTGAGATCTGGGAGCAGTGGTCTGTAAAGAGGTAGTGGTTGTGGAGAAGAGGAGGGTGGGGGAACAGGGCCGGGAGAGGGGAGAAGGAGGAGAGGTGAGAAGAGGGAGTGGGAGTGAGAGAAGGCAAATGAACGAAGAGTCGTTCTGGCAGGAAGAGGGCAAAGGCAAAGAGAAAAGGG
>Ga0247824_10002491_pt1 | contig 10305 bp, 12 predicted proteins | sample 13C_PalmiticAcid_FD_194412 | JGI IMG/M metagenome (GOLD analysis project Ga0247824, IMG submission 194412) | Soil microbial communities from agricultural site in Penn Yan, New York, United States - 13C_PalmiticAcid_Day48 | ecosystem: Environmental > Terrestrial > Soil > Agricultural land... | reverse complement strand
GGGATAGGAGGAGTAAACTTTCTGCCTTGATCAAATGGGAATGGGGGGGTCAGTGTTAGTGACAGTGTCAGTGTAGTATACGGTGATGTGATGTGTGAAGCGGTGAGCGTGGTAGGTATTTATCGGGGGCAAAAATTCATGCGTGGATCAGGATCAGGAGCGTACATATATAACATTACAGAGATACAAACACCGAATCGTGGTGTTGCTGTTGACCTTCATCTTTTTTTTGTGTCGTCTCCCTTGTATGCTCACCGCCTTGTCGGCGTCTCCGTTGCCATGTCTCCATCTCTCTATCTCCATCTAACTAGGGGGGAAGGGGGTGATGCAGTGGGTATCAGGTATCACCAAGAACAACAACAGAGCAACAGGCGGGCGGAGCAAGGGCTAAACCAAATGGTGGAACAGGGGCTGGAATAAACGGGGCACAGATCACGCAGGTAGGGTGGGCGGAGTCAGAGTCAGATCTTGATCCTAATTTGTGTTGAGCCAGCCGAGACCTGGTGTGAAACGGGGCATATCTCGTGATCGGACTCGGATGTTGTGTAGCGTGATCCTCGCCGGCAGTTGGGATGGATGTCTGAGAGGACTGGAGGGTATGGAGGGGGGAGTCGTTTATCTTTGGGACGGGAACGGTAAATCTGATGGACATTAAACTTGATGGGGGGTTTTGGAAGAGTGATGATGATGGCTGTGGTGGTGGTGGTGGTGGTGTGGTTCCCATGGTGGACGGTGAGTGTGGCAGTTTTTGTCATTCCTCCGGAGGTGGTACGGGATGGACGACGGCACACACTCGAGACGTACCCTCTCAGCCGGCTGTAAAGAACATTAAGGTACCGGCATGTGCACAGAGAGTGCGTGTTTGCCACAGTTGCCCTCTTGGGAACTTCTTCGCCGATGTTGGTGACGCCAGATGAGATGGGGGGCCAAAAGGGGGAGGGATTGCCATCCCCGTTCTTTGGACGGTTCCTAATGGGGTCGCCGGGGTGCGGCTCAACGAGGGGTTTGGGGAAGGGGTTTAACCCGTGGAGCTGTTTTGGGATGTGATCTGACAGTCTGTTCACAAGAACTCTGCAGGTGTGAGACAAGCTTGAGCGGGAGATGTGTTATGGATGATCACGTCCTGGTATTGCTTGGTAATTCGGAATGATGACGGTCCACTCTGTTGGCATATCCCTGAAAGCGTGCATGGCACTTTCCGCTTGCTGTCGCAGGATGATGCCCACGTTGCAGCCGGACTTTTACAGACTCTGGGTACTGTTCCCTTTCATCCCCTGCCTCACCCGTCCGCGCCTCACTGCCGCCGAGAAGCCAAGCCAGAAGCAGGGCGGAGGTTTCAACGCGGAGCTGTGTAACCTGACCATCAACCGAACTTGATTAATGTCCGGGTTACACAGCGTGCCGTTGCTGACCGCATCAGCAGGGATGGGTCCAGGCCGGCCGACTCTCTCGTTGGGCATCGGAAATATGGCGGGACATGAGACATGCAGTCCATATCAACAAGAACAAGGCAGATGCGTCGTACGGTGCATGCTGAGAGGGAGGGTAGGACAGAAAGCCGTTGAGAGAGTCTGAGACTTGAGATCCTGCGGTCTGCCTGCCGAGTTACACAGTCCAAGCCACTGCCGGTGTTGGAGGTAACGCAGAGGGTCTAGGTGTGGTACACGTGGTGACGCTGATGGTTGATGCTAGGGGTTTGGGCGGTGAGGGAACTTGGCGATGGTGCGTGAACCTTGCATGCCGGGACCAATATCACGAGATCCGAAGGAGCAGTGGGCGAGACTACTGCTGGTCGGACTTGGAAGCCCCGAAGTCCCCGGAGTGTGGCGCGTCTCGCAGGGACAGACGTGCCCTGACGAGGAAACGGAGAAACGTCCAACATGCCTCTCACGACAGCTGCGATTGCGACAGCGGGGCGCATCTCTGCCTGTGCCTCGAGTTGGGAGCAGCACTGTGAAACTCGTCTATGTATGTACGGGCGGGAGAGGAGAGCGAGTCGACATGATAAGGATGCTAAGGCGGCTGCGGCACAGCTGCTCAAAAGGGGCTCGGACTCCGGAGACGCGGCGATAACCTCGCCAATAAGACGTCCCATGGGTCCAATCCCGCAGACGGAGGAAACCATGTGAGCAAGTCCAGGCCCCGGAAGAATTACAGCTCGGGACAGCTCGGGACAGCTCTGGACAGCTCTGGACAGCTCTGGACAGCTCGGGCATTGTTGGTGACGATCTGCTCTTCAAGTTGCGTGTTGGTTCGGCATGTCTGAGAAGAAGGCGTATAACGCTATTTCATGTGATTAAAGCCCAACCAATACTGCGCGGTGCCCCGAACGGCGGTTCAAGAGTTTCGAGAGTCTGGAGGCGTCGATGCCGGTGTTTCCATCAGCTCCGGTGTGGCGTTTTGGTTAGAGCGCCCGAAAATGCCCTGCTCGGGATTGACTCTGTCCACCGGAGCAAAGGCGGCAGAGGGCGTAACGCTCCCATAAGTTTGGCTGGGCTGGTTGGCTGGCGGTGCATGTCCTGGGACTGGGAATGCAACGAGATCCGAAAGAGGGCCCGAGGCGCCAGACGCAGCGCTGCTGTGTAACCCCAAGTTGCACATTCAGCCTGGTGGCTGCCGCCCGCGGCGTCAACCTAGCTTCCTCTGGCTAAAAGACCTCTACACCGAATTCGGGGCTCTTCATACGCCTCTTTTTGTCCGGAAGGAGGCCAGTTGATGCTGGTGTTTGCTTGAGGGGGGCTCGAGGTGACACAGACGTTGGGGTACGCAGAGGACAGTGCCTTGGCGGCTGGCACACGGCAAAGCGTGGGATTTCTGTGGACTGGGGACCGAGGGGTGAACCGCGTCGTGGATTGTAAATCCCCGTTGCCGTCGCCCTCAAACGGGCGCAAACATGCTCTCCGTCTTGGATTTATCTCTGGCCAAACACGTCATGCAGGCACAGTACATCCCTGTGCCTCCCATTTGAAGAAGGGCCTTGGGGCTGCCACACCTCATCCTGTCCCGCGCTGAGAGTGGGACTGGATGTATTCCGTGTGTGTGTGCTCTGTGTAGGTCTTGTGCAACAGCGGTGCAAAAGATCCCTACCTCCTCCATGCTTGCGACATGAGGGAGTGACTAGGGTCCTTCGGGCCACACTGCTTGATTCTGCATCATCAGGGCAACTCTGGCCGACGGCATTGTCGTCCTGGTGATGTGCCGTGAGCCGTGTCAGAGCGAATCCAAATCCAATGTCCAGGACGGTCTCAACGGGCAGAAGGAGATCCCGGGCCGCACATGGCAGGGCTTCCCCAGAGTTGTCCCGGGTCTGGTCGGTCTGCGGCCACGCCATGACAAATGCCGAGAGAGACCCAGGAGTGCGGTTGTCATTTCTCTTCCTGGAAGTCGACAGAGATAAGCTTGCGGCACTGTTCAGCTGGTGGTGGTGTGCATCAGTTGGCGAGACCCTGGCACCAGCGGCTTGGGTCGGAGGGGCACGCATGTGTGGGATGCGAGCGTGTGTGTGCCAGACCACGGGGGCCAATTGAGCGAACGAAATGAAGGACTTCCTCCCCACCACCAAGTCAGACAAACGCGCCGACGAAACGAAACAGACCTGGAATGACCAAGAATAGGGTCAATTTGACACCCCCAAGCGAGCGAGGTGCATCAGGGGGTTTGAACATTCGGCGACGGTTTCCCATCTGGTTCTGGTTGATGTCGACGTCGAGGCATCGAGTCAAAACGGAGAATTGCGTTTGTTTCCGCCACAAAAGCGTCTGAGCGTGGGAAACCGGGAAATGCCCTCCCCATCTTTCCATGCCCTGTCGTCCGGAGTTGTCGTCCGAAGTTAGCGTGCGCGGGCTGGCAAGGGCCGCTCCCGGGAACCTGGTTCCGTCACAGGCCGGTGGTGAGAAGTGAGAAGCTGGGCGAGATGGCTTGCTCAGGAAGAAAACGGAAGCTTGGCAGGACGGGATCCCGTTTGCGTCGACTCCCACTGGCCAGCACGCAACAGCTGTTGCGTCCGCTGCAGTTTCCTCCAGCTTCCTTCCAACTCAAGTTTGTGTAGATCTCGGTATGATTGGCCCTTGACACATTATAACCCGCCAACCCTGCGTATTCGTATGTACGTGTATGTGCATCGAGCTTGATGATTGCCTCATCGCGACCAAGGACCAACCTTACATCGGTACTTTGCTGCCTGCACTGGTGGTGAGGGAATGAATTGCCAATAATTCCGGAATTCTCCGCCTCCCCCCAGCATTGACGAAGCCTCCTGGGGTCGGACAACGATTGGGCATTCGATTGCTCCTCTTTTCCTGTCAAAAAGCCGCCATGGGTCGAAGTGTGCCTGCCCGAGACACTCTGCTGTGCGCTCATCTCTGCCCTGCGGTCTCATTGGCAGAGCCAGACGGCAGGTTCAGACCACCAGTGTGGCGGTTGCTTCTTTGGGACACTGCGCGTTGGCTGCTGGCAATGATGTGTGCATCTTCGGGGTTGCACTACTTCTTTCCTGCCTCCTTGGACAAATCCCGACATTGGACTGCGATGCTCAAAAGACGAGGTTGCCTTCTCAGGCAACGACGAGTCGGGCTCCCTCGGCTCCGTCTTGTCAGGCTGCTCTCCCGGGCCCCCGGGTACCGTACCTCGGGCCCACCGGAGCCCACCGGAGCCAAGCATTTCCGCCTGCTTGCGTTGCATCGAGGCCCAACAACCTGAACCTCCCCCGTTGGCTGCTGCCGAATGCATGGAACACAGTGGCGGCTTGTTTTGACTTCCCTTTCCATCGAGCTGCGTGCGGAACTGCACTCGATCGCCATCAATCGGGGACGACCCGGGGCGTCGGTCGCCTCTGCAGGCCAGGGTGATGAGCACCTTGGCGTGCAGCGGCCGGCTGTTAGCGATGAGAAAAGGCTAAGAAGGGTCCAGGAAAAGAAATGCTCTCCCGGCATTGGGCAATGCGGGGGTGTGGCATCGATCGCAATCCCTGCATGAGACCCAGTCGGTTCGAGGTTGGGCGGGTGCTGAGAGCTCCGCAACTGAAATTCCCACCCGGCCGCGCTGAGATTACCGAAACTGGTCATGATGATTCCAACCGACCAGAAAGCCAAAAAAGGGATTCAGCCACAAGATTCCTTGAGTTTTACATACCTACATACATAGGTGGACGGTCACTGGACAGAGTATTCTGTCGTCTTCGCCGAATGTTGAGAACCTGGAAATCAAGCCCCCTGAGGTAACAAGACCTTCTCCCCAGCCTCCGTCAAGACTGGCTTGGGGGAGCTCTCGAAACACTCGATGGCTGCGAGGTGGCGGTGAAGCACTAGATTCGCTCTTCAACCCAGCCGCTTGGATGTGGGTAGGTATGTATGACATTGCGTTCTGGGTTTAAGCCGATGCGTGCGCGCACGAAAGAGGAAGTCAAACGGGGATCAGCGGGCGTGTCAGGCTTCCTGCCGGCCGAGGCCTGATCGAGATCTCGATTCTCCCGGCAGCGGCAGACACGCATGCAGTGGCCCGACACTGGGAGCTGAGGAAACCTGGGCATCACCAGCAAACGCCAGCCATTTCGGCCATGCCCATGCGCTGCCTTGGTTTCTTCGTCATCATCTGAGCTTACCATCACGTGGCGTGTCGTCGTCGTGGGCCATGTGGAACATGCGCACCTCTTGTCTTAAGCTGTCCTACCCCGGGCCAGATACGGAAATAAACGAGACTGACAGACGTCGTCTTGTGCCCGCACAATTGTCTCTACGCCCCTCCATGTTTGGTGGTCCCCAAGCAAATTAAATTAGTGAGCGTGAGATGCTCCAGGTCCAATACGCGAAGTACAGATGCAACCTGGGGCGCACCCACCCAAGCCACCATCTCCCAGGCTGTTGACAGCCAAAACAGTGTCCGTGCATGAGACCCACTCACCCCAGTCACCAATATCTGCCAAGAGCAGAGCCCTGCCCCACATTTCCATCCCCACGGAACCAGGATCCGAGCCTAGCTGCAAACCGACTGCTCCCACTCTTGGCTCTTGGCCATGCGTTCTGTGGGCGCTGTAACGCTGTTGGCGTTCAGAACCCTTTTTTTTTCTTTTTTTTTTTTCTGGTTATGGGCATCACATCGTGAGACGCTGTGGGGTAAGGGTTCTCGTTCCAGAAGCTGCGCCGTGTTCTGCCAATCACTACAACATTCTAGCCATTTTGATCAATTGCACCAACCGATTCGCCTGTTCTCTCGTGCGATTCGCTGCCTGTCGCCCTTTGGGATGGAGCAGCCCTCCCGTCCGGCATGCAGTCCCCGCCGCCTCTGCTCCTGCTCCGAGGCCCTTGTCGAGCTTGACAAGCCCTCACTTTTTGCGGGAGCGACCAGCAGATAGCCGAGACAAGACGCAGACACGGGCTTGATATTATTCGGCATCGTCATGTCGCTAACCCGCCTGTCTCTCGGCTCTCGCTGCCCTGCACCGTGGCGGGCGTGGTTGTGCCCTCGGTCCATCTCGACAGTGTGTGCAACACCAAACCCCTTCCCCCCACCTGAAGCTGCACGACACCGGCAGAGAGTCCGTTATGAGACGCGCCGAAACGGTCGAATAAGTTACATGCAACTACTCGGTGGGCGGATACAGACAGTGCGACGCCCCCCACCAATGCTTCTCGAGGCAACCTCCCAGGATGCCCTGCTGTGTGCGTTTTGCTTGTTGCAAGCGGGCGGGAGGGCATTGGCCCAGTCCTTCCTCGGCATGCTTCACCACAGTCAAGACGGCCGTGGACCTGTGGGTTTTGCTGTACATACATAGCAGTTGTGCGACGGTGTGCTTTGGCCGGCGTGGTAGGCCGCCTGTATATACTTATCTTCTTCGATCGCCTCCTGTCCCTCGTTTCAGGCCCTCTTCTTTCTTTGCCCTCTGGCTCCAGCTCCTCCATGATTTGCTGAGGCCTCGCTCTTTGATGCCCAAGACACCACATCTTGCTCGCCCACTCAGAAGACAAGTGCCTTGCTGTCCTGTGTCTCGGAAAGCTCCTCGTCCGCCCCTGGTCTCTTTCGGTCTCAGCTCCCATCAGCCCGACCCAAACCTGCTCTTTCTCCTCGCCAACCCGCCACTTCCAGTCCAAGTCAGTACCACTGCGCATCTGTCTGCACAGTCTCCGAAACAGCACCTTGGGCGGGGCGCCCAAAAGGCCAATATTGACTTGAGCAGGGTAGCAGAGAAAACGGAGGGGCTTCGCTGCTTATTACATAACTTAGCACTTCCCCAACCAAGTACATACGGATACCGTGGGCCGACCCCAGCTTCCTGATTCGCAGCCTTGGCCTGTTTCCCCCGACCAGACAGGTTCCCCAGGCTCCCCAGGAAGACCAAGTCTTCCTCTTCTTATCAGCCGTCTCCACTTCGACTGCATTGCTCCGTGGTCCCCAGCATCTCCATTGAGGACGGGGCGTAGCTTACGGGTGCTTCGTGCTTACACAGTACCATCCCCGTCTTCCGAGAGACACCTGCCCTGCAACAGGCTCAGCCGTTCGCCAACTGGGCTCTCGACAAGGGCCCGTCGGCTTCTGCCACTCCGTGACCTTGCCATCCGGCCGCTAACTAGTTAGAGGTGTCTCTGTCAGCCACTTCTCTGCCGTGATCCTTGCGCCCAAGGATCCTTGCCATTGAACCAACACACCCCTTGAACGGGCTGGTCCTTTGGTTGCTTGATAGGAAGGGGGCGCCCCTCCACAACACACGAAACTCACCTCCACACACCATCACACCACACAACATCTTTCATTCTCCCCCCCAAGGACGGCGCAGCTGTGGAGAGCAGACTATCACGAGCCTCTATTTCAAGTGGTCAGTTTGGTGCCCCTTGCTCTCCGGTAGCCACACGAACAGACAAAGAAGACTGACTGCAGGGTCCCACCTCCAGCTCGATAGTTACCGCCCACGAGCTGATATAACGGGTTGAGAGTTGAGATCATCACCGTCCGTCCCCATCTGTCTCAACAGGCAGCAAGCGCCGTCGGTCTCGACCTCCGACGACCACCCTGTCAGCTCTCTTTGTTGTCCCGTGCCCAGCACCTCATTTGTCTGGCACTATCCACAAGCCCCTGGTCGTTGTCAACACCTGCCAGTCAGTCTCTGTCAAGCAACCTGCTGGACCCCTCCGGCACTTTGCACCGTGCAGCTTCTGACCCTCCGACGTCTATCCAGGCATCAGACGCCTTTCCGCCGAGCTCTGGAATAGAGTAGCAGCCGCTCGTTTCGTTGACACTCTCGTTCTTGCTTCTGGTCACCGAAACAGGAAGTTTCGCCGTCTCGGAAGCTTCGGTCTTGAATCCGCCTTCAGATCCAGACCCCCAACAGGAGATATCTGCTGGTCCTGCTCCTGTCTCTCGACCCCCTGACCCAGCTCCAACTCGCTGGACCCACCACTGCGAAACCCCGTGTCTCGTTCAGCCCGGGGTCCCGACGCGGTTTGGTTTCACCGAGCTTGTGCGCAGCAAAGATATAGCTGCAAGTTCCCTCGCCTGGTCGCCCAACAGACCGCCTCCTCATCTCACCTCGACGCACGACCGCCACCCACCTTGGACATCGACTCCGGCTGCAACCTCCCACCGCTGTGTCTTGCCCCTTTTGTCCTTGGATATCTCCGGGCCCCGAGTCACCATGGTCACCGTCGACGGCAGTAACTTCCCCCTCAGCTTCCGGAGGTGGGAGGAAGCCAAGCCTGCCCCGGACCATTATGTCCAGAACGGCAACAACCTCGGTGGACAGGAAGCCAGAAGCTCTCCGCCCTTGGTACGCATCTTTGTTGTTTTGGGGGTCTTGGCAGCCGAGCAGACAGCTAATTGAGGCATAGACTGTCGCCAGGGCTCTACGGGAGCATTGCAACATCCCCTTCGAGAGCTTCTTTCTTGCCACCCACTTGGGCAATGGCAAGTTTGCCTACTTCTCTGGGCCCAACCCCATGTCCGAGGAGGATATTCGCAAGATGTTTCGGAGAGACAAGTTCGTCCAGTTCCAGAACAGGGGAGCATCCAGTAAGTTGGACGGGTCTCTGTTGGTCTCGGTGTCGGCAGCTCTAACCTAGACTTAGGAGAAGGCCCCTCGAGCACGTACGAGGATGACTATGACATGGACGGGGGCGACGCCGCCCGCACCAATCTGACCTTGGACGGCCATTATCAGCCCGAATCCCGACGCAGGAAGCGGCCGAGGCGCCAGGTCCGACGCGGTCTCGACGACGACGCGCCCCCTGTCGTCACCAGCTCCAAGAGGACCCTCGAGATTGGCGACGAAGAGGCCGTGTCCGAGTTCTACGACCACCGCTTCAAGTCCGTCCAGCAAACCGCTTGCAAGGAGATTGCCAAGGCATTTGTCAAGCTGGTCGCTCCAAAGAAGCAAGCCAACAACCCGTACACGGGAGGCGACTCGACCCTCCCGGACTGGTGGCCCGGCAACTGGGGCCCGGGCGAGAAGGACAAGACACGCCATGTCGAGCCCGACCACCTGTGGAAGAGAGGTTTGTGCTCTGTTCCATCCCTCGAGCTACTGAGCAGTCTCTGACCAAAGACCAGAGCGCGTCCATGTTTTGAAGCACGTTCTCCGGCTCGTGATCAATCCTTCGACGCAGCCCCCGAGCTTCCGGAGGCTCGGGGGCCTGAACGTGGCCAAGCTCGAAGCCGCCGCCATGGAGTCGCTGTCGGCCTTCTTCCAGGACAGAAACAAGCCAAGGAACGCAAGGAAGAAGCCCATCCTGAAGGAACTCTTCCGCGTCGCCAAGATGGAAGAGAAGTTCAGGAGGAACGAGATCGGTTGGTTGCCATCTTTGTCTCTTGCGGAAGCTGTATCGATCCTGACTGTGCTGCAGATGCCAAAACCCAAATCTTTGTCACCGAGGACGACATGGTCATGGAGTGCTGTTTTGACAACAAGGAGGACGAGGAGGACGAGGAGGAAGAAGCCCGCGCCATCGAAGAAGAAGCCGAGCGCGCCCGCACCAACTCGGTCTCCTCGCGCGTCTCCCCCACCACCACGACCGCCATGGCCCATGGGATGCTGCCGTCGCTGTCCCCCCAAGGCGCCCCGGTCCAGACACTGACCACCCAATTCCAATCGGCACCTTTCCTCAACGTGCTCCCCTCCGACCTCGCCCCGGACCACTACCCGTACCCGGACGGCCCCAACCTGTCCGCGATGGGTGGCCCAGCCCCCATGCAACCCACAACGGCCCTCCAGATGCACGACCTGCTCACCACCCCGCACCCCCACGACGCCAGCCGCCGCTCCTCCCTCTTCACCGCGACCCCCGACTTTAGCAGCAGCCCTTACCACCAGACCCCATGGTC
>Ga0247824_10002490_pt1:2500-10309 | contig 10309 bp, 9 predicted proteins | sample 13C_PalmiticAcid_FD_194412 | JGI IMG/M metagenome (GOLD analysis project Ga0247824, IMG submission 194412) | Soil microbial communities from agricultural site in Penn Yan, New York, United States - 13C_PalmiticAcid_Day48 | ecosystem: Environmental > Terrestrial > Soil > Agricultural... | reverse complement strand
ATCCTTCGATGTCGGCTCTTCCTATCATTGCGAAGCAGAATTCGCCAAGCGTTGGATTGTTCACCCACTAATAGGGAACGTGAGCTGGGTTTAGACCGTCGTGAGACAGGTTAGTTTTACCCTACTGATCAACATGTCGTTACGATAGAAATGCAGCTCAGTACGAGAGGAACCGCTGCCTCGGACATTTGGTACATGTAGTTGTTCGACCGAACAGTGCTACGAAGCTACCATCCGTCGGATTATAGCTGAACGCCTCTAAGCTAGAATCCGTTCTAGTCACTGTAACGATACTGTATGTGCTTCATGCGTTTGGAGGTCGATCTAGTGATGCATGCATACTGCAGTCCGGCTTGCTTTCGGGTGAGTTCGCGCTGTTGGATGTAAGTTCACTCGACATAGCCCCTTTGTGGAGATATGGCATCCGCAAGTGACGAGGTAATGTCTGCTTGTTGCCAGCTAACCACTCAATACACAGCCAAACGTGGAAGTGCCGAATCTTCTGTAGACGACTTTGATACCTGCCGAGGTGATGTATTTATTAGAGCAGTCACCATACTGCGATATATTGAGTCTCAGCCTTCGACAGGACGGTTCGTCAAATGCTTTATTGCAATTGACAACTGTGTTTACACACTTTTTTTAGTCGGCCTTAATGCCGTTATGAGCCATATTCTAGGCATAGTTGGACTTGTACATTTTTACAATTTTACAAGTTTTTTGGTAGTGCGGCAATTTTGCATAGTTGCTTACAGTGGTAGTGGTATTGGTAGTGCTGCCATTCACTGTCCCCCATAGTCTGGCTTAATTGTTGGGTTAGGTTTAGTCTTTGGTTTTCATTCCCAAGCAAGTTGGGTTAGGTTTAGTCTTTGGTTTATGGTTTACTGCATGCAAGAGGCCAGAGAGGCCGGCATTTCACTTTGGCACAAGGAGGTGCGCAGGTATTGGCTTCACTGTCTATATAGTCGGCCTTAATGCCGTTGTGATCGTACTTTACCTATTCACATGCCCAAGTCAAATAGGCAGTAGTGGCTTATTTTACTTTGGCACAACGTAACATGCCTGTCTATCGCGCTGATATGTTGGGCTTCACCATAGGGCAGGCACATACATACATATATATGCGTGTGCCAAAGTTATCAGGCAAAAAGTGCCTGTTAACAATGGCACAAGCAAAGAAGCCTATGCCATAGAGAATGCATGTGCCATTGTTAACCGGGCAAAAGTGCCGGTTAACTTTGGCACAAGCAAAGAAGCCTATTTTTCACTTTGGCACAAGGAGGTGCGCAGGTATAAAGTATTGTATAGCCACCGCCTTTAATGCCGTTGTGATCGAAATTTGCCTATTCGCATACCAAAGTAAATAGGCAAGTTAGTGGCCTGTTTTTTCACTTTGGCACAAGGAGGTGCTTAGGTATTGGCTCCTCTCTACCACTGGCGCTTAATGCCGTTATGAGCTGGTTAAGCATTGGCCACAGCCAACTTGCCGTGGCTCAGCGTTGAGTTAGTTAGGTTAGGTTTAGTCTTTGATTTTCAGGATTTTCAAGATTTTTTAAAATAATTGTTGGGTTAGGTTACGAGGTTCATTAGGCAAGGACTTTTAGAAGACCAGCACCAGAGAGTGTCCGGCCCCGCGCTAGGCGCGGGGCCGCCTACAGCCTAACAAACTTTAAATAACAATTCAAATGAATGCAAAGTCATTTGCAACAAGATTTTTTTTGTAATTAATTGTTGTTATTTAAAGTTTGTTAGGTTTTAGGCGGCCCCGCGCTAGGCGCGGGGCCGGACACTCTGGTGCTGGATTTCAAAATTATCCCAAGTGCTCCCAGAACACTACTACGGGCTGATTTAAAGGGAAAATGCATCACAAAGGCTTCCAAAACATTTTAGAACAAAAATCAGCCCGTAGTTGTGTTCTGGGAATCCAAAAATTAATTTTATAAAAACGCAAAATAAACGCAAAATTCATGAAAAACGATCGAGATTCATTGGCCGATTTCAGAGGAGTAACTCAACTCTGTGAACCAGATAATTTGTAGTGAACATTCCTAAGCATTTGTACTAACTTGTTTTTGCTTCATTTGGTTTGCGGGAGTGATAAAAAATTTTTAAAAAAATTTTTAAAATCATGATTTTTTCAAAAATATTTTCAATTAAGAATTCATTGGTTTGGGACCCATTGGGTCCCAAGCCGGTCCCGCACGAGCCTCGGGGATTGTGGGGTGTGTGTGGGATGGGTGAAAGTGTGGGTTGGAGCGAAAACCGGGACTGAATTGGAGCGATGGTGAGGGAATGAGAAAATAAAATGAAAAAGTGAGCAACTGTTGTTCGGCAAGCAAACACGAGCAGCACAAGCCGGGGTTACTCCTATACGAAGTCGACTGCATTTGGTGGCGAAGCCAAGTTTTGGCGGGAAAAATTAAGATTTAGACGAATTAATTAAGCGAGTACGAGTCGAGTGAGTGAACCTCAAGGTGCCTTGTACCTTGTGTGGGTTCGGCTTTTGCCGTGTGCCATTGTTAACCGGGCAAAAGTTTCGGTTAACAATGGCACACGGCAGAGAGGCCGGCGGTTCACTTTGGCACAAGGTGGTGCGCAGGTATAGAGTTTGTCTGGCCGCCGGCTTTAATGCCGTTATGCACGCGATTCATGAGGTTGGACTTTGTCGTTTTGCTTGAGTGCCCATTGAAATACATGGGGCTGCCATAGAGAATGCATGTGCCATTGTTAACCGGCACTTTTGCCCGGTTAACAATGGCACAAAATGGCACAAAATTCCGCAGTTGCCCTATGTGTTGCCAATGGGCCAAGTGCGGAGTGACTTTTTAATCTGATAAGATATCTAGTGTGGCGCACCATAGGAAAGCATTGGCGCGCCATAGGCCGCAATGCATTTTGAATGGCGCGCCACAGCGCGCCACTGTGTGTGCGCGCGCGCGTCACTCTGTCCGTCCGCACTGCTTGCCTGTCAGTCTGTCCGGTTCGGAGGTGGCTAGGGTGCTCGTCGTTGTTTTATCCTATGTGAGGTGTGATGGTGGCGAGCAGCGTATACATAACGTGTATGTTGTGAGCTACAACGGGTCGTGGTAGTGGGCTAGTCATAGTTCGCTCCATGATTCCGGCCGAGAGTGCGGTACGTGCTGGCCTGATACGTACCCCTTCGGTTATGGCAGAGCGGCAGTGGGCTTCGCTTGGTTAGTTCTCATGGGCTAGCCTAGGCGTTCGCCCGTATACTGTCGTGTTGAACAGACTTCGCTTCCAGTGGCTCGAGTGGTTGTGCGTTGGGAAGTCACCCGCCGTTCTGGGGATGTACAGAACAAGACTTAGGCTACTCTTGGCATAAGAGTACTTTTAACTAATGCTATCGTCGAACATTGTGTTCGGCCGTATTGGAGCTCTCGAACGGTATCCGCTGTCTGGCGTTAAACCCAGCACCTGGCCGAAGTAGAGGAGATCCGATGCGGACCTAGAGCGTAAGGTCTTGAAAGAACGACGCTAGAGGACTGCAATGAACCCGCAAGGGAGCAGCCTCGCTGTTGGTCGGCAAACAGTGTTGTGAGGGTCTTCTGCCCTTGCTCACGGCTTGCTGTCTAGTGACTCAGCCAACTTGAGTTGCGCCATAGCACGGCTCTCGTTGAACGAATCGCACAGTCGGCCTAGAGTTGATCTACGGCCCTTGTCATGCAATTTCATCCTGGCACCTAACCGGTGACCAACTCGAACGATGGAATGGCAAGTACGTTCATGTACTAAGCTGAAGTAAGTTCAGCGCATGTCCCACATGCAAGCACACAAACTTTGTTTGAGTGTAATACGACACGTTGTGTCGTTTGGCTTTGTTCCGTAGTAATACGAACAGGCCAACCAATACGGTAGCTCACGTGAATGTAAGGTGCAACTAACGTTAAACCTCCAACATCTCACGCTACCTGGTTGATCCTGCCAGTAGTCATATGCTTGTCTCAAAGATTAAGCCATGCATGTCTAAGTACAAACCATCTTAAGGTGAAACCGCGAATGGCTCATTAAATCAGTTATAATTTACTGGATGTAAACTACTTACATGGATAACTGTGGTAATTCTAGAGCTAATACATGCAAAAAAGTCTCACCGCAAGGTGGACGCATTTATTAGACCAAGACCAAGGGCATCCGCAAGGGTGCCTACTGGTGGTGACTCTGAATAACTTTTAGCTGATCGCATAGCCTCGCGCTGGCGACATATCCTTCAAGTAACTGCCTTATCAACTTTCGATGGTAGGTTATTCGCCTACCATGGTTGTAACGGGTAACGGGGAATCAGGGTTCGATTCCGGAGAGGACGCCTGAGAGACGGCGACCACATCCAAGGAAGGCAGCAGGCGCGCAAATTACCCAATCCCAGTTCGGGGAGGTAGTGACGAAAAATAACAATACGATTGCACTTATGTGTGTTCGTAATTGTAATGAGTACAGTTTAAATCCTTTAACGAGGATCAATTGGAGGACAAGTCTGGTGCCAGCACCCGCGGTAATTCCAGCTCCAATAGCGTATATTAAAGTTGTTGTGGTTAAAAAGCTCGTAGTTGGATCTCAGATCACGTTTGGCGGTCTATCACAATGCGTGTTTACTGCTCGAACTGATCACTTTACCGTTTACTTTGTAGTGGTGCTCTTCACCGAGTGTCACTACTGGTCGGTACGTTTACTTTGAAAAAATTAGAGTGCTCAAAGCGGTTTTTACACGACCGAATACTGTTGCATGGAATAATGAAATAGGACTTTGGTTCTATTTTGTTGGTCTTCGGAACCAAGGTAATGATTAAGAGGGACAGACGGGGGCATTAGTATTGCGACGCTAGAGGTGAAATTCTTGGACCGTCGCAAGACTAACTAAAGCGAAAGCATTTGCCAAGAATGTTTTCATTAATCAAGAACGAAAGTTAGAGGTTCGAAGGCGATCAGATACCGCCCTAGTTCTAACCATAAACGATGCCAACCAGCAATCAGCCTGTGTTCTCTTGATGACACGGCTGGCGGCTTCCGGGAAACCAAAGTCTTTCGGTTCCAGGGGAAGTATGGTTGCAAAGCTGAAACTTAAAGGAATTGACGGAAGGGCACCACCAGGAGTGGAGCCTGCGGCTTAATTTGACTCAACACGGGGAAACTCACCCGGCCCGGACACTGTTAGGATTGACAGGTTGAAGCCCTTTCTTGATTCAGTGGGTGGTGGTGCATGGCCGTTCTTAGTTGGTGGAGTGATTTGTCTGGTTAATTCCGATAACGAACGAGACTCTAGCCTGCTAATTAGACTGTGTCGTCCTTTACTGGCCGACACAGCGCTTCCTAGAGGGACAGACGGCGTCTTTAGCCGTATGAGAAAGAGCAATAACAGGTCTGTGATGCCCTTAGATGTCCGGGGCCGCACGCGCGCTACACTGAAGAGATCAGCGTGTATGTGCATCCTACTCCGAAAGGAGCGGGAAACCGAGTGAACCCTTTTCGTGCTTGGGATTGGGGATTGTAATTATTCTCCATGAACGAGGAATTCCCAGTAAGTGCAAGTCATCAGCTTGCATTGATTACGTCCCTGCCCTTTGTACACACCGCCCGTCGCTACTATCGATTGGATGATTTGGTGAGGTCTTTGGACCGGTCGTTGAAGCGGCTCTCGTGGTCGCATCGATGTGCTGGGAAGATGCCCAAACCTGACCATCTAGAGAAAGTAAAAGTCGTAACAAGGTTTCCGTAGGTGAACCTGCGGAAGGATCATTAACGAATACTGTTTTGTGCTGCAATTTATTTTGCTTGTACTCAACAAACGTATCCGAACCTTTCTTGAACGCAAATTGCCCGTTATCATTTCGATAACAATTGGGCTGACCAGTGAGTTGTGTTAATTTCACATGTAAACTCGTGTATGCATTGAAAGCTGGCTGTGTTGCAACTTGTTGTGGACCTGCCGACGATCTGTGCTGGTACCCGTGCAGAATGAACCTTACAGTAGACGTTACATACGCGTTCGAGGGCAATCTCAAGGAACGTGTGTCTATTTGGTTGTCTCTGCCTGTGTCTGGCCTAACTGTCTTTTACAGCTAGCGTACATTTTAACGTTTACAAAGCGATACCAACCTCTCACATGGAAGTCCGCCTTGCCTATCCGACTGGTGTCTAGTCTGCGCTTCCTGCCTATTCGTAGGCGATGGATGCAGGGTGTCGGTCTTGTTGGAAACAACAGTGACTGCTGCTAGGCTTAATTATCAGCCAGTGCCGAAGCCTCGGATGCAAGGACTTGACGTATGATGATGATCCTTAATCGGGTCCTCTCGTACGTTGAGGTGTGAAATAGGCGAATCAGTCCACCTCGGTGGCTCTCGTCTTTTCCAATCTCTAAAACCAACTTTTAGCCAAAATCAAAATGATTTAACCAAATTAGACTTGCCCATCGCGGCGGACTAATTAAAAATGACAGTAACAACTGTTAGTGGTGGATCACTCGGCTTGTTGATCGAGGAAGAACGCAGCTAGCTGCGTTAATCGGTATAAAATGCAGGACATGCCGAATACTCGACTTTCGAACGCACATTGCAGCCTTGGTCACACCTTGGCTTCGTTTGTCTGAGCGTCGTTAATAAGCTAAAAACTATCAAAAGGTCCGTTTCTTCGTGTTTGCCTCCGTTGCAAACTCGTCGGGCCAATTTAAACACTATCCCATAATGCCTTTGTCATTTTGAAATGCCCATACGTGCGTAGAGACGGTTTCATACTGGTTTTACGTGACTGAACCTTCACCGGTTCAGTATGTAGGGTTTTTGGCAATACATGCCAAAAAATGCCCGAGTTTAACCTACAACGTATGTTGTCACTACATTTTGTCACGCTTGGATGTTTATTTCATGAATGTGAATTTAAGTGCATACGGTGTTTCATTTTTGATACCTAACAAACATAACTTGTTAACCTTCGACCTCAGATCAAGCGAGATTACCCGCTGAATTTAAGCATATAAATAAGCGGAGGAAAAGAAACCAAACGGGATTCCCTTAGTAACGGCGAGCGAACAGGGATTAGTCCAGCGCCAAGGGTTGACACTTGACGTGTTCAACCGATGCGGCGTTTGTGTATTGGTGCATCTTGTACTGCCACGTGCTGTAAGTTCCTTTGACAGGGACTCCCAGAGTGGGTGCTAGGCCCATATCGGCTGCGAGGCTGGTACAAGCAAACCAATGCATCAAGAGTCAGGTTACTTGAGAGTGTAACCCAAAGCTGGTGGTAAACTCCATCTAAGACTAAATACTACAACAAGACCGATAGCAAACAAGTACAGTGATGGAAAGTTGCAAAGAACTTTGAAGAGAGAGTTCAAAAGGACGTGAAACCACTAACAGGCAAACGGGTGGAACCACGAAGTGTGCCTGGGCGACAATTCAGCTGCGATCGGTGGTTTGTGTTACTTGTAGCGGGTCACTCTTTTGTGGCTATGCTTGTAGCGCATACAACCAACGATTGTAGTGCATTTTGTTCGTTCAGTGCTAAAGCCACGTCCGATTAGGTGACTGGAATGGCCGTAGTGAGTGTTGCGAGGAAGGTGGCTGGCCAGAGCTTGCTTTGGTCAGTGTTATAGCCTCGTAGCCGTGCCATTACCTAGTGTGCTGATCGGTAAAAGAACTCCGCAAGGAGTGTTGCCAGTAATGGGTCGTTGTGCTTTGCGTTGCTATGGCAGGTGTGCCAGTTTGCGCTTTCGTGTCTTCGGGCTCGTAAAGACGGATTGGTATTGCAGGTCATTGGTGGCGATCGCATGAGCGGCTTGCGCAAACTGTGGTGCGAGTA
>Ga0247824_10002489_pt1 | contig 10310 bp, 9 predicted proteins | sample 13C_PalmiticAcid_FD_194412 | JGI IMG/M metagenome (GOLD analysis project Ga0247824, IMG submission 194412) | Soil microbial communities from agricultural site in Penn Yan, New York, United States - 13C_PalmiticAcid_Day48 | ecosystem: Environmental > Terrestrial > Soil > Agricultural land... | reverse complement strand
GCGGTAGCTCCATCAACGGGGGGAGGGGCGGAGGGTGCAACTCCAGGGCCCACACCGCTTCCAGATCAAGCAATACCGCTGAATCCCATGGTACTCGCCCGAGTGCTTCTCGAATCTCCAAATCCCTGAAGATCGTCCCATCATCCTTTGTGCCCTGGTTGGTACATTAACTCGCAGTTCCCGATTCCAAGAGCAAGACCGGGTCCTCTCCGTTCTCCCATCCTCTCGCCCTCTCCTCCCCAGACCCCGACCCGACCTCGACGATGCAGGTTCCCCTGATTCGGCTCCAATGCGGGGCCAACTCTTATGAGTGGGGGAAGAAGGGTCACGACTCGGCCGTCGCCCGCTTTGCCGCCGCGACGCCTTCAGACGACTTCGCGATTCAAGATGACAGGCCATACGCCGAGGCAAGTTCCAATTCCCCTGGCCCACGGCGTGACGTCAGGGACCAGCTGCGCAACCCCCACAGCGCGTGATGGATGTTACTGACAAGACCGCCTTCATCCAGCTGTGGATGGGCACCCACCCCTCCAACCCGTCCAAGGACGTCGCAACCGGCCGCACCCTGCTCGACCTCGTCCAAGACAACCAGGCCCTCCTGGCCCCGTCCGTCGCCGCTCGCTACGGCAAGACCGTGCCGTTCCTCTTCAAGGTCCTTTCGGTCAACAAGGCGCTCTCGATTCAGGCGCACCCCAACAAGAAGCTCGCCGAGCAGCTGCATGCCCGCGACCCCAAGAACTATCCCGATGACAACCACAAGCCCGAGATGGCCATTGCCATCACCCCGTTCGAGGGCCTCTGCGGGTTCCGCCCCCTCGACGAGATTGCCCATTTCCTGGGCGCCGTCCCGGCCCTGCGCCAGCTGGTTGGCGAGGACAAGGCCAGCGAGTTCGCCGATGTCGTCAAGAACACAGCGGAGATGACTTCGGAGGAGGCCGTGGTACAGAACAAGAAGGCTCTCCAGAAGGTCTTTGGGGCCGTCATGTCGTCGTCGGAAGCCGACATGGCAGCTGCCGCCAAGGCACTTGTCGAGTCCGCAGAGACCGCTGGGGCCGACTTCGCCGGAGGCGGTGTCGATGCCACCTCGGGGTCAACCCTCGCCGAGCTGGTCACGCGTCTCCACGGCCAGTTTGGCCCCGACTATGGCCTATTTGTCCTCTTCTTCCTTAACTTCGTCACGCTCCAGCCCGGCGAGGCTCTCTTCCTCCAAGCCGACGACATCCACGCCTATGTCAGCGGCGACATCGTCGAGTGCATGGCGAGCAGCGACAACGTCGTGCGGGCCGGGCTTACCCCCAAGTTCAAGGACGTCGACACCCTCGTCAACATGCTCACCTACAGCTACGCGCCCATCGACGAGCAAAAGATGCGCCCCACAGACTACCCGTATGCGACACTCAACCGGGCGGGCTACAGCTCCGGCTCCGCCGTTATCCTGTACGACCCCCCGATCGACGAGTTCAGCGTGGTCCAGTCGACACTCAGGGGCAACGGGGCAAAGGCTACTTTTGATCCGCTGGACGGCCCCAGCATCATCATCTGCACGGCTGGCAAGGGAAAGATCTCAGTCGGTCCCACGGTGCATGACGTCAAGGAAGGATATGTGTTCTTCGTGGGTGCCACTGCCGAATGCGTTCTCGAGTCCGAGGGTGCGAGTGACGAGGACGAGTTCATCACCTTCAAGGCGTTTTGCGAGGTTGAGGACCGCCGCAATGGTGCCTCATTGTGAAAGGAGGCGCGTTAACCACCACATGACGTGTCGCGGCGCATGGGTTTGGAAGCGTTCGGCGTTGCAATTATGGGGCAGTTCCGAGTCCGCTGCTCCTTGATAGCGGGAGGCAAAGCCGTAGCTCCGTCTCTTCCCTCCGTTTCTTGTGCATTGCGCTGCGGTTCTCCCCGCCCCGTCCCCCTCGCAGATGAACTCCTCTACAAGTTCCCAATGGGCGAAGATTTTGTACGTTTATCCATTTGTTCCGGACGCAGGCCATATGCACTTTATCTCCCGGAACTACCCCATCCCTTCCCTCGCCCACCCTCACCAGACCCGGGGCTTGGCATCGGCCCAAAATAGCAGCGGCTTGAGATGACTTTGTGATCGAACTGCATTTGTTGTTTACACGGTTCCTCTGACTCTCAGGTCAGGTAGCCATTCACATTGCGAGGGGGCCTGAAGAGAGGGTTCGGTTGATAACGTTGAGGAGGGGATATGTGGGCACATATGGCTGACGAGATGACGCATGGCAACTCTCGTCGCGAGTATCAAAACACGGTCAAAGCCTCACGCAGTGGCGAATGCCTCAAACACGACAGAACAATACTGATCCTCCCCTAGACCTTGAGGAGTCTGGTGGCGGCGTCCGAGGCTCTGGGCCACCTGATGCGGCCAGAACCGTCCTCGCTTGCCCACGCCTGACCCTGTCAGGCCAGCCCAACGGGTGTGGACTTCATTTGACGGGAAACGGAAACCCGGATTCTGGAAATGGGCTGGACCGACCCTTTGGATTTCGGACATTTGGAAGCGTTCCCGGAGCTGAGAGATGCGAGTCTATTTATACCGCGCGTTCCCCTGGTCCGCTCCCTCGTGCTCTCCCTGGACCTCACCTCCCATCATCCCACGCACACCACTACACCACTACACCCCCGCCGCAAACATGCTCAAGTCACTTCTCGTTTCGTGCCTCGCGTTGGAGCTGGCGGCGGCGCAGAGGTGGACCTGGACACAAAGAGTGACGCCCACACCCACACCCACACCCGCTCCTACCCCTACGCCGGTCACAGATCCGAATGCTGTGCAGACGCTGTACGGTCAATGTAAGTGCCGAGACCGGACCCATTCCAAGCTGCAACAGAGAGAAATGGTACTGACTGTGACTGCGTAGGTGGCGGTCAAACATGGACAGGACCGACGCGGTGTCCGGCTGGGTCGTATTGCAAGAACGACGGGAAGTCAGTACACCCACCTCGTTTCCAACTCCCCCACGGCTCTTCCTCCCCTCCACATTATCGAGAAACGACATACCTAGGCTAACCACATGCCCACCGCACCACGTCCCACAGCATCTGGTACTCGCAATGTGTCGCCCTCGAGACGGACGGGGGCACGGCCTCGGCCACCATCCGGACGCTCACCACCGTCTTCAGCGCGGGCCCCACGGTGGTGTCGACGATTATCACGTATCTGAGCCCGAAGCCGACGACGACTACGCCGTCGGTTGTTACCGTTACCCTGACGCCGGATGAGCCTTGTAGCCATGAATACTTGTGCTAAGGGGGAGCGCTGGGCGGGTGGTTGTTGAAGATGGTGAGTGGGATGAGGGGGTACGGTGCATGCCATCTCATGATCAAGTTATTTTCGTATACATATTCTTAGTTTCTAAATCATCGATGAGAAGAGTGATTGTAGCACTGCATATTGCCCTTCGCATAGATTCGAGAGTGGTCCTTGGGTTGTAGGCAGTCCGCCAATTGAACCTCCACCTTACCTGGGTTGTTCAGCTCGCTAGGCTCTACCCCATTGAACATGTAGCATCGCCTTGCGCGGGTTTCACAGCTCAACCCAGCAAGTCAAATCCTCAACTCCCTCCGTTTTCAAGCCTCCGCTTTCTCCACACATCGGAGTAATCATGAGATGAACCCCCGTGGTGCGGGGGCGAACTTGCTTCCCCCTTTTCGCCATCAACTCCCCGTGGACCCCTTTTATTTCACATACACCGCGCTATGCAAGAAAGCGAACCGGTCGGCCAAGATGACATGACGGCTCCACCAAAATCCTGGGGAAATCCGGGGACGGGATTCAGTGCTTGCGGAGAATCGAAGCTAACACAGTACGAGTAAGGGGGGGACAAGGGGGCCCAGGGGCAACGATGTCGCATTCCGCTGGCACCGCGTCTCAAACCAAGCTGGGGTCCTTGGCCGCTGTTGGCCATTGGTCACGGTGGCACCCAAAGCGGTGCGGGCAGCGGCAACCTGGTCTGATGCGGTCTGTTGTGCCTCGGTATCTTGGGCTTCCCCTCATTCCCCGACTCGCCGAGGGGCACTGACAACCTCCAATTCTTCCCAAAACGGAATCGTTCGGGGTCCCTTGCCAGGGTCCAGAACGACATCATGGCGTCCCGGTGCTCCCGGCACTGTGGGACAGGCACGATAATAAGTAGAGCGCGTGGCAGACAAAGGACTCCCTCGAACTGTTGGACGAGCCAGCTCGAGTTCTGGGGCTTCAAGGCAACAACTCATCAACATCAACCCCCTCCCACACTCGCAAGATGGTCCCCATTCCTCTCGTCGCCGCCGGCGCCGCAGCCGGGGCGGCGTACCTCAACGCGCGCTTCTCGCTCGCCCACGACCTGCTCTTCTTCCGCATCTCGGGCGGGACACTCTTTAACCTCTTCCGCGCCAAGCGCGCCGACCGCATCAACTTCTTCTACGTGCTCGAGGAGTACGCGCTCGACAAGGCCACGGCGGGCAAGCCGCTGGTCCTGTTCGAGGGCAAGTCGTACACGTACGCCCAGACGTATGACGCCACGCTGCGCTACGGCGCCTGGTTCCGCGAGCGCCATGGGGTCCGCCAGGGCGACATCGTCGCGCTCGACTACCAGAACTCCGAGACCTTCATCTTTTTGTGGTTTGCGCTGTGGTCCATCGGCGCGAAGCCCGCGTTTATCAATTACAACCTGCAGGGCGCCGCGTTGACGCACTGTCTGCGGGCGTCGACGGCGACGCTGGCCATTGTTGACCCCCGTGTGGCGGACGGCGTGACAGAGGATGTCCGGGCGGAGCTTCCGAACATGAACTTTCTCGTCTTTACGCCCGAGGTTGAGGCCGAGGCCCAGGGCCAGGAGCCGGTGCGGTATCCGGATGCCGTGCGCTCCGAGAGCGAGTATGTCAACATGGCCATCCTGATCTACACTTCCGGCACGACGGGCATGCCCAAGCCGGCTATCGTGTCGTGGGCAAAGGTCCGTATGGCCGCGACCATGTCGGCCAGGGGCACGGCGTCGGGGTCGGACGACATCATGTACACGGTGCGTAAGCTGGCAATGCACGTGTTGGGAGAGACGACGCTGACGAAATGTAGTGCATGCCCCTTTATCACAGCGCAGCCGCATGTCTCGCGTTCTGCTCCGCTCTTTCCATCGGAGCAACTGCGTCCATTGGTCGACGCTTCTCGACCAAGACATTCTGGAAGGAGGTCCGCGAGACCAAGGCGACCGTGATCCAGTACGTGGGTGAGACATGCAGGTACCTGACGGTGGCGCCACCCGAGATCGACCCCGTCACGGGCGAGAACCTGGACAAGAAGCACTGTGTCAGGGCCGCCATGGGCAACGGCCTACGACCCGACGTGTGGGATCGGTTCAAGGACAGGTTTGGGATTGATGTGGGTCTTTGAACACCGAATGGCCCCTTTGGAGTACAACAACTGACGGAAATTTCAACCTGGCAGACCATCTTCGAGTTCTACGCCGCGACCGAGGGCGCCGCCGGGCTGTGGAACAAGTCCCGCAACTCGTTCGGCAAGGGCGTCATCGGACGGTTTGGGCTGCTCTCGGGCGCCCTGTCCGGGCTCAGGTCTACCCTCGTCCGTGTCGACGACGAGACCGAGCTCCCGTGGCGGGACCCGAAGACGGGGCTCTGCCAGAAGGTCAAGTCGGGCGAACCCGGCGAGTTCATCGTCCGCCTCCCCGCCGAAGACATCCGCCAGGCGTTTCAAGGGTATTTTGGCAACCAGTCGGCCACGGATTCCAAGATCATGCGGGATGTCTTTACGAAGGGGGATGCCTGGTGAGTATTGTCCGGCAAATCAACTTCTTAGAGTTGAACGGGTGGCTAACATGATGGCAACGCAGGTTCCGCTCGGGCGATGTGATGAAGTGGGACAGCGACGGGCGCATCTACTTCAGTGACCGCATCGGCGACACGTTCCGCTGGAAGAGCGAGAACGTCTCGACCGCTGAGGTCTCCCAGGCCCTAGGCCTGCACTCCGCGGTCCAGGAGGCCAATGTCTACGGCGTGGAGTTGCCGAACCACGACGGCCGCGCGGGCTGCGTAGCGATTGTCCTGGACGCTGCTGAGGCGAATCCCCAACTCATGACCAGCCTGGCCCAGCACGCCAGGGAGAAGCTGCCGCGGTACGCGGTGCCCCTGTTCCTGCGCCTGCTGAAGGAGGTGGGCGCCCAGACTACGGGGACGAACAAGCAGCAGAAGCATGTCTTGCGGCAACAGAGCGTCGACCCCGCCAAGGTCCAGGGGGATGATCTATTTTGGTTGAAGGATGGGACGTATGTGCCGTTTGGGCCTAAGGACTGGGCGGCTCTGCAGAGGGGGGCTGTCAAGCTGTGATCATGGCTCGGCGCATCATCATCATCATGGTGGCCGGTGTTCAGGAGCGAGCATGTGTACGGAGTAAGGCGTAATTCGACCCTCGAATGTGCATAGACGTGATCGAGAGAACACCTGAGGCTTGGCACTGTGCGGACCACGGCGGTAGCGAACAACATGGTGGGCTTCGAAGTCGCGTGTCGTCTGTCGTCCTGTTTGGGCGGCTCCGTATGATCGACGTACCTTAACTTTGGATAGTGGCGGGCGATCTTAAGCGGATTTTGGGGCTTCCGCCACACATGTAACCGTCGCCGCGTCAGTGCGGGCGTCAAACCCCACGTTACGAATTGTTCGCAGAAGTTGAAGAAGAAAAAGGATGCCGCCCCGGGTAGAGCCCCGTGGGGAATGGGGCCCACGCAACGGAAGTTTATCCCGATGGAACACGTTTCCGGGATCTTTGGAGTTGACCCTATTTTTTAGGTTCTTCCGGGACGACGGGAATTTGTGGGTTTGTTTCCTCAGAGTCGCCGCCCCTGGTTTCATTGAGGAACTCGTCATGGAGGTGTCTTGTCAAGGGCTCACAGGCAGGTAAGAGGGTGTGTAGAAGGCCGCCCAAGAAGGGAGCCCCCCTTCCACCAACTATTCGAACAAAAGTGTGCTTGGTCTTGCCATATCCTGCCTTGAGGTCCAAGGCTATTCTTGAATCCCCGGAGCCAGGCCGCCGAGCTCATGTCGAACCAGTCGCACGGGTATATGTGTTTCAGGGGCTCCCGGATCGACAATCTGCTTTTTGGGCACGTCAGCTCCCCAACTGCCGGGGCCTCGTTGGGATGGACGCGGGTCAGTCATGCGCATTGTCCACACCCGTGTTTCTGACGCTCTGATCGCCCTAGGCTCAACGCCCTCGCATGCGGCTGGGACTCGAAGTAGATGCTCGCCGTCCCCCCGGTGTCTTATGCCCCTCGGTCGCCTTTTCCTTTGAGACAGTTTTGCCATTTCTGGAGAGATTCTTCCGTCCTGCAATTTCTCGACACAGCCATCCCCATGATACCTATGAGGACGCATCTTGCCGCACTCGGAATTTGAGGACTTTGTTGACAATCATCCCGGCATGAACTCGACATCACCAACAGGGGCCTTCTCCAACGACACAGATGACGGCCCTGGGCGACGAAACTCGACCTTCCCCGCCTTCTGGCGGGCCGGCGCGCGGTATGATGACCTGGGGCCCACGACGCGGGTCTCGGTGTGGATGCTGGTTGGGGCGGCTTTGATCTTTCTCATCCTGCGGGTGTACTGCAAGCTCGTCAGGCATCGGAGGCTGCACGCAGATGACCACTTCCTCATCGCGGCTTGGGTACGCGGACAACATCCAAACGAGCATATTCTTGAACGGGACACAGGGACTGATGCTGGACTCATTAGGTGGCCCTACTCGGCAGCGCAATCTGCAACACCATGGCCATCGGGCTGGGATACGGGAAGCACGTGTGGCAGATCCCGCCCCAGAACCTCAACGACATGTACCTGATCGGGCAGATATCCATCACCCTCATCATCTGCGCCGCGGCATGGAGCAAGACGTCGTTCGGTATCACGCTGCTCATGATCTCGGACGGTATCCACGGCAAGACGAGGATTTTTATCTGGTTTGCCCTGGTGTCGATGAACCTGCTCTTGGGGGTCACCGCTATGCTCTTCTGGGTGGGATGCACGCCGCTCGAGAAGGCGTGGCATCCGTTCATCAGGGGAACTTGTTGGAGTCCGAACGTGATTATCACGTACAACATCTTTACTAGTGGTATGTTGGAAAAGGGCGCAAGTCACCCCAGGCATCAGGAGAGAGGGGGGATTAACTGACCGGGATCTCGTGATAGCCTATTCCGGAGTGATGGACTTGGTCCTCGCCATCATCCCCTGGGGCATCATCATGAGGCTGCACATGCACACCAAGGAGAAGATTGGCGTTGCGTTGGCGATGAGCATGGGGGTTTTGTGAGTCAAAAGTTGCCTTGAATGAACAGGAACATGCCGTGCTAACATGAGCAGTGCCGCGGCCTCGGCCTTCATCAAGTGCTCGTCTCTCCCCGAGCTCGGAGGGCGAGACTTTCCTCGTGAGTGAAGCGCACATCTGCCGCTGAGTGCGATCAGTACCAGGGTCCACGCTGACAATATTGAAAGATGATGGCGTAACACTTGTGATATGGGCCGGCGCCGAGGCAGCCGTCACCATCATGGCCGCGTCGGTACCGATGTTGCGCATGCTGGTCCGCAGTCCCAAAACGGGATCCGGGAGGGACAACCACAACGGATCGAGCATGTCGAGGACGTACAACACAAGCAATTCGTCCAGGAAGGTCTATTACAACAAGCCCAGACGGGACCTTGTGACCATGACGGGCTCGACGTGGACAGGGGGAAGCAGGTAACCTCGGTAATAGAGCAATGTTGACATGGCGGAATGGGTGGTATCTTGCGGGGCGTCACTGGCGTTTGGAACCAACGGTCATAACTTGGAGTTGAGGTTTTGCTGGATCTGGGTTTCATTTCAATCATTTGAAGGGGAGTGTCGAGCCATGGACGTTGTTTCAATACACCATTGTCGATGCTATTATGGGAAAAATGCAGGGCATCGTGTTAACAGAATGGACCAAGAGGGACACACTTTCACCCATCTCCCGCGGTATCTATGCGTGCCAAGCGCAGACACGGGAGGATTTGTTCGGGCCCTTCCGTGCTGAGCTGGAGATGGGCTAGTGCTGGCAGGTGTGTAGGTATTTATAGCTTGCTCTTGATTAATATTCCGGGAAACTGGACGAAGGCAATTCACCCGCCATATTGGTCCCACACCCGATGCCACGCCATTCAAGGGGCTGCTGCGACGCAATAAATACTCCGGCATCACATACAACGCTGGACGAGAAATGCCATTGGTACCGTTGGAAAGACGGTTGCGGTCTCATGTAAAAGGGCAGAGCTCGCAGTCTGGACGGTCCCAGGAACCGGGGCAGAGGGGTCCTCGGATGAGGCCGAAGGGCTTGCCGCGCGCAGCGGGGTGTTGCACACCCAAGAAACAGATCTTCCGCGATATAGAGAGCAATATACAGAGTCCTACCTCAGCACGACGGACCGGGCTCGGTGTTGAGGAGCCGCAACAGTCGGTAAATCCGGCATCCTCGGGGATAGGAGGGGGAGGGGAGATAAAGGGGCCAGTGATTCCTCGTGGAGGACTGTTTTGGAGAAGATCAGCAGCCTGTGCATCGAGATCAAGCAACCGCAGCACACTGAACCCGGCCCCTACTCCCTTACAGGAAACCATCTAAGCCATTCAAGATGCTCCCGCAAGTTGTGCTCGCCCTCGGTCTGGCCGGGTACGACTTCCCCTGTTCCAGCAACTGGTCCGGAGATGCGCTGACGTGAATCCCCGATGTTAATAGTGCCTCCCTGGCCCAGGTCACGCTCACTCCCTCGACCGTCAAGACCGGCCGGAGCACTATCCTCCCGACCTCGACGGTGACGGTCTACCGGACCCTGACGCGTACTTTGACGGACACCTTGACCCAGACGGACACCCAGACGGAGACCCAGACCCAGACCCAGACGGAAACTCAGGTCCAGACGCAGACCGAGACCGAGACCAAGACGCAGACCGAGACCGAGACTCAGACCTCGACCATCACCAACACCGAGACGTACATCGAGGTGGACACGGTCACATCAACCATCATCAGCACCAGCGTCCGCACCGAGACGGACACGCTCAGCCTGACGAGCACGACCACCCAGACGGAAACGCTCAACCTGACGAGCACGACCACCGCGACGGCCACCGTGACGCAGCCGTGCAGCACCGTCAGCTGCCCGACGCTGACGCGCACCGCGACGGCGTGCGCGACCTGCCTGGTCCCGCAGTGCACCAAGACAGAGGTGGTGACGCGCCCCTGCGGCTGCACCGGCGCCCTGGCCACTGCCACCGTGTCGTTCCCCTGCAG
>Ga0247824_10002487_pt1 | contig 10313 bp, 5 predicted proteins | sample 13C_PalmiticAcid_FD_194412 | JGI IMG/M metagenome (GOLD analysis project Ga0247824, IMG submission 194412) | Soil microbial communities from agricultural site in Penn Yan, New York, United States - 13C_PalmiticAcid_Day48 | ecosystem: Environmental > Terrestrial > Soil > Agricultural land... | reverse complement strand
GATTTCCCTATCTCGAGGGGAACTAACGATTAGGACCTCGGGCCTAGTCGTTAAGGAAAGAGGGCAGGGAGGGACTCTAACCCTCTCGATCTCCTAGCAGATATCTAGTATATTTAGAGCCCTAGTATAGAGGACCTAGAAGTCTCGGAACCCTATACAGGCAGTATAAATCTTTACCGCTAGCCTGAGGGATATTAAGAAGGTACTTGCTCTAAAGAAGTATACCGACCCCCGAGAGAAGCTACTAAAGTACTACTACGAATTCCTCCCCCTCTTCGACTGGAGCGCCGCCGACCGACTACTACCTGCCTAGCTAGGTATAGACTACGAGATCCTGCTCGAGAAAGACAAGAGTAGACAAGAAAAACCCCTACCCTAGGGACCTCTCTACGGAATATTATATAAAGAATTAATCGTCCTATATAAGACCCTTATAGAGCTGCTCGATAAGAACTTCATTAGGGCCAGCAGCTTATTAGTATCGGCCCTAGTCCTATTCATTAGGAAGCCGGGGGGTAGGCTATACTTGTATATCGACTACTGAGGATTGAACGCTATTACCTATAAGGACTAGTACCCCCTCCCCCTAATTAACGAAATACTCCGCTCTCTCTATAAGGCAAAGTAATTCACGAAGCTAGATATAATCTCGGCATTTTATAAGATCCGGATTAAGGAGGGAGACAAGTAGAAGACTGCTTTCCAAACGAGGTATAGCCTTTTCGAGTAGCTAGTTATCCCTTTTAGCTTGACGGGTATACTAGCTACCTTCTAACGATATATTAACTGTATACTCTAAGAGTACCTCGACGAGTTCTGCTTAGCATATATTAATAATATCCTTATCTACTCTAGCAGCTCTCTCTCTAATTATAGGAATAAGGTCCGAAAGGTCCTATAGAGGCTCCAAGAGGCTAGCCTATAGATCGATATCGACAAGTGTAACTTCGAGGCTAAGAGCATAAATACCTCGGTTTCATCGTCGAAGCAGGAAAGGGCATCTATATCGACCCCGAGAAGACCAGAGCAGTAGAGTAGTAGGAGCGCCCGACTACTATTAAGGGAGTCAGGGGCTTTATCGGCTTCGCTAACTACTATCGGGAATTCGTCCTAGGCTTCTCGACTATCGCTATGCCCCTAATAGTACTTACTAAGAAAGATACCCCCTTCGCCTAGTTAGAGCAGTATAAGGAAGTATTCTAACGGTTAAAAACCCTACTTATTAGTGCCCTAGTCCTAGTATAATAGGACCCCGATAGGAAGATAGTAGTTAAGACTGACTCTTCGGGATATATAGTCAGAGGGGTACTCTCCTAATATAACGACAATAGAACCCTATAGCCCGTGGCTTTCTTTTCCAGGAAAAACAACCCGGCCGAGTATAACTACCCAATCTACGATAAGGAACTACTAGCAGTTATTTGTTATCTCAAGCAATAGGATACCGAACTCCAGAGCGTACTATCGTTCGAGGTCTGGACAGACTATAAGAACCTCGAATACTTCTATAAGAAGTAGCAGTTAAGCGAGCAGTAGGTTCGCTAGGTAGAGGTCCTTACCCGCTATAACTTCGAGATTACCTACCGGCTAGGCAAGGAAGCTATAGTGCCTGACATACTCTTAAGGAGGGACTAAGATATACTAGCGGACGAATTCAACAAGCACCTAGCTAGTTGCTATTTCCAGTTGCTGAAAGTATAGAGGGGCCGAGCCTTAGTATACCGGGCCTAGATCTAGGCGCTCTTAAGGATACTAGGCAGAAGTAGAAGAGGGTCCCCCTCTAGTTAGAGGGAGATAAGGGTTTCTATGGGGTTTACTAAAGCAGGCAACTAAGATAGAGAAACCAATAACCTAGCGGACAAGTCAGACCCCCCGGAAAGCCTATTTATAGATAGTCCTCTGAAGGACCTCTAGGACTAGGGGCTCGAGTCTAATAACCGCTACTAGCTAATCTACCAGCTAGTTAAGGACAGCAAGAGGCAGCTACTACTACAGTAGGGGCTGCCGATCTCTATTATAGAATACTCGATCGATAAAAGGAACCGACTATATTAGAGGGGGCAGATCTAGCTCCCCTTCTTCGAACCGCTATAGACCTAAGTCGTCTAGGAGACTTATAACTCGGCTCTCTCTAGGTACCTAGGCAGGGACCTTACTAAGCTACTAATTAGCTAGAGGTTTATATAGCCCGGCCTTAGCCAGGACGTCCGAAAGTTCCTCCGGAACTACGACGTATACGGAAGGACAACGATATAGAGGGAAAAGCAGCATAGCCTGCTGAAGCCCCTCCCTATCTCTGAGCGGATTTAGAGCGAGCTTTCTATAGGTTTTGTTACTAGACTACCCCTATCAGGCCCTACCTAAGCGGATACGATTATAGTTATTACTAACCGGCTATCTAAGAGTATAATCTTCGAGGCAATAACGTCTACGACAACCGAAGCTATAGCTAAACAACTACTTAGTAGTTTCATCCGCTACTATAGCCTCCTGTTAGCGATTATCTCCGACAGAGGCCCCTAGCTCGTCGGCTATATATGGAAAAAGATCTGTGAATTGTTTAGAATTACTCGGAGGCTATCTATAGCCTACTACCCTAAGACCGACAGTATAATAGAACAAGCTAACCAAGTAGTAGAATACTACCTATACTACTATACGATATACCTTTAAGACAACTAGGCTAGCTTACTGCCTATAGTAATGTTAGCTATTAATAACCGGAACGTAACGTCTATAGGGATTAGCCCCTTTTTCCTAACATATAGCTATAACGTAGACCTCCTGGACCTAGCCAAGGGGCAGGAGGAGCTACGTACTACTAGAAATTCCCTAGTCGCCTATAGAGAAGCCTTCGTCGCCAAACTCAAGGAGGCAGTATAAGTAGTACAAGCCGCAATAGCTACCGCCTAGGAGCTATAGGAGGAATATACTAACCGGGCCTAATAGGTCATAGAATAGTTCCGTATAGGAGATAAGATATAGCTCCGACTAAATAACGTTAAGACCGATAGACCCTCGAAGAAGCTTAACTAGAGGAACGCTAAGTATATCGTTATAGAGCTAATCAGCTCGTATACCTATCGCCTGGACATCTCCCTAGGCATCTATAACGTATTCTACGTAATATACTTAAAGAGGGCTAGTAATAATCTACTGCTATTATAGGTCTAGGACAATACCTACCCCCCTATAATAGTACTAGAGGGCGACCTAGACGGTAAGGAGGAATAGTAAGTCGAGGAGATTATTACGGACTAGCTATATAGGGCGGCCCACAGGGCTATAGGCACAGCACAGGGCACAGTACTAGCCAATCGTTTAAGCAAGGGTTACAGACCAACTAGGGCAGGAACGTTAGCGGACACTAACATTCCCAGGGAACAAAGGCCAGGGGTTATATTCCTAGGTCAGGAACGACAGGAACAAGGAATGTTCCTTACGATCCAAGGGACAAAGGTACTTAGGATAAAGAAGTCATCATATATATAAGTTAGCTAGTCAGTTACTCATAAGGGAGCTTAGAGCTTCCTTAGTAAAGCAAACACATTAATTACTACACCTACCAAGTACATCTTTAGCGATTGAGACACTTATACCCTACGTACTTATTATAAACTCTTTAGCTTCACCGAGCCTTACAGACGTTAACATACCTTCAGTGAACCCTTTCAGAGTGCTCTACACCTATAGTTCGTTATACGTTACTTTACTCCCTTTGTTTCTATTACGGTTCAGACGAAGGTATTACTATAGCGCCCGAGAACAACCTACTCAACGCTTAGGCGGCGACTATACCCCTGACCTAGGCTCAGCTTGGGCAGCTCGTTCAGCAACTCAACACCAAGATCGAGTAGCTCGAGATCGACAACTAGTATCTAAAGTTCCTGGCTAGCGCTAAGTATAAGGCCAAGATCGATATACTAGCTAAGTATAGAGGCGATAAGGATAGCCTTACTAGGTTCCTTACCTAGATGACGGCCTACCTCTAGTACTACCCGGAGAAGTTCGGTAACGAGAAGTCGAAGGTAGTCTTCGTAGCCTCACGGCTAGAAGAGCGGGCCCTCCGTTAGTTCGAGCCCACCCTAAAGGACTTCTTAGCTAACCCCGACGACGACGACGCCGATAAACGCGAAGACTTCACTAATACCGTATTCAAACGGTATACTACGTTCGCTATAGAGTTACAGAAGGTATTCGGCGATATAAACGAGAAGCTATATATATAGGCATGACTCGTAAGGCTCAGATAGACCAAGTCGGCCTCTATATATACTACGATCTTCCGATAAGACGCTATTCGAGCCGAAATCAACGACAAGGGCTTAATATAGCTCTTCTACGACGGCCTTAAGGAGAACATTAAGGACAAGTTATAGAAGGTAGACCGATCCGATACCCTCGACGAGTATATCGCTATAGTAATCTACGTCGACGATCGACAGTTCGCATACTAGTAGCAGTAGAAGGGAGGGATAACTAGATTCCCTATATCCCGTCCTAACGACAAGAGGAAACGGTACTATATAAGCATAGCTTTTAGGCACCACCGTAGGCCTATAGATATAGATACTAACCAAAGGGACGTACAGCTATATAAGGATAAGACTAACGTTACCTATTATAACTATAGTAAGAAGGAATACTTTAAGCAGGAGTACTATAGCCCGAAGAAGGATAGATAGAGGCCTATACTAGGCAAGGAGGTTACTACTATTGAACAAGGGACTAGGGTAGTCGAGGTATTAGCGTATAACACCTATAACTAAGATAATCTCGACGCCGCTATTAACTATAAGTCCTAGTACGTTAGGGAGGATACAGACGATAATATATATAAGGACCCGGAGCAATAGGTATATAATAGTACAAGCACCGAGGCATAGGGCGAAATCGTAGAGGTAGTACTCAGGTAGAACCTCGCCCGAACCTCTAAAGCATGCTAGTATACCGTCTAGCTCGTAGACTAGGCTATCGCCCGGGTCGAATAGGATATTAGGAAGGCGCTCGACAGGGTAAAGGAGGGGCCTGCCCCCGCTACTACACCGAGCCCCGTCAGAATACCAACTATCGAGGAGGAGGTAGTACTACTAGAATCTGATATAAGCGTACTATCCTACCTACGGGCTATAGCGGACGCCTAGGGGATAACGCTAACCTAGGACGACTATAGACGATAGAGAACATATAGTTACCCCGATAATAAGGAGGGGCCGAACGCTACGTTCCTCTAAAAACAAGTCGACTACCTTAGGGAGAAGCTCGTAGAGACCTATAGCGAGAACGAGGATACCTAGAGGGAAGTCAAAGAGGTCCGACGGACGGTCCGAGACGCTATCCGCTAGGTCAAGGACACGGACTAGCAAAATGACAAGCTCCATAAGGAGGTATTCCAGCTCAACGACGCCCTTACGCGAGTAGGACATCAGTAGGAAGGACCTATAGACGACTATACCTCAGACGTCTATAACGATAAGATCTATAACCCCGAGCATAAGTATCGCTAGGAGGTCGAGAAGCGGACGCTCTAAGGGCAGGAGCTGCCTAGCTAGGACGACTTCTAGAGCAATCGCCAGTACTTCAGCAAGGGACATACCATTAAGGAAACCGAACGTATCCCGGGCGGAGCATTCCGGTTCATAGGAACAGAAGAATACGAGAGACTCCACCCTAGACGTACGGACTATACGTAGGTCCTATAGTTCTAGTACATCGCCGACTAGTACGGATACTACTTCAAGGAGAAGTTCGACTGAGACTATTAGCTAGTCAGGACTACTAACAAGGACAGGCTACTAGAGTCCCGTACTTAGGTCTTCGACTATAGCTATAGGTACTACGAACTCCTTTAGGCCTACGAGCGAGCCGAGGGAAGATAGCTTAGCGTCCGACCTAGGAGGGTATAGCCGGAGAAGTACTAGGGCATATAGCTTACGAGCTAGTGCCCTAACAAGGCCTATATATTCCACTTAGTAGATAAGGCCTACGTATAGCACGCCTACCAACAAGCGCTTAAAGCATAGCTCCAGCGCCAACATATTAGGAGGGAGGTACAACTAGTACGAACGGCTAGGGAGGAAGTAATAGAGGAAGCCGAGTAGGCAGGAAGGAGTAAGGTAAGTTACTAGGACAATACAACCGAGGGGGACGCCTCTTAGGACTAGGACGACTTAGGAAACGACTCCGGGGCCTCCTTAGGCCCCAGCTAGCTCTAAGGACACTATAAGGGCGATAGATCAGCCGATATAGGCAGAGTTAGGTACAACGAACGACCTACTACGATCTCCTAGCCGGCATTATCGAAATCGCAGCTATATAAAGCGACAAACCCGACGACAGACTTTAGGTTACAGCCCGGTAGAACGGATTCTATACGCTAGCCCTAGTAGATAGAGGATCTCAGGTCGACCTCATCTCACTATAACTCGTCAACCAGCTTAAGATCCTATAGAGGGATAAGTAGCGGACATTTATCGTTAGAGGACTATTCGACATATAATAGGTCAGACAAGAAACGGAGCCGATTAACGTCGAAGTCAAAGGCAAGACGACATTAGTCGTATTCGACATTATAGACCTAAGGCCTAGGAAGGATATAATCCTAGGGCGCCTATAGTATAAGGATTATAACCCCGATATTAGTTAGAAGGACAGTAGCTACCTATGACCTTACTAGAGGGAGCATCTAACTAACTCGATAGGAAGTATAGACGATAGATTACGCGAACGTCGTACTAAGAAGGTATACTTTAAGGATCTACCGTAAGAGACAGGTAGTAGCAGACAGACTACTATAGACTCAGGAAGAGGCAGCAGTCACCACGGAAGGAAGGAGGGCAGAGTAACAAGGAAGTTACCCCCCGAGGATTCACTAGGGAAGCTAGGGATCGGACGACAACGGAAGATACGGACGGACCTCGAGGTCGCTATCGTCTCCGTCAATGAACATAGGAAAGCTAAGCTCGTAGAATAGGTTACTATACTCGAAGCGGCCTTCGTTACAGCCGGAAACAATAAGTTCGCGTACTACTAAGACGTAAAGACGGATAACAAAACGGGGCAGGTCCTAGTAGAGTACTAGGGACATCTAGCGTTCCATACAAACCATATAGAGGGACTCCTAGATTACGGACCTTAGGACTATAAGATTAAACTCAAGGAGGGAGCCTAGCTGAAGTTCTTCAAGGTATACTATACCAACAAACTCCAGGATATAGAGTTAAAGAGATATCTTAAGGCTAACCTTAGGATAGGGCACATTAGACCATCGATATTACTAGCGGGATACCCGGTTCTCTTTATCCCCAAGAAGGACAGAAAGCTCCGGATATATATAGACTACTAACAGCTGAACGATCAGACGGTAAAGAACCGCTACCCCTTACTACTTATCTCGCGGCTTCGAGACTAGCTAGCAGGCATATATATCTTTATATATCTTAATCTTCCGACTGTATATGCCTATATCTGCATCAAGAAGGGAGACGAATAGAAGATAGCGTTTTATACTCGTTACGGGCACTTCGAGTATTATATTATACCCTTTAGGCTAACTAATATGCCTATGACCTTCTAGTTAGTCGTTAATTATACGATCCGACCGTTTCTCGACAAATTTACAGTCTATTACCTAGATAACATTCTTATCTTCTCTAGAACACCTACGGAGCATAAGGCATATATAAAGGCAGTACTAGACGTACTCTATATATAGAAGCTCTCAGTTAACAAGGACAAGAGCGAGTTCTATATTATAAAGACGGTCTTCCTCGGCTATAAGATCTCGCTAGGACAGATTAGGATAGAACCAACCAAGATCGAGGCTATTAAGAACTAGCCTATACCGACTAATACGACAGAGGTACGAGGATTCTCGGGATTCGCTAACTTCTACCGTATGTTCATCAAGAACTATAGCGACATCGCACGACCTCTATATAACTTGACGAGGAAGGACGTCAAGTTCCAATAGGGGATAGAGCAGGAGCAGGCATTCTAACGGGTCAAGGACCTTATAGCTAAGGAACCTATAATGCTACTGCTAGACCCTATAAAGCAGTACGAAATGGAGACCGATACGTCAAACTTTGCGATCGGCGCTTAACTTAGCTAACGAGACGACAACGGCAAACTGCACCCGGTAGCATTTTTCTCCAAGAAACTCAACGGGCCGGCTCTTAATTACCCGGTCTACGACAAGGAGTTAATAGCTATTATCGAAGCATTCAGGGAGTAGAGGCCGTACCTTAGCAGAACGACCTACGAAGTCCAGGTTTTCACGGATTACAAGAACCTATAGTACTTTACTACGACCAAAGAGCTTAACGGACGTCAGACGAGATAGTATGAGTTCCTCTTATAGTTTAACTTCGCTATCTACTATAAGAAAGGTACGGAGAATATATATATAGATGCCTTAAGTAGGAGGCCGGACTATTTCGGTAATATTACGGAGACATTACTACTACTATTCTAGCTATAGGCAGATAGGACGTTAAGGCACCCGATATAGGCTACGGCAGACGACGAAGAGTATAGGGCGGTCTTCCGGGAATAACGACCAAACAGGGATATATTAGTCCTGATTGACAACCTAGACAAGCAAGTCAGACTCGCTAGGGATATCTATAAGTCCAGACTCGGCAGACATATAGGAATTACGAAGACTATTATACGACTCAAGCAATAAGGCTACGACTTCCCGGGACTTAGGGAATAAGTCAAGGAGGTACTTATAGTATACGATATATACCGAAGGGGTAAGCCGGACCGGCATAAGCCCTACGGACTCCTCTAACTACTACTAGTTATAGAACGACTATAGAGCTCGGTAACGATAGACTTTATTACTAAGCTGCTACCTTCGAAAGACTTAGCGATAGGAGTAGAGTATAATAGTATTCTTATAATAGTAGATCGACTTACCAAGTAGACGTACTTCCTCCCGTATAAGGAGATATAGTCGGCGGAGCAACTCGCGGACGTAATCTATCGGTATATAGCTTTAGTATATAGGTAGCCGAGGGAATAGATTACGGATAGAGACACTAAGTTCGCGTTAAGGTTCTAGTAAGCCTTAATAACACAGTTAGGTATAAGGAGTAAGCTCTCTATAGCTTACTACCTATAGACAGACAGCCAGATAGAACGACTAAACTAGGTTATCGAGTAGTACCTTCGGATGTTCATTAACTTCTAGCAGGATAACTAGGTCAAGTTACTACTAGTTATATAACTAGCATATAACACTATGCCGACCGAGACAACGAAAGTTATACCGTTCTTTATGAACTTCGGATATAAGGCAGACCTATATTAAGGACCTAAGGGAACTGTCCCTAGAGTAGTAGTTAAGGCCGATAAGATAAGTACGCTATATATAATACTTAGGGATAAACTCGAGTTTATTAAGACTAGGATAAAGTAATACTACGATAAATATAGGCTCGAGGGTCCTTACCTAGAGAGGGGGGACAAAGTTTACCTAATTTTATAAAACCTCCGTATAAGTCGACTAAGCAGGAAGCTAGACTTCAAAAAGATTAGACCATTCAGGATCGACGAGCGAGTTTCGAGCAACAACTATCGACTTTTACTACCGGCTACGATAAGGCTAAGGATATATATCTTCTATATTTCACTTTTAGAACCGGTACTAAGGAACGTATAGCTTGCTATAGATATAGAAGCCGAGGACGAAGAAGAAGAATAGGACGTCGAGGGAATCCTAGATTCACGCATTACGAAGGGGCAACTATAGTATTTGGTAAAGTAGCTGGATTTCAGGCTAGAAGACAACTTATAGCAACTAGCTACGAACCTCTACTGCCCCGAGAAGCTTAAGGAGTTCCACCGGAGGAACCCTAACCGGCTAACTATGCCGGATCCTCTATAAAGGACGGCAACCTAGTAAGCAGACCGAAGTCGGACATTAAGGACGGCTCCAATTATACCTCGGGGTATATAGTATCCTAGAGCGGTACGAAGTCGGCATCCACTAAAGGCAGGGTAGACGGGGCAGATAGGGGGTTCCCTGAGGCCTCCTAGACTGCTAATGCCTCCGACTCTTCCCGCTCTACCCTTTCTAGCTCCTCTACGGTATCGATACTACAAGAGATAGCCCGAGTCATCTTATCAAACCATAATCGTTTTTAGGCGCGAAGGCAGTTGACCTTCGCCATAGACGCTATTAGTTCCGCCTCTGCTTTCTCTATCTCGGACTCGACTTTGTCGTACTGAGCGACGATCTTACGGAGCTATTAGGCGGAAATGCCTTATGCGTCGTAAAACGACTAGTAATTCTGGACATATAC
>Ga0247824_10002485_pt1 | contig 10315 bp, 14 predicted proteins | sample 13C_PalmiticAcid_FD_194412 | JGI IMG/M metagenome (GOLD analysis project Ga0247824, IMG submission 194412) | Soil microbial communities from agricultural site in Penn Yan, New York, United States - 13C_PalmiticAcid_Day48 | ecosystem: Environmental > Terrestrial > Soil > Agricultural land... | reverse complement strand
TACCGCGGTGGGTGTGTAGGCCCGATGAGGGCGCGCCATTCAGGGATAGCATTGGGTTTTTCCAGAACGAGGGCGTGAAAGTGCCCACTATTTGTTGATGTGTGAATGTTAGCGAGTTGGTGGAAGGAAGGAAGGATTGGCAAAGCCCTGCAACTGGACACCCCCTTGTTTACCTCGTCATGTAGCCACAGAGGCGTTCAAAGAAGAACCTGCCACGATGCTCGCCATAGAAAGCCTCGGCCTCGTTCTTGGACCATAGCAGCCTTCTTTGTGCGACAATGTTGAAATCATTCTGCTGTATGTGCGAGAACACCTCCCTGACCTTGAGACTGTTGGCTGTCAGATCTGGCTTGAGCAATGCCAAAGTGAGTTGGGTCAGTGGTCGAGTTGGCATTGCGAAGCTGATCTGATCTTCAAGCAAGAAACGCTGCGGTGCCTGGAAGAACAAAAGGCAAGTCCCACGAAGGTGCCCCCCCCTCCCCAAATTTGTTGTGCGACTGGGGCTGTCTCTTTCTCTCTTTCCTCCACCCACCCACCACCGTGCGTCAATGAGCATCGCTGTTGAATGGCCATGGTAGTGGATCAGATGCACAACAACGGAGCTGTGTCAAGGGTGGCCTTGTCCCCGGCTCTTCCAGAGCTCCTGAACATCATCGGCTCAGCGACAAACTCTGCAGGGAATGACACATCCTTGATGGACGATTTGGTGGCGTTTAGGAAGAAGAGCCATGCACACCTCGCGATCGCCGATCTGACTATCGCCTTTCGAGAGTCCTTCCTCAGTAGGTGATATTACCAAGTCAGCGAGGCTGGATTCTTTATCCCTGGTTCTTGTCTGTCTAATCACATGCATGCCTTTGCTTCTAGCCTTTGACGAGTCAACACTTCTATTGAAGTTGTTTATCGTCGACTGGTTATCTGATCTCGTGAAATCCTCGACTCATGCTACGGCGCCTTCATGTGTGATCATCGAGCTGTCAAAGGTACCCAATCCTCCTCGGAGAACGACCTGCTCAATATAAAAATCGTAATACGTACTCACACACACTGCCACTGGTTATCAGGTCTCAGCCCAGCTCAATGTCAACAGGCAAACAGAAGAATGGATGCCGGTAAGGTGTTGAAGCGTGTTGTTCAAACAATGATTTTGGACACATGCAAACAAACAGAAAATGTTGACCGTGGTATTTTTCCTCATATTAAGCTCTTGACAAGTCTTTGCAGTTTAACCGATTCATGTCTTGGAGCGGTGCGGAGACTTGACCAAGGGTCCATGGGCGCGTTCCTGGAAGGCAGTGCCAGCATGAGTCTTGCGACCATTGTTCTCGATACCGGGATGCGGGTGTTCAGAGTAAGTTACCATCGCGTAACCAGGGCGAGGATTGAGAAGGTCGAATCGGATCGCCATTAAAAGGGGTCTCGTCGTTGTAAGCATGTGGATAGAAACCAGGCCAGGAAAGCGCGATCCGAAGGGTACTTGTCATGGAACCAAAGGACGTTGAACCTCACGAAGAACTTTCAAGAGTTCCTTGGCGACCAGGTGCAGCAGGTCAAAGAACTTCAAGAACATGCACGCGATATGACCATCAGTGGTAAGTGTGCGGACCAATTACTTTTGCACGCAGCAACACGTTGCTTTTCTATATTCTTTCCTCACATATGAATCAGTTTGTAATATGCTTCTTAGATACGCTGAAGTGGCGCGTTGTGAATACGCCTATCTGAATATCGCCTTCAAGTGCATCATCGCGCTTGTTCCCAACTGCAAGGAGGACAGGGTCATCCGTCTCGAGGTAAATCCGCTTGGCCGATGCCACCAAATCGTTTTAGTGTGCTTGTGGGGAGTAAGAGGCTCATCATTCAGTTTGTGTTGCAAATAGACACAGAACGCAATCCGTCTGTTGTGTGATGGAATTCTAGGCTCGTTCATGGACATTTACCGGAGCTGTGTAGATGCCGCGGAAGTCAACGAGGTTTACATCTCAAGGCGCTGGACTTTGGCCAAATTTTATATGGCGCACCTTCGATCATTGGCCAGTTCTTTGTTCAAAGACATCTGCCGCACATGCAACGATACCGCCACGTCGAGAGGTCTGGTTCGATACTTGTTGTTTTTCATGCGTGGGTGAGTACTCTTGACTGGCGACCCGAGAATGAACATCATATGACGCCGAGGGTCCCCTCGTTCATTCATTTACAATGCTTTCTTCATGTATTAGCCGCTTTATTACCAGTGAGGCGATCAAGAAGAACCATCCTCAAATCCACTCTGAGATTGTGAAGGCAGTGGGCATTGTGGAGGATATTGTTGTTTCGGCAATGTTTACCGCCACGAACGCGTCAGAGCATGACAAACACGCGCTTATACACGAATTTTCGATGGCACCAGGGCCCCGTGTTGCATTTCACACCGACGAGCCTCTGTCAGAGTACGAATGGGAAGTTGGTCGACTAAAGTTTCTTCTCAAGGCCTTTGCGACATTTGACGAGCTTTCTCAAGCGTTGCAGCTTCAACTTTATCCATCCAAGAGAATCGCGCCACAAGACTCGTTGCTCGACCGACTTGTCGACTGCGTTGAAACTATAGACATGCGTGAATTTGTACCGATGGCAGGATCCAAAAGTGGACAGGAAAGCAGCGACCTCTACTTTCGTATTCTGACCGAACTGTGCTCCTTTGCGTACTTGGTGCAACCGAGTCAGTTCAAGAGATTGCAAATTGATATGATCGGGCTTGTCCTCGGCCGTTCGGAACTTTGGTCACTGCTTGCAAGGGATTGGTGGGTGTGCATCGCCCATCGACTTGGTCCTGTTTTCACAAAAAGTCAGACCACAGTGTTCGTGGAACTCGTAAGTGACCTTGCCGTCGTGTACAACAATGATCTGAGGGAGGATGTGTTTGGCTGATCTTTCTTTCATGATTGATGACCGACAGCTTGTATCCTTGCCCGTTGGGACCGCCAGTGCAAAGATTTCCAGTCTTATTGGATCGATGATCAAGTCCTTGGATGAGGAGTCTCAGGTAACCACTTGCCCTATACATGGTGTTGCCTTCACACCTTCCTTCCTCAAGAAAGCTGACGTTCGATTCGACTGTCTTCTTATAGCTGGCTATGGCAGAGAATGTATTGGCCATGACCGACCAGCTGTCAAATCAGAATTTGCATACTCTCTTGTCGTGCTTCCCTTATGACAGCTTAAGCATATGTGTAAGTGTTTGTCTAGACTGAGAAGTATTGGCAATGGATGCTCTGCAGTTCCAGCCTCTCACCTACGTCGACCATTTGAATTCACTGTTCTTTAGAATCTCGAGTCCTTGATAACCCGATGTACCAACGAGTGGAGAGATGCGTGCTCTCTGATGGAAGACGAGCACCTTGCCGTGGACGCACTTTATGCCATGGTAAATCAAGAGTCCTTCAGAACCATGTACCTACAGCAGTTTGAATACACTTTAACCACTGCTTTGTATCCCATCTTTCATCACAGCACCCGCATGTCTCGTGTTTAGCATCGATATTGAGCAAGATTGAAGGCCAGCGTGCGCTTTCGAACGATGTCAGACAAATTTTAACCAGCTGGAGTGTTGTGATTGTGTCAGAGGCTCAGTGGCTTCTTGGGCTTGTTCAGGATGACACAAGGTCTCTTAGCAAGGTAAATGGCTATACTCAAAGACCCTGGATCACTGATTTGTATCGCTACCCATCGACCGACTATTCGAATGACCAATATTGTGGATGTTTTGGAACAGATCTCCCGCACAATCGAGGATATCGTACGGTTCTTGCAATCAATCCAACCACTCCAATGTGATGATTTGATCAAGGTATGTTTTTTACGATGCCCTTTCACCCGAGCACTATTCATCTTTGACGTGATGGTCTAACAACGTGTTCCTGGGTTAAGGTCCTTGATGCTATAGCGTCATGGGAAGGCTTACCATTCGAAAGTCGACCATTGTCCAGGGTATCGATAGCCAGATTCTTGGCATCATGTGGTGCGATGGAAGTCATGGACGAATCACATTTGGTAGGCAGAATGCCATGACCATCGGTGGTTGACCAGCTTGACATTTAACCATCCGTTTGATCTAACCTCCTTGGAACACCACTTGCCAAATAGTCGAGGGTGAAGGATCTTCTATCCGCTCTTTATAATACTCTATTATTCGATACCGACTGGATCGTCAAGCACGCTACATTGATGAGCTTGGTAAATTAGATGACCCTAGAACCATGAACACTGTTTGTGAAACTACTAGAGAGCCAATGATGCTTACATGTCTTTCTTGCTACTCATTCTACTAGGTTATGTTCAAAAAGAGCACGCACTATCCCCAGCTTGTGGAAGCCTTGGCAGAACAGGAGGACGAGATCACGCTTTCCGACATGACTGGAGATGCGCAATCACTCTGGGCTATGGTGGATGTACGGGCAAAGGCTCTTCGGCACCAAAGGTTTGGCAACCACACGGTGTCGGATTTACAAGCGATATCGGCATCTCAGCCTTCAACATATGCATGCATGTCAGCGTTGTCGACCATTGAACAGTACATGAAAGCCTTGAGCTGCGCACCGGTGGATGATGACGAGCTCAGAAGCAGAATAGCGGACATGCTTGATAGGGTGATGGCGAAGGCGAAAGGCCCGATGGCGCTGGCACTCGCAGAGCGAAACACGTAAAAAAACAAGATCGCGTGGAGATAACGTGACCTGCCCTTGCATATGTCCGCGAGACGTGCCACCCAACTGTCACTCACTCTCCTTTCCGCCCCCTTGTCTCTCCCTCCCTTCCTTCCTGTCAGGAACCCTACTTTATCACTGCAGGAGCAATGAACTTGGACGAGATCATCGAACAGCACCTCAGCAGTAACGTCGCCTCAGGACACCGGCCTTCATCCAATGGCATCATTACTCAAGCGTCCCAGGGTTGGGAGCCGAACAACCTCGTCCTGGTAAACGCTGCATCATTCCACGAGCACACACATGAACCCACACAACGTGTTCTCCCAGCTTGCTCATTCTCTTCCCGACTCTGGCTTCGTCGTAGCTTGAGAACGGCTATGTGAACACAGATCTTGTGGAGGACGACTCGCGTATTTTCACGCTAGCCAAGGTTGATTATCCGATCACAAGCAAGTTGTCGGCCATGGCCGTCTCCAACAACATCCTGTTCATGGCGATAGACACCATGCACTTGTTGCGCATCGACCTTGACAAGGCTGAGGAGGTCGAAGGTAAGCGACTGCATTTTGGCTCAAAGGCTTAAAGGACATCACTTTAAAGCAACAAATACTAACTATATTCATCGTAGATATCGAGATCCCGAGAAGACCCTCGGAAGGCAGGATCTACAAAATGTTCTTCGATCCAACAGGGCGACATTTGATCATCACCACTGAGACGGGCGACAACTACTACTTGTTTTCAAAGTGGAAGAAGGCCAAGATGCTCACCAAGATCAGGGTACGTAGAGACACGGTCAAAGTGTTTCTTTGTAACGGAGATGTGGGAGATGAAGAAAGCAGGACCACCTACTTACTCTCAATACAACATGTGGATGGTTACGACATTTAGGGGATCATCATTGAATCCGTTGCATGGAACCGCTCAGCTGACCGTCCACACGACTCTTCAACCAAAGAGTTTTTGATTGGAACCAGGAATGGCCTCATTTTTGAGGCAGAGCTTGAGCCGACAGCCGAACTGTTCAAGAAAGAAGAACGGTACTTCAAGCAAGTATACTCAATCGGAGCCAACATGCCTATTTCAGGACTACGTATGGAACAGTTCCCAGCCAGCCCGCGGAAGTATGTCGTCGTGGCAGTAACACCTACACGTATCTATCAGTTCATTGGGAACATCACACCCAACAACTCGAGCATTGTGATTCCTGGTGTGGATGACAGGGCCATCTTTGAGAACCTCTTTTCCAAGTATGAGGTCAATCCAGGTAACATGCACGTCAATTAATGCTCGCTGGCACTTGCCGTTGTCATCCCTCTTGTATTCAACGAGAAACTCACCCGAGGCTTTGACTACTCTAGGATTCTCGGAACTACCTGGTGATCTTCGATACAGCGAGCTTCACTTCTTCTGCCCTTACCAGGATATTCATTACCATGGAGTGGCTAAAACTTTTGCGTGGTTGAATGGAGCAGGAATTTACCACGGCAACCTAGTCTTTGGATCTCAAAACGTCGGCGACTCTGTGATCGACATGCCCCACCTGCTCCCATACCCTGCCACTCTCTCGGCTGCGGTGGAGTTTCCGATCTCTATCGCGTTGACAGAGTTCCACTTCATTTTGTTGTACAAGGAGCGTATCAGAGCCGTAAATCAGCTCAACGATCAGATCGTGTTTGATGAGTTGATCCCTCTGGTACGCATGAATACTACACTCCAAGTGGATTTCCGTATGTATGATTGTGCCCTAGGCTAACAACGTCTTCCTCCACTTCAAACTTCAAATCGAGAATAGATGGCATTCGAAGAGGTGCTTGGAATGACGGTTGACACAACCAAAAACACGTTCTGGATCTACACGCAGCTATCACTCTTCGAACTCGTGGTGACAAAGGAGGACAGGGATGTATGGACACTCTATCTGGAGAAAAAACAATACGACATGGCGCTCCAGTACGCCAAGGTAACATTCATTGAATGATCGAGAAGTCATAGCCAGTGAGCACCATGCCCCCGATCCTCATTCTAAGCAGGATACGTTGATCAACATCATTAACAAGGGTGTATTTATCTTCTGACTGATAGAACGCCGCGCAAAAAGACCGCGTGCTTACTTTGCATGCCAATCACCACTATGCTCAACAGAGATACATGTTGTCAGCGAAATACTTTGCGCAATCTACGGTCCCTTTTGAGGAAGTCGCGCTCAAGTTTGTGGAGCGGGATGAAAGGGATGCACTTCGTAGCTATCTCCTCACCAAAGTCGACAAGCTAAAGAAAGTGGTAAGATTTAATGTCTCCGACCAGCTATTGGCCATTGCCATCACCGTCATTCTGGAACTAACATTATCACCATGTATCTGGATCCTATAGGACGTCACGCAGAAAACGATTGTCTGCACATGGCTTGTTGAGATATACCTTAGCAAGCTGAATCAGCTGGAAGACCAGGCCGCGTCGTCGACAGATCAAGCTGAAGTCCTGAACATGGAAGACGAGCAACGATACTTGAACGATGAATTCAGGGCCTTCCTGGAGGTTAACAAGGTAGAGTGGCAAGCGAATGGTTCGACTGTCCGCGATTGATATGTAGGATCTTTTGTTGACAAGATCCCCATTCTTTGGTTGTGCATAGAATTATCTGGATAAGAAGACGACATACAAGCTTATGGCATCGCATGGGCGTATTGAACAACTGTTGTACTACGCGACGTTGATTGGCGACCACGAACGCGTGATTTCACACTGGGTTCAGGAAAAGAACTACATGGTTGCTCTTGAAGTCTTGAGCAAGCAGGAGTCTCTCGAGACATACTATCGTTTTTCGCCCGTACTGATGGAGAACGTACCATATGAAACCGTCAGCGCGTGGATGCGTCAACCAAACTTGAACCCAAGAAACCTTATCCCAGCGCTTCTCAAGTATGACCACAAAAAGTCGCTAGAGCCGGGGGCTCAGAATCAGGCCATCCGGTATCTCTCTTATGTGGTTGCTCAACAGAACACAGATCCGGCGATCCACAACTTTTTGTTGACGCTGTATGCTACGCAACCAACGCGCGACGAGTCTGCGCTGCTGACGTTTTTGGCGAATGAGGTAATGATCTTGTCTGAACTCTCTCGACGCAGATATCGACGTTTTTTTTTTTTTTTTTTTTTTTTTTTTTGACAAGAATTAACGCTTGTATGCTATTACTGCTGCATACATTGTAGGGTCGAGACCAGCATTACAACCTGGACTATGCCTTGAGAATCTGCACACAGAACAACAGAATCCAAAGCTGCGTCAACATCTTCAGCAGCATGGGCCTGTATGGTGAGGCTGTGGAATTAGCCCTGAAGGTATGTGTGTGTTCTGAAGGATTACCCGTCAGTGCTCCTTTTGAGCGAGTGTGCCCAACGATTAGATCATTGTCACTAACGCTTTCCTCTGTCTATATCCACATTCACCAGCACAACGATTTGGAACTTGCACGCATCAATGCTGACAAACCAGAGGATGACGAGATCCTCCGCAAGACTCTGTGGCTCAAGATTGCTCGCCATGTGGTCAAAGAGAAGAAGGACATCAAGTCCGCCATGGAGTTCCTTTCCCATTCCGACCTCTTGAAGATTGAGGATATTCTGCCTTTCTTCCCCGACTTTGTCCTTATTGACGATTTCAAAGAGGAGATCTGCAAAGCCTTGGAAGAGTATAATCAACATATCAGCGACCTCAAGACAGAGATGGATGAAGCCACCAAGAGTGCTGAGAACATTCGAGTCGATGTTCGGGAGCTCCGGTCGCGCTTCTCGATTGTCGCGTCGACCGAGCGGTGCACGGTCTGCGATTATCCTCTGCTGACAAGGCAATTTTACATCTTCCCATGCCAGCACTCGTTCCACGCGGACTGTTTGATCAAGAACTTTACACCATCCTTGTCATTCCAAAGACTGAAACGGCTGGAAGAGCTTCAGGAACAGATTCAGTTGGAGATGCACAATCAACAGAGAATCCACTTGAACAGCACCGCCACCCTTCAACCACTGACGCTTGGCAAGGGGACACCGAACGGCGTTGATCCGTCTGGGGTCCCGATCGTGACTACTACCGCCGCAGGAGGAGGACTCGTCCAATTGCCAGGTCAATTGATTGGACACACTGGAGCAGCGGTGATGGCGCTTGGTGGGGCGCTTGGTGCTGGAGGCAAGGTGCTTGTGAACGGTGGTGTATCAATAGTGGGTTCGGCAGCCGGAACAGCCGCAGGCGTGTTCAAGGACGTGATTTTTGCAGATGGCAAGGAGGTGATCAACATGGGACTTGGTCTCGTTGGCGCTGTTACTGGAGGAGGCGGAGGCGATGATGCAGCGGTGGTAGTGCCTCGACTGGATGTGTTGCGGGATGAATTGGATGACATTATTGCATCCGAGTGCTTGCTCTGTGGAGATCTGATGATCAAGACGATTGACCAGCCGTTTATTGCGAACAATGAGCATGAGCTGGAGCTGTCGTGGGGTGTTCAGTAGTTATCTATACCTTGTGAAGGGAACTCGTAGGAATAGATCTTGACTAAAAACGCGTTTGGAAAGGATGATCACTCGTGGCAAATGCTCTTGTCCGCTGTGCCGAAGCAACCATTCTGTGACAGACACCGATTTGATTTCCGTGGGGGCTATACAGAGAACTAATAAATGAGGGCCAACGCACAGTCCTTGCGATCACTGTTTTCTTCTCTCATCTGATCTCCACCGGCCTGCTGATCATCCATATTCCTCCTCACGCCCGATCGTTCCTCCCCTCCTACAGTCGCCCCTTGATTCATTCCACCCGAAAAAGGCACCTCGGCAGTTCCTCGCAGAAATGAGAACGGTTGCCCGCCACCAAAAGCCAAGAGAGACTTCAGAGGTGTCCAGCACGATCAAGCGACAAGATGGCACCAGGAACAAAAAAAAAATACTTGAGCAAGCAATAAAAACAACCAGAACGCCTTCAACCAGTGTCCTATGACGGCCTCGTTCAGTTCTTCCCCTTCCCTCCTCTCCGTTTCAATTTCGGGCTTTCATGCGTGGTGTAGAGGATCAATACGAAATGCGAAAGAGAAAGCGTTTACATAGAACTAAATGTACCGCTTTCAAACACGCGTTCTAACATCCGATGCACCGTAAACATGAAAAGCGAAAGCGAAAGCATAAGTGGAAGGGAAGGGTTGAACGGGACTAGTGTGATGAACGACAACGACCAAAAATCAACGGGGTCCCCACCAAAGAATGCACTTGCGATATGGAGTTTGCGATCCGCATGCGGATAACAAACTGGCACAACATTAGACCGACCTTCTGCAGTGGATAGTTCTCACCCTCGCATATCAGAGTCGACACAGAGGCACAAGCAGGATTGATGTGGACAAAGAGGCAAGATCTACAACGGCTTTGTTGCCCATACCAGATGAACCGACAAATCAAGGCTTACTGTAATACAGAGAACCGAGACAGCATGTCCAACAAAAGAAGGATATTGGCAGGCAAACTCTTCAAGCCAATGTAGTCCATGATACGAGCAAAAAGATCTCTCCTTCAGGGTCGACGTTTATGGCCATAGGACAAACCTGAGAAAGCGGACAGATCGGGCCTGGCGAAACAACTGACAGAGG
>Ga0247824_10002482_pt1 | contig 10325 bp, 13 predicted proteins | sample 13C_PalmiticAcid_FD_194412 | JGI IMG/M metagenome (GOLD analysis project Ga0247824, IMG submission 194412) | Soil microbial communities from agricultural site in Penn Yan, New York, United States - 13C_PalmiticAcid_Day48 | ecosystem: Environmental > Terrestrial > Soil > Agricultural land... | reverse complement strand
GATCTAATCTAGGCCTATAGCATTAATAGTCTAGCCATTCTCGGTAATTACAATATACTAGTCGGCTAAGAGGTCGTATTCGGTATACCAATTGGCGAGGTAGTACTATACGGCTAAGATAATAAATAAAGGGATAGCCTAGCCAAAGGTATTAACGCCCTAGATTACTATTACCTATTCGCGGTTGCTAGGCTAGGCCAGCTTTGCCTTGCTACGGCTATCCGAGGTCGTGACTACTATGCCTGTAAAGATAATACCCATTATAAACCCTATCTCATCGAAGTTATAGGTATCGTCATCCACAATGCCGTACTTGGCTTTGACATTTTATATAAGGGCAAACCACTCGCTAACGACCTTTAAATCTTTGCACTTAGCCCTCTAATAATTGTATCTCTATATCCAATACGTTCGAAGCTCTAGCTAACGTTTAACAAAGTTATATACCCAGCGCTTACCAATAGGGAGCGCGTCGCGTATATACTATAGTTGGTTAGCTATATCTTCTATACTATACAACCTAGGAGGAAATGCGTAGGTATATAGCTCAATCACATACTAAACTATTGTCTTCTCCTCTAGATCTATAAGACTACGTAAGTTGGCTGGGATTTTACGTCGTATAGGCCGGCCAGCGCGTCGTTGAGTAAGAGTCGTACGGCTAACGTTATAGATCTTCGCTACCTTTCGTAGGCTTAGATTTTTATTGTTTTGAAGAGCTTCAAGGGCCAAGATTAACCTTGCTTCCTTTAATATAGGAGGTATATTAGATTGGTGAGAAACTTGGTATTGAATATAGAGGTGGCGCGTCGCATGTAAAAGTGGCCCGCTCGCTTATCTGGCCCGCTCGCTTATCAAATACGTTATTCGTACGACGGACTGCGACATTTATTAGGCAATGAACTAGAGAAACTCTGACCATTTAACATACCTTCTCACCATCAGCTCCCACCACCAGGTCGGCATCATACGTGGAACCATCTTCCAATATGACCTTTGCCGATTTAATGTCCTTGGATCCATTAGTGAGGGGCTGCTTCATCTTTCGGGCAATGCAACGTACCACGGAGACCACCTTAGCAGAGAGCTTAAGCTCTGGCACGACCGTTCGATGATCAATCTCAAAGGCGAGCCGCTGCAGTTCCTGGTGGAGATCTGGCCGAAAGAGAACTACCCATAGAGCTTGCATTTGCTGTTCCGCGAGAACGATGAGCACGCAAACGAACATTTGGAGGAAAGCTTGTACCTTGAGGTGATCGCCCAGGCCAATTTCGACCATGCGCTCTAGGTTGTGGCCATCACAGACCTCGACCTAAAGACGCTATCAGCCCTGAATCAGTCTCAGAGGCGATTCAATCCCGCTACCTTGGTGGGTGCAGTCCAAAGCTCTGGCACGATCATAGTCAAATCCTATGGAATGTTATTACCTAGCTTGTACGAAACCGTAAGGTAGCTTTCGGCAGGAGATGCAATCGGGAAGGGCTAGTACATACCAAATGAATTCAACACTCTCGTGCCATTCGGGGCTATTGAGACGGCAAACCCCGCCTCGCGAGAAAACGCGGACTTTTCAAAAATCTTTGCCATGATTAGTTCTTCAAGAAATGCAGAGGAATTTGGGGCGTCTTCACCGTTACCACGTGGCCAGCCCGTCTAAGCGCGATCGCTGCAGACAAGCCTGCGATGCCCGCGCCAACAATGCTGACCTTCAAGCTCGTCTGTTCAGACATGGTGAAAATGCAGAGCTGTGAGTGCGGGTGTGTGACTGATTATCGCGAGACGGTTGATTGCCCGCCCCAGATTATGGTCCCCAATGGCGGTATTTATACTTGCAAAGAAATATCGGGAGTGGGCAAGGAACCCAAGCTGTATTGCTGGAAACGACGATTACTGAGGAGAGAATATTGCTCGTCGCCGAGGCGCCGGTCCACGAGTCGGGGCGCGCTGAAACCGACTTCAGTCCGCTTTCCCCCGAACTTGCCACCATATCATACAGTACTCTTACGCTAAACTACGTTTGAGAGACAGGGTCGCAGAATCTTTCTCAATACGGCATACGTCCGGGGCCATGTATGGACGGCCATTGCGTAAGGTACCCGATAAGACGAGCCCCACTCCATGCACTTGGACAGGGAAGCTGCAATAAGCCTGGGTGTGTGGAGTTATACCGCCAAGCAGCTACATGTCGCCTCGGCCGTGTCGCGCCGCTAGAGTAATGGGGAAGGAGGAAGTGGCGGAACGCTTGAGCATTCCTGCCACCATGGTCGAGGCAGGGGTGCTTCATTCAACGCTTGGCTTGTCACTGAGCTGCATCGGTCTTGCCGTGCACTAATTGAGAAAGGGGGGCGGCAGGATGGAGTGCTAAGCTCATGTCGGTCGACCCTGGGAGCATCTGTGTTCCGCTTTATCACGCCCAGTCGCCAGCCGTGGCTGAGACGGAGCTTGAGGTCGCTCCCCCGACTCAGGTCAAACAACCAAAGACACTTGGCAAGCGATCTCACGCATTGGGAGTCATTATGGTATTTTTATGACCTTGTCCGTCTACCAAAGGATGGTCCTCATTCCCTACAAGAGGACGCACTTGGACGGCAGCCCACAAAAGTCGCCCTCCTTGCCGTCGTCCTCCGGCTGCCCTTGTCGCGGTGTCTGCCGGGTCTGGCCCTTGGCAGCAGCGCCGGCCGCCGGCTCCACGCCGTTCGCGCTCCTCGCGGCGGCATGTTCTGTTGCTGCCGCCGCTCTGTTCTCACCGGCCTTCTTCCCTCCTTTGGGACCATCTAGTCAACCGAAGTGCTTGAGCGCGGTTTTGTAGAACTCGGCGCCCTGAATCTCGGCGACCTCGAGCTCCAGGGCGGTGGGCTGGCGCGAGCCGTCGGCACCGGCAAGAGTGCCGGCGCCCCAGGGGGAGCCGCCGTGGACCTCGCTGAGGTCGGTCAGCTGGGCGAACGCCTTGGCGTACCCGAAGGGCACGTAGATGATGCCGTGGTGGGCCAGGGTGGACATGGCGGCGAGGGCGGTCGACTCCTGGCCGCCGCCGAGCGAGGCGGTGGAGATGAAGACGCCCGCCAGCTTGCCCCAGAAACCGCCCGAGGACCACTGCTTGCCGGTCTTGTCCCAGAAGGTCTTCCACTGAGCGGGGAAATTGCCGTAACGGGTGGGGATGCCGAGCAGGAAGGCGTCGTAGTTCTCGAGCACCGAGGGGTCCTCGAGCACCGTGATGTCGGCGGGCTTGGGAGGCGCGAACATCTTGGCTAGAACCTCGTCGGAGAGTGTTTCGGGAATCCTGCGAGCATGTCTCAATGTCCGGGGTTCCAGCGTTTGGACAGTTTCGTCTGTAAAGAGATGTCTGGACATACTGGAACACGTCGGCGGTGCCGCCCGCCTTTTCAATGCCCCTCTTCTCAGCTTCGACCAGAGTCTTAATATGACCGTACATGGAATACTGCAGCACACTTGGAGTCAGTAACCCACTTTGTGTTGATTCATAGGACCGAGGTGGCACGAGCGGGAGTGCGATTCCAGGAGCCGCTGGGGATCCAGCGATCCACATGCGGTCGACGCCGCGATGTGTAAAGGGCGAGAAGGGCAAACATACGTAGACGATGGCGATCTTGACCATTTTGACCGTTGGAGGCTCGAGCCTGGATGAAAAGATATTTGGGTGGTTAACCCAAACGGTTCACAAGGTGACGGTATCTTGAGGTAAGCGTCTACATAAAGAGAGGCAAAGCTGTGATGTTGCAAAAAAGGAGGTGAGCCCTTTTATACGTGCTATTCAGCTGAGTGGAACCCTCAACATGGCTGCGGGCCAGGCGTAGACGTGCGGCCTGCCCATTCATCGTAGGAGGGAGGATCCGCTCCCATCGAAAGCTTGCATCAGATCTCGCAATGTTACCTATCGACGCTAGCATGACAAGACGCCCACATTGTCATGGATGTGTCAGCCGTTGGCAGGGGCAAGAACAGACTCCGCTGGCTTGAACGCTTGCTGAGTCTCACTCGAGGCGTCTCGCGTTCTCGACCTTGAGGATTACATCGTTGGATCCCGGATGTAGCCGGGCTGATGTGTAAGCAACCTCGCGCAGAGATCTTTGAAAGCGTTCCCTTTCTAAGCGGAGAAGTGGGGGAGGGCAAGCTCCGTGCAAGGAGCCGCCCAGGGCGGGGCAAATGCCGGTCTAGGCGGCCCGAGACTACACAATGGGCAAAGCTCAGGAGTCTCTCTGCATGGGTCGTGCCTTTGGCACCGTCTGTCAGGATGGCCCACCGCCGAAAAAAGCGCTGTCCGCGCAGCGCCAAGCAGTTTATCAAGCTCAGCAAAGTTCTTAGAAATTTACTGTAATGAGAAGGCACGAAGCTAACCCGTTACGGTTTCATTTCGCCGAACCCAGGCCCATGTATGGAGCATGTCCAGGCGCGCTTGTCGCGAAGGATGGCACCTAAGTTTGGCCACGTTCACAGCATCCGAACGCACCAGACAGGCATGACCCCGTCACGTTCCTCGGAGCCAAACTTTGCCATCTTTTCGGGCGCTTGCCAGGCCATCAGGCAACCCAGGGCCGGGTAGGCGGACAGCTTAGTGCTGAGGTGAATACCACGGGATTGTCTCGTGCGTCTTTCAAATGGCCAGCATGAACATACTGCGCATCTCTTTTCATTACCCTATGCTACTGTCGCATCGTGATTGGCGTAGAGCCTAGAAAACTCCTCTCCGACATGCACTCCATACAGCCAGAACAGATCTGGCTGTGCTCCTGAGTTCCAGTACTGACCGCTTGGGAGTTTCTCTCGCTCCTCCTGTGACAGCCTATTATTCCCCAGTTGGAGAGTCAGCGCCTTGACGTTCTCGACTCTCTCTCTGCGGACTTTCTCCCAGATCTCCAAGCCGTGTCCCATTGCTGCAGGGGAAGAAAGACTCGAGAAAAGAACGGACAAGGTCAAGGCATCTTCGAGGGCCTGACACGCTCCTTGTCCTGCCGTGGGCGCAATGGCGTGAGCCGCATCCCCAACGAGAATGACCCGTTTGCCTGAGGAAACCCAGCGTGGAATGCTAGGAAGAGCATAGTACGGCCATACCGAGATGGCGTCGTGGCGCACACCCTCCAGTACGGACGGCACGAGGCCTTCCCATTCCTCAATGCCTTGCTTCCACAGATTGAACAGCTCTTCTCCATCACTGGCTAGGCGAGTCCATCCTGCTCTGTCCTGTTCGGGATATCTGAGCTGGGTGCCCACAATCACCTCCGAACCGTCAAAACTCTGTGGTAACATGAGCAACGCGCCATTCCTCCCGTGGAATACGGCCGGAAGAGAGCGTCCAGGATCCTCCAGTTGTTCTGATACACCTTGCTGCGTCACCGCGCTCAACGCTATCTGGCCCGAGTAGACCTGGCTGTAGCCAGGGCAAACGTAGCCCCGGATATGGGAATGGATTCCGTCGGCCCCAATCAGCACGCTTGCATGGTCTGACGAGCCGTCGGCAAACTGGAACGTCACGCCGTCTTGATTCTCCTCCAGGACGTGAGATATCTGCCGCTCGAAATGAACGGCAATTCCTCGTTCTGCAGCCAGGTTTTTGAGCTCGGTGATGACCGCATGCCGGTGGATCCTCATGGCATGGTAGCCGTAACGGGGGACGCTGCCCATCAGGAACCGGTCGGTTGTCCGCCCAGCGCTGTCCTTGAAAATGATCGTGTCGAAGCTGTGGCCCTGCTTTTGGATTCGGGCCAGCAACCCAATCTCCTCCAGGACGCGCATTGCGTTTGGTGCGAGCATCAACGCGCCCGTCGTCGTGGCAGTGCTGGCTCGCAGTTCATAGACGACGCATGGGATTGATTTCTGCTGCAACAGTAGAGCAAGGCTCAGACCCTGGTGTTGCAGGTCAGTTCCACGGGATGTCTGACCGTTCGCAAGGTTAGGCTGTCACATACCGCAATCCCGGCCCCAGCAATAGCAACGTGCATCCTGGTTTGGCTCATGGTGGTTCGATGGGATGTGCCGTCTTGGGGGGCGTTTGTTGGGGGAGCTCTGGTCGAAAGGCTCTCTCGTCTTCATGCACAAGCTGAACAGTTTTCTGCTGGTCCTGGTCCCGACTCGGGGCAAGGCTCAATAAATGGAAGATTCGGCTGCTGCCTTGTCGCCATACAAACTTCCAACCGTTGCATGGGTTCCAAGCCGGTCTGCATGGTCGATGACAGACAGGTTCGGTCGATACAAGAGGTACGTACCGTGACAAGACTCGGGCTAATAAAGCCAAGACGCCGAGTTCCATCCTTATCCGATCTCCAGGTGTAAGGTATTTTCGTCCAACGTAATTAGCCCAAACGGGAAGCATTCCACCGAGCGGGTGTCGAAAACCAGCTGCACGTTGATATCATGGGGCGAAATCGCTCTCGGCGACATCTTCCAACTCTGCTGGCCATCGGGCTTTTGGGTTGACCCACAAATGGACTGGGCTTGCGTCTGGAGGACTTCTTCGTCCCCAATACGGCTTTAAGTTGCATGTCGGCGTTAAGCTCTCGGGCTTGCCATTGGTGCCCTGGCCGACGACCCACCAACAGCCACGGTCTTCAAAGCCAGTTTTCGGTGATGAGGCGAGTCAGGATGGGAGTGCAGGATAAACTCCGATACTCATTCCTGAAGCTGGCATCGCGAGGAGGAGAAACTTGTTTGTATAAATGTGCTTGACTTTTCCAAATGAAACAAGGCACAAGATCAAACCTTCAGGTCTAACCAAGACACTCATTGCAATTATCATATCAGTTTGTCCACATTGATACGCACAAAGCAGGCTGAGGATGGCGTCAATCAACCTCCTTCCACATGTATCCCTCAACCTCAAAGGCAAAGTAGCTATCGTGACAGGTGCCTCCAGGGGCATTGGGGCCGGGATCGCGTTCGAATTGGCTCGGCGCGGTGCAAAGGTGAGGCATCCCAGCAACAAGCCAGCGGGACAGTTGCAGCTAACAATGTAAATAGGTAGCCGGCACATACACGTCTCAGGGCAGCGAAAAGGCAATGGAAGCTCTTATCGAGAAGATTGATGGTCTGGGCAATGGTTCCCAAGCCATCAAGATCAAGGCCGACCTGAGAGACCCCTCCGTTCCCCAGCAAATTCTCGAGCAGACATTCCAGGCGTTCGGCACCGGCGTCGACATCCTCGTCAACAATGCGGGCGCCGAGCTTGTCAAGCCGCTGCAAGACATCACGGTCGAAGACTTTGCTTCCATCTACGACTTGAACGTCAGGGGCCCACTGCTCATGACCCAGGCCGTGCTGCCGCATCTCCGTCGTCCGGGTCGCATCATCAACATCAGCTCTGTCGGAGCTCGGTACGGCTTCAGGGATCTGTCAGGCTATTGTTCGTCCAAGGCTGCGCTAGAGGGCTTGACTAGATGCTGGGCGGCGGAGCTGGGAGCCGCCGGGCACACGGTCAATGCGGTCAACCCGGGGCCTGTGCAGACCCAGCTGATGGAAAATATCCCCAAGGAGTACATCGAGATGCAGAAGTCGCAAACCCCTGTCGAGAATCGGATCGGAACCGTGGACGACATCGCACAGATTGTCGCTTGGCTGGCTAGCGAGGAGAGTCGGTGGATTAGCGGGCAGGTGCTCTCGGCGAGCGGTGGATGGGCCATGTACTGAGGTCACAGGATGACCATGTCATCCTGAGACATAATGTATGGATTACCGTGCAACCTGTCGAACGTTTTTGTATTTAGAGCCCGTATGATTGGCACATTGTACATATTTTAACTACTGGATTTTCCTGGCCGTATGGAGAGCCGAGAGCTGGTCATCCTGCAAACAGAGCACGCGCAGAATTGAGATGTGTTTGTATAATCCACAGTGTCGCCGCGTCAGAGAGACGGCCAATTAACCCTTAAGGTTGTTTTGTACTTAGACTAACCAAAGCATCCGAGATCTTCATGCCACGGCATCCAAGTTTCTGAAACACCCCGACGCAGAAAACCTCCTTGCGTCTTGACAAATCATCCTGCATATTAGCATACGCATCCTTGGCTATCCACAAAGGGAACAAGAGGATGATAGGTCCCGAAATGCCTCTGTCCCTGGAGGTGAAATAGTCTGCTGCAGAACATATCATGTCTGCGAAGTGCGAACCGAGAGCTTGGGGGTCCCATGGCGTCCCGGAGACCTGCAAGGGCGAGCACTCGAACAATTGCATGCAAGCGACATGCACGTCCTCGTCGAGGTCCGCGACACCTTGACTCATGTCTTGGCACATCGCGTAGCACCTGGCAAGGATGGCCAGTCCAGCCCAGAAATGCGTCATGGCCTGGGCAGCCAGGAGATTCTGGAAGCGAAATGTCCCGTGAAATAAACATGGCCCCGGGTGTAGGGGTCCATCGACGCAGTGCCAAGCGGACGGCTGCTGCGCGACAAAGTCTGCCAGCCATCTCCCTAGTTCAGCGCCCACCGCTTTACCGCGCGCCAGGATATCTCGGATGCCGTTCTCTAACTCGGCACCTGCTTGGCGTAGGTTGTTCAGGTCGTGCAGAAGACCGGGGATATCCACCAGGGCGTCCATGAGGTGGTCGTAGTAGCTCTGATTGGCCGCCTTAGATATCTGTCGAAGCTCCTCATCCGCGAAAGGGAACGGCTTTCTCCTGCCGATGGCGGTGTAGAGCTGGTTTCCAGACTTCAGCAAGACGGACGCTTCGTATACGAGTTGGGTCCATACCCCGGTAACGCGAAAGCGCAGCAGCAGCCCCCGGGCGAGCTCGCTCCGCAAAATGCTTGGGCCGCGGGACACGAGCAGCTCGCAGCCCCCTTTGTTGTGGCTAGCCCACCCGACATCGACTGCAGGTTGCGTTGGCACCGCGTACACCTTATTTCCGAGCCGTGGTTAGCGGGGACGCCTGATGGCACTTTCAGCCGCGCGCCTGGGAATCGTACTCACCTCGGCCATCCCAAGACACATGACAGCCGCCAGCACATTGTCACTTGCAGAGAAGTTGGGAGCGGCAATGATGGTCGAGAGGCTCCTGAGCGCCTCACCGCACGCACCGATGGCTCTTTGCTGCAGAACCTCATCGTTCATGATGCGACCGAGAAAACTAGCACAGAGTGTCATGATTGCGGTGTCAAGGACATGACTTCTGCCGTGGATGCTTGGCAGGCAGTACACCCAGTAATGGTGAATTCGCTCCGAGGGTCGCAATGTCGGGTCCATCGGCGGGCAGAAACCCTGTATGAAGCGCGAGATGAGCTGTTGCTGTTCTGCCGGGTGGAGGTCTGGCGACTTGGACATGGTTGACACTGTGTGATGGTCCGGGACGTATACTGTCCATCGGCCATGCCTCGGATCCCTCCTTGTGCCGCCCAGTGTACATGTTCGCACGGGCGGCAGTTGTGTCTCAGGAAACCGATTGACGAACACTCGGGGCCGCTGGTAGCCGCCACATTCCCGTCCGGATCTCACACAACGATTGCATCGTGGTTTCGCCCCGTCGCACTAGCGTGGACTTGGAGTTAACCGACACCGTGTCTCTCCTCTCTCCAACCGTGTAGCCGGTGCAAGGGTAGTGGCTGTCACTCACGCTGATTTTCCTCTCCCGGCAGGTCGAGCAAGCCTTGGATCGCCCTGGCACCCCAACCATGCTGATCCCGAGTTTTGAGATTTTCTTTCACGTGACGACCAGACCAACCCGAATCATCAGTATTGTGCGAAGCCTGCAGCTGCCGTGCGCCGCCTTTTATGGAGTGCATGTGTGCCAATGGGGTTGTTTGGCGGGTCGGTGAACCAACCCCCTGGCTGGACCCTCGCGTGTTGGTGCTCAGGAGCGTTCCCAAGGCGCTACTGTGCATGGAGGTATGTAGTCTAGACCCCCCCCCTGACGACGTGGCATAACGTCTGGTGCTTATTCAGAACCCTCTTGCTAGCACGTTCTGCTATGGTCCACAAAACCCCCGATCCCTGACTGGTGCAATCCTTCCGCTAGTTCCAAACATAGGTCGGTAGGTAAAGTGGGTTAGTTCTTCTGGCAAACTTGCCGGAATCCAACAGGAATTTGCAGTGGGCCTCGTCGGTGATGTACCCTGCTCGAACAGGACACTCGTCCCTCTTCCTCCTTCGTTACCCCCTGGCACGCCGTCAAGCGTCTTGGCAATGCACCTGGCTGGTCCAGATCTGTGCCACGATCGGGGCGGGCACTCCAGGCACGACCATATCTTGGCGACGCTACACGTGTAGAGTCTCGAGCTCGCCCTCATCCTTTGCCCCGCTCCCAGTCAGCCTGTGGATGACGTGAGCATTGCTTGGCGATATTAAGTTGGAGACTCCCGCAATCCTGACAAGAAGGATGCTG
>Ga0247824_10002481_pt1 | contig 10326 bp, 10 predicted proteins | sample 13C_PalmiticAcid_FD_194412 | JGI IMG/M metagenome (GOLD analysis project Ga0247824, IMG submission 194412) | Soil microbial communities from agricultural site in Penn Yan, New York, United States - 13C_PalmiticAcid_Day48 | ecosystem: Environmental > Terrestrial > Soil > Agricultural land... | reverse complement strand
GTTCTAAGAGGGTTGGTTGGTTGGTTGGCTGGGGGAATGTTTTGGGTTTTTCGCATTAGAATGGAGTTGGGCGTTTAAAAACAGGTCATAGCTCTCTCTGTATTGAGGAACTTTAAGAAGAATAATGAGTTGACGAAGAGGTTGGATTCCGGCGTGATGCTGCCGTCTACCCAGCTGAGCCTCTTTGTGGGGGTGACTTGAGTGCAAGACGGACCCTTTCCCGTTCCATGTCAGCGGGAACAACGCGACTCCCGTATCTCATTGCTACCAGTCTCAGTGTATTATAAAGAAAGGAGGGATGGAATTAGCCCCCCAATCAACTCTAATGCGGCGCTCTAAATGCTATACCATGATGCACCACGCCGTGTAATCTACGCCCCGCCCCTTATAACCCAACACTGAAGCTGTCAATACTCAGCCCCCGAAGTAAACAAACAACTGGAATAATCCCGGGCCAACCCGACACTGCCCTCCGCCAACCCCGACAGACGTCCCTCAGAAAAAGCTGAACAGCCTTCTCCCCTTCTCCTTCTCCTCCACCGCCAGACTCTCCAAGTCAGCCATGTAGCCCTCACCAAGGCCACCATCCCCGTCGTGAGCGTGGCCCCCCTTTGCATCCACGTCGTCGGCCCCTTTCTTTTCAACATGCGCATGAGCATGCGCATGCCCGACCCTGTGCTTGGCCAGGCCCCTCCGCAACCGCCTCACCATCTCTTTCCCCCGCCTGCCAAACTCATGGTTGTGATGCTGATCGTCTCCGTTCTCCTCTTCATGCCTCTCAGGCCGGCCTTCCCCTGTATCCACTCCCTTGCCATATCCATATCTCCCAACGCCCGCCTCATACCGACGGGCAACTTCCCTTTTCTCTTCATTCTCCTTCTTCTTCTTTTCATACTCCTTCCGCATCTCTTCATACTCCCTCCGCTTCTTTTCATGTTCCGTCTTCCTCCCCTCATATTTTCCCTCTCCGCCCACATACCCCACCCTTTCTTTCTCTCCCCCCTCCTGCCTCACACAATTCTCCCTCTCCTCCTCCGACCCATCTCCCCCCTTCTCCCCTTCCTTCCCTAACACCTTGACCAACCCATTTCCACTCCCCGATCCCATCACTCCGCCTCTCCCACTACCGTACCCACCGCCATCCCCATTCGCACCTCCACCCGCAAACCCAGACGCAACCCCAAACCCACCATTGCCCCTAACCCACCGCCCATCAGGGCAGTGAGAATGCTGAGAAAGACGAGACGAATACGAGGCACGTGAAGCAGGCAAAGACCGCAGAATCCACCCCTGCCCCGTCGCGCGCGCATACGCCACCTGCCAGGCGCGCAGCGAGCCGAGTGCCGCGGGGGTGGTGCAGTGGGCTTCGAGGTGGGCAAACACGCGGCGGATGCGGCTTTGCTCGTCGTCTTCTTCTGCTTTTGAGCGATAGGAAGCTGTTTTTGTTTTGGGATGGGTGGTGGTCGTGCTCGTGGTGGTGTATCTGGCGTGGGTGGCGGCGGGGAAGTAGGTTCTGGATGCTGTTGTGGGGAGGTGGTGGTGGTTGTGGTTGGGGAGCGAGTTTTCGTTGTCGTTTGTTGTGGTTAGGAAGGGGCGCAGGTGGATGATAGGTTGGATAGAGCGGGCGGTGGTAAAGGAGGCGAGATTGGTGGTGGTTTGGTGCCTGTTGAGGTCAGAGGAGGGGTTGCGAGACCATGGCAGCGTGTACTGGCTGGAGTGGACGTTGTAGGTTGTGCTCTGCAGGATGGCGCCGCTCGTAGCGGACTGGGGAATGCGGCTTGGCTGCCGGGGGAGGTTGGGCTGGCCAGTGGTGTGCTTTCTGCCCAGAACCGCACGCGTTATGGCGTAGATCGAGGTTGAGGGGTTGTTTCGCGCTGCAGCAGACGCGCTGGTAAAATCGGGGAGTGGTGATTGGGCCCGGGTTTCGCAGATCCGGGCCAGGGTGTCGGGCTCGAGGAGTTCGCTGTGGAAGTGGTCGTGCAGCGCCACGAAGCGGCCAGCCCAGTACTGGGGTGGCATCTCCGTCGAGATCTCCTTGATGTTTTCCGGTGGGTCGGGTGTCTGAGGTGTGGTTGAGGTTGGAGGAGTAGGCGATGATGGGGCGTCAGACAGCGGAATCTGTTGAGAGGTTGCTTGATGATCTTCGTGGATAAGATCCGTTGTAGTTGATGTATGAGGTGCTCCGCTGGCATCGCGGCTGTTGTTCCCACAACTCGTGACAGAGCCGCGAGAGATGGAGCGCGTAAGACTAAGTACGCCGAGGGTCTGGGACTTTGGAATCCCGGGTTGGCGTTGCGATGCCGTAATGTCTGCTGCTCTGTTGTCGGACAAGTGGCCCTCGTCGCTGCTAAGATCGCTAATGAATGGAGAAGAACCCGAATAACGACTGGCATAAGACAGTGGTGGGAGATGGCTCTCGGTTGTCCCGCCCTCGCCCATAACTGGGCCCTCATTTAGTCCGAGTGCCATGACAGAAACGCGTCGCCGCTCCCAGAGCCCTCGCTGCTGTTGTCCGCAAAGTAGTCGCTCTCTTTCACTGGCTGCCACGCCTCGGGCAGGAGCTTGGTGTACCGACGGATTACGTTCACAGCGTTTAGCTGGACGACGGCCTTGACAAAACGTAGCGATGCCCAGGCGTGGCTCAAGAACTGGTTCCAGTTCCTCAAGACTTGACCAAATATGTAAAAGTCGGCCGCTACCGAGTACCTAAGCACACAAGCCGTGGAACTGAGAGCCGTGACCAGGACCAGGAAGGACTTGAGGCACATGTGCCAGTACAGCTTGAGCAACGCCCTCAAGACGTCGGACGCAGCCGATAAGGGGACCGTGGGTTCCGCCTCGCTGTTGTCGCTATGATGATCGCTAGGAGCCTCCGGGATTTGGGGTGCTGCGCCCGGCGGCTGGTGGAACAGAACGTCCGAAGCCCGCCGCACTTTTCGGTCAACGTCTTTGCAATGGTGGTCTTTGTTGGCATGGGCGAGCAAACCTGCGGAGTGATTAGTGAGGAGCGGTTACTAAACGCAGCAGTAGACATACTGTTCAGAGAGCCAGGACCGGCCTCCCCACTCTCAGTCGCGAAGTTGGTCGAGCCAGAGCTCGCGGCCTGGTGGTGCCCGCTCGATGAGCTCGATGCTTCTGGTCTCGAATGGCCTGGATCCACCGTCGTGCTCGGGCCAGCAGAAGATGATCTGACTGAATAGTAAGGGGTCGGAGGATTCTTGATGGGATCCAGATCTGACCAAGAGCCGCCCTCAGAACTCCGGGGGTCGAAGGGGGTCCTCCTGCTCATCGCGGGTTAGCGGCGCGCTGATGACAGGATCAAACCAGGTCGGGGTTTGTAGAATCAGCAAATGAGTGCACGGCGGGAGTGTAGACGTCGGTCGGGAAAATGGGAGCGGTCGGCAGGAGTGGTTTGGGAGACGAAAGTTGGCGATGGGTCGACTGGGACAGATTGGGCTCGGGTGCAGGATGGGAGACACACCTGGGTCAAAATGGAAAGGGCCTCACCAGTAAATGCTGTCGGGCAGTTAGCAGGAAGGTATCGATGAGAGTGCTGAGGTGGGTAAAGAATGGAAGTGACGATGGGGTGGTCGCAGCAGAGGGGCGCGACAGAAACCAAGGTAATGACGACGATAGTGGCGTGATGGTAATGTTGGGAGAGGAAGGAAAGAACCACCCAGGCGCGACCGGTTGAAAAAGCGACCTTTGCGAGAAAGAAGCGCAGACCGGCGACGGTGTGCACAGTAACAAGTGCGAGACAGTGTAGGAACCAATCTTGAATCCACCAGCATTCATGCCCATCCCGCCAACCGACCGGACCAGACCCGTCTGAAAGGCAACATAACATGCTCATGCTCTATAATCCAATCATGACAACAAATGCCGGTTTTCCAACCGTAGCCGTGATGCTCAGCCGAACAGTCCTTTAATTCCCAAGGCCATGACCCCAATCCCCATCTCGTGCCGCCGTCCTCTATCCCAAAATACAGATCCATCACCAGCCTTTCCGGCCATAAACATGGACAAACGCAAAATAAGAGCAGGCCAGTCCTAGTTGCGCAGCTCAGCCTCCTGCTCAAATCCCTCAATCTGGAAGGTAAAAGTCTCGTCTCCCTCCCCTCTCGGGATGGGGTTGCCGTGGCAGTCCCACAGTGAGCGCTCCGTGTAGGTGACGTTGCCGTCCCAGTCGACGAGGATGATGGTCTGCCGCTGGGTGCCGTAGAGGCCCGTCTGGAAGCCGTTGAATTGCTCGTCGGGCCGTGCCGCGATCGTCAGGATCTCGCCGGCGGGCGAGTCGTGCCCCGTCTGCTTCACAGTGCCGCGTTGTTGCGCGTCGGCCATCTCCTGCTGGTGCTCCTTGCCGCCGAAGGCCGGGATGAAGATGGAATCCTTCAGCAGGGGAATGCCCTCTTCCAGGTCCATGGTGTGGTTGGAGGGGAAGTCGTCGGTGTCCAGGATCTCGAAAAGCGAGGCGACTAGTTCCTGCTCGTCGCTGGCGGCAGCGACGACGCGGTTCAGCATGTCGGTGCCCTTGCGGATCTTGGGCCATAGTGACTCCTGGTTCTCTTCGTCGGGCCCGAGGTAGGTGGCGTTGCTGAGCCCGTAGATGGACCCGCGCTGCCCACAGATGCGGGGGACCTGGCCGACATGGTCGCAGCGGTTCGAGATGATGGCGAGCGGTTCGATGTTGTTCTCCCCCTTTACTTTCCGCAATTTGCCACAGAGCAGCGAGAAACCACCGACGCCCTTGACGCCGCCGTGGTCCAGCATGCGGTGCACAAATTGCTCCGTCGACTCGGCCGGGTCCGCCCCCAGCCAGGCCGTCACCATGCCGCCTCGGCTGCGGGTGCCATGGACGGGATGTGCCGCGTCGCTCGTGTCGGTCTCGCGGTAGTTTGTCAGCACGGCAAAGTTGCCACCCTTGGTGATGCCCAGCCACGTTCCTCGCTCGGCTCGTTGCAGGTCTCGGCTGGAGAGCACTTCGACCTCGCTCGGCGTCTGTCTCTCCGCGGACCCATTCACGCCGTTGGCAACCCCGTTAGCGGGGGTGTGCGTCTCGGGCTTGGCCTTCCACCAGTGCGGCCGGCTCGTTGGTCGGAGAATGTACTCGTCCCGGTTGTCGACCACGACCAGCGCGTACTTGGGGTGCGCCGTCGTCACAAGAACAATGCACATGTTGGATGGGTAGGTTTCCGTCCTCGTCGAGGTGCAGATGGAAGCAGGTGTGTTTGTCTGCGGGTGTGTAGATGTTTGTTTGCTAAGAATGAGAGGTCGGATGGATCTAATCGACAACGGCTCATGCGGTTTGCTCCGACCTGGGCCTTCCCTGCCGTATTTATACCACTAACAATACCAAGGAGCGGTTTCCAAGATCGGAATCTGACACGTTCGTGGGCCCTACGAGGCGCTGTTGTGCTGGCTCAGGCTGGTTCCCGTGCAGGTCGAATCAGGCCACTCGCGACACGGAGTGTTGGCAGCGCTAGCCTCGGTCCAGCCACGGCAGTCCGTCACCTGACAGCGCACCGGCGGCTTGTGGATGCTGCAGCCGAAGCGGAAGCGGAGGCGGCATCGGGGGCGCTGCAACGTCAGAGAGGGTCACGGCCGATGTTGGGTTTTGCTCGGCGTCTGCAGCAGGTCTCTGGGGGTGGCAGCTGTGCTCGCGTGGCCAACTGTTGCTGGTCTCTGTTGGTGCAGAAACAAAGGCCATCCACAGGCTGGAACCTGGGAATTATTACGGGTCCTCGACCCCGCGGCCCCAGCAGGGCGAACCAAAGGCACAGACCCGTGGGGCGTGGGGCTCGCCGACGGCCGCTCCTTGTCGCTCCCTGCGGATGCCTGCCGTCATCGAGGGGCTGCTCCATCGGCTTGGGGGCGCGGGGCGGGCGACAGAACGCATTAAATAAATGGAGTACGTAGGTAGTGTATAGTATGGAGGGGTTGCATGCCCCTCGAGATGACAGTACCTAGACCCCATCATCAGCGAGCCATTACGATCTCATTACTCAGATGGTGAAGGAAACGCGGGTTGGTCATGCAGCTGGCACTTCTGCCCTTTTGAGCCTGAATGACCAATCAGATGCAACGTCTCAGGGCCATCTTTGGTGTCCCTGGGGCTGGGGTCTGCGTTTTGTGCCACTGCGGGGTCGATTGCTGCGGTTACAAGGTGCCGGGCGAGAAAAACTCTGATTGACTCACTCACACTGGGAGGGGCAGATGGGACCGATTATAATTCAGCGACATCGGGAAGCAGCCGGTTTCCAAAAGTTTTCCCTTGCATCTTGACCATCTCGAACTTGTTCTCTCGCCTCGCCCGTGCAACAGCAAAGCAAGACCCAGGACACCCAGACCGACAGACCGGCAGACAGACACAATGTGCGGCACAGACGCAACCAACGGCGCAAACGCTGCCAGCAGCACAAACGGGAGCTCGAATGGCGTATGTCCTGCCCACCCCAGACCCGGCTGCCTTATCGTGTTATCAACGCCACCACTTAACCATGGCACCTTGATGTCTTCGAGACACCGTCCTGACATTTGCAATTGCAGGGCGCCAAGTTCCGGTCAAACCCATACCAACCCGTGGGCGACTTCCTCTCCAATGTCGGCAGCTTCAAGATCATCGAGTCGACGCTGCGCGGTCCGTATTCGGCCCCAATGGCCTCTTGAACCCCCCCGCTGACTCTGTGCCCAGAGGGTGAGCAATTCGCCAACGCCTACTTCGACACCGAGACCAAGATCAAGATGTCAGTATCCTCCCCCAGAAGCTGCTGCCAGCCCGTGAAGGTTCCTTGCTGACTGTTTTCCGAATAGTGCCAAGGGTATGACTGCTGCGACTCCGCTTCATCCACGATCCACGGGCCACTAACACGAATGCGCCCTGCAGCCCTCGATGCCTTCGGTGTCGACTACATCGAGCTGACCTCGCCCGCTGCGTCTGAGCAGTCGCGCAAGGACTGCGAGGCCATCTGCAAGCTCGGCCTGAAGGTGCGTCGCCCCCCTCCCCCCGAAACACATGCAATTCCCGGCTAACAAGCTGCATAGGCCAAGATCCTGACACGTGAGTCACCGATCTCGGTGGTCCACCCGACGACTCCCCAGCTAACCCCACACAGACGTCCGCTGCGACATGCGCGATGCCAAGCTCGCGGTCGAGACTGGTGTTGACGGCCTGGATGTTGTCATTGGCACGTCCAGCTTCCTCCGGGAGCACAGCCATGGCAAGGACATGGCCTACATCGAGAAGACGGCGATCGAGGTGATTGAGTACATCAAGTCTAAGGGCCTTGAAGTGCGCTGTGAGTCAATCCCGCTCTTCTCCCCCGCAACGACCGATATCCACCCCCGTGGTTGTCGAGGCGACACGCCCGAGGTCTCCGAGATATCCCCTAGAGCGGCCATGCTGACCAACCGCAGTCTCCAGCGAGGACTCCTTCCGGTCCGACCTCGTCGACCTCCTGTCTCTGTACAGGGCAGTCGACAAGGTCGGCGTCAACCGTGTCGGCATCGCCGATACCGTCGGCTGCGCTTCTCCCAGACAGGTCTACGACGTATGTGCTACCTGGCAATCTTTGAAGCCTGCCTGCTAACTCGATTCCGACAGCTCGTCCGGACCCTGAGGGGCATTGTTTGTACGTTTGTTGGATCCGGCGAACCTGCGTTTTACTGACTCGTCTAGCTTGCGATATCGAGACACATTTCCACGACGACACTGGCTGCAGTATCGCCAATGCGTATGTCACTCAAGACGCTTTTTCCGGCTCCGCCTGCTGACTTGTTCCAGCTACTGCGCCCTCGAGGCTGGTGCTACCCACATCGACACCAGTGTTCTCGGCAGTAAGTACACCTCGAGGCCAATCTTGCATTGGGCAGTGGCTGACTGTGTGCAGTTGGTGAGCGTAACGGTATCACGCCCCTTGGCGGTCTTCTCGCCCGCATGGTCGTGACCAGCCCCGAGTACGTCAAGAGCAAGTACAAGCTCCACATGCTCAAGGAGGTAAGCTATACCGGGAACGCCGAGCCGAAGCCCACGCTGACTTGCCCCAGATCGAGGATTTGGTTGCCGAGGCTGTCGAGATCAACACGCCGTTCAACAACCCCATCACCGGCTTCTGCGCCTTCACCCACAAGGCCGGCATCCACGCCAAGGCCATCCTCAACAACCCCAGCACCTACGAGATTCTCAACCCCGCGGACTTTGGCCTCACCCGCTACGTCCACTTCGCCTCGCGCCTGACTGGCTGGAATGCCGTCAAGACACGAGTCGGGCAGCTCGGCCTGGTCATGACCGATGACCAGGTCAAGGAGTGGTACGTGGACCCTGACTCTGGAACAGCGGAGCTTGAAACTTACACCTCGTCTCTAGCACCGCCAAGATCAAGGCGCTGGCCGACGTGCGGCCGATCGCCATTGACGACGCCGATTCGATTATCCGCAGCTTCCACCTGACTCTGCACGAGCAGTCGGCCGAGGCGCAAAACGGTGCGCCGGCGGTCGAGGTTGTGGGGCAATAGACGGTTTCTGTTTGACGCGGGGGGGAGTTGTATGAGGGGGATTTCATTACTTGCTTGGCCACATCTTCCGGAGTTGATTGGGAAAAAGGCGATGTTTGGTTCAGTTTTGCGCATGTTGCACCAGATCCGGGACAGCAAAAAGTTCTGCATGGTAGAGGCATACATAGGTTTAAAATTACCTGCTCGTGTCTATCATTTCGTCTTGCGCCTCATCTTGAGTCGGGTCAATAATGAGGCTGTGGGAGAGAGTGAGGGTCGTGGCTCTGCGTGCTCGGACGGGGTTTGCCATCGGCCAATAGCGGGTGGGAGATATGCCTTCGTGCTGGCGACGCGGACGGGTGCGGACGTCATTGTGCATGCAGGCCAGACACAGCTGGCGGACCCTTCCAGCAGCAAGAGATGTTTTCTCAGCTGAGTTGTTGAGACAGAACGTTCAGGTCGAGTCTTCGCCTGGAGCGAAACCCTGACGTCGGGAGAGTGTTGGGCCTGTGCACATCACCCAGCCGAGCCAGCTTCAGACATGCTGGAAAAGAGCCAAGAGCAACCTTCCTGGGTGGTCTTGCGGTGAGTCACTGGTTGGAAATAGCGGACACATTTCTTTTGTCAGGAAAAGTCCACAAATCTCGTGGTTCAAGACAGTTTGCGGTCTGGCTGGGGCCACTGAGACTCGGGAGCATGTGCTTGAAGTCGTGGTTTGGCTGCCTCTGGGACGCCTTTTTGCCTCGCACAGTGACACAGCCCAAGCTTGGAGGGGAGGAACTGGCCTCGCCTACGCCATCGCAGAGCCCTTGGGAGTTGAGAATCTGCCAGTTTGGCTGTGGCATGACTTTAGTTAACGATATTGTGCAACCTTGGGCTCCAAGTCCCCCTCCAAACTGCCCAACCCTGGCGATCACTGTGCTGTCTGGCATCTCTCATCGCAAACTCGTGAAGCCGAAGCCCTCGGAGGTGCGAGTGGGTGGATCCTCGCTCCCCTTCTGCCGTGAAACGAGCCAGGGGGCTTCCGCGCCAGTCCGTAAAAGTCTTGGCTCCCTCCTCGCTAAGCCACCACCCCTGCTCGCTGGCCCCGTGTGTGTCGTCATCGGACCAACATCAGGACTTGAGACCGCCCAGGAACCCTGCCCCAGCCTCTCCCTCCCCTCTCTCGCTGCTCTGCAGTCTCCCAAAAACCCCGTCCGAACACCTGCCAGCAAAAGAGAAGAAGTTTCTGGGCGGTATCTTCGTTCCTGATAGCTTTTGGCAGCAGCAGTGACAGGAGGTTTAAATCGACACAACTCCCAGGGCCCACGTCCTCTTCGTGTGTCAGCCTGACCTGACACTCCACAACACCACCAACAACCAAACCCCACCAAACCCACCCACCTTCCACAAGCGCCCAGCACAAGCACGACACAACACAAACACAAACACAAGCAACACAACCCAACTTCCGGTCGCTACATTGTCGTTTCTCCCGTGTAGTAAAATGGCCCACCGCCAATCCGCCCCCGACCTCCCGCGCGACCGCCCCCCCGGCGCCGAGCGCTGGGACCGCGACCGCTACGAGTACGAGCGCGAGCGCTTCGCCTCCGACAACCGCGACAGCGACCTCGACGACCGCTTCTACCTGCGCCGCGGCGCCGGCGGTCCCCCACCTTCCTCGAGACCACGGGACCGGGATCGGGATCGGGATCGGGATGACAGGTCGTCCGTCGGGCCCGAGCGCAGGCGGGTCATGTACGATGACGACGAGGAGGAGGATGAGTATGTGGTGAGGGAGCGGGAGCGGGAGAGGGAGAGGAGAAGGGTGGTGTATGATGATGAGCCGCCGATGATG
>Ga0247824_10002480_pt1 | contig 10327 bp, 10 predicted proteins | sample 13C_PalmiticAcid_FD_194412 | JGI IMG/M metagenome (GOLD analysis project Ga0247824, IMG submission 194412) | Soil microbial communities from agricultural site in Penn Yan, New York, United States - 13C_PalmiticAcid_Day48 | ecosystem: Environmental > Terrestrial > Soil > Agricultural land... | reverse complement strand
ACGCCAACTGAGCGTTGTTTGACACCATTCCCAAAATCTCAAGATGCTCAAGGGAGGGGGTATGCCCCGCATCATAATTCTGAACCAGTTGCCTCAACATCTCGTGGTTGTCTGTCCCCTGAGCAAAATCCATCTTGAGCCGTCGAAGGCTAGGACATCGTTTCATGAGCTCCATGCCTCGGTGTCCTGCGCTGTCCCGTATCTCGAGTGAGGTGACTTCTGTCCACATGTGGCTGCACATGCTGTCGTTGTGGGTCATGATCTCAAGGCCTCGGGACGATACATGATAGACCAAGGATTCCAACTGGTGTCCGCTTTCCAGGAGCGCCTCAAAGACGCCATTGGATTCACCACACAAAGAATCAGGATACGTGTCTCCTAGGATGGCCAAATGTTTGAGTGCTGGAAGGTGCCGTAAGATTTGGTGCTCTTGAAATAAGGGGTCACCCAAGTCCTCGTGAAGCCAAATTCGTAACGTCTGGATCGAAGGATTGTAATAGATCAGCTCCAGGAGTCCAACACACCACTGACTTGGTTGGTAAATGTCTTCACTGAACGGCCCAATGTCCAAGCTGGTAAGAAACCGACACTCGCACCCAAGGAGGTCCATATTAGGAAAGTAGCTGGTGGCGATGGCGAGGGAACGAATGTGCCGACTGAAACGTTGGATGCCTGTCCACTGGGTTATACTGTTGCTGCAGTCTCCGTTGCCGTGGATGACATGCTGATAGAGCATTGGGGAGAAGGCTTCTTGCCAGGTCTTGCACACCTGAACACATTGAAGCAAATCGCAGCGGCCAAGATAGTGGCTGATCTCTTCTGCGAGCTCTTGGATGTGAAGAGGGGTGGTGGTCATTCTCGAAAGGTAATTGGAAGTGTGTCTGCGTAACGTACGGATGGGAGGAGGGAGGAGGGGTGGAGAGAAAGAGAGAGAGAAAGAGAGAGAGAGAGAGTTGCCAAAGTTGTGAGTGAGTGAGTATGAACAAGTGAGGGCGGAGGCGAAGAGGGCGAGGAGGGCGGAACATGCGGGGGCGAGGAATTTTTTTTTTGTTTTGTCAGGGGTCAGGTCAAAGCGGGAAGGAACGAATTGAACAGGTTGACTGAGGTACCTCGCTTTTGTACAGTGTGCGCCCCAACACAGCAAGATGACAAAACAAATGCAAACAATAGCAACTGTTGAAGCGTGTTGGCGCAGAGGCCAACCGGCATAGAGGAACAAGGTCCCTTTGACTCAACAGCCTGATTTGCCTTTATTGCACGGAGATGGACAAGGGGGCTCTCTTCTTACTCTCCTTTGCGAAGCCAGTACGGTCTCGGTGGTCGGTCACGACACGCTATCCTCAACGACTGAACCCAGGCCTGCCTCAAATCCTCCGAACCCGTGTAAAAGTCCTGGGTCACAGTCTTCCAAGCACTGATTGGAACAATACCATCGGAATCCGTGCGTTGCTCCAATACATGCATCTGCAAGCGGAAGCTGTGCTTTACAGGTGAATACTCTTCAAAGCCTTCCAGACTCAGTTTGTCCATATCGTGGTTGAAGTTCAAACCCTCGTCGCCATCCAGGTGTTGCGCTGTGGCCCTGTATACTTGTGTGCCCGCCTCGATGAATCGAACGCTTTCCAAGTCCAGATACCTCAGCTTCTCCAAGGCGTCAATGTCTGTTGAACAAACTGGTGGCAAAGACGATAACGACGGTGACGATGCAATTGGGGTTCGATGGCACTGCCACAACCTGGATCCAACGATACAGAACCAGGCCTCCTTCCATTGATTCGTCTCTGTTAAATAGAACAGGTATCCTTGGAATATCGTGGTTTCCCGCCAACGAAAGTAGGTTAGTCCTACTTGACAATCCGCCAAGCTCTGTGGCTCCGTATGGATATAATCTTCATCTCCATAGATCGCCGATTCCGGATCCATCTCCGGACCAGGGACGAAGCAAAGGGCCGTCACCACTTTTGCCACGATCGGTTCGGTACGCGAGTTTGATATCTTCCTTCTGCAGGGGTCGTCATCGCCACTATCAGTGTGGCGATTTCTGATGATCCTCTTGAACTCAGTAGATCGAGAATAGTCGGTTCGATCTATCCAGTTATTCACAACATGGAACTCGACTGTGACGACCTGGTTTTCGCAGGAAGGTCGGATGGTTTCGAATGAAATCCCAGTACGTGCAATGCAAAATTCATCATCAAAATTGATATATCTTCTCAACAGTTCGAGCGCCGCTTCAGATTCTCGGAGCTGCGCAAGGCTCAACTTTGGAAGCGTGGCGTGGGAATGGGTGGTCCTTGCATTTGTCTGGTATTGCATACCCTGAGGTGAACGACGAAGCTGAAAGAGCGGCATGATCTCGATATCACGTCTCATGGCACTTAAAGTTGGCGGCTGTGGAATAGCTTGGCGTTTCTTGTGTTTAGATTGGAGCCCTCTCTTCCACCTCGAGAACAATCCCTGGGTCGCAGAAGACAGTGACGACATGGAGCTGATTGTGGATGGGGGGTCAATCCCAAGTCGCGACCCTGATCTTGGAGTCCAGAGGCTATTGGACATCTCCGAGCTTGATCCGGACCCAGATCCAGACCTAAACACACTCTCCGTCCTGGTCTTGGACATGCGCATGGATGGCTCACCAAATTCAGAGCTTTCAGGAGTGGTTTGCTGGGATCGCTTCGTCAACAATGACGAGAACCTGTTTTTCATCTCTTGATTGAGCGCCATCTTACTGTACGCGAGTGACGATCGTCTTGGCGCAGGGGGCTCACATTGCGTATCCCGCAACGTATCAAATAAGGGCATCAATGGAACGAAGCGGGGTACGAGATGAGGCGCCTGCATGAGATGCAGTGTCACTGTCAATGTCAGGTCTTCGCACACAGGCCTATTGGATGAAAGCGCCTCCTAGACGTGTTATTATTTGTGGATTTGTTCTGACAGAGCACTACGATACATCATTGAATACCTACAGGCAAAACTCTTGGTTGAAGAGCATGTCGAGTCCACCCAGCGGGACATAGTCAGTGTCCACTTGTTCATGTCCAGTATCGATTCGGACGGAAACCATCGTGTCCTCTGATGGGATTGGCAGGTCAAGCTCTGAGATTTCCATTACTGAATCGATATACAACCATTAACCACGCACAGTTAAATCAGGTAGTGGCGATTGAGAGAGCTCGAACGCAAATTAGACGGTGTTCTGTCGTCCCTACCTCTGATATAGACTGCTCCAGTATTGGTGCTCGATGGTTCGCAGGTCGATAGGGTTTTTCGCGTCCTTTCCAACCCGGACATATATATCCACGCGCCGCTTCCTGGGGTAAGAGTCGAGGCAGCCGGGTCATTGCTACATGGTGTCATCGGAGGCTCCACCTCAGTTCCTGTAATGGCCTGAACTGTCCTTGTCTGTCGAGTGGTGTGACGCTGTACCTGTCAAGTGTTGTGTGTGCAAGTGTTGAGATTAACTTTCAGTTGTTTGGTGCATCAGGCTATTCGTCATGGGTCTCTTGAGTTAGCAAACACATCATTCAACGACTGCAAATCCTTCACATCACTGTACGATCACATCCATGGCATTGTCGGAACACTGATCGGACTATTCTTACCTCATGTCCGTCGCAGATACGATTAATGTTCACCAAGGCTTCTTCCATGAATGCATACCTGGAAGTATTCTCTTCTGAGACTTGTACATCATTATCGAAATAGGTAGCGTACCGCTTCCGGCTATCATTATCCGAGTCAGAGGTGTCCACAGAAGATCTGGAAGATCTACGGCTGCGCGTGGAACCCCTTCTGCGTGGGGGATTTGTATTCTCCTGGAAGGGGTTAGTGAGTGAGTGGATTCATATTCCTATGACCTCTCAGACATTGCCTTTTAACCACGAATCACAGTTTGAAGTACGCTTACCATATTTTCTCCAACGGTCGGCAACTCTGAACCAGAGGGTTCGTGTTCACTCGAGTGATCCGTGTCCAGCTGTTTCTCTCTTTCTAGCGCAGAATTCAAATCACTGGAGGATGCTCGAGGCGGAATCATGATGACTTTGACTTGTTTGCGCTTCCTCCAATAGTCACGTCCTCTTGAAGAGGACGTCGGTGTATTCTTTGACGATTCTTCATCCTGATCATGACGATTCGATGAATCGTAGCCTTCTGACTCTTGCCGTGATGGCGAGCAAGCCAATCCTTCGCCGCTCGACTCTGAACAACCAGAATTTGACCAGTCCGAAGATGAGCCCCGTCGACTTGTACGTGCTGGCATGTTAGAGTTCCCAACTGAGGTACTGCTGGTCGATTTCATAGCACAGGGCCTTTCAGTTGGTTCAAGGGATTCCTGTTCATTTTGATACCGGTCACTGGATCGTGCCGTGAATTCACCGCTGTGAGACTCATAGTCCGTATAGAGCTGAGGCGATCGCAATGAGGTGCTTCCTGTTTCGTGGACAAATGTCAATGGAGCAGAGATTGTTGGTGTCGAATTGGGCTGGGAGCGGGATGGGGTAGAAAACTTGGTCCACCATGATGGTTTCAAATTTGCAATGGAGGCAGCTTTGAAAATAGACAACATGGATGACGACTGGCCACCTTCTGATGATGAAGAAACGGCAGAATTCCTTGCTTGGGTTCTGCTAGATCTCTCACCATTTTCGCGGACAGGACCTGAACTTCGACGCTTCAATCCTATGGGGGTCCACAGGCGCCGCGACTCGTTTACACCATCGTCATCTGAAGAGTCCTCGTCTGAATCTGAGTAAGAATCCGAATCTGAACCGCCGAAATATCTCGATGTCGGTGTCGCACATCGTAGAGGTAAATCATGATCCCTACTCGTCATGTCTGATCCTGCACTGTTGTGTGAAAAATGCGAGTAATGATTCGCTGCTCCATGTGGGCCACTACACGAATTGTGATTTTGCGTAGATGTCAATTCTGCGGGCTTGTCAAAGAAACACGATGCTCTAGGGGAATCCGGCATGGGTTCGTCGTACTCGACTGAATGGAGAGAATCCGTCTCAAGAGCACTTTGATGGTATTCCTCGTTGGAGTGACAACGGAAAGTGCGGATGCTCTTGTGGGGCCTCCATTGAACCGATTTGGATTTGCGCGATCCTCCGGATTCTGCGTCCGTGTCTTTCCTGGATGGAGAAGGCTTTGTCCGTAAGGACGATGGATCGGTGTGGTCATGATAGGCTTGGAAGGCTTGAACGTCCTCGGGCCAAAAGTCTTGTTGTCCAGAGTTAGTTTGGCCTCGATTCTTAAGGATTGGATAAGGCTGTTCTCCATTGGTATGAGAAGGATAGGGCTCGGATCGCGTTCGTCGAAAGCCAGCCTGGTGAGAGCTCGAGATGTGTTCAGAGTCAGCCTCGTTCGGGGAGCCGTAGCCAGCTCTTGTGTGAGGGCGCTGTTGTTGCCGCTTCTCGACTTGTTCACCACGGCTGGTTGATTCTTCTGTGGCTACCGCTTTCCTGGGTCCTTCTTGAGTCGGTTTGTTACTGTGGTCAGTCAATCGCCTCCGATGTGGTATCTCTCCTAGGGTCGGTGGCGTTGCACAGTTGTCCAAATCATTATCAAACGCCAATTGGAAAACACGACGGGCTTCATCAGGCTGTTTCTCCTGCAGGCCGTTAGTTTCGAGCCCCAAAGTTGGGATGGCCTTCAATATGTCGTCAGCACTCAGTCCGAATCCATTCTCAATCGAGGGGTCGCCTCCATGATCTATCAAGAATTGCATCGTGGATTTCAAATTTAAGAATGCTGCCAGGTGGAGAACATTACACTTGTCCCCAATGTTGCCTCCATTGATCTCCTCAGCGGATGACTCCTATAGGAAGTGAAAGCGAATAAAAGCTGTGATTAGAAAGCGATGCAGTAAAAGGCACCTTTCCTCTCTGTTGTTCCAGGTTCCTTTCTTGCCTTAACAAGCATCTCGACAACGTTGGTTCGCTTTCTCTTGTCTGCAGATGTGCCTGTGTATAACGTCAGGATGCTTAGTTGTAGTGGTGTCATCATCATGGTGTCCGATCCTCCAAACCCAATTCCTAAGAGTGTCGATGCTCGACGTTGCAGTATTTTCGGGATAGAGTCACTGTGGACAGATAGGAGAGGATGCTGGATAGTGGAAGGATGAGAAGTCTCAAGACCGGAGACGGTGGGACGACTGTCTGCCTTCTTGAGACCCTTGATCAATACGTCAAGAAGATCGATATCAGAGTTTTCAATAGCCTCCGCCCATGGTGAAGCAGATGTATCCATCATAGTGCTTTGAGTGGACATCAGCTTGAATGCTCGTGGTGAGTATTTTGGCAGAAGGTGATTGGCGAGATCGTCTCAATGAAGGGTGAAGCAGGTTGAGGATAGAAAAGGAAAGAAAGAAGGAACAACGAGGAGAGTGAATATGTAATGGGTGTGAAGGAGAGCCGTCGAGAGAGAAACTTGTCACATAAGCGATGGAATGCTGTTCTGGGGACCAAGGCTGTCAGAAAGCAGGCCGTTGCTTTTAGGCCCCACCAGACGGACCATGAGGTATAAAAAGCATGGGGGGTAGTTGGACGACTCCGCCATATTGCTTGAGATAAGATGAGATCCACGCCAGTGAACCATACAGCAAATTGAGGTCCACCCTTGAAATTTGCCCTAGAGTAGACACGGGTGGTACACGGGTGTGAGAGAATGTGCCACAGGAAGCGCCACAGCACCATGACCACCATCGTCGTTCTTATTGAGCAATCCTTCGTTGTTTAAGTTTCAGGTCCGGTTAATCCTGCCAGTTTAGATCGACAAAAGGAACGACGGGGTGTCGATATGTTGTTTATTCCTTCTTCTCATGTTTGGCATCGCCGGTCTCGTTCGAGCTCACGAGCACGCTTCCGATCACAATCAGACTGGCACCAAACCACCACTGGAGTGCCAGCGGTTCTGAGAAAAGCGCATATCCTAGCACGGCCTATAAGGACGAGAACAATACATGAGTGATGGGTCAGTGATGATGCTTCGTGAAAAGGAAAGCGCGATCCATACGTCATCCACATACTGTCAGGCAAAAGTTAGACGCGCTGTTGATGACTGTCACTGTCGCCGAGGACTTGGATCTGTTGAGAGCCTTAGTAAAGAGGGTCCACATGGCGGCGTTACAGATGAAAATGAGTCCGAAGCACATCGCCCTAACAGCCACGACGATCTACAAGTATCCAATGAATGTTGTTGATCAGACAGAGTGCCGTTGGATGAGGATCATGATTTATACAAGTGACATCGTGTGCTGCACCAAGTCTCGGCGCCCTTACAGGACTCGTCTCGCCTTCGTTTGCAACAAAGAGAGAGGTGCAATAGGGTGTTGTTGGTGCTACCAGCGTGTTGCAGGCGCGTTGCAAAAAGTCGACCGTCCGGACATCAAGTGTTAACTTTGCAAAAACTGATGCCAGCGCTGCAAACGTTCCTGCAAGTATAGCGGTCGGGATGACTGCAGAGCCGGAAGACAGTTCTGAGGCAGCTTTCTGCTTCCTCACGGCAGCGGGGGTTTTCCTTGGGCGGTATCCAGACATCGTGTGGAGTTGAAGATCTGATGCCTTCAGCTTCCAAAAAAAAAAAAAGGCTCATTGCTCATTGCCTCATTGCTCGTGACCGGTACGTAAAAACGCGTTTCTTTCGTCCCTTTCTCTGGATCCCCGCTTCGACGATCAACGCAGGAAGCCTTGCTCGACAACGCTGTAGCTTCATACACTAGGAGAGGCTGCCACCGTAGAGGACCAGTTACCGACAGATCCAAGTCGATCTCTTGTGAAAAGTGCAACAGCAGTATACACCAGTCTGATCAGTTCGTACGAAACAACGGCTCATTCTACTACTCATCTAAATCTACAACCACACAGTGGAATGTCTGGGTTCACGTTTGGAGCACCTGCAGCTGCACCCGCTGGGGGATCGCTGTTTGGCGCCGCTGCAGCGACGCCAGCGGCGGGAACTAGTTTCTTTGGCGCAAGACCAGCAGCACCAGCGACTGGTGGACTCTTTGGCGCTCCACCGGCGGCCTCAACCGCAGGAACTGGCCTCTTTGGCGCCGCGCCTGCAACTGCGCCTGCGGCCGGGGGATTTTTTGGTGCCGCACCTGCATCATCGACTGCAGGAACTGGTCTCTTTGGAGGTGCAGCCTCAACACCTGCTGCAGGAGGACTCTTTGGAGCACCTGCAGCTTCAACTATGCCTGCAACTGGAGGATTTTTTGGTGCAGCACCTGCAGCCCCGGGTGCAGGATTTTTTGGTGGGGCAAGCACGCCACAAGCATCAGGAGGTTTTTTTGGAGCGAAACCTGGGACATTAACAGCTCCAGCTCTTTCCTTTGGAGCATCAACATCGGCACCTGCAGCTGGAAGCCTCTTTGGATCCGCCCCGAAACCATTCGGCTCTGGGTTTGGAGCATCAATGACAATGAACCCCATGGCAACCGTGCCTAGTTTAGGCTCGTCTCTCGCATCAGGACCAAGACAGCAATATGTTATTGGTAGGCTTCATGATATCGATAGGCATATTTGACTGAAAGACAGGTTTCGGTCTAACGCTGAAATACCTTGCGTCTTGAACTGATAGGAAACGCCAAACCTCAGATACCAGTCTGGCAGAGTCTCATGTACATTAAGAACGCATGGGATCCAACGCATCCAAACTGCCAATTCAAGGTGAGGCGCTATGGATATAGATAATGTTGATCTCAACGGATTGGAGAGAGACGTTCAACATTGCTAATATTTGCATTCTCCTAGCACTATTTCTACAACTTTGTTCACCCAGATGATGTTAACAAGTACGGACCACCCCTCAACGTCGACCCATACGAATGGCATCAGGCTCTATTGGAATGTCCGGATCGTGAATGGTAAATGACACTGACCTAATGGCGCGCCGGTAGTAGACACAGGCTTTGGTGGTCGACGATATTTATTCAGATTCAACTGTGTACTTTCTAGCATGGTACCTGCGCTAGCCGTTGGATTCGAGGATTTGAAGAAGAGAATGGAGAGCCAAAACGAGATGACAGAGATTCAGAGAGTAAAATTGGACGAGATTGAAGGCAAGATGAATGAGATCATGCAGTTCCATCTCCTTCAGACGGCAGCCAAGGTCAGGGAGTTCAAGCGACGCCATATCCAGCTTTCACAGCGAGTGCTCACGGTACGTCATGATCCACTCAATTTTAGGCACTTTTTTAAGATCAATCTAATACTACGTATGGTTGATACTCTTTCTAATATCTGCCCCCCCTATACACCCGTATGGTTAGCTTATGAAACGTGTTCAGATCTTGAGGAATCGAGGTGTGCCAATTCGTGCAGATGAAGAAGCGCTGAGGGTACGACTAGAAAACGCATTGGAGCAGCTTCGGAACCCTGCCCACTTTAGAGGCAAAATCACGGAGCTTTGGGCACAGATTCAGATACTGAAGGATTCGAAGCGTTTACATCCTACTGGCAATTACGAGGTGGCCGACGAGGCCCAAGTGGAGACGATTGGAAAGGTAATCGGCGTTTTTCCACCCATTCTACGGGCCACAACAAGACTGATGATTGACCATTTGATTGCTTTTATCCCCTTACTATGACAGTTCCTGCAAGACCAACAGGCGGGATTGCAACATGTCACTGCAGTGATTCAGCAAGACATGCATGACATTGAGATTTTGCAGCGTAAACTCGAGGAGATTGGATCGACGACAAGGGCATAGACACGAGGCTCCCATTACCAGCCAAGGCGCTGCAAGGGCATCGTTGAATAAGAATAAAGAAAACGCGCGGCTCAGGCTGGCTGAGTGCAGACTGCAGATTGCCAACTGCTTTTTTACTGGCGGGACCTTGAACGAGATGCACGAAAAGCAAGGAGGGAAAGGGAGAGTCAGTCCACACATGCCAAGACATTCCAGCAGTCACGGGTGCGAAGCGAAACGATCACCAGAGAAACACGAGAACAGACACATTCTCCTTTCCTCCTCCTCTCACCTCCTACTCCACATTGCATCCCACCACGCAGGATCTGGTTTCCATCCTCTTCAGGCCGTTGTTCCTGTCGATAGTCAACTCTCATCTCCAACCACGAAGCGTATCCAGCGTGGATCAAGGTAATTCTTGTGAGTGACAGGCGCGTTCTCGTCGGTGGGGACACAGGCCACACCGTGGACCCGTCTCCCTGCCTGGCAGAAACCAGGTCCTTTGCCAGGAGGTGGTCAATGGCCCAGTGGGCCATGTCACCCTCTGCCCGCACCCACCGGATCTGCTGACCAGATCCACAGTCATGTTTAAGACGATCAATGCACAGCAACAGCGAGCACGTCTCTTTG
>Ga0247824_10002479_pt1 | contig 10327 bp, 2 predicted proteins | sample 13C_PalmiticAcid_FD_194412 | JGI IMG/M metagenome (GOLD analysis project Ga0247824, IMG submission 194412) | Soil microbial communities from agricultural site in Penn Yan, New York, United States - 13C_PalmiticAcid_Day48 | ecosystem: Environmental > Terrestrial > Soil > Agricultural land... | reverse complement strand
GACCACAATGGCCCCCTCGACAACCGCGCTCGGTGCCTCGGCTCTCCCCGCCACGGCGAACACCGCCCCGGGTGCGAACGTGGCCCCCGGCGCGCCGGCCCAGAGCCAGGCCAGCCAATTCTCCCAGGCCCAGCTCAACCTGCTGTGGACACAAATCAAGGCGTTTAGGCTCCTCGGCAAGAACGCCGGCGTCCCCATTCAGCTGCAAAAAGCCATCTTCGAACACAGGCAACGTCGCCGCGCGTCCTTGACAAAACAAGACGACCTCGCTCTCCCTGCAGCTGCCGCCGCTGAGGCAGCCGCGCAGGATGGCGCGAAGCCCAGTGCCAATGGAGCCGAGGCCCAAGGCGAGGCCGCTTTGGTTCCCCAGGCCAAGTCGTTCAAGTCGGTCAAGTCGCCCTACGACGGCGGCCTTGTGCGCAAGACCATATCATACATGGATCATGGGCGTCGTAAGAGCCGCCTCATCATCCCGGGCATCTTCCCGACCGGCATCGACTTTGAGCAGCTGAGGTCGGACCGCGAAAAGATCGTCTTCAATCGCATGAGCGCGAGATACGCGGAGCTCAAGTCCCTCCCGGGCAACCTGGCACACTGGGACGCGTCCCAGGATGAAGTCATCGCCGATGACACCGCTAAGAGGAAGGCCATCATCGAGATGAAGAAGCTGGCTCTGTACTCGAAGCAGCGCGCCCTGCGCGACCGCGTCGGCAAGCAGATGATGCACTACGACAACCTCGCCATGACCACGAACCGCGCCATGTACCGCCGCATGAAGAAGCAGAACGTCCGCGAGGCTCGCATCACCGAGAAGCTCGAGAAGCAGCAGCGCGACGCGCGCGAGAACCGCGAGCGCAAGAAGCACGGCGACTTCCTGCAGGCCGTCTACAACCACCGCAACCAGGTCCTCAACGCCGGCCAGGGCCAGCGCGTCAAGACCCAGAAGCTCAGCCGCCTCATGTACGGCCACCACTTCAACATTGAGAAGGAGGAGCAGAAGCGGATCGAGAGGACCGCCAAGCAGCGTCTGCAGGCCCTCAAGGCCAACGACGAGGAGGCCTACCTCAAGCTGCTCGACCAAGCCAAGGATACCCGTATTACCCACCTGCTACGCCAGACCGATGGCTTCCTGCACCAGCTCGCTTCCTCGGTCCGTGCCCAGCAACGGCAGGCCGCCGAGAACTACGGCGACGATGAGCTGCCCGAGGAGAGCGAGCCCGAGGAGGAGGACGAGGAGAGCAGCCGCAAGATCGACTACTACGCCGTCGCTCACCGCATCAAGGAAGAGGTCACCGCGCAGGCCAGCATCCTGGTCGGCGGCACACTCAAGGAGTACCAGCTCAAGGGCTTGCAGTGGATGCTGTCGCTCTACAACAACAGCCTCAACGGTATCCTGGCCGACGAAATGGGTCTCGGCAAGACCATCCAGACCATCAGTCTCATCACGTACCTGATCGAGAAGAAGCACCAGAACGGCCCGTACCTGGTCATTGTGCCCCTCTCGACCCTGACCAACTGGAACCTCGAATTCGACAAGTGGGCCCCCTCGGTCGCCAAGGTGGTCTACAAGGGTCCCCCCAACGCGAGAAAGCTGCAGCAGGAGAAGATCCGCCAAGGCCGCTTCCAGGTCCTGCTCACGACGTTCGAGTACATCATCAAAGACCGGCCGCTGCTGAGCAAGATCAAGTGGTTCCACATGATCATCGACGAGGGTCACCGCATGAAGAACTCCAACTCGAAGCTGAGCGCCACCATCCAGCAGTACTACAGCACCCGTTTCCGTCTCATTCTTACCGGTACCCCCCTGCAAAACAACCTTGCCGAGCTGTGGGCTATGCTCAACTTCGTCTTGCCCAACATCTTCAAGTCGGCCAAGACGTTCGACGAGTGGTTCAACACTCCGTTTGCCAACACGGGTGGCCAAGACAAGATGGAGCTGACGGAAGAAGAACAAATTCTCGTCATTCGCCGTCTGCATAAGGTGCTGCGGCCGTTCTTGCTGCGCCGTCTCAAGAAGGATGTCGAGAAGGACCTTCCGGACAAGACGGAGAAGGTCATCAAGTGCAAGTTCTCGGCCCTGCAGTCGCGCCTGTACAAGCAGATGGTTACACATCAAAGGATTGCCGTCAGCGACGGCAAGGGCGGCAAGACGGGTGCGCGCGGCTTGAGCAACATGATCATGCAGCTGCGCAAGCTCTGCAACCATCCGTTTGTGTTTGACGAGGTTGAGAACCAGATGAACCCCGCCAACATCAGCAACGACATGCTGTGGCGAACGGCTGGCAAGTTTGAGCTGCTCGACAGGATCCTGCCCAAGTACAAGGCGACGGGCCATCGCGTCCTCATGTTCTTCCAGATGACGGCCATCATGGACATCATGGAGGACTTCCTCCGCTTCCGTGGCATCACGTATCTCCGCCTCGACGGTGCCACCAAGTCAGAAGACCGCTCTGACCTGCTGCGGGACTTCAACAGCCCGGATTCGCCCTACTTCATGTTCCTGCTCTCTACCCGCGCTGGTGGTCTGGGTCTGAACTTGCAGACTGCCGACACGGTCATCATCTACGACTCGGATTGGAATCCCCATCAGGATTTGCAGGCCCAGGATCGTGCTCATCGTATCGGCCAGAAGAACGAAGTGCGCATTCTCCGGCTGATCAGCTCGGCGTCGGTCGAAGAGAAGATTCTCGAGCGTGCCAGGTTCAAGCTCGACATGGATGGCAAGGTCATTCAGGCCGGTCGCTTCGACAACAAGTCGTCCGAGACGGATCGTGACGCCATGCTCAGGACGCTCCTGGAGACGGCCGACATGGCCGAGTCCGGCGAGCAGGAAGAGATGGACGACGAGGAGCTCAACATGATACTTGCTCGTAGCGACGACGAGTTGACCGTCTTCCAGAAGCTCGACGAGGAGCGCGTGCGTGATCCCACGTACGGCACCGCGCCCGGCTGCAAGGGCGTGCCGCGCCTCATGGCCGAGAACGAGCTGCCCGAGATCTACCTCAACGAAGGCAACCCGGTGGAGGAAGAGGTCGAGACGATCCTGGGCCGCGGTGCCCGTGAGCGCACCAAGGTTAAGTACGACGACGGGCTCACGGAGGAGCAGTGGCTCATGGCTGTCGACGACGACGACGACTCGCCCGAGGCAGCGGCAGCGCGCAAAGCGGCCCGTAAGGAGCGGCGCGAGGCGAAGAAGCTTGGAAAGGCTGCGCACCTCAACCCGTCGATGGACAACTCGCCGGTGGCCAGCCGGGCCAGCACGGAGGAGGTGGAGGCAACGCCGGTCAAGAAGCGCGGGCGCAAGCCGGGCAGCAAGAACCAGGAGAAGCGCAAAGCGGAGGAGGGCGAGGACGAGCCGCCGGCCAAGAAGCGGCGCGGCCCGCAGGGGCGGCCCAAGGCGGTCAGCAACGCGGCGGCAGCGGCGGCGGCGGCCAACGGGGCCGACGGGCGGCTCGCGTCGGATGTCCGCGACAGGCTTCAGAAGAGCCTGAAGCGCATCTTTGACGGGCTGATGAACTTTGAGGTGGACGACGACGAGCCTGAGGAGAAGCCCGAGGGGGAGAAGGACGACGAGGACGGCCCGCCCAAGCGCCTCATCATCGGGCCGTTTGTCAAGCTGCCGCCCAAGCGCGACTGGGGCGACTACTACCTGATCATCGCGGCGCCCATCTGCATGAACGACATACAGAAGAAGATCAAGAAGGAGGAGTACCAGAGCCTGGGCGACATGCGCAAGGACCTCGACCTGATGGTTAAGAACTGCCGGACGTTCAACGAGGAGAGCAGCGGCATTTGCCAGGACGTGAATCTGCTCGAGGTGAGCCGGCCCCTTCCCTCCCCACTAATACTCTCCACTAACATATCCAGGCCTTCTACCGCTCGCAATTCGAAAAGGAACTCTCCACCAACGCCGAACTCCGCGCCCTGGAAGACACCTCCTCTTCCGCGTCCTCGACAGCCCCGCCGTCGGCAAAGGCTGGCTCGGCCGCGCCCTCGGCTGCGACAGATGGCGCCACCCCGCAGCCTACCCCGAGCGGGCCGCCGACGAGGATTAAGTTGGTTTCGTCAACCTCGGCGGCGGCGAAGGAGAAGGAGAAGGAGAGGGAGAGGGAAAAGGAGCGGGAAAAGGAGAAGGAGGGGAATGGGGTGAAGGAGAAGGAGGGGAAGGAGGTTAATGGAGTCGGGGCGGGGAGTGACGAGGAGTAGGGGTGAGATGCCTGGTTTCCTTTTTCTCTCTCCTCCGGGGTGTCCCCCGTTCCCACCCCGCCGTCGCAGCCTCGGGTTTGCTCTTGCTTTTTATGTGTGTACGTATGTATTGTAAATGGCTTGCGGCGGTTGAGGTGGGGAGGGCTGATGACGATGATGGGGAGTGGGGATAATGGGTGGATGGTTTATGGATGGATGGATGGGTGGGTGGATGGGGTTCTGGCGTTGCGATGCCTTTTTTTTCCCCGCCTCTTTTTTTCTTCTTTTCCGCCTTGTCTTTTCTGTTTTGCGTACCGCTACTATCCATGCTCTAGCGGTCTGTGGGGTTTTGTGTTTGTTCTTGTTCAGATAAATTCGAGACTTTTTTCGCCGTGCGGGTGATTCCTGGAGGGATCTGCTTAGTGAGAAGGACGGGGATGGATACAGCAGGATGAAGATGAGGGCCGGGTTGGGGGGAGATGGCTGGATGTTTGAGTATTACAATGCAGATTAAATGAATGCTTTATGTTTGCCTGGCCTGGAGTTTTAGTTTTGCTGAGGTTGGTCAATAAACTTCTCTCCAGAGTCGTCTCGCTGCGAGGGCGTGGTGGTAATGTGCCTTGGGCTCTGTCACTTGAATGACGTCACCTTTGGTGGATGCGCGTGTTGTCCCCAAACGTGCGTGTTTCCGTATAAGTCAGGCACGGTGCTCCATCATGGGATGTCGGGACCCATGTTTGCTTCCACCTCGCTGAAGGCAGCCCGCAGCCCTCAGCTGTCGGCATCTCCGCTCCATGGATTCATCCTCTGCGGACTGTGTCATAATCACGCCTCTTTGTCAAATGCAACCAGGCTGGTACGGATCCAACGAGTTCTACGCCAAACGCCGCGCGCTACCTCTTCGTCCAACAACGGAAAGTAGAAACTCGAGCATACCGCCGTCACGACGTAAATGTCGACTCGCCCCCTCGAGAAAGCATGCGTCTAGTTCCAGAAGCTCTCATTGAACGCCTTTGCCGCCTCGCCTCCCTGATCGCCCGTCATGATGCGTACATCTTGCTCAAATTTGTTCCCGGAAATCGTAGTTTTTCGTCCAGCTGTAGTGCACCAATTCTCTACCCCGATGTTGCCCGTCATGATACGCGCCTGCCCGAGTGTGATATTATCGTAGATCAAGGTCTCGCCGATGCCTGGCTCCGTACGGCCGGGCTTTGTATCGCGGTGTGGATCAACAAGACGGAGAGTTTCCAAGTCGGAAGGATCCAGCGGAACGGTCCCCTCTGCTCTCAAAGTCAGCTCGGGCTTGTGTGTCGTCAAGGAATGCTGTCTTGGTACGTACCCGTCTGCTGCAGTTCCCTATTCTGTAATCGCTCAGCGAGGACAAGGTTAGTGCCGAGCACCGCGTTCACCTTCTTGTTTGTGTCCATGAGCATGCCGAATGCGACAGAGAATCCCTCCTTGAGGTTCCCCACCACTCCGACCTGGGCGACGGAGACCTGCAAGGCAAGCAGATCTCTTGCCCTGTCCAGCCGACCGAGGATGTCGGCGAGCTGTTTGTCTTCCTTGTCCCCCGCCTTCAGTGAGTGGATCAGCTGCGGGATAGACCGTTTCTGTTGTTCCGCTGCCAGGGCATCCAAGGAGGATCTCAGCTCTTCGGCGACCTCGGCGATAGCCCGCACTTGCTGTTCAACGGCTGCCGTCTGGAGAGCTTTCTCGTCGCGCACAAGAGAGAGCGAACGGTTGAGGCTTTCCAGTTGCTTAGAGAGACTGTCGAGTGTTTTAGACGCGCCTTTGACCCTGTCCCGTGCGTTCCGGACTTGCTGGATCAGAGTTATCGTGCTGCCGATGAGGCTGACAACGCTGGCTGTGACTCCGATTGCTTCCTGTGAACTCTTAGCGAAATCGACGTATATACAGACCCATATGCGGAGCTGGTCAGTCATACCATGCTTTTCCTACTTCTCGATTTCCGAGGCCGGCGATGTCTCTGTCCACGGCGATGTATCTGTCCACGGCGATGTATCTGTCCACGACGACGTATCTGTCCACGACGATGATGGGCTGAGCGCTGAGGGCCGAGGGATGCCAGAGGGAGCGAGGCTGCGGCTGACCTTCAGCGCAGCGCAAGCCAACATGCCATGCAGCGAATATGCCATGCAGGTCCCGTGATTGCCCGGCTCGCCAGCCTCACTTGCGGTCAGGCTGCGCTCAACTGAGGCCTGCAGGTCACGCCTGGAACGACAACCCGCCGGCAGTCGAACCAAACCAACGACGACGACGACGACCACGACGACGACGACGGAATGGAGCACCGGGCCATACACGGAAACACGTTTGGAGGCGACGCACGCATCCACCAAGGCGATGTCATCCATCGTACGTGCCATCAGCGTCCCCCTCCCCCCTTTTCGCCGGGCAAACAACTGACCTTCTCTACTCCGTAGACCATGGTGCCGACACGTCCCCGCAGAATGACAGCCAATGCCTTGCAGACTTGCGCACGACCGACCCGCGCGACGACAAGAAGCGCATCGAGGACATCAAGGGCGGTCTGCTGAAGGATTCGTACCAGTGGATTCTCGACCATCCCGAATTTCTACGATGGCGCCGTGACGAACACAGCCGACTGCTTTGGATCAAGGGGGACCCGGGCAAGGGCAAGACCATGCTCCTGTGCGGAATCTTGGACGAGCTACGCCCGACGACGAAACTAGCCGCCCAGGAAGCCAACACCCTGCTGTCCTACTTCTTCTGCCAGGCCGCCGACAACCGTATCAACAGCGCCACGGCTGTCCTGCGTGGCTTGCTCTACCTGCTCGTGGAACAGCAGCCGTCACTCGTCTCCTATATTCAGAAAAAGTACAAACATGCGGGGAAGACGCTTTTCGAGGATCACAATGCATGGGCTGCGTTGTCCGAGATTTTCACCTGCATCTTGGGGGATCCGAGTCTGAAGAGCGTCTACTTCGTCATCGACGCTCTTGACGAGTGTGAGACCGACCTACCGCGGCTCTTACAGCTCGTCGTCCGCAGTACGACATCGTCCCGCGTCAAATGGATCGTGTCCAGCCGCAACAGGCACGACATCGAACGGCAGCTGAAACTCAACGACTCGCAAGCAAGACTGAGCCTCGAGCTGAAGGAGAACGCAGAGCATGTCTCGCACGCCGTCGACGTGTACATCGAGAAAAAGATCTCGGAACTTGAGTATTTGGAGGACGAGGACGACGACGCACTCCGGGACCAGATTCGACACGCCTTGCACCAGAAGGCCCAAGGTACCTTTCTGTGGGTATCCCTGGTCGTTGATGAGCTCAAACAAGTCGAAAGCTGGAATGCAGAGCAGGTGCTCGAGGAATTGCCGACCGGGCTGGACGAACTGTATCATCGGATGATGAGACAGATCGAACAGCTAAAGACAACACAGGACAGGGAGTTTTGTCGACTCGTCCTTTCCGCGGCAACACTGGCCTATCGTCCGCTTTCCATACCCGAGCTGAGCGTGGTGGCCGGACTGCGAGGCATGAATGCAGGCAAGGCCAAAGCGGTGGAGACGATTGTCCGCATGTGCGGCTCATTCTTAACTCTACAAGACGACCAAGTGTTCGTCATTCACCAGTCTGCCAATGACTATCTGACGACGTGGCTTCAGCCGGCCGGGGTTACGCAAGGACATATCGACATCAGCAGACGTTCACTTGATGCGATGACCTCAATCCTGGAACAAAAAAACCCGTACAACCTCGACTTCGGCTTCAGACCAAAGGAGATGAGCCCCCCCCAGCGAGACCCCCTGGCTCCAATACGATACTCTTGTGTCTTCTGGGTCGACCATCTCTGCTCCCTGAACAGCGATAACTCCATGTTTCTGGGTGAACTCACGGTCGACGGGAAGGTGTTTGGATTCCTCAAGGAATGCTTCCTCCGCTGGCTTGAGAGTTTGTCTCTCATAAGGGAACTTTCTAGTGGGCTGCTCTCGATAAGAAAGATCCTGCGTGCTGCTCAGGTATGTTATGAATGCTATATACATTGTTGTCAGATTACTAAATCCTATCAGTCGCAACTGAGCATCAACCCTCGCCTTCTTGAGCTGCTCCGAGACGCAGAGAAGTTTGCATTCCGTCACGGATCAATTATAGAGCGAGCCCCCTTGCAGACATATGGCTCCGCACTTGTGTTCAGCCCAATTTTGAGCGAGATTCGAGATCAGTATTGGGAGGAAAGACTGTCTTTTATTGAAATGACCGCTGGTATTGAAGACCACTGGGGCGCACACCGGCAGACGCTCGAGGGCCACGGCAACTCGGTCATGGCAGTGGCGTTCTCGCCGGACGGCAATATACTAGCATCAGCTTCAAACGATAGGACCGTCCGGCTCTGGGATATAGTAACCGGCACAGACCGGACGCTCGAGGGCCACAGCAGCTCGGTCATGGCAGTAGCGTTCTCGCCGGACAGTAGAACGCTAGCATCAGCTTCAGTCGACGGGACTGTCCGGCTCTGGGACACGGCGACCCGCACGTACCGGACGTTTGAGGGCCACGGCGGCCCGGTCATGGCAGTGGCGTTCTCGCCGGACGGTAGTATGCTAGCATCAGCTTCAGGCGACGGGACCGTCCGGCTCTGGGATATAGCAACCGGCACATACCGGACGATCGAGGGCCACAGCGGCCCGGTCATGGCAGTGGCGTTCTCGCCGGACGGTGGTATGCTAGCATCAGCTTCAGGCGACAGGACCGTCCGGCTTTGGGATACGGCGACCGGCATATACCGGACGCTCGAGGGCCACAGCGACTGGGTCACAGCAGTGGCGTTCTCGCCGGACAGCAGCACGCTGGCATCAGCTTCAGACGACAGGACTGTCCGGCTCTGGGATATAGCGACCGGCATATACCGGCAGACGCTCAAGGGCCATAGCGGCTCGGTTACCACAGTGGCGTTTTCGCCGGACGGTAGCACGCTAGCATCAGCTTCAGACGACTGGACTGTCCGGCTCTGGGATATAGCGACCGGCACGTACCGGCAGACGCTCGAGGGTCACGGCAGCTGGGTCAGGGCAGTAGCGTTCTCGCCGGACGGCAGTATGCTAGCATCTTCAGACGACGGGTCCACCTTGCTCTGGGATACGGCGACCGGCACGCACCGGCAGACGCTCGAGGGCCACGGCCGCTGGGTCAAGAAATTGGCGTTCTCCGGGAATGGTCAATGTCTTCAAACAGATCGAGGGCTGCTGAGCATAACCGTTAACTCCGACGCTTCAACCAGCTCTGGAGGCCACCAACCCGCCAGCAGTGTTCTCTCCGTCCGCGATGATTGGGTCATGAGAGACGGGAGGAGCGTTCTCTGGCTTCCTGTCGATTATCGGGCAACATGTGTGGCGGTTCATGGTCCCACACTCGTCCTCGGACATGCCTCTGGCCGAGTGACGTTCTTGCGGTTTGCTTTTACAGAGTGATGGATTCTGCAATGGTTGTAATGTCTCATATTCTAGTATCTCTGCACAAATGAAGGGCTTGGGAGTTAGTTATATCTGCTTTCTATTATTCACTTCTCGCTACTGACGTAGTTCCTGTTGACATCATTTGCTACTGATCTGACGTTAGCCGCCAGTCCTCGGCCTTAACAAGCAACAGAATATCCATCTTTCAGGCATGCCGCAGTTGCAGCAATACAAGATATGCCCAGCTACAAGATGAGTGTGCATGTTTGGTAGGGGCGAGAGACATGATCCTCCGAGACGACTAAGGAGGTTTTCATGCCAGGCAGTCCCTCTTCAGTGAGGAAGCGGTGCCCTGATTCTCCGTGGCGTTACAAAGAATAAGTACCTTGTTAATTTGATGTGGTTTACGGATGGATGGATGGATGGGTGGATGGGTTTTGGCGTTGCGATGCCTTTTTTTTCCCGCCTCTTTTTTTCTTTTTTTTCCGCCTTGTCTTTTCTGTTTTGCGTACCGCTACTATCCATGCTAGCGGTTTGTGGAGTTTTGTGTGTTTGTTCTTGTTCAGATAAATTCGAGACTTTTTTCGCCGTGCTGGTACCAACCAGTTGGGGATTGGTTCCCTGGGGAGTAAGGTGGCTTGTTGGTAATGAGGATGGCCTGGCCGCCTTCATCAATGCGGCAGGCAATGCCTGCCCGTATTA
>Ga0247824_10002478_pt1 | contig 10327 bp, 16 predicted proteins | sample 13C_PalmiticAcid_FD_194412 | JGI IMG/M metagenome (GOLD analysis project Ga0247824, IMG submission 194412) | Soil microbial communities from agricultural site in Penn Yan, New York, United States - 13C_PalmiticAcid_Day48 | ecosystem: Environmental > Terrestrial > Soil > Agricultural land... | reverse complement strand
GGGTGATGGTGTTTGGGGGAGAAGGGGGGTCCGTGAGAGAGATGTGAGGCAGGGAGATGAGGAGGGGGCGTTGGTGGTGGTGTGCGAGGTCACTTGTTGCGAGGCAAGTCACGAATTAGTTGGTTCGAGATAATTATGAGATTGCCATGTTTGCGCATTCTGTTGTAGCAGCTGGAAGAAATGCAGACGTTAATCCAAGAACTGGTGTGGAAATTGACTGCTGATCATCGCTTGGGCTGAGTCTGCGTGTTGCCAGGCTTGCCGCCGTGGCCGTCTTCCACCTTGCACAGTGATCTTGTGCAAAGGATCCGGGGCAAGTAAACGCCGACGAGTCAGTCATAAGCGCTATACCTGCGCGGCGGCGGTGCCTCCGCCTGCGGCATGCCCGGCCCCTCGCCGCGATTACCCGACGGACCCACGCAAACCAGGATGGCCAGACGGGTGTAGACAGCATTGATGCCGGGTTCGTTTCCATACTGCAATCACAGTCAGCAACACATCCTCCTCGCTGGGCTGATCACGAGTGAGGAGAACCTACCGTCATGTGCACCATAGACGCCTCCTGCAACTTCTTCTTCCCGGGGTGTGTCAGCCAGCACACAGTCAACTTGTCATTCTTCCAGGCCTTCCAGATGACGTCCCAGCCATCCTCACCGCTCCAGCCTGCGTAGGTGACAACCAGCTCGCCCAGCCGCCTGCCCACACGCGTGTTGAAGCCCGGGTCGGGGCGCCGCGGCCTCCCCCCGTCCTCATCCTTATACTCATAGTCATCCCACACGTCATCCTCGTAGTCCCCGTCGCGTGGGAACACGGCGCGGACGTCGACGCGCAGGCCCAGCGCGCGAAACACGGCGTACAGCGCCATGTCGGCGCCCTTGAGCGCACCCGGCAGCGCCGCCCCCGCCGCCCGCGTGTTGTGCGCGTACGCGTGCGTGCAGAACATGCCGAGGATGCCGCCGTCGGGGAGGAACGTGGCAGCTTCGAGCGCCTGGCGGGCTTTTTCGTACAGCGGCAGTGAGCTAGCCTGTAGCGCGGGAGCCAGGGTCGCCAGGTCGCCCACGCCGGCATCGTAGTATAGGTTGTAGGTCAGGGTGACGCGGTGGCCGGCGGTGAGCTCCTTGACCTCGTGTTCGCAGTCGCTGTAGAAGGCAGCCCAGTGGATCGAGTTGGCGGGCAGGCCGGTGGCAGCGACGGCGTTCGTGCCCCAGTCAAAGGTCACGTCGTGGCCGGCGTGGCGCACGATCAACTGGCCGCCTTCGTGGTGGCAGGGCAGGCTGACGACGAGGGAACCGAACTGGGTCTCCGAGCGTGGCGTGTCGACGTGGGACTTGAAAAAGCCGGTTGGGGCGGAGTAGATCTGGACGCTGTGAGTGGAGTGTCCAAGCAGTGAGGAAAGATGGACCTACGTTGAGCTTATACAGCTCGGCCCTCATGCCGGTGGTGGTGACGCCCTGCATCTTCTCGGGCAGCAGGACCTGAGCGATGGTGTTGACGATGCCCAGCTCGTAGGGGCAAAAGTCGGACGAGAAGGCGGAGCGGTCCATCTTGGATGCCTTGCGGTATGTCTCATCATGCACGTTCTTGCCCTGGTAGCCGAAGCTGGCGGGTTGGCAGTCCTGCTGCAGGTCGGCAAGGTCGAACTCGCCTTCCTGGTCGGTGACGGGGAAGATGATCTTGCGGCCACCACCCCGCGAGGAGTCCCAGCGCAGGGCAAAGGGGGTCGTGGTTGCGATGGTGTCTGTGTCTACGGCAGAGTCGCTGGCGGTGTCGGCCTCCTTGTCGGTCTTGTGGGTTCAAGTTAGACGAGTGCACGCGAGGAAGGGGATGATGGAAGCGGGTACGCACCACGCGGATGGTCCCTCCGCAGGAAAAGGTGGACGACCTGCTCGCGAGGAACGCAGTGAGCTCGCGGGAGATCGCATCGCCCCAGGCGGCGTCCGGCCCCCGGTAGGGCTCTTCCTCCTCAACCTCTTCTTCATACTCGCTCTCGCTCTCTCCCTCGTACTCCTCCCCGTGCTCTCCCTCCTGGTGTTCCTCGTGCTGTTCCTCGAACGCGTCGGTATCATCGACTGGGGAATCGACTGCGGGAGGAACCGGGAGATCGATTTGGGAATTGACTTGGGGATCAACTGGGGCGCTCATGTTGCTGGGTTGGCTGTGCCTTGAGAGTCTGATGAATTGCGATGGCGGTGCTGAGTCGATAGCGTGTCTGGCGATGCTGTCCGGGGGCCATGATAAATCGTCTGAAGAGAGGAAAAGCGGCCACTACTTAAGCTTTCGGATCCAGTCTCCCACGACGTAATCTCAACCGAGCATGCTGGTGACAAGCAGGCAGCAACACGGCCGAGGGCATCCAGGGGCCCTGCGAGTTGTGGCCACCCACCAGTCTGATCATCGCGTCGGGCAGCTGTTGGCAGCATCCTGCAGGTGCTGCTGCGGGCCAGGGGCCTGTGGCACAAACACTGCTCTCATGGTGGGGCTGCCTGCCTAAACTCCAACTTTGACAGACATTGGGTGGTGCAAAGTTTATTCACGTTGGGCCGGCAACCCCTGGGATTTGAGTGTGAATGTTGGGCACGGTCGGGTGGAAAAGGGGCGGGAAACCAGCCGCTTTTTTTTTTTGGCCGAGCTTCAACCTGCTCCCCAACCCCCTCATCCAACAACGCTCCGTGTTTGCTTCCTTGGCCATCACAATAGCCCCGCAGGCAACAGGCACCAGGCAGAAGCAGCAGCGGTCTATCTGAGGAGACAGAGCAGGCGGACAACGTTGGTGCCAGGGTGACGGGAGCCCACGTTTGACCTTGACCCGGACGCCCCACCCCAGCATTGACGGCAGTGCTGTGGCGCTCGCCAATCGCTTGCCTGGAACTTGTGCGGCCGATTCCTTTCCATCATTCTCAGAGGTCTCGTCCGACTTGCACGTTGGCGAGGGCTGTGACGCAGTTGCCAAGTGCAAAAATCCTTCGCCATCTGTGGAGGGCGATGCTCGTGGCCTCGTGCTCCCGTCAGGTGGTAGCAGGACGACCTGCCGCTCAGGCGACATCAAACCGCTGCCAGTGTCTCGCTTAGGTCTCGGTGAACGGAGTCGCCGCATGTGGACGCGAGAGACTTTTTGCTGAGCACAGCCGCTCGCTAGGCTCAACGCCGGGCAATGGACTCAGAGCGTCGGGCTGCGATAGCCTCAATTGAACAAGACCTGACTGAGAAGGATCTTTGAACGATAGGCCCCGTGTGCGTCCCAAGGTCGCCGTGTGCCGACCTCAGCCTACCTGATCCGCCCATGCAGCGGGCCGAGTGTCGCTTTGCGTGCGACAGCTTTGGGCTTCGCCTCGCTGTTGGCGCTAGCCGAGCACAAGGACCAACTTATCAATGCCAAGGATGAAAGAACAAAGTTGAGTTGCCGGCTCGACCAGAGCCTGCGTTGCATGGGCGGGGCTGTGTGCGGTGGTGTGCCACACCTGACTTGGCAGCGTCGCAGACATAAAGGAACGGGCGGCTCCTGATGGATATGGAACCCGCTCCAACCTCGACTCACCATCAACATCAACGAAGCCACAGAAAGGATGGAGCAACAAAAGACCGACAACCAGGCTCCGGCCGTCCTCGACTCGACAATGGCCACCCGGCAATCCACAAACAGCTATTCGAGCGAGACCATGTCGGCAGCGTCCCCCGACAAGCGCTTCGCGGACCCGACGCCGCTGGACAAACTTGGAGACACCCCAGAGTGGATCGACTGTCCGTTCTGCCACCAGCGGACCCAGACGCGACTCGAGACGAAGAAGAACTCGGTGAAGAAAATGTAAGTCGCCCCGCGCTGCGAGAACGGGCCGTCATCGCTCTGACAAGTTTCGCTCTGCCCTACAGTCTTGCTACAGGATTCTGGGTTGTGGTCTGCGTATGTTGGGCCTGGACCCCCTGGGCCGGCCACTGGTTTGAGGAGAAGTCGTACTTTTGCTCGGGATGCAGCAGCAAGGTTGCTTCGCAGCGCCAAGGCGCCGCTCATATCCTGTACGGACCAGACGGCGCGCTGCCGCCTAAGCCCAGGTTTATCGCTGGTCAAGGTGATCCCGCCTGATTATGTTTTAAGCTGAGTTAATGAGTTGCATGAGGGCGTTGTGGTTTAAGTTGGGGGGTTTTTCTATGTAGTCATGACAGGGACAATCACAACACATTGACCACATGTATCGGGGTGGCGTCTTGTGCATCTTCCGTGGCATCACTGGCGATTAAGATCGTGCCGTGCTTGGGAAATTCAACATGGATTCCTCCAGGTGTCTCTGAACCTGAAGCAGTCATCTCAGTCCGTGGCGCACCTATCTGACACACAACAGTCGATCATCCGTCTGGAAAGCCCTGAAGCCATAAGTGTACGAAAAGTTGTGGCCCCCATAGACGAATTTCTGTTACGCGGCCATGGCAGTTGAGAGTCATCAACCGATCCCGATCAACAGCATGTCTCTACTCCCCTGCTGTAAGGTTCTCCCTGACCCTCGCGTGGACCCTGTTGCATCCCTATCAGCGGACAGCGGGAGGATAGAGGTTGTATGAAGCCGAAGTCGAGCATGACGCGGTGTTACGGCTTGCCTGATGAATGCCTGACAAACCAACAGACCTTTGTTCGGCACTTTCAGTCAAACCAGGGGTCATCAAACCACTCCTGAAGCTTCCCGAGAGCAAAGACATCGTGCTCTTGCTTAGAATACAGATCCACAGTCTCAACCCAGCCCTCAGTGCTCTGCGTCAGCATCCGCTTGCCAAAGGGCTGACAAGACCCAAAGTCAAGCAGTACCGGCAGGTTGTCCTCGCCCATCATGATGTTTTCCGGGTTGATGTCGTTGTGCGCCAGCCCGAGCGAGTGGAGGTGGGCCACTGCCGACTCGAGCGCGGACACGAACTCGTCTCGGTTGAGGTCGCGTCCTTGCCTGACGTGGTCCAGCAGGGTCCGGGGGTACCGGTCCAGCACAAGACCAGTGATGCGCCCCCGCCGGGCGCGCACCCCGTGGTACTTGGCGAGATGCGGGTGTGGGTGCGCTGCGAGGTGTTGCAGGATAAACGCCTCGGCGAGCAGGATCCTGGCCAGAAAGCCGACATCGTCTGCGCTGTCGAGTTCCTCGTCGGAAAACAGCTCGTACATGGACATGTTGGGGCGCTTGACAAACAAGGTCTCGCCAGGACCCGGCTGCGGCGCCACGGCGAGCCCACTGTCGGCGAGCAGGATGGGGAAGATGTTGCGGTCGGGAACCAGGACGAGAGCATCTTGGATGACCTGCGCCGAGGCCTTGTCCCGCGGCTGGGCGAGCTTGCCGAAGAAGACGTGGTCGTCGTCGGTAAAGAGGTAGTAGGTCAGGTACTCGAACGTGCCGGTTGTCGGGTTGTGCGCTTCGACGACGGCGTCAAAGTCTTGCAGCGACAGGCCTGTGGGTAGCTCTGGCTGACAATGCTCGTGTGGGGAGCGGGTGTCGGTGGCAGCAGGTGTCTGAGTGCAAACGCTCATCTCGGCAGCGGGTGTGTCGACGAGGCTGGGGATGCAGGATTGTGGACGAAGGAGAGAGGAAGGGTGAGGGCCAGGAAAGCTTGTTGCGGTGCCAGTTGGGAGCTGGCCATGCCTTTTAACATCCAACCGCAACAAAAGGTGAGGTGCCGTGGCTTTGTCCAACATGTCCCAAAGAGGAAATTTTCGAAATCCAGCCTTGTGTTTCGCCTCCCGGCTTCCACTGGCCAGTGATTCGCCAACCGGATTCGCAAACCCGCGATTTGATTGCAGCGAATCGTTTTCCCCGAGCTGCATTCACAAGGGAGGATTTCCCTTGCCCAGGCGCGGAGCGTAATGGTTCACCGGCTGGTTTGTTCCAGGGCCTGCAGCAGCGACCGGCAACGGGCGCCTGTCATTGAAGCAAGCTTCAATTCGAGTCCAAAAAGGTACATGTGTACGGTATCGTCTGTATTATGTACGTACACGGGCGCCTGCAGGCGTGTAGCGGTGGGGTGGAGGGCGGGCTGTGCTTCGCGGGTTGTCGAATATGGCATGGGATCATTGTATTATACCGGTGCTTATAGTGGCAAAATACTGCGACTAGAAGTGGTCCATGTCGACGGTTTGACAGAGCCTACGGCGGGCTCGTCTCTCATAACACGGGATACAAACACACTGCGAGAGATGGCTGGCTGAGTGCGAAACTTCTTGGGCTGCTACCAGGACCATGCCGTTTTCCTCGACAACGAGTACTGCGTGTGCACATGGCCGCTGGGCTCCTCGCCGGTACGTGCTAGGAAACGGCACTTCTTCCTGCCGCGGGATTGCACCAACCCAGAAGCAATGGCGCTCGTGATGCTTACGGGAACCGGATCGGTTCTCTTTCCGAAGGACGGGGAACTTGCTGTGGTCTGCAATGGGTTGAGGATCTGAGTTTGCTGTCATTTCACGCCCTCTGTAGCCTTCTGTGTGCTCTAGTCAAAAGTATCGAGCCCATCCCCAGGTATAAAAGTGGCCGCCCGTCTCCCAGTCCCCTGTCCTGCCTTGTCATCGCCAGCATGCCCTTCCAAGTTGGCCCAGCACTTGTTTTCCTCTTCATGAACGTCCCGCCCCTCCCGGTTCGGAGCAACCTCAAAAGACAAGGATCGCTGGATTCCCGCCCTCCCGCCGGAACTGCTCTTGGACATTGACCCTCCCTGCCCAGCGAGTGCTGGCGGTGGATCGTTTTCACTACACTCGCCCGCTCGAACCTCGCCCCAAAGCGGCCCAGCCCCTCAAACCAGTCCAGCACGCCTGCCCGACGACGTCGGCCATGAGCCGCAACGCCATCGAGTATTAGTAGTACAGAGCACGGGATTTCTGGTAGAAATCGGCCCTGCGTCTCGTATGCCTCGTTCACGGTCCACCTCGCTGCAGGAGCGCGCCAGGATCTGTGCATCACAATCCGGCTCCGCTCTACCACGATGAGCATAACGGAGAACAGCGAGTACCTCGCGTTTTTGGTGTGGTAGAGTTTCGAAAAGGATGTTCAGTAATAGTGCGTGATGGCCTCGTGATCGTCGGTCGTGAGCTCCACGGAGCCGGCTGCTACATTGGGAAGGTGAGCTGAACAAGCGGCAGGCCTAACGTGACTGACCCCATCCGGCATGCCTGTGCGTCGGCCCCGGCGGCTCTGCCTTCCTTCTCGGCTCCTGCTTCCGTGTCGGATTCTTATGTGGGTGGCGACGTTTCCACCCGCTACCTGCCGCTGGGCTGGGCCCGTGAGTAGTGGCTATGATTCCCCAACCCCCATTTCCGACCGGGGTGAGAGAAGAGGGGAGAGACGGAGAGGGGATGCTGTTTGCGCACAGTCCATGGTCGGCTATCGGCTGCCGGCTGCGAGTGGCAACGTTGAGATTCCGTACGTAATTACCCCTTTCCCCTCATCCCCCGCTGCCAAGTGGGCCTTGGAATCGCGGCACAGCCAGGGATGGCCGGTCAAGGGTGGTTGAATGTTGAATGGTATTAATTACATGCCCACGGGCGATGTGGGCGGGCGCCGTCGTGGCCCCGAGGTTTCCTCCTGGAAATATAAGGCCACCTCCTGCTTTAAGTCGATGACCGGCCGGCCTGTTGTTGTTGCTGCTGACATACTCTTCTCGTTCTTCTCTTCTTCCGCCCCATCGATTGCCCAGAACCCAGCCCCCAGCCCACAGACCCAGTCCAAGCTGCAGCCATGACAGTCGACTCGGTCCTAGAGACAGCGACAGCTGAATCCAATGCTCTGCCCTCTCCCTTGGACACAATCGCCGCGCGCAACCTCATCAACACAACCGTCGACTCCCTAAGTCCCGAGCTGCGCCAAGTCAACAAAGACCTCCATTCCCACCCAGAGACGGCTTTCGAGGAGGTCTTCGCGCACAAGACACTGGCCGAGTTCCTCGAAAGCCGCGGGTTCGCCGTCAAACGCCACGCCTACGGCCTCGACACCGCCTTCGAGGCCACCTTTGGCAGCGGCGGGCGGCATGTCGTCTTCTGCGCCGAATACGATGCCCTGCCCGGGATCGGACATGCGTGCGGCCACAACTTGATTGCGACATCCTCCTTGGCCGCCTTCCTCGCTGCCGCTCAGGTCCTGTCCGAGACCAAGACGCCTGGCCGACTGCGTCTCCTCGGCACACCCGCCGAAGAGACCGGCGGCGGCAAAATCGACTTGATCAAGGCCGGAGCATTTGATCCTCCCCAAGACATATCGGCTGCAATCATGGCCCACCCTGCCGGTTCCCAGCAACCTGATCCCAATGACCATATTGACGGCCTGGCAGGCGTGAGGACCATTGCGAGCGCCAAGATGCGGGTAGAATTCAGGGGGCGTACCGCGCACGCCTCCTCTCACCCGTGGATGGGTATCAACGCCTTGGATGCTGCCGTATCAGCTTATAACAACGTCTCAATGTTACGGCAACACATTCGCCCGGATGAGCGCATCCACGGCGTGTTTGAGGACGGGGGGACCTTCCCTAACGTCGTGCCCGGCTATACCAGGATGAACTGGTGTATCCGCAGCCCAACGGTACAGAGAAGCAACGACCTGGTCAAGCGGGTCAAGGCTTGCTTTGAGGCGGGCGCTGCTGCCGCCGGTTGCGAGATCAACTACATCATGTGAGCCCCAAATTGCCGTCGCCCTCCGGATTTTGTTCATGTCTGATTGTGTCCCCCCTTCCAGGGCCGAAACGTATGCGGATCTGCGGATCAACTCGTCCCTGTGCAAAGCCTACGTACAAGACATGGCACACCTTGGGCTCAAGATCAAACAAGAGCTCTGGACCCCGACCGAGGCCTCCACCGACATGGGCAACGTTTCTCATTTGGTCCCGAGCTTTCACGGCGGTTTCCCCATCCCGACGACGCCAGACGTGACGCCCCACAACCCCAACTTTGCCGCGTGCGCGGGAACCGACGAGGCTCACATTTCGGCGCTCAACTGCGCCAAGGGCATGGCAATGCTGGCCATCCGGGTGCTCACCGAGGACAGCGTGGCAGACGGCGCGAGAAGGGATTTTGAAAGGAAGGACCAAGAGTAATTAGAGCGTGCCTCGAAATGTGTCAGTTTTAAGTAGTTAGCCAGGAGTCGAATACATGCCAATAATTATGCAAACCTACCAATCACTTTCAGATGAGATGCCTCGGGTCTGAGATTGATTTCGCACAGACCAAATGTTAAGTTTTGGTGCTTCCCTGGGCCCCTCTCAGGGGTTTCCATACCCAATCAGGGCAAGATCGCTACTTCGCCTGACATTGGCCTTTCCCTGGCGTTGTTACTCCGAGGCGGCGGCACACCTTGCCATGCCTCCATCTCGTGATAAGGGGTAGTAGTACCCTTGGGCTTCTGGGATTCTCAGAAGCCAGGAGCCTTTCGGCTTATAAACCAACACCTAATTGGTTACTCCGCAGCTCTCCGTATCGAGTTCGTGGCTGCGCTCGAGTCGGCCATGGCCCACCTCCACGCGCTTGCGCTGGCTTATAACGACATCAACCAGGAGAACATCATGGTGGGTGAGGACAGTCTGTCGGTGCTGGTTGTGATTTCATGCCGGTGAGTGTCACAAGGAGCCCCTCGATGTCCGAGGCGCCATAGTTACTCTGTCACTACGGACTAATTAATACTGACGGACGCTGTGACAGTTCTCGCAACCCCTAGGCAAACCACGGTTCATGTAGCCACTCCTCCTGCGCTGTCTCCCGCAGCCGGTCCCGGAACCGCGCATTTGGCAGCAGCTGCATGCTCCCTTAACCGCCCGTCCTCATGCAGCCAGCAAGGCAACCAACCGCTGCCGAACCACTTAGGCGCGCGCAAACAGCGTCACGGCGGTTGCCCTAATTATTTCTTTGGCCCCCCCGCTCCTCACACAAAATCGTCGGTTTTCACCCATCGACCACACTCTCCGAGTTCAACACCCACAATCCTCACTCGAATGATGGTAGGAGTCGCGACAGCAGGCAAAGCCTGGGTCTACTTTTACCACGGCAAGGCCGCGGGTATCGAAGACCTGGACGGCGCCGAGCTCGAGGCAAAACAGCGGCTCTGGGACGAGTCGGCGAAGCACCTCCGCGAGCTGTACGATCAGGGCGTGCCCTTCTTCACCAAGGCCGTCTTCCGCAATGTGCTCGACCAGCTCGAGCACTGCCGGGCCAACCCCCGTAACCCCGGACATGGGCCCCCAAACCCATATATCATCTCTATCCCGACCATGAACGGCACCGCAGTCGAGCTTGAACTGGAAACAGCCGTTACGATGCCCGCCGAGGATAAGGATGTCGAGCTGGTCATGTACATCATCCCTCCACGCCCCGCCCCTCTCTGCCTCCCCA
>Ga0247824_10002477_pt1 | contig 10328 bp, 13 predicted proteins | sample 13C_PalmiticAcid_FD_194412 | JGI IMG/M metagenome (GOLD analysis project Ga0247824, IMG submission 194412) | Soil microbial communities from agricultural site in Penn Yan, New York, United States - 13C_PalmiticAcid_Day48 | ecosystem: Environmental > Terrestrial > Soil > Agricultural land... | reverse complement strand
GGCCGGATCCCAGCAGAAACACAAGTCTCTTTCCCATGGGATCTTCGTTAGTGAAAAAAAGAAAGTGTTGTTCGCCCACCGATACACATGAGCGAATTATTGGAAGAGAAGGAGAGTCGCAAGCAAAGCAATCTGTGTTTTTCTTTATTATTGAGGTGTGTTCCATCTCACTGCGAACGCAAAATGGGTAGGAAACCAAGTTCAAGGTCTGCACACCTTGCAATGTCTGCATGCGGCGCTGCAGCTTGCATCGCAGAAGTGAATCCCGCAGGCAAGTTTCCTTCCGCATGGGTGGTTGCAGGTCATATCCTCATGGTCTCTCGTGTGACAATTGTAAGGACAGGGGTGTCTGCAGTCGGGGAACGAGCCACCACAGGGCCGTGAACATCCTCCATGCTGCACCTGGTCGAACTCTGCCTCCAGCCCAATTTCCGATATCATTTCCGGGTGTTGCGAGCACTGGAGTCTCATACGGTTGCCAATCTGGAACCTGGATTGGTCTGGGTGCTGCATCATGATTCCGACAATGTTGGCCCACAGTCTGGACTGATCTATCAAGAGCTTGGCGTTGCCCAAGATGTAGAGGCCCTAAGTTGAGAAAGTAGTATTGTACACCAAGTTAGAATGCTTCCAGTGACAACGGATGGTGAGCTGATCGAACGAGTCGAGGTGAACTGGCCACCATTACCTTTTTGGCGCGAGACAATCCTACACAGACACGATTGCTTGTCCTCAGGAAACCAATGCTGCTGGCGTTGCTCCTGACCAAGCTCAAAATAATGATTTCGTTTTCCTCTCCCTGAAATCCGTCTACGGTCGATACTCGGATCCGCTCTGCATCCTGCTCACCGATCCGTCTCAACCTGTCCTGAATCAAGTTGCGCTGGCCAGAGTACATGGCAAGGATCGTGATCTCGGACCATCTGTATCCTTGCTGTAAGAGATAGACTGCTAGCCTTGTAGCCATCCCGACCTCATGCGGGTTGATATGGGAGTTGTTAGTCCCAACGGCATCATGTTCGTCGTGCGTCAAAAACCATAGCTAGAACGATAAATGCCCATTGGTTCTCATATTAGGTGCATGATAAAGTATACGCGATTTCAAAACAAAAAGGACCCACAGATCGTTGCAATAACTTACATTATCCACCATGCCTCGGACATCTCCGTACTTGGTCACGGTTTCGTGGTCCTTCAGCTTGGGATAAATTGGTTTGAGTAGCTGTCGGATTTCAGGTCTCATACGGCGCTGGCAATCCAGGGTAGAAAAGGGAAATTTGTTCTTTACAAGGCGTTCAAACAACGAGACATCGATCAGCTTGAATGTCAAGTCGTGCACGGAGACGCTTGGTCGTAGTTGCTCGTGGTCTCCGATTAGGATGAAGTGTTCTACAGATGGGGTCAGCGCACACAGCAGGTGGGCTTCCAATGTCTCCGAGGCTTCTTCGCACAGCATGATTTTTGGCTTCAACATGTGGAGAAGATCATGGTATTTGGACTATAAAGTAGAACACACGACACATAAAATCATCTTAGCATGAGTCAATTGTCAGCCTAGTCAATCCAAATGGATCTAGGCAAAGCCTGTGAGAGACACTTACCGCTGCAGTAGTAGTCATGCCGATGACTCGGGCAGTCTTGAGGATCGATTCATCGCTCTTCCTGTGTTCGAAACGAATGTTCTCACAGAGCAAGTCGAAAACAGTATGCAGTTCTCCCAATCTGGTGACGATGTGGGCCCTGTACCGACGCACCCAATACTTGTAGACACCAAGTCGCTTTGACCCTGGAATGTCGTGCACGTTGGGTGTGCGTATCCAATCCTCGATACCGCCTACCATGTCGTCGTCCACATGGCAAACAATCGACCTCTTGACATCGACAGATTTTCCCATAAGCTTGGGCTCATCGATGTTTCCTGTCATGAATTCTTCCACGCGTTCTTCCAACTCTTCCTCATCGATCTCGGGGAGAAAGTCGTCCTTTAAAAGCGAATCATCCAAGAATGACATGGCTTCTGGATCATGGACATGGGGGGCTGCCTTAAGCCAGGACTCTGCAGTCGGGTTCTCTTCTTGATTGTGTCTTGTTACCCATCCATCTTGTGCAAATGAATCCAGTTGTTGCTGTGTGATAATTCCCAGCTCATGCAACTCCAACAACGGAACGTATTCTTCGCCCAGTTCATCCAATAGGGATAACATCTCCGCTTCGACTTTGCTTTTCAACTTGTAGAGCCTTCCTGGACCGCCCGTACGAACACCATCATTGCGGGCGAAATCTGCGTTTTCTTTGTAGTATTGCCGGACCTTGTAGAGGGTTTTCTCCGACACATCTTTACTCTTGGACCTGGACCCTAGTCGGATAATACGGTCTTCAAACTTCATTATTCCTTCAAGGAACTGATCCAGAGCATGGTTCGTTTGACAGATGACGATGATCGGTCCTGTTGCCGTCGTTCGACAATCCTTCAATAGGATATTGGCTGCCAACAGACCAAGGAAGGTTTTTCCGGTTCCCGGTGGGCCTTGGACAACAGCAAACTCTTTGGTAAGCAAGCGCTCCATGGCCTCCAGAACGTTGGCTCGAACCGTTCTATCGCCTCCCTCGTCCCTGGCTTTGCTCCTTGCGAAGGCTTCCTCTCCTTTTAACAGCTTTGGGAAGTTCAGCACCGATTCTGCAATAAAATCATGGTCCCATTGACCTTGGATGTGGCTACTATATCGCGGTCCTTGGATGTCTGGATCGAGACCGACGAGCTGAGCCTTGAATGGCAGGGTGTCAGGGTCGAGATCCTGGAGGCACTTCAAGACATGCCTATAAGCCTCATAGTATCCTTGCATAGACTCGATCATGGTATAGCAAATATCTCGGTCGAAATCCAGCTGTGGATCAGGGTGCAGGAACTTTATCCCGATCCTAAGGTCCCGAGGATTCTGAAGAAAGTCAAGATCGCGCTCGACCACCGTAGCAAGTCTAACATGCGCAAAATCGTCGATGGAAAGGCACACAAGCGTGCCTGGAGTGAGACGCTTCGACTGCCTCCAATTGACCCTGCGACCACCGCCGACAATAAATGACATTCGATGCAATACGCCCATATTCGCGAACAACATTCCTGTCGGTCGTACCTAACAACAAACGAGTGGTTATACCAATCAGATCGTCGTCGACGCGTCAGTCTCAAACGGTGAAACATTAACGACAGCTCCCTTACCCTTTTATACACGAGCATCTCACTTTCATCAACAGCACCCTTGCGAAAGCAGCGAACCGCGTCTTGAACAGGTATCATGCAATCTGCACGAAGAAGACGATAGTGCGTCTCAATGTATTGTTCCGTTGAAGGGTAAGGCTTGTGAACAATGTTTTCAGGAGGCGCCGGGTAATGTTCTGCATTAATGTCCTCTTCCGTGGGATAGATTGCTTGAAACCTGAAGTTTCCTGTGGGTACATTGGCATGTTGAATGAACGATCAGGACAGTCCTTGGGCATATACCATACACATGTGACGAGACAACCAAAATGACTAGGTTTCTTTACCGGGAGGGTAGTTCTTTTTCCAAGTTTCGTCGATCAAAGAACGGGGTTTCTTGATATCCGCGTAGGTCTCTTTCGCGGGCTCATCCCTTCTCTGTTTCTGCTGGTCGAATTGTCCATACGGTTTGCCCGGCCCATGTCTGTTTTGGTTCTTTGGTTCAACTGTGCACAAATACATGATCGTCAATACCACGTTGCATTTATCGAGGAATTAGCCCCGAACGATAGTCATTGGGACTTACATGGATTGTATTGTTGGCGCTGTTGTTGCTGTTGCTGTTGCTGTTGTTGTCGAAATTGTTGTGGTTGCCGCTGTTGTTGTTGTTGTTGTTGTTGTTGTTGTTGTTGTCGCTGTTGCTGTTGCTGTTGCTGTGGTTGTTGTCGTGCACCGTGCCGATTCTGAGGACGACTGGGCTTCGGGTCATAAAACCAACCAAATGATTCCTCCGCAGGAGCACCATACGCGTTGTTACGACCATATGCGTTGTTGCGACCCTTTGTCAGTGTGAACATCACATAGCAAACGGCGATATTAGTCGCCATATAGCAAAGGGTCGAGAGTCCACAGCCTATGGTCTGGTATACTATCTGCTTACAGATCCTGGTCTCTGGGCCGGAGCGTCACCATGGGCTACAACAAAAGCCAAGCGAAAGAAGAAGAAAAAGTAAGTGATCGACCGTTCACAGACACAGTCAGATCCATTGGCCGAGCAGGTCATGACCGTCGCTTGCAACTTGCCACCTACCGAACTTGCATGAGTTTCCATAGTTGCAAGACCCTGTTGCTTGGAATGTTCGACACGGTGGTCTTGGCATGGCAAGTGATGAGAAAAAGGAGCGAAGAGAGAAGGGCGAAAAAAAAAAAAAATTGGCAAGCCCTCAGCTGATTTTGTAGCTCAGCGAACCAAGCGCATCATGCAAACGCGAGACCACATCGACGACAAGCGCGCTCGGTTCTGGCTATCTGGGAAGCAAGAAGCGTGTAAGGTTCACGATGGTCCTTTTATTGAATGTATCGACAACTTGTTAGAAGTGGCAAAGAGTGGAGATGACCTCTCCGGACTGGAACTCGGCCTCCGCCTTCAACTCGGTCAATCCAAAGTAAAGTCGAAGGGTGAAAATGACAGGGGTGCCCGGTGCCGCTCCTGGCATATGTGGTAGCGGGATCGTAAAGTCGCATAGCTTTTGGACGCCTGGAGAGTCCACGAACTCGGGTTGATTCTCGCTGTTGTACACGTACAATGGAGAGGACAGGGGTTCGGGATACTTGTGTGTAATGTACTTTTTGCTGATGCACTCGTCCACAGCAATTGATTGTCCTGGACGCACAAACACAGAGAATCCATCTCTGACGCGATACTTTCCATCCTGCATGTACTTCTTTTCCACCGGGTCTCCTGCTTTGTATGGAAGAGTTGTGTCCACACCGTACCAGCGACGCGCCACGCGTGCCAAGATGGGCTGATGTGTCAATCCGTGATAAACAGCTCCACGAACAACCGCGAGATCCGGACGAGGTGGGTATCGGATCAGGGGCACGCGATGCTCAAACTCTTGCAGAACGCGTTTGTGCAGGTAAGGGGAGGAACCAAATCCACCTACCAAGAAAATGGCAGCGCACTGCTGTGCTTGGAAGAGCTGTCCATCAATCAAACCCAGTACCTGGTTCACGACAGGATCGAACACTAGTTCGCGCATCTCCTGTGCAGAGATTGACATCAAACCATCCTCAATCCTCATATCCACATCAACAATATTGGCAACCGTTGCAGGCATCGAGATGAACGAATCTTCGTCTCCGTCAAACTGAGGCTTGTGCATGAAAATGAACTCTTCCATGATTTGGGCCCATGCCTTGGGCTGTAGGTCATAGCGATGCAGTTTCTGACGGATAAGCATCGAAAAGTTTTCGTCCAGGAATCCCGATCCACAGCTCGCTCCAGATCCACGTGTAATCTCCCTCAATGTCCGTGTTCCATTGGTATAATCGACCTGGAATACAATCAAATCAACAGTTCCGCCTGGATAGCGAGTTAGTATGGCGCTCCAAGCAACGCGCAAATCGAGCCGGGGCACGATCATTCCTTCTCCTTACCTCCAGCATCGCAGATCATGAAGCGATCACCGTGACGTAGATTGAACTGTTCACATTTCCTCTCGCAGTACATTGCGGCGGCTTCAGGCTCAGAAACAAGCAACAGGCGATGTGGAGGGTCCTGAGGCTGGATAAGGCCTGCTTGTATAGCGGTCTGACGCATGATGCCCTTTGCAGCATCTGACCACATGGCAGGAACTGTGAGGCAGTATTGGATATGAGATTGGTCAAAAACGACACCTCCAGCAATGTTCTTCGTAATCTCATTGATTGCATGCGTGTGCATCGCCCGGAGATAGTCGCTAATAACGGTCTGAGGTGTGATTGTTCTTGGCAGGGGAGGCAAGTAAGGGGCCAAGTCGTTGTCGAGGAAGAGCTTGAACTTTTGCAGCAGATCGACGTTGCGACTCTGAGGGGTCAACATCACTGCCTTGGCTGCATATCCCCACGAATGCAGTTTGTCGTTCTCCTTGCTGTACGCACTGATGGTGGGCACCTTTCCGTACAAGTTGGCTTGGTGAGGCCTATGAAGTTGTCGGCTCATGTCAATTGGGCTGTGCTTTGCTACTTGTGTTGTATTGCTCATCCAGTTATGCGATTCCCGCCCATAGTTCTTACCATGTGGTCATCTCCAGAACCTCTCCGTTGCTCTTGAATGCATAGGCGACTCCTGAGAATGTTGTACCTACAGAGATTCGTGTATCAAATAGAGCACACATGGTGTCAGTCCCTCAGATCTAATGTTTGCCTTTTTGCAACAGATGCTTTGTCCCCACTTACCAAAGTCAATTGCTATAAGAAGTGGGTATTCGCTACCAACAGTGGCACCAGGCCTGGGTTGAACTTGAGGTTGTACAGGGACAGATGCCTGGCCAGGCTGGATCTGTCCTGGATATGGCGCTGGTTGATTGTATTGATGTTGCTGTCCTTGATCATTCGCATTGTTCGAGGGGCGGGCAAGTGATAGTGGTTGAAATGATACGACTGCTGGAACAGCCTGTTGGTGTTGCTGCTGATTTGGATAACCTCCGTACTGCTGCTGCTGCTGCTGCTGCTGCTGACCATGGTAAGGCTGTTGTTGCTGCTGATACTGATATTGTCCTCCGTTTTGTTTCTGCATGGCAGCCTGATAGAGCCGCTGTTGTTCGGTAATATGGGCGGGCACCTGGTCAGACATTGGTTACGGCCTGGGTCCTGAGTCCGAGATGAAGAAACTGAGAAAGTGATTAGGAGTGTTGGGAAAGGATGAGAACAAAAGCAATGAGAGATCATATACTCCCACTTAAATACCCAATTATTAACGGATCTCCTTGCTCACACACCACGCTGCCATGTGCACTTTGCTCTTTGTTCCGGAGAACAAAGAGATGGGCGGAAGGAGGCTGGTCCAGGGACGTTTGAAGGATGCTGGATGCTTAGTCGACGATTGTGCACACCCGCCCCCCCTGTGTTCAAGGGGTCCCAACGACCCCATCAACCCTCTTCTTAGGGCTCTTCCTCCTGTGCCCTGTATCGGTCGCCCGCCTCTTGGGCTTCTTGAGAAGGGCATCGCCACATGTTCTCTCTCTCTGCAATTTGAATGTGGTCTGAGCAAAAATGCAAGTGAATGCAGTGACCGCTTTCAATTCGTAAGCTCACAAATTTCATCATCAAGTCGTATCGCCCTTTGCTTCCACTCTTTGACCCATTCCCAACATGTCCTTTCGCCTCCCTCGGTTCCCACTGTTGACCATTTTCCACAACCCCGCCAGTGATGCCAGCGTCCAGGCCTTGAAGTTTGTTCGTCAGGCGTCTGTCAAGTATAACTTTGACGTCGACATTGTGGACTCGCAAACGACTGCTCCAACCCACCAACAGGTCTCCAACATTGTCAGTTATCTGGGCCATGGATCACTTCAGAAGGGATGCAGCGAGATCTTGGTGCCACAGGCTCCCAAGGCATCGACAGTCGCAGAGGTGCAAAAGATCCTGGACGCTAATCCCGGTTACATGATGAGGCCTTTGGTGGTGGACTGGAACAAGGGCAAGGCCGTTGTTGCTGTGGTAAGAGTCGCCCAGTTTTCTTCAACGAGGACGCCATGTCACCGTCGCTCAAAAGGACTCACTTTGCTTTTCGATCCATTTTGTAGCCTCCTTCCAGATTGAACGAGCTTGTCAAGGACGTAGGAGAAAGTGAGAAATGAGAGTCTATTTTGATAGCACATTCTCAAGGACAATGAGGGTTCAATGAACACAATTCTTATTCTATTGAGAAAGTTGAACTTGTCTATGTGGAAAAGGCGGCTAATACAAATTGCAAGCAACATCATCTTAACCGCTGTCCCACTACACCGCGTCAAAAACGGCCGCAAAGCTGAAGCCGTATTCCGACGTCATGTGGACAATCTTGCATTGTCCTGCGCTGAACACCTTCGTCATCTCGAACAAACCGGGCTGGATTTGTGGGATTCTCTCTGGCATTCCTCCCTCTGGTCCTTGCAGCGCCAACGCAGGGGTGATACCCTTTTCCACATCAAACACGCGTATACGGATAGTCTGGGGCGTATTCTTGCTGATTTGAGCCGTCATTGGTTCCAAAACCGAGAATGCGAATCCATTGACCACGTACTGCTGCAACAAAGCCTTTGCAGCTCGTCCGGATCCTTCATTGACGACCTTGAAGTTCAAGCACTCGGGTCCGTTCTTGGTCTGGTCGCCTCCTGGGGGCCATCCATAGACGTGCAACTCTCCAGTGCCACTTGAAGGACACCAGGTCTTGATGGACATAATCACGTACTTGTTGTCCTCACGCTGCCATTGGACCGCAGTAGGGATCGCCTTGCCCTTCCAGTGCAAGCGAGCCACAATCTTGCCTGTTGCTCCGTCCGAGGGTCGCTTCTTGAGTCGGATATCGACTTGGAGATAGTCATCCCTCGTGCGGATAACCTGACTTCGGTTCTTGCCCGCCAGTTTGATACCCAGCGTCCAGGCCTCAGGTTTGATGGCAGGAAGGCCACGGAAGGTGTTCTCATTGACAGGTGGATCCAGGAACTGCTGCTTAGGGTTCTCGGGCCAATGGCTATAGATCATCTTGTTGGGTCGGAGCAGGAAGAAGAACGGTCTGAACGATTTGCGGAACGAACGGGTAGTCAGATCGCACACACCAGCTCCCCAGGTTGAGTCGATCATAAGATATTCGCCTTCGATCGTTACTGCATTCCAAGCGTGAGGGGATCCCATTCTGTCCTCTCCAACTTGGACGTCTACACCACGAGCAAGACCGATGACTTTTTGAACCTCCAGTCCAGCAGGCTCTGCAAGCGCAATGAACAAGTTGGAATAGCCCTCGCAGACACTCTGGCGGGTTCGGAGGACAGCTTCAGCGGATTGATCGGGATAGCGACCAGAGAGAAAGCTGGGCACATCGTACGCAATGTTATCGGCAATCCAGGTGAAGATTGCTCGAAGCTGCGAGACCTTGTCCCCAGACATGGGAGACGTCAAATAGTGAGACAAGCGTGCAATTGATGCCGTCTCAGAGCTGGGACATGCACGCGCATGGGCGTCTTCGCGGGAAAAGTCGATTAACCCGACGTCCAACCTTTGGCCACCGAAATCAGGAGCAACAACAGTTCGACACTTCCTATTGTGAGAACACCATGTGAGATCGGCAACAGGTCAGGAATCATACTGAATGAAAGTGCATTCATATCGAACCTAGAAAACACGACCTGAAAACTTACTTGAGCGCAGAAATGGCATCATCGGGAGACTCGGCATGGTAAGAAGATATCTTGTGACTGATGACCTTTCTGCCGGGAGTCGTTGTTGTTGTTGTCGTTGAAGTTTGGTGATGGTCATGTTGAGGACGCTGCAAATCCACCAGGTGCAGTTTCTCAATCAATGGATCGACAGAGGAGTGACCATTCTCGATGCGAACAACATTTGTTGGCTGTGGTGTAGGCGGCTGGGAGTGATGGGATGGGTATTGAGGCTGAGGTTGCTGGTACTGAGGCTGAGACTGCTTCGGAGTGGGACCTGGGCTGGATGGTCTCTTTGCATGGCCATTAGGGCTACCCGGTCTCTTTGGTAGTACCTTCTTGAGGCTCGAGAAAAGCCCGCTGATGCGCTTTTCTGGCTTCTCTGGCTTCTCTTTCTCTGGCTTCTCTTTTTCTGGCTTCGCAGGAGACTGGGGACGGCCTTGAGGCTGGGGTTGACTGAGTTGCTGAGGAACGCGCTGGGCTTCAGGGGATGTTTGACCGGCAGGAACTTGAACTTTCTTGGTGATGATCTTTTTGATGGTGGTCTTAGTGGGTTGGCCAGGAGCTTTAACGGTGGTGGTGATGGTTGTCACACCATCAACAATCTCGGTCTTGGTGGTGGTGGTACTCATGATAGTGAGATGGGTGGGGTATAATCTATCGAGAGAAGAAGGTTGAGGAGTTAGACCTGAAAGAGAGTTGGTGTGCAAAAGGGGGAATGTGTATCTGAGGGAAGTGCTGTGTTGGATGTTTTTGTGGTGAGCATTGGTCCGTGGTGGGGAATGCGGTTCCTTTTATACATCGGATAAGGTCAGGGCCCTCTGTTCCTGCAATTCATATCGCCCTAGACACCCATTGACGATCGACTCTTCGAGCCAGGCACCCGGCCCTTGCCCATCCATGGCGGACAAGGGGGTCAGTACCATGGGCTAAGCTCGGGTACGCCGATTGCT
>Ga0247824_10002476_pt1 | contig 10328 bp, 8 predicted proteins | sample 13C_PalmiticAcid_FD_194412 | JGI IMG/M metagenome (GOLD analysis project Ga0247824, IMG submission 194412) | Soil microbial communities from agricultural site in Penn Yan, New York, United States - 13C_PalmiticAcid_Day48 | ecosystem: Environmental > Terrestrial > Soil > Agricultural land... | reverse complement strand
GTTGTATGATACGCAAGGTTGCGGAAGGGACACCATATACAGTACACAAGCAGACAGACGCAAACCCGCGAGCAATTAGCACTCACATACAAATTGCACTGCAGACAGGCGGAGGGTTCACCAGCAGTAACAACCTCAGACGCAAGCAGAGAGACGCAAAACCTGCGAGCAATCAAGATACACATGCGCACCCTAGATAGGTAGCAGCCTACTATACAGTGCAACAGCGCGTAATCCCAAACACAGCAAGAACCACGCATACACACACAAAGAGAGAGAGAGAGAGAGAGAGACAACTCTAGATAGATTTGATACAGCGCTGCCGGGTCGTGTTCAAACAACCACCGAGCTTTACATCACATCCCATCCCATCCCCATCACATCATCCTCTGCCCCCGCCCCCGTCGTCGCACAACCCCACGCCTCCCTGCTGGGCGCGAGCATCTTACGACTCGAAGGTGAAGCTGGTGCCGACCTGATTACACGAGACGAATTAGCACGCCCGTCGGAATCATTTGAGAAGAGAGAAGAGGGACTAACCTTGTGGGTGGCCTGGTCGAGCTTCTGGGTATCAAAGGAAGCGCCGACGCCGAGGGTGACGCCCTCGCGGAGGAGCACGTTGTAGGCGACGGCGGCAACACCGCGGTCGTTGATCTTGGCCTGTTTTTGTAGCGCGTCAGTATGGAGCTTTGGGTATGGGGTCCTGCCAAAAAAAAAGAAGAACGAACCTTGACGAAAGAGACGGGGTCCAGGCGGTACTTGGCGGCGACCTCGAGGCCGACGGCGTTGCCGCTCTTGGAGTTCCAGGTGGCCTTGGAGCCGGCCTCGACCTGGCTGTTGACCTTGTGGTAGTAGCTGGCGGCGAAGACGCTCAGGTTGTCGGTGGCGGTGATGGCGGCGCTGTAGGTCAGGGCCTGGTAGCCGACGGCGGCGCTGTAGCCCGTGATCTTGGCCTTCTGGACGTCGTAGCCGGCCGAGGCGCCGGCGAGGAAGCCCTCGTGGCCGACGATGGCGTCGAGGCTGGCGGTGGGGCCCTTGAGCAGGTCGAAGAAGGCGCGGCCGTGGAAGTTGGGCTGCTTGAAGTGCAGGTTGAACTTGGCGCCGCGGGCCTGGGTGGCCGGGAGGAAGCTGAAGACACCCTCGGCCTTGAGGCCCTTGGCGAGGTTGTCGGCCATCTCGATCTTGGTCTCGAGCGTGTTGGCCGTGTTCCAGGTCTGGGTGAGGGTCAAGCCTGCGCGTGTCCATCGCATTAGCACCTGTGTCGGCCCACGCGCACCCAGCGCCACCGTCCACTAGACGGGTGCGCGGTGAAACGACGGCCCCGGGATCCGGCCCAGCTGCAGCTGCCAGTTGGTTGGAGCCGGTTGCGGGAGCTGGCGGCGGGCACGGCGCGCGTAGTAGGAGAGAGGGCGGAGGGATTCACCATTGGGCTTGTCAAGGTATTTCCCCTCGATCTGAACGACACAAACAACATGTCAGCTCATCGCGATCCTGATCTCGGCGCGTCATGCGTCATGCGTCATGGCGCGGTGTGGGGGATTGCACGTACGGCGCCGCTGGTGGCCTTGTCGTGGCTGCTCTTGCCAGTGACCTTGAAGGCGACATTGTTGGGGGTGTTGCTCTTGACCTCGATGGTGCCGGCCGAGAGGTGGTAGAAGTCCTTGTTCAGGAGCTGGGAGCGCAGAGTCAGCGATGCGTGGTTCGCGCCTTTGTTGGGGGAGCTCCAGAGAAATGCCGCTCCGCCGAGCACCCACGGTCCGCGGAGCTGGGCATCCTCATGGTCATCGCACGTACGTCGTTGGCCGCCTTGGCGATGTCGGAGAAAGCAGGGACAGACATGTTGGCTGTGGGTTGAGAAGATTGACTCTTGAGGGATGGGTTTGTGATGCGAGATGGTTGCGAGTGAAGTGAGCACGGTGGACGGGTCAAGCTCCTGTTATGGGGGGATTTGTTGGGAAGGAAAGTGTCGGAATTGGCCCGCGATGTCACGAGAAATTTCTCGGAGCAAGCTGATTGGTGGTTCGGTAACGGTCGTCCATGCAAAGCTGCAGCGACCACTGGCGTCCGTCCGTTCTGAAACCACGTGGGCCCGCAATGCAGGGTTCAGAGACAACCCTAACCCGGCCTAGTGAACGGCGTCCAGAGCGGATTTCTATCTTTTGGTCCTTGACCTTTTCGATTTCAAGGACGACAATCGATGTCAGATCCTGAGACCCGACATTCATCCAACCTCGAAGAATAGTGGGTGAAAGGATAATCAGCGAGCTGAGCACCGACGCTGGGAGCCGCGACGTGTTCAGACGAACCTGCAGGGTCCAAGACGAACGTCATTTCATGCACTCGCTCAGAGCCTCAGTCCAGGACCCCAAATCAACCACTTCAAGTTCGCTCTTCTGACGGCCCAAAACATACCCATACTGCCTTGAACCCCTCAATGACAGGAAGAGCGGGCTTTTGTGATATTCCAGTCACTCTTGCGCACAGAATGGGGTGTTACTGATGACAACCGCCAAGGACCCATCGAAGTGTCAGACATGTCACAAAACAGAAGCTCCAACATCAACACCAACACGTCCGGACACACCAACCTTATAACCAACCGCTTTGGATTTCTAAAGATACTGGGTATAACTATAACCCCGTCTCTCCACACCTAGCAGAGCAGGTCATCCAAGTAAGGTCTATGTACATCCCCGACAGTGGTTTCCAACCGCTTTACGCGTCGTCGTACTTGGCCTTGTGGATCGCAATCGCTCTGTAAAACCTCTCAGTCAGCGCTCCGCTTCTTCAACTCAAAACTAATCCAAAGGTCCGAAAAACTCACCTGCCGCTGGGGTCCGTCTGCTTGGACCACTTGGGCGTCCAGCGCATAACGGTCGAAGCGCACGACGGCGGGAAGTGCTCGTCAAACATGGTGCGGTACCAGTACGCCTCCTTGGTGTCGGGGATGTCGCTGCCCCACTCCGGGCGCGGGTTCTTCATCATCTCGTCCGTGACGTGCAGCTCGGCCGTGTCCTTGAGCGCGTCGATCCACCCGTAGCCGACGCCGTCCGAGAACTGCTCCTTCTGCCGCCACAGGATCTTGTCGGGCAGGTACGCCTCGGTGCCCGGCTCGTCCGACGTGTCGAACGCCTTGCGCAGCACGTACTTTTCAATCTTTTCGTCCGTGATCAGCTTGTCCGCCGGGTCGACGTTCATCGACACCTCGAGGAACTCCTTGTCCAGGAAGGGCACGCGGGCCTCGAGGCCCCACGCCGACGTAGACTTGTTGGCGCGCAGGCAGTCGGCCAGGTGCAGGTTCTTGACCCGGCGCACGCACTCCTCGTGGAACGCCTCCTTGCTGGGCGCGTTGTGGAAGTACAGGTACCCGCCAAAGATCTCGTCGGAGCCCTCGCCGCTGAGCACCATCTTGATGCCCATGGCCTTGATCTTCCGCGAGAGCAGGTACATGGGCGTCGACGCGCGGATCGTCGTCACGTCGTACGTCTCGAGGTGGTAGATGACGTCCGAGAGCGCGTTGAGGCCGTCCTCGATGGTGAAGGTCATGACGTGGTGCTTGGTGCCGAGGAACTTGGCCACCTCGAGCGCGGCCTTGTTGTCGGGCGAGCCCGGCAGGCCGATCGAGAAGGAGTTGAGCTGCGGGAGGAAGGTCATGGTGGACAGCTTGTTCTCGTCGTCGATGCCGACCAGCCCCTCGCCCTTGTCCGGATCGCCCTCGCCCTCGACGGCGCCGTTCTCCTCAGCCAGCTTCCTCAGCCTCAGCGTCTCCCGCTGGGCGATCGACGCAACCAAGCTGGAGTCCAGACCGCCGGACAGCAGGACGCCGTAGGGCACCTCGGCCATGAGGCGTTTCCTGACCGACTTCTCGAGCGTCTCGCGCAGCACCTTCAGGTCGGCAGGCGTCTGCGGGACCTTGTCGCCGTCCCACCATGTCGGCTCGAAGTACCGGGTCCGCTCGCCGGTCGCGCTGTCGTAGATGTGTCCGGGGGGGAACGACTCAATCTTGTCGCAGACGGGGTGCAGTGACTTGAGCTCCGACGCGAAGTAGACGGTGCCGGGCTGCGCCGACGACCAGCCCTGGTACAGCGTGGTGATGCCGATGGGGTCGCGGGCGGCGATGGTGCGGTCCAGCTTCTTGTCGTACAGGACGAACGAGAACATGCCATCGAGGTGCTTGGGGGCGTCGAGGCCGTATTCCATGTACTGCGGCGAGATTAGTTTCTTTCCGTCGCAACAGCCCTTCCGTCTGGCGCACTCACCAAGGGAATCACGACCTCGCAGTCCGAGGTGGTCTTGAAGTGGTACGGCTCCTTCAGGCTCTTCCTGATGAGACGGTGGTTGTAGATCTCGCCGTTGACGGCGAGGACAATGCTCCCATCGGCATTGGTAAGGGGCTGGGCGCCGCTCTCTACGCGTGTGTTAGAAAACTACCGCCAAACTCCAGATACACAGAGAGTAGGGAAACGCACCGACGCCGACGATGCTCAGACGCTCATGGCACAGAACTGCGACGTTGTCAGCGTGGTCTCGGTCGGGCGATACGGGCTCCTATGAGCCTGGACGCAGTGCATACTCGTGTTGTGGCAGGTGACGTTGCCGCCTATAAGAGAGAAGGAAGTGTCAGCTTTCGATTGTTTATCTCGTGTGACTCAAGGAGGGGTAGTACGCACTCCAGTCAGGGCCCCTGTGCCGGATGCTGCGCGATAAGCAAAGTCAGTTTGCGCCGTCGCGGATGCAGATCGGGGTTCAATGCGAAGGCACATACGCCTTGGACAGCTTGAGAGCCGTCGACTTGAACTTGGCCACGTCCGGGTGGCTATTCGGGGTGTTAGCAGGGGCTCTGGAAAAGATTTGTTGTCGCGGCTTGGCTCTGTGGTGGGCGCGATGGCGGGGCACTTTGTTGCCCCTCCATCGACAATCCAGGGGCACGGCACAAACACCGTGCAGCGATGCTCGAAGACCAGACGCTGATATGGGCCACTCACTTGTGACAGGCGAAGATGCCACACATCCTGAAGGCTGATCTGGGGTGTGTTCGTCAAGGCAGTTCTGGGGGCGCGGTTCGACGAGGAGTCGCGGGAGCGTGAAGGAGCGGAGCCTGGTTCGAGGACACGAGGAGTCTTATGCTCGGGACTCGCGGTGCGCGCCGAGGGCTGCAGCCTGTGACGAGAGAAATGAAGGACGGCGTGGACGCAGACGTGGGTAGCTGTTCACACGACAAAAGCCACAGACAAGCCGGGTGGGATGCGACGGGATGGTGGAAGGTGTGAGGAAAGGAGAGAGAAAGAGTCACACGCCTCAGAAAATTATGTGGTGAGTCCAAATTCGGCACAGTTCATACACCCGGCGTCTCGCCCCCGGGAACCCCAGACAAGGCAAATTTTGGAAACTTGACTAAGGGGTCCAGGTCCCAGAGCCGGGCCTCCCAGCAATGACTCGTCTACATTGTCAATCGCTGTGGGTTAGTTGGCCCGCCCGGGCTGGGAACCGAGCTCCAGCAATGGACCACCGGAGTCACAGATTCCAGGCCGATGTCGGGTGTCGTGTTGATTGGCCCGCTGCTCCGGTCTCAGTTCCACTGGACCCATTACCTAAATCGTATATCGGACTGATAAGAAAGGACATGGCTCCTTCCAGTTTGTATTTGGGGGATTCGACGTCGAGTCCACGTGAGGTGATGCAGTCGTGGGCAAAGGCGCTGTGAGAGGCGCAAAGAGGAACTGCATGTTTGCTGAGTGACTTGAGAGGTTGAAGTCGCAAACCTCGACCATCCCCGGATCCCACTGTTCCACAGTGGGGGCTGGGCCAATCAATGAGCGCAGAGGAGAGGTGCGCGGGGTGAGTTACTCTGTATACGGTGAAAGCAAAGTCTCTCAACACTAACCTTGATGCATCGAGGCGCATCTCATGGGGGCCGCTCCTTAAGAGTTGCTGAGGCTTTCTGAGACGGGTCGGCTTTGCAGATGCCGGGGGTTGAGCAGCAAAGCACTCGTGACAGAATGTGGGGTACCTACCGGGTACCTGAACAGTGGGGTTTCCTTGTTACATGCGATTAGAGTACCAGAATACCTACACTTCCACTGAGATAATCTGGCATTACAGCATTGGTAAAGTTAAGAAAAAAACGAAAGAAGGAGAAAGGTATGGTAGCGAAACTAAAGGAAGAGAAAGAGAAAGAGAGAACAAGCCCAAGGCTTCGTGTATGGAAGTGGCAAAGAAGGGGGCGTTTGTTGTTAGATCTCCCAACAGAACAACCCAAAATACAGACCAGCAGCCGGAGTGATTAGTCCAATAGAAACATGGCGAGATAAGCGTCCAGCCCTGCGCCGTGGGACAGCGCCATCATGTCCCCTGCTCGCGGAGTATTCAATCGGTTCCTGTAATTCGGGAGCGGGATGGCTCCAGGGAACCTTGAGCCGGCCCTCGGGTGGTGGGGTACAGCCCGGCTAGCACATGCCAATCCCGAGGGGTTCATGCAACCCGCCGCAGTCGAGCCCCTTCCTCCGGCCGCCTGGTGACCTCACCCCAACATCAAACAAGAGCGCCGTGCACACAGACGGGTCGAGCTACACTTCCCCCCACGGCATCTCGACGTTTCTTGCGGGACTTGTATCGACACATTCACATTGCAACCTTCCCAGAACCCCAGCAACTGCTCCCACGTGGGGTTTCCACCTCGGCATAGTTGCGCCCACGCCCCGTCCTCGCTCCCTCACCACACACCGCGACACACGCTTTCGAGACAGCATTCGCAATGTCATCAATTCCTGCCGATGCCGGCGCAGCCAAAATCGAGGCAGAGCAGCAGCCCGCGGCCCCTGCCAAGGTCGAGCCGACGCACACAGCAACGGTGGAAGATGTGGACGACGTCCCCGACCCGGACGAGGATGACCTCGACGACCTCGATGGCAAGTTGTGGACGGAACACATGACGTGAGAACTGCGACTAACGGCGGGGCATAGACATGCTCGATGAGTTCTCGGCAGTGAAGCTCGAGGCCAGCAAGCCCGCAGCACCGTCGGCGCAACCAGAACCAGCCGCCGCTACCGTCACAGACGAGCAGGTGTTGTCGGAGGATGACTTTGCACAGCAACTCCAGGCCGGCATGGCTGACCTTCTAGGAGAGCTCGGAGATTCGGTGCGTTGTACCTGGGATCCGACACCCCTTGCGCCGCTAACTCTTTCAAAGCCAGAGATGCAGGCACAGTTCGAGAGCATATTCAAGGAATTGGGCGCCGCGGCAACGGCGAACGCAGACCCAGCCACGTCCGCACCGACTCCGCCGGTACCTACCAGTAGCTCTACAACAGGAGGCACCGCCAACCCCGCCGAGGATTCTTTCCAGGAAACCATCCGACGGACAATGGAGCGGATGCAGAACTCAGGGGACCAGGCGACCGCTGCGGCGGCGGCCGAGGGCTCAGACGACTTTTTGGCGGAGCTCCTCAAGCAGATGCAGGGCGGCGGTGGTCTCGACGGCGAGGGCAACGAGGAGGAGTTCTCCAAGATGCTCATGGGGATGATGGAGCAGCTCACCAACAAGGAGATTCTGTACGAGCCGATGAAGGAGCTCAACGATAAGTTCCCCGAGTGGCTGGACAAGAACCGGGAGAAGACGCCGGCGGACGACCTCAAGCGGTACGAGGAGCAGCAGACGCTGGTCAGGGAGATCGTCGCCAAGTTTGAGGAATCGACCTACGCGGACTCGAACACGGCAGACCGGGAGTACATTGTCGACCGGATGCAGAAGGTGAGTTGCACGAAGCTCCAGCTCCCGCGGATTGGCGCTGACTCTGGTACTAGATGCAAGCTTCCGGGTCACCCCCAGGCGACCTTGTCGGGGACATGCCGTCTGCGCAAGACGTGCTCAACATGCCAGACGACTCGTGCAATCCCCAATAGATCCGTCTTGCCCGGTGACAGGAACACAGCGCTGCAATTAGTTAGGATACCTTAGCCTGTTTATCAGCTACCCTTGGAACCTGATACCATAATCCGATGCAATAATAACCCCACCAAACGCCCCGTCTACCAAATGACACCAACCCCAAACTCCAACAACAACCAAATGTGTACCCCATTCCCACAAAAAGCCCACCACACCGCACCTTATCAAGACATCTCCACATCCTGCTCATGACTTACCCCCCATCCCACCCCACCCTGCTGCCCTTGCTCCTGCTGCTGAATAAAATCCATAAACAGCCCATCATAATCCTCGTCGTCGTCCGAAAACTGGCCACCCGACCCAGATCCAGATCCAGATCCAGACCCCAACCCCTCCACGAGCGCGTCCACCTCGGCCGCTTCCTGCTGCGCGATGGCGTCCGCCATCAGCGCGTCCATGTCCATGTCCATGTCCATGCCCAGTTCCTCGTGCTGTTGCCTCAGGCGTAGCACTTCCTCCTCCTCCTGCACCAGGACGTCCACGTCGGCCGCGAGGCCCAGGAGCTCGCGCTCCCTGGCCTGCTGGCGCTCGCGGGTGAGGCGGTGGTCTTCCAGTTTGAGGAGCTAGTTGCAGGAGTTAGTATAAGTTACGTTACATTACTAGTAAGCAAACATAGGGGTGGGTGAGGTTCAAAAGGAAAACATACCTCGTCCTCGCCGCCGCGCATCTCCCACCTCTTGTCGTCCTGTCGCTGCCGCACGTTTTGGAAGAAGAGCCGCCGCCGGCCTTCCTGCGCGTCCTCGCGCCGCTTGAGCACGGGGTTCGGGCGCGGGTTGCGGGAGGCAAAGCGAAATTTGCTGTTGCTGCCGTTGCTGTTTTCGGTGGTGGTGCTGCCACTAATGCTGCTGCCGAAGATTGAGGGCGTTGGGATCGGCGAGGACTGGGTCTCGCGGTGCCAGGGGAGGGTGTTCAGGTGGTTTTGGTTGCATGGCGAGAGCGGCTGAGAGGTGGTTTGTTGTTGGCGGTGGTGGGGTGGTGGTGATACCGAGGAGGCTCGGGCGGGGGAGGAGGAGAGCGGCGAGGAGAAGGTCGGCCGGTAGGTCTGGGTTTGGCCCGGCCGGCCAAAGCTGAATGTTGGTGGGGTTTGGGGCATTGTGGCAAACATTGTGGTAGCTGAGCTCGGATTTGAGAGTGGAAGCCGGTAACCTCGAGAAGATGGGTGAAGAGGACCGAATTGTTTGGTGGAACTGGTTATGCCATGTTTGGAGTGTTGTCGGTGGCGGACTCGTAGTGGGATAGTGCTGAATGTCAATGCAGTAGGACGCGCGACTGGAAGACGCGGCACGCTAATGTAGCGCGGTCACGCGCTGCTAGGGCTGTTTTAATGGCAACATGGACGCACGGGCCAGCGCCGTAATTACGCGGTTTGAGGGCCGTACACAGTAAGGTTGAACTGCACTAACAGATCTGGGATTCGTTCTCCTGGGTTGGGGTTAGGGTCGCAGGCCTGCCTCTCCCAACATAGAGACTGTCAGTTGCTGCCTGTCTTCAACTTGACACATGAACCCCCATCATTATATTACTGTCAAAGACCACACCGACTGTTTTGAGCACATCTGGTTTAGTTTTAATTTGGTTTTTTTCTCAGGGATTGGGGATGCCGCCAGCAGTGAGTGTCAAGTCTCGCAATCATTCAGACTCATGTTTGAGTCCATGGCTGACAAGACAAACCCAGACACCTGCCTCTTCCCGGTTCTTGATCTCAAAAAGACCGAGTACCCAACAATCTCAAACCCAAACACCAAATCATCAGCACGCAGGTGGACCGCCCCGGTTTCATGCCACCCCACGATTTGCCGCCTCAACACCGAGGCCATCCTCGACCCCGGGCGGGGCGGCCTTCGCGACACCAGCTTTGGCCATCAAGTCCAGTGTCTCAAGGAATCGTTCAACCCAGGACATCATCGACGACAGCTCACCTATTTCCCCGGAGGATGGCTCACCTACTGCACCGCCCACTGCATGGAACACGCTTCCCGAACCGATCGAGATCGACTCCTCGCTCGTTCCAGAATCGTCGCCCCCTGAAGGCTTCCACGAGGGGCGCTCTCCCAAACGCAGGCGAATATCTATCGCCTCATCCGAGCCCGAGACAGACCCAGTAGCAAACTCACAGCGGTCAGAAGAAACCGACTTTGGCTCCCTCCCAGACGCCCCAGTCGATCGCATCGCTTCGTACTACTCAGACGTCGATGACGAGGACGCCGACGAGGACGATACCAACCTCGCGCCCGGCCGGTCCACCTCCTCCTCTCCCCGGCCTCACCGCCCTTCCCTAAGCATCTCACCTCAACACCACTACGCAGAACTAGACGACTCCGATCCCGAACCAGACCCCAAAACCCCCAAGCCCACCACCGCCACCGCCTACAATAAACC
>Ga0247824_10002475_pt1 | contig 10328 bp, 13 predicted proteins | sample 13C_PalmiticAcid_FD_194412 | JGI IMG/M metagenome (GOLD analysis project Ga0247824, IMG submission 194412) | Soil microbial communities from agricultural site in Penn Yan, New York, United States - 13C_PalmiticAcid_Day48 | ecosystem: Environmental > Terrestrial > Soil > Agricultural land... | reverse complement strand
GCCTGGGGCTGGGCCGAGCAAAAGCGGGAGGGCAGGTGAGCCGGGGGCCCTCGCTCAAAGTCCAGATGCCCAAGGGGGGCAAAATCGAGTTCGGGGGAAAGGGGGCCTTGTCCTGAAGGCCCGGTCCCAAACCTCCAAGCACTCCTCGAAAACTCAAAATCGTCGTGGTGACTATTAGATTATTGTATTGTCGTGAATGAATGACTGGATCAGAGCAAGTCCGGCTTGCGTTTCTGGAATCTGAACAGTGGATAAGATGCTGAAAGTGGCCGTGTCGATGTCGATCTGGTTGGACGGCGTAGCTAAATGTAATTAAAAGAGAGAGAGAGTAAGAGTCTGTTGACTGGACTGGACTGGACTGGACTGGACTGGACTGGACGACGACACCGGGATCTCCAACTTCGTTTCTCGACCTGCTTCGAGGAGAGGGAAACAAACTGGGGGGGAACTGGAAGTGGGCAAATTCTTATATCTTGGCCAGCGTGGAATCGAGCAGGCCACACAGTTTGCAGCGATTTGCTGTTTCTATTTTTGAACATTGTGGGCTAAATGACCGCTTCCGCTATTTGGCCCATTTTGGAAATATTTGCCCACTTGCACCGATAGTGCCTGCATGTGCATCCGTCCGTCTCTCGGGAGAGGTCGGTGTCTCTCTCTGTGTGCTCGCACTGGGGTCATGCAGGACAGGGGGCCAGGAACTGCGCTTATTGGTGCCAATCATCAGAGGCGGCCACTCGGCACGTCGCTGGCCTCGGAAGGGAACAGCAGCAGGGTCCCCACCCGCACCCATGCCCTTCCACAAGCGGGAGGGTGACAATGGCGACATGGGTTCTCAGATGGGGCGCGCACACCTTCTCCGCGCCGGCCGCCGGGCAGGGAGTGGGTGGCTGCAGGGGTGGGAGCCTGTCGAGCGATTAAACAGGCAGCTCGTGCATGTCGAGGTCGACGCGGCCGCCCGCTCATTGGTACGGGGGCCAGGGCCGCCTGCAGGGAACAATGAAGAGGGGGGGACTCGAGATGTCACCCGCAAGCCTGGCTAAACTTGCTTTGGACAACCCGGCCGTCCGCGACCGGGCATCAGAGGTCAAGGACACTGGTGATCTCCAGGCATGCGAGCAGCTGAGAGACGGCCGCTAGACAGAAGGACGGGGGGAGAGCCGTCCTCAACACTCGTTCAAAGAGGCGTCCAGCAACGGTATCAGCCTGATGGGCTCGGCCGTCGAGGTTCGCAAAATCAAGACTTGCCGACAGGAGCGAGCCACCAGTGGAGAGGCTCGCCGGGACCGAAGAAGGTCCAGGCCAGAAGCTCGAGGTCGGTGGGCAGTTCGACCAATGGACTGGATGGAGACGGCCCTCCTCCACTCTTGCCGATATCCCCTGTAACCCTGACCCACGAAATCGAGATAATGCGGACACGTCCCTCGCACCAGCTGGGTGATGTGGTGTGGCAGGCCAGCCTGCACAGTATCCGCGCAAGAGACGTAGCCCAGTGCTCAGGATTCAGGAACCATGGACGCCGGAGCCGGCGTCTCTCATGGCGGACGATGCCACAGTAGCTAACGAGCGCACGGGTTCCCGCAGTTACATGCTGCGTCGTTAGTTTCCCAGCGATACGGCACAGCATTGTTGCGCGTGGGTGTCGACCATGGCTCTGTCAGTTTGGCGAACAGTAACACCGAAGGGTTCCGGCTCTGAGGGCCGTCCCCGCAGTTCCCTTCGAAGCCGCGATATCGGCTGCCCCCCTCAATGGCTTCCCGGGGAAAATGCCAAATCTGAGAATCTTGCAAATCGTCAGCCTCCCCCCGGAAATCAGGCTGGGATTGGTTGCGTCACAGACCAGTCGCTGTGTCTGGCTGGGCTTGGATGATGTGGCTGGCCGGGGCTGCGAGATGAGCTGGTATGGACCAAGTATCGTGGGTTGAGTGCCGAGACGAACAGCGACCGGGTGTTACCGTGGGTACCTGGGCCCTGCAACGAATCTGCGCAATCCTTCCACAGCATTTCCTGCGCAACGGGAGTAGCGACGTAGCATCTCCCACACACCGCGGAACCTCGGGGAGCTGTTGTGCGGGACTGTGCCTGTCCTGCGCTGTGTGTGGGTGTGGTGGTGTGCTGTCGTTTGGTTGCATCGAGGGGGAAAAGGTGGTTTGGCGACGTTGATTCGACGAAGTGCGGTCGGTCAGTGTGACGGCAAATCGCTCTTGCATATCAGCATGCGGCCCGAGGGGCGGCAACCAGTCCAGATTGGCTCGCGCATCAAGATCACCCAGGGTCAGGTGCAGGGGCTTCTGCGCTAGTGGGTCGCGCTTGGGCCAATAACGCGGGAAGAACAGGGATATCAGAGATGGACCGGGGGACCGCCCGCGGGGACCCTGGTCTGATGATCCGCCTTCAGCGCAGAGGCCCGCCTTGGCGTCCCATCTGATTTTGCAGCGTTGCGGGATGGAGAGGCACGGTGCAGCCTTGCAGGACGGCAGGTATTGTCCGATTGATTGCTGTTGACTGCATAGGGCAGGTCTGAGGAGTTAATTAACAAGTCCCGGGAAACCGCGGGTATCTGGTATCGTCAGTGAGCATCGGTGCCGAGCAAGCTTCTGAAGAGAGCAGTTTCGATGCACTGAGCATGTGTTCGCCGTGTGGAGTTTGGAGGGTTATCTGGAGACCAGAGACTGACCTCCCGGAATCACCAACAGAAGCGCCGGGCTGCTGGATGCGGTCATGACTTTATAGGAACACATGCGCTCTGGGTAGGTCAGTGTTGGAGGCTTGTTGGGCTTTGCAAGTCGCCATCGTCCCCATCGAAGGATTCACCTTGTCACCATCTTGCGCGGTGCGGAGTGGTGGTCAGCCATCCGATTCGATTCCGAGGTGCCAACGAAGAAACTGGGCTAATTAGCCGCCCACTTCCATTTTGGGACAATTTGGCTCCCGAACCCCTCAAGGGCAAATTTGGGGTGAATGTGACCGCCCAAATTAGCCCACTTACATCTTGGGCTAATTATGTCAACGAGCACCACGTGTTGTGTGACAGCAAACAAGAGCGGCTATTTTTATTTTGCCCATCATCCACGGCTTGAGCAAATTAGCCCAACTCGTCTGATCTTATCCCAGAATGCCAACGGGCATAATTAAGTCCCAAGGTGCTGGGTGGGTCTTAGTCCTGCCTTGTATCTCGCACAGTGCTGACCGAGACCCCCGAGATGTCGAGGTCCACGGGTCCGACAAGCCCTCATCGCCGCCCCCATTGCCAAGTGAGCCAAGTTCAGTCGCACCAAGCCCTCCGCTCGCATTGAGGGTTTTGGCAAGGACCCCTGCTATCGCTCACCATCTCGTCCCCCCCATCTTCAACATCGGCTTCACGGCTAAAAGAGAGAAAGGCCCGATGATGTGTGCCGACGGGATTGAGAATTCAACGGGGGATACCACGCTGGGGCCAAAAGCAATTGATGCGCGACGCTTGCATCACACGGTTTTTTTGAGTGAATTAATCCGTCCTAGTTAACCATCAGGGCCCGGGGGAGTCGGCTGTGAAGAACAGACCGCAAAGATCCTCTTGAGTCAAGGGTTGAGCGCGGGGTTCCTGGCCATGACAAAATTCACGGAAGGTGAGGGGCCCGGCCCGGTCGATTAAATCTCTTGACCGCGGGTGCCGCACTCACTCACACCGGCTCAGACCGGCAAGGGTCTCCCTCCTGGGGGTCACCCAGTTCAGAGAAATCCCCATGCTTTGGGCAAAATCAAAGTCATTTGACATGGTGACTCCCTCCGATGCTTTACGGGCTTCTGCTCTTGAGTCTTGAATGGCTGAAACGGCTGAGATGAGGGAACTTCAGCAGCTCGATCGCCGACCACTAGCACCGATCCCGACAAGGGGGAGTGCATCTATCACCTTCAATGCGGATGGCTGCCCGAAGACAACGGTAAAAACAACCCTGCTCCCCGCCGCGCAGATCCTCATGAGAAAACCCCGGCTTCCCCCTCTGCGCCCGTGCACTTCCCCGAATGCCCAAGGCAAAGGCATTGACGGCCCGCAGAAGCTCAAAAGCTGAAAAGAGCTGCGTGGACTTGAAGATCCGCCTAAACCCGGGACCATGAACCCGGCTGAAAACCCGTCTGCGCCTCGGGCACGCGGCCGCTACCGAGGGCCGGCAATGGCTGGACGGGCTGCAACGCCTCACCTGATCGCAATGCCGTGGCAAAAACGACTCACAACTTGCTTGCCCCAGCTTGCGCGGAGAGCTGTTGAGCTGCCTCCAGACGAAAATCCCCCGTTCAACGAAAAATCCGGTGTTAGTGAAGCCCTTTCCTGATACGGAAAGACTTTGCATTTGAGTTGTGGAATCGGTGGACCTTTCTGAACCCCAGCCCCTCACGAACGCTTTCAAGGATGCACAAGCGAGAAACTCCAGGGCTGGCCGCGGAGCCCCACTCGGCGATGCACCAATGCACGTCGTCACCGATAGCTTCCGTGACGGGAAACATGGATCATGCTGGGCGGACAGATCAGAACGTGGAGATGGAGATGTCCGCGTGGCAGGGGTGTGTGGGTGTGTTTGTTGGTGCTTTGCAGATGTGACAAGGAGATTAACTCTCCAAAGCAGAAACGTGATATCGATCACATCTCGGACGGGAGCGAAAAAGAAAAAATCCCCGTGTTTCTCTCGAGGCTCCCTTTCTTTTGCACACAATGCTCTTGTGATGGCGCAATCGAGGCGACACACGTGCAAATTCCGCGCACTTTTTTGCGACACACCCTAGGAAAATCGCTCTCATTTGACCTCACTCAAAGGAGAAAGAGAGGGGGTCCCATTGGCAGTGCGACGCTACACACTCTAGCCCCCTCTGAAGCTGACCACTCACACTTCAAAGTCAGCACTCTCGGAGGTTGTCGTGATGTTGAGTCTGACCATCCACCGGCCCTCCACCACACCTGGCTGGCCTCGTTGGTCGCAGCCCGTCCAAGTCATGTGAATGCATTGATGAACGGCAGAGGGGTTTCAACGGTTGGTTCGACACTAGATCCCGTGAATGCATGAACCGGTGGATATTCTGTTGCGATAGCCTGGCGGGGAACGGAGGCTGCCGTGGCTTGAGTCACTACTTAGTTAGGTGGTTCGTTTTCCGAGGCTATCGTCGGTCTTGCTCCGGACGGGTGAGGGCAGCATGCTGGATCCCGGTGCAGACTCCGTAGTCTCTGCAATAGTGTCACGGCGGTGACAAGTTGAGGGCTGTTCTCTTCCGGGCTCCACCCCTACTACGAAGCCGTCAGGCATCAACCAAGATGGTCCAGCATCCGGCGGTCAGAAGACGCACAACAGCTCCTAATGAGGGCAAGGCCCAGGTTGTGAAGTGTGTGGTGCGGAGAACCGTTGAAGCCTCTCTAGCCGGTGGAGTGCTCAAGACCGCCCCACGCGGGATGCATGTTTGAACGTCTTACACAGCACAGACAAACTCAGTTTGGCCGAGCCTTTGCATAAAAACACTTTCCAGGACCACAAGACAGAAAGTGTGGAAAGCGCAGAAACCCGTGATTCGGAACCAGCCCCTGAATCATATGAGATGGAAACAGCCGCTTTGAGACAATCTCAGGACACACAATGAGCCTCGAAGACACAAACGAATTCTCCTGGAACCGAAGCACAAACGGGTCGGTGTGTACTCTGTCCCACGTGCTGCAATCGCTGAAGGTGACTCGGCAGGGTAACGGAACCCCCCACTGTTGACCAAGTTGAGCAGTCGTGGAAAGATGATAATGGCGCACGGCAGACACTGTGGTTAATGCTGGTAGAAACTGATAAGTGTGCGGATTAGTTAACCCCATACGTGCGCCGTGTGCATAAGAATGATCAGCAAGATCTGGAGGCGGGGTAAAGATCTCAAGGAACAAGCCACTGAAGTCTGCATAAGGATCTTGGTCGCTGAATCTGGAAGCGAGCTCGCCGTCATTGTCAGACCAGGATGCACACGACATGCTTCTGTGAGAGGGGAGCTGTTCCTAGCGGTCGCGTGATGATGAGCTTCCCTGTTGCTGCCCGAAACCCGACGGCTCACTGCCGCCAAAGAAATGCTGACGATAAGGTGCCCGCAATAGTTGACTTGCCAGCCATCCATCCCCGGTCATCTCTGAGTGCGTTGCCGGCCTCCTAAGCTGCGCGGATCATGGCACGCCGCCCCCATCATGTGCCCCATCAGGGTCATGTTTGCCCTCGTTCCTCAGCTGGTCGTTGGAGCAAGGCGGGGTCGCCAGCCAAGGGCCGCCTGCACAGCATGGGATGGCGGTCGAGCGCATTTCAACTCCGCACGCCACGGACTGCCTCGGTTGGTGAGTGGTTGGAACTAACCTGACTGCGGTAGTTCCAACGTCAGCCGGACCGTCCCATGGTGACCGCAACTTCCGGACGTAAAACCGCCGTGCTAGCTGCCGATCAAGATATCTCTACGGCCAATTAAGTCTGAACTTTGGCGACCGAGCCTGTTGTCCACCCAATTGGGCTTTTGCGGTATCGGGACGGCCCAGGAAAAGACGTTGGATGAGGGCGGCCACAATGCACCAGCGAGTGAGGGCAGACACGCACACAGAAGGATGGGAGCTCTTCAACTCCGCAACAGTGTAACGTAACGCGGCGTCGGCAGGTCTCGGACTGTGCGATAGCGGCAGCGGATGCTGGTCTCAGGAAGCAGCCGCGGAAAGAGGCTGGAAAGTTGACGGCCGCCAGGCGCAACGGACGGCGCAACGGCGAGACAGGTGACGTCGCCCATTCAACCATTCGACTCCGGCGCCCGCCGAGGCCTCACAAAAGAAGAGAATGACGCGGAGTGAGGCGCAAGACCTTAAAACGACGTGGCCGATGAGGTCGGCCGTCCACAATTTAGACCTGATGATCGGAGGCGAGGGGGGGTAAGGCAGGTCGGCGAGCTGCGGCCATGGCCCATCCCGGTCCCTCTGGACTTCAAGCTGGGGGGCAAGAACGCTGAGTGGTGAATTGAAGAGATGCAAAGTCGGCTTGGACACCTGCAGCGAGTGCTGCTTGGAAGGATCGGCTGCCAGGGCCCCGGCTCCTTCCCGCCCACGCCTCCAAGTCAACCAGACAGCCCTTTGCTGGTGTCAAAATTGGGCTAGCGCGCACAAAGTGGGCGCTTAGGCCGTCTATTTTCTGAACGATTTCTGGAACATGAACCAATCAGAAGATGTGACAGTCCGATAATGGCAGGCACTGCAGGCTTTTCAGCCCAATGGGAGCCGCAGACGGCCCTCTTGTCCCGGACCCATGCTTCTTGGCAGCAACCTCTCCCGGTCGAACTCCCCCACTTTCCAACAATGCTCCCCCAGCTCCCACCACTTGCCACTGCACGTCGAGTCCTGTCGATGCAATGCAGCAGCGTGGCCATCCCACAGCTGCCCAACCAGCCCTCGACTTTCGGCCGACTTACCGCTCGCCCTGCCTGACCTCGGGGGTTCTCGCACGTCTTAGCACACCCACACTGCTATAATTATACCACCCTGGAGGGGGTGCCGGCCTCTGGCAGGCCATCCATGGGTGTTGGAGAGCCACAGTGGCCGGGAACGGCAGGCGCATGGCAGGCATGGGACGGGTGGGAGCTGCTGCAAGAGCTGCAAGTGCCGGACGATAGCACAGCGAGGATGGGATCTGGGAAGGAACGCACTCACTGCACCTGCGCTGCTGTGCTCGCGGTCGTCCGTTCCTGCTCGCTCGCTCCCACCTCAACCCCCCCGATATCACACATATTGGCCCCCGAACCCCGCTGGTCACACACCGCACAGGGGACCCCCCGTTGTTGCTCGTTTCCCTCTGCATCTCTGCGCACAGTTCGCCGCCGTCGCTGTTGTGCCGTCCCGGATCACATCAGATTCTGTGACCTGCAACGGTTTCCATTTGCATCCCAACCCAACCCCGGCGCTTGCGCATGCTGGTCTTGGGTGTGTTCTTGTTGCGGTGAATCCCCCCATCACGGCTTTTGCCATACCTACATAACCTACCCTAGCCGCCCACCACCTGCCCCACCATCCCGTTCCTCTCCTCCTGGTTTTGGCTCTCTGTAGTGGTTGAGTGGGCATGCGAAGCTGGCCTCGTCCTGTCTACTCTTCAAGCGGTGGTGGCATATCGATCATATCGAATACAACCCGGAAGGGCTCTCGTCGACTGTGGGCATAACCAAGAGGTCGCCGGTGACGGCAGCAACAACAACAACAACAACAACAACAACAACAACAACAACAACAACAACAACAACAACAACAACAACAACAACAACAACAACAACACAATACGCCTGGGGACGATATAACAAGTACCATGGTATGCTTGGTGGCAGTGGTAACCAGGCGGGACCTGCCCTCGGAGACTAACAACGGCACAGGAGCAAGTACAGTTCGCCGCCCGGGAGCGGCCACAGCAAGAGATGCGGCAGAAGGCGCAGAGACGGGATGTCTTTTTCTCGGCTTCCAAGGTGAAGGACAGGCCGTACTCGGTATATACCGAGTTCATGGAGTCGGACACCGAAATCGAGCACGAGGACGACCACGAGGACGACTCAGAAGTCTACAGCGAATTCGGAGACCTGGAGGGCATCGAAGATGGGGAGTGCTCTCCTCGCGTCAGTGTCGGCTCGGTGGGTTCCCCTGGATTGTCAAAGCGGCACTGGAGCGCCGAGGTGGATAACTGACTGGTACACAGTCCGGGCAGCCTAGCTTTACGACTCTCTCGACATATGACGAGGTTCAGACCCCGCGGTCACTACGGCAACGGCCCTTTCTCTTCGACATGGAAGCGAAGCAGCAAGTTGAAGGACCCAGGGGACCGCATCTGTTTCGCAGCTCAATGTCATCGGCGCAGTCGATCGAGCTCCAGCATGCGCTCTCGCTCTCGCCTGTCACACCGAAGGATCCCCACATGATGGACCTCCATGTCCAGCATGTGCACCGGACCCCGCTCCCGAGGAAGAGACGCGACACTGGCCCGTTCCAGTTCACCGACGAAGAGTTGGATACATCGAACCTACACGATTGGACCCCGGAAATGGTTGCGCAGCGGATGCTCAACGCGGGCGTTGAGCTCGGCGCCGCAGAAAGGTTTGTCGAGAACGATATCAACGGCGCCATCCTCATCACGTTGAAGTTTGAGGACCTGAAGGAGCTCGGCATCTCGTCTTTTGGCGTGAGGACACAGATTTGGGAGGAGATCCACAAGATGAGGAACCTTCAGCAGCCGGAACCGATGCCCGAGACGCCCATTGAAGACGAGCCGGATAAGACCGTGAAGAGGGAACTACGGAGGCAGGAGAGCAACGCTACCACACGGAAGCAAAAGCCACGGGTAAAGGTCAACGACATCATCTCGCCGCTCGAGTCGGTCTCGATTGTGGGTATTGAGCAGGTCTTGCCGAAGCCTCACAATTGCAAAAAGGGCGAGAAGTGCGCCAAGTGGAAGCGGAACCAGCGACTAATGGAGGCATTCAAGAAGGATCACCCGTTTATCAACGACAACGGCGTCATCATGGTTGCGGGCGATCCCGGAAACCCTGAAACGGCCGACGCCATCGTGCCCGGTGACGAGGCCTTCCGTCCTGTGTCGGACGCTGTCCCATCCGTGGTGGCTTCCTCGGATGTTATGGGCCCAGGGTCCCTGCCGCCCCTTCAATACCTCCAGGAAGCGGCGCTCCGTAACCTCCAGGCGAGAGACCCTCAGGAGAACGTCCGGCAGTTCCTCGACTTCCAGCGCCCTCACCTCAATGCCTCTAGCGAGGTCCCCCCAACACCTCCGTTTGAAATCTTCCCCCAGGGCAACCAGAAGAGCCCGCACGCAGGACTCCGGAGCCTCCCCAAGCTGGCGATTCCATCCCAGTCTACGGTTGCTGCTACCAGGCGTGAGCCGCAGTCGGCACAGGCTCGGTCTGCTCGCCCCATCTCACAGGTGATCCCGTCGTTCCGGGAGCTGAGTCCGTCCTCCGATGAGGCGACTCCGACTGCACCATACCGGTTCGGCACTCCCTTCTCCGAGATGGATGTGCCAATCACGGTGACAGAGCTCCCCCCCGTCTCGCGCGACTTCTCCCAGTCAGTGCCGCCAGACATGAACTACCGCCACAACCCGGCGCCCCCGCGGTCCATGTCCCGCAACACCATTCGGCGGCCTTCGTTCCCAGTCATGCCCGCCCTTGACGAGAACTCCATCATGTCGCCTACCACCCAGATCCCCAACCGGTCCTTCTCGCAACGCGTCGGCCAGCGCCCGCTGCAAGCTCCACCGCGCGCCCAATACCCCTGGACCCAAACCGCACGCCCAACCCTCGAAAAGGCCGTCCCACCC
>Ga0247824_10002474_pt1 | contig 10330 bp, 7 predicted proteins | sample 13C_PalmiticAcid_FD_194412 | JGI IMG/M metagenome (GOLD analysis project Ga0247824, IMG submission 194412) | Soil microbial communities from agricultural site in Penn Yan, New York, United States - 13C_PalmiticAcid_Day48 | ecosystem: Environmental > Terrestrial > Soil > Agricultural land... | reverse complement strand
ATCCTAAGCCAGACTCACCGTTCTCATACGTGACCTCCAGCCGGAGCTTTTGCAGATCGGTCCCGTAGGTGTTGCAAGCGGGGCCCGCAAGGCTTAGGTCCGCGGTGAGACCTGTGGCGCCAGTCTTGACGTTGGACGCCTTGTAGCCGGGACACTCGCTCAGGGGCCGTTCGGTCGAGGCGGGCTGGAGAGCCGGCGTCGCGGAGCAGAGCCCAGCCAGCAGGCCGAGACTGGCGAGACGAGGACCGATCATCTTGACCCGCGGATGAGGCGCGAGAAGTGTCGTGGAGAGTTGAGAGGTGGCGACACAGGTCCACGGTGGGTTGGCTGGTCAGGTCAGTTGTGTTGGCAAGAATGGGGGATAATGCCCTTATTTATCTCGCAGCACGAGACTCATTGGGGAGAGTCATTTGAAGGCATGATCGCCATCATGTTTTGCTACCCCCCTTCCCCAAGTTGGCAGCTGCGGTGCCACCATCGTGGGACGCGACCCAACCCTCCCTTGCCTCTTCGTTCCATTCCGCTGTAGTAGCGACAAAATTTCCCGGTTTGTCGGGGTTGAGCCAATCGGTTTCTGAGTCGACGGAACGAGTTGCATAATACGGTATGGTTCTGCGGGCCTTGATGGTGCCAGGCTCTCAAGAGGAGAGATCTCCGCGACGATGTCTCGTGGACTTGGCTGAGGCCCGCTGGATGGTAAGACAAAAGGGCCGTTTGAAAGCGCCCGGCCGACGGTCCCGGATCTTGGCAACGGCCCTCGAGCTTGGTGATCCCTGTCGCCGCCCACGGCCTGTGATGCATCACCTCACCGGTGGACCTTTGCCGGTGGCCCGGGGCCGAGGAAGCATCGTCTTGTTGCTGGGTTCCACCACTTCCACTTCACTCCCTCTTGTCGTCCATTGGCCCCGCCTCTCAGTTTCCCCTCAGTTTCCCCTCAGTCGGGTCGCATCCAGGGTGGAACTGTGCTGCGGGCCGAGTGACCCCTGTATGTCATGACGGCCCGAATCGAGGGGGGAATCCATGATGACTAGCAGGGCCACCATGCCTTTGTTTTCCGTGGTCGACAGGGGCACGCCAATGGGCCGAATTCAGCATGCAGGAACACTTGATGTCGATGTATTCTGGATAAGCCGCGGCGTCACCATGGACCCGAGCCTCCGTTCGGGATGCTAACCCCTAGACAACAAGGGAACAAGGCGGACATAACGAAGTTGACAGAATTGGCAAGGATTTCTGCAGTCGACACCGAATGGCATCACGGGCACAAGGTACACTCGGGCCGCTCGCGGTTGTTGGCCAACATGTTGCTGGCTATTAATAGGAGTCTTGCCAAAACGCTGCGGTTGTACCTATCGAGTTGGTTTCTCAGTCCAACTTGAAGCCCAACTTGCTATCAAAGTTGGAACTAATTACAAACCAGGTGTTAACTAAAATTGTCAAACTCTATGTCAGCGTTGTGGTCCTGCTTGTGGTCAACTGTGGTATTCGACTCATGGTCAAGTCCAACTTGTGGTCAATCTTGTGGTCCAACTCGTGGTCAATCTAGCAGTCCAACTCGTGGTCAATCTCGTGGTCCAACTCATGGTCAACCTCGTGGTCCAACTCGTGGTCAACCTCGTGGTCCAACTCGTGGTCAATCTCGTAGTCAACCTCGTGGTCAAACTCGTGGTCAACCTCGTGGTCAACCTTGTGGTCAACCCCATGGTCAACCTTGGTCAACCCCATGGTCAACCTTGTGGTCAACCCGTAGTCAACCTGACCAGGTCAGCGATTAGGCAGGACCGGCTGTAGACAAGGCAGAATCAGGCGTCAAATTGGGAGCCTAGAAGCGGGGTTGGGTGCATGGAGCAGCAGTTGGTGCAAACAAACATGGAAGCGCAAGGCTCCTTTGAAAATCTAACACCCATTAACTTTCCCAGCCAACTTCGTTTTACTGCCCCCACCTCAAGGTACACTCGACCTGAAGGTACACTCGACCTGAACGAAACCTCGACCTGAACGAAACCTCGACCTGAACGAAACCTCGACCTGAACGAAACCTCGACCTGAACGAAACCTCGACCTGAACGAAACCTCGACCTGAACGAAACCATCGCCAACCATGGCCACACACACACCACCCCTTTCCAACGGTATCCTCGACAGCAGAGGCCGCCAGACTCCCCTCGCGCTCGTCACGGAGTGGGGACATACGTCCCTGCGCATCATCTGTCCATACTGCCTCGGCCGCCATCGTCACGGCCTCGGCCAATCTCCACTAACAGGCCAGACTCGGGCGGCACACTGCGGCACAATGCCGGGGAACTACCAGTTGTACTAGTTACCCGTTCGAAGAGCAGGCTCGAGCCAAGTATTCATACAGACTCGACAAATCGAACGGCATGTTCGTGACGGTTGGGGTCGCGTTGCCCAGTGACGATGAAGACGAGGAGAGCGAGTATGAGGAATGCGAGGGGCCCGATGAAGAGGACGCCGGCGAGGAACCCAAAGCGGGAAAAGAGAACAAGGATTTCCAGAACGAAGAATCAGGGCATGTCGATCTACTGGAGGCGCTCGAAAGCCAGGTCGAACAGCTCAGCATCGCTGATGCCGAAACGCCAAAGCCCCCCTCGTACGATCGACTCCCGGTCAATCTGATGGAGGATGCGGATTATCGCCAGGGTATCTTCGATCTGAGTTGCATGTCCAACAACCTACCGGGAGTCGAGGCCCTACTGGACAAGTACAAGGATGAGCCGTTCATCGGCCGGAGAAGCAAGGACGGTGCCTACTGCATCACGCTGGCCGCAGCAGAGGGCCACAAGGACATGGTCGCGTTCCTCCACGGCAAAGGCGGCGACCTCAACAAGGTCGACAAACGAGGACGGACGCCATTGATGGAGGCAGCGCTCTGGGGACGGCTGAAGGTCGTGGACTTCCTGCTCGAGCACGGCGCCGATCCGTGCTTAGAAGACCGCAAGGGGCGCCGCGCCTACTTTTACTCCATGCCATCGAGGAAGACGGTGAGAATGCGAGCGCAACCAAGTCTCGCGTCCTACAATGGGAACAGTGAGGACGAGACCAACCGCAGGATCATCTCCATCAGGCTCCAGGCCTTCGAACCCGGCCCGACCACCGAAGGATCAACAAACACAAACTCCTCAAGCGAGCCGAAGCGTGGCCAGTTCGTCACGACGACCAACGCCTTTGGCACACAAATCGCCTTCTACGAGCAGACGGCCGCATACGCCGTCCCAGACGAGCACAAGACGGTCGCGCGCCTCGACAGGGGCCGGCTGTTCCCTGTCGTCAGCGCCGCCAGCGGATGGCGAACTGACTTCGCCACCCATCACATCCTGGACAACCGCCTCTGGCGTGACCGCGTCCTCGAACTGTGCCAACTGATCGGCTATGACTTCCCCAAGGTGGACGGCTGGGATGAGTGGGACTTGCCGGGCTCGTATTGTGCTTCACATGCTGAGAAGAAGCTCGTGGCGTACTACATCAGCCAGCACGTTATTCTTCCGGGCAAGCTGTTTCGAGACCTCGACGCGGACGAGCTGAAGGACTGGTTACGGCACGACCTTGAACTGGAGGATCTCGCGGCGCTGTGCCCCGAAATGCCGCTCGTGCCGGCGAGGATACACGTTAGCCGGGCTATTTGTGACGATTGCGAGAGTTTCATCGCCCATGTTGAGGCGGTGCTTGGTGTTTCGTTCACGGTTGAGCATTGTTAAGGCGGCTGAGGCCAGAGGTGTGGCTGGTGGCGGAGGAACATGTCAGAATGTACGATGGATTGAACAGCATGTGAAGGAAGTCATGCGGAACTGGCTGGAGCAATAGCAGACAGAGATGCAGGGCTGTCATGGTAAAAACAGAGGAGCAGTCAGAGGTACATTCAACCAATTCGACGGGATCGTGGACGACTTCTTTCTCTTGGGCGCGATGCTCCTGGCGAGCACGGATACGTGCCCAGTTCCCCCAATGCCTCGATGGATGTGGCCTTTCCCATACCAGAAGTGCCCGCATTGCTCAGTGCTGAAACTGAGTACGTCCATGGATACGCGAGCCTTAAAACAAAGCGATGGCATTGGGCGGCGAGGCAACCAGACCAGGGTGATTCAGGGGCGCCGAAGTCAACAGGAAGCTATACCTCCCCGTCTTCTTGGCGTACTCGCCGAGGGCCTTCAGATCCCAGAGCTCGCCGATGGGCAGGCCAAACTGGTTCAAGAACCAAGGATGGAGGACTGGCAGATGTCACGGTCAGTTTCCTCTCAAAAGTGTACGCCGTGGCCTGAGACCGTCGACTCACCCAAATCCCCCACGCCCCCAGGCGTCCCATCCCCCTTCATCGGCGGAATCGCCTCGAACCCATGTGCGTCCCCCGCCACGGCCGCGAACCGGTGGTTCCACACCCACCGCGCCGTTTCCGACGCCCCGTGCACACCCGACAACGTGCCAGCCTGGAACTTGCCGAACGTCTCGGGGGTGGGCGCCTCGAGGATTTCGGTGTACCCCGTCCGAATGATGAGGATGTCGCCCGGTTTGAATTCGACCCCCTGGTGTTTCGCCACCTTCTCAATATCCTCCGTCGTGATGCGGTAGCCGTCCAGCGGGTGGTAGGGCACTCCCGTGGTCTCTTCCGCGTACCGCTTCCAGTCAATGAGCACGCCGCGGCCGGCGAGGGCGCCGCGCGCGTGCCAGTGGTCGATGGTCGGGAGGGGGTTGGCGTCGGTGGACTGGACGGACAGGCCCTCCTTGGTGGGCCGGAGGCCGTTGTAGGTGGTACCGTTGGTCGTGACGTGGCAGAGGCTGTCCCACTGGCTGCTGAACTGGGTGTTGAACTCGAGCTCATCGTCCCAGCCCTCGCAGTCCATGCCCAGGTCGCGGAGGACGTGGGGGCGGTGGACGGGCGGCTTGCGGCCCGGGAGGGGGAACTTGATGCCGTTCAGGGGCCAGCTGGGTGGGTGGAGTTAGTATGATTGGATCATCCAAGGTTGGGGGTGAGAGAACTCACTTGAGCGAGATGGAGACGCCATCCTTGACCTCGGCAGCGGCCTCGGCCACGATGTTGGGGGTCAGAAAGTTCAAAGTGCCCAGAACATCCTTCTTGCCGTCCTTGTCGAACACCCCCCAGGCACACCCTTGGGGCTGGCCATTGACCTTGGGCAGGTCATCGAAGTCAGGGAATGAGCTGGGGTCCATGGTGTGAGTTGGATCAATTCCTCAGGAGACCGGCAAACCCTGGTGTTGGTCAAGGTTGAAGGTGGAGTGGAGGCCGAAATTCAGTGACAGTCACAGCACGGGGAAATCAAGAGTGAAACAGAGCTGACCACTCGCATTCGGCCCCCAACCGCAGCCGTTGAGTATAAATTAATTCAGGACAGGTACCGCATCCCGCACCCCGCCCAATGCCCTGACACCTCGCTCCCCCTTTTCCGTCTGGACCCTTTCTGTTGCTCGTTCCGACCAGCATCAAACCCCGCACTTGATGCTCACTGCTCACTGCAGCTCGGCGCGTCGGCCACCCAATGGAGTAGCATCAGGGGGTGTGTGGTGGTCGATCCCCCTCGCAAAGATGTCTTGGGTGTGGGCGTGGAGCGGAGTTGATGTTGCGACGGCCAACCACCCCCAGTCCCTGTCCCTGCTTGGCGATGCGGCCCTGCAGAGGCTTATCCCCAATTAAGTTTAGTGTGCCTTGGATTCGCAGAATAGCCGTGCAGCAAGCAGGCAGGCTTTCCTCAACTCATTCTAGCGTTCCCGAGAGCGAAAACGAGAGACATCAACCGCCTTTTGGAGCACCATGCCCGCTGATGTCAGCCCTAACAACATCATGGACGTTGTGATTCCATATTCGCAGCTTCAGTATCGCTTGATGGGGAATCATGGCTGGATATGGCTTCAAGAATCGGTCACAGGCGTCGTCATCCGTCATCCTCTGAGAGCGGGGAAGAGGAGCCCCCGATCCACCCTCTTTCGCCCCTTGGTTACATCCACCCGCCTCCTCCCCCGCCCCCTGCATGCGAACACCGACGGGATGCAGTTATCCGGCCTATGGGAGTGGGTGGATGCGAGTTGCGAGCGGCTGAGCCTCTGAGGTCGTACCATCAGGAATCCGCTCGCAGCAGATGCTGTGGTGGGATAATGCGCAACCCGAATACGGCGCTGTCGATCGTTTTCGTCTTCGGCTTCTTGACCGACCTACTCTGCATGCAGATCAATGCTACTTCTCCTGGGGTTGCTACATACAGAATGGGGGCGGATGGGGGCCAGGAGCAACCCGAGTGAAACATCTGTCGGGTCATCTAGGGTGGACAGGGGAATCCGTCGGGCCATTTATACCCGCCCTGAGACCAGCTCAAGCTGACTTCACACCTAGTTAACCTTACCTCCTCATCCATCAACATCCCTCCACCACAATGACCGACCCATCCAACAGCACCAACGGCACCCCCGCGGCCCCTAGCCCGGAAGACCTCAAACTCTACGAGCTCTCCCAAAAATTCAGCCTCGAAGCCGCCAAGCGCCTCCGGCCCGATGGCCTCGCCCAGTTCGTCCGGCTGCAAGACTCCTCCAGTGCTCGGATCCGCGCTCTCGCCCAGGACCCCTGGGCCGACCACGCCGCCCTGAACGCCGCACCGCAGGTCCCCGACGGGTCCAAGACCAAGTTCCTCATCCTCGGCGCCGGTTACGGCGGGCTGCTCTACGCCGTCCGTCTGCTTGAGGCCGGTCTCGCGCGCTCGCCTGAGGATATCCGCTTTGTTGATGCTGCTGGAGGGTTTGGAGGAACGTGGTGGTGGAACCGATACCCCGGGTTGGCGTGTGATATCGAGAGCTACACGTACATGCCGTTACTTGAGGAGACGGGGTATATGCCGTCGAAGAAGTACGTTTTGGGCCCGGAGCTGCTGGAGCACGCGGGGAGGATTGTGGACAAGTGGGATTTGAAGGGCAGGGCGCTGTTCCGGTCGACGGTGAAGGCTGTCAGGTGGGATGAGGGGGCGCAGAGTTGGAGTGCGGAGGTGACGGAGGGGCGGGGGCCGGAGGAGCCCAGCAGGAAGTTGACGCTCAAGGGGGAGTATCTTATCGTTGCGTCAGGCATCCTCACCAACCCGCATGTGCCCAAGGTTCCCGGGCTGGACGAGTTCTCTGGGCCGCTGTTCCACACGGCGCGCTGGGACTACGGCGTTACGGGTGGTAGTTTTGAGGACGCGACCCTCACGGGGCTGGAGGGGAAACGAGTGGGTATCATCGGCACGGGCGCGACGGCCATCCAGGTGGTGCCCAAGCTGGCCAAGTATGCAAAGGAGCTGTATGTGTTCCAGCGGACCCCGTCGACTGTGTCGTGGCGTGGCCAGCGCCCGACTGACCCGGAGGAATGGTAAGCTCACCCCGCCAGGCCGGTTCATGCAAGGGATGGAGTTCTGACTGAACGCAGGAAAACAAAGATTGCGACCAAGAAGGGCTGGCAGCGGGAGAGGATGCTCAATCTCGACCGCTACATGACTGACGGGGTTCAAGAAGGCCAGGAGAACCTGGTTGGGGACGGTTGGACAGAGATGCCCGCCTATTCTGCCGTCCTCGGGTCGCCGCGGTATCCCATCGTTGAACCGACCCCGGAGAAGATCGGAGCACACGTCGCGAGGCTGTACAAGTTGGACCTGGCTCGCGGCGAGGGCATCCGCGCGCGGACAGAGAGCATCGTCACGGATGCGGAGACGGCTGGCAAGTTGAAGCCGTGGTATCCTGTCTGGTATGTTTAGTGCATCCGACGTCCCGGATGGGGAGGTGTGGACTGACACGACTTCAGGTGCAAGCGCCCGGGCTTCAGCGACGAGTACCTCCAAGCCTTCAACCTGCCCAACGTCCACCTCGTTGATACAGACGGCAAGGGCGTCGACTCGGCCACGCCGACCGGCCTCGTCTCGTCCGGGACGGAGTACCCCCTCGACATCCTCATCCTCAGCACGGGCTACGACACCCCCAGCATCGGCGGCGGCAGCCCGGCCGTGCGCACTGGCATCGACATCTACGGCCGCGGCGGCACCTCCCTCGACGACAAGTGGAAGAACACAGGCGCCGCGACCCTCCACGGCCTCTGCTCCAACGGCTTCCCCAACCTCTTCTTCGCGCCCATGTCCCAGTTCGGCCAGGCGGCCAACAACGTCTTCACGCTCGAGGTTGGCGTCGAACACGTCGTACACATCCTCTCAAAGGCGGAGGCGCGGGTGGGTGGCGCCGCCATCGTCGAGGTGTCGACAGAGGCCGAGGAGGCGTGGTCGTTTGAGATCTTGCGGCGCGCCGGCTGGTTCACAACCGTCATGGGGTGCACGCCGGGGTATATCACGTCTGAGGGCGAGGCGCTGCAGCAGTCGGGTGATCAGGCCGAGATGATGAAGAAGGCGAGGGCGGGGCCGTGGAGCCATGGGATGGAGGCGTTTACGAAGGTGCTGCAGGAGTATCGGGATGAGGGGTCGCTGCAGGGGTTTCAGGTCGTGAAGGCTGCTTGAATTTGGCAGGGAGTGGGAAGGGGCAGGGAGGGGGAAAGTTCGCTCGAGTCAAGACGATTCCACCTGTTGCGAGTTCGAAATTGTTGTTTGCTCCATCATCTGGCCGAGAGTGAAATCGTGTCTTGAAGCGTTAGTTTATTTACTTCCCTGAACCACAGCCCACACCACCTTTCTGCTCCTTTTTCCCACAGCCCCTTTTCACTCTGGTGCTTAACTTGAACTCCACCATCCTACTTCTTCTCCGAGCTGTCAACAATATGCACAACAGCCTCAACGTCACGCGTCCGACCACCCTCGCCCGTAAAGTCATCCACCAACTGCCGCTCCAACGCAAACGATGAAAACTTCCTTGCACTGACGTGCTTCTCAAACAGCTCGTCAAGCTGCTCCAAGCTCCTCCCCTTTGTCTCGGGAACGAAAAAGAAAGTCCACACCACCAAGACCAGATTGCTGGCGCCCCAGATGTAACAGTACCTGGGCCCCCATCCCAGCTTGTCCGGGTTGATGAAGTATGGCGTGAAGAACGAGACAAACCAGTTGACAATGAAGTTAGCCCCCGACCCCGTCCCCACCGTCTGAGAGCGCAGCCGCTGCGATGGGATCTCAGTCGTAAGCGCCCACAGGACCGGCCCCTGCCCGATCCCATACACCCACGTGTACACGATGCTCAGCCCGACCAGCGCCTTGCTCGCGGCCGGCGAGTGCCCCCCTGACGCCGTGTAGACGATAGCCATGCCGAACATCATGGCCGACGAAACAACCGACGTGACCATCAGCAACTCCCGCCGCCCAAAGCGCCGCATCGCCGGGAACGCCGCCATGTTGCCCGTCAGCGCGATTGCCAGGGAGATCATGACCCACGCGAACGGCGAGCCGACGCGGGCCTGCACAAAGAGGTAAACCGAGAACCCCGCCATGAAGGTGACGCCCGTGGCGGTCCCGCCCACCTGGGCACCGTAGCTGAGCAGTGTGCGCCGTAGGTCCGGGCCGCGGAACATGTCGCTCAGGTGCACGCCGTGGTGGATCTCCTGCTCCATGAGGAACGCGCTCTTGATGTCGTCGACCTCGGCGCGGAGGTAAGCCTCGTCCTTGATGCCACGGAGCCTTCGAATTGCCCGCATCGCTTTGTCCTCCTCGCCCTGCATGACGTAGAAGCGCGGCGTGTCGGGCAGGAACAGCAGCAGTACTGTCAGGAACGCCGGCACGATGTACATGACGGCCAGCGGGATCTGCCACGACTTGGTCCCCCCGTACGGCGCGCAGTAGTTGTCGACGAGGATCCCGAACAGCGCGCCGAGCGACGTCTGGAAGGTGCTCATGCCCACGATTGGGCCGCGTAGTAGCGACGGCGCCGACTCGGTCATGTACGTGACGCAGTACGGCACCAGGAAACCGTTCGACATGCCCAGCAACAACCGGCCCGCGTACAGCCCGCCGAGGTTATGCAGCCCAAGCTGCAACGAAATCGACAAAAACCCAAACAAACACCCCGTCCACAGCCCCACGCGGCGGGACACCCGCGTGTGGGAGGCGTAGATGGCGACGGCGGCGAGGAAGCCGCCGACGTTCATGAGCGACTGGATCAGGCGCTGCACGTCGGTGCTGATGTTGAGGCCGATGGGGTTGGTCGGGTCGACGTAGCCGTAGACCTCGAGGAAGCCGGGCATGCTCTGGAAGCCGGCGATGGCGGCCGAGTCGTAACCATACTGGAATTGGCAGAGCGCGATCAGGAAGCAGATGAAGATGACGCGCTTCTCGGCGAGGAAGCGGCTGCGGCCGGAGGAGGCGAGGACGGGGACGCTGCTGGAGGTCATGTTGATAAGTTGAGCTGGGGGGTGGGC
>Ga0247824_10002473_pt1 | contig 10331 bp, 10 predicted proteins | sample 13C_PalmiticAcid_FD_194412 | JGI IMG/M metagenome (GOLD analysis project Ga0247824, IMG submission 194412) | Soil microbial communities from agricultural site in Penn Yan, New York, United States - 13C_PalmiticAcid_Day48 | ecosystem: Environmental > Terrestrial > Soil > Agricultural land... | reverse complement strand
CTTTAAAACCATAAGAACGGGAGGTTCACATGGGGGGGGGGGAAGTAATGGAAAGAAATGACTCCCGGTGTCAGTATCATCCATTTGAGACTATTGTCGTCCCTTATCAAGGTGGAGTCGCTAACGCGCGAGAGAACTTGTCTCTGCATTTCAATAGGAGTCATTCGTACAGTCATCACGGCAGCGTCGACGATCAGCCGGAGAGCCCCATGGGAATGCCTATCAGCTCTGATGGGATGTCAGGTAGTGGTAGCAGGGACCTCAACTCTGCTTATTCGACATCCGCGCCTTCACCAACTTCGGCACAGGGGATGCTCTCTAACCGTACAAAGAGACGCTCCGAGGTGTTTGGAGCTCATGAAAGCCCTTACTTTTATCCGGCTCAGCAATACTACAATCTGTTCAGCATGGACCAGTCCATAAGGCATGTATTGCTCGACCTATCTCTCGTTCCTCCCTCGTATCCAATGTCGCTTTGATTAACCGTCAGTTGCTTGTTCTCTTTTCACAAAACAGCCTCAACATCAAAATCTCGTCTAGGATCGATCGCGGCTTCTTTTTGGCGGCAAATGACTGGACATGCTACCGTCGCAACTACTTTCAGATCAGCGCATCCTTCTCTATCCAGGGCCTTGACACCTCCGTGCACCCAGAGGTCCCTTGTCTGATGGACCGCAACGGTGAACTTGTTCAAGTCCACAAGTTCCTAATCTGCATTGGGGCACAGATTCAGCATGGGGAAAAGACGATCGAGCTAGTCCAACACACGCCCAAGCGCGACAAAGGCCCACAGATCACTCCCAGACCTACTCCTATTAGAGCCGGAGGTGACCTCAGCATGTACTCGACCGGATCAAGCCCAAACGTCGTGACATTCGAACGCGTCCAGTTCAAGACCGCAACTGCAAATAATGGTAAACGGCGAGCAGCCCAGCAATACTACCAAGTTCGCGTCGATCTCTTCGCAGAGTTGGACTCAGGCGAGCATGTTCTAGTCGCCAACGCCTTCTCTGCACCTTTGGTGGTCCGAGGCCGATCACCTGGCCATTACGCCGACACTGACGAGGGCACTCCTGCGTCATCCACGCAACCTTTGGACACTCGATACTCGTACAGAAATGACAGCATCAGCAGTAGCAGCAATGGCGGTGGTCCTGTATCCCCCCTAGGCAGTGAATATTCGTATTACCCTGGCTATTACAACTCGGCCTACGCGTACCAATCCCTCGGCTCGGCTTCTCACATGGCAGCCCAGCCACAAGATACGAAATACTACGAACGACACGATTCGGAATCATATCCTACTAGCCCACTGTCTCCGGTGGCCAGACATCCAGGGTCCATGGAGACTTCATCCCATCATTCACACCCGTACATGGCCTCACAGGTCCATCATGGATTCTCTCAAGCTTCAGTCTCGCCGGATATGTACAGCTCTCCTAGCTTTGTCGCTACATCCACCGATAATCCAACGACGTTCAACCGTACTTCACACATTCAGGGCCACACAGTCCAAGAAGGACATTACCCCTATGGGTCGTCTTACTCTCAGTACCCGCAGCAACAGCTGCAACAAGGCCAGTACGACGAAGAGAATGACCATGAGGCTCAGTTGGCCGGGCTGCGGATCCACTCGCCTGCGAGCCCCAGCAGTCCAGTCACATCTGCACGGCGCCAGTCGTTCAGCTCGTCCCTTTCGTCCAAGAAGGTTGATCGAGGTGTCATTGGACCCACGCGCAAATCTCGATCGATTTCCATGTCCGGCATCAGCAAACGCGCGCCCAGCAAGACGCGACCTTCAAGGACTGTTCCAGCTACACCTACGAAAGAGCTGACAAGGGGCCTTGGTATCTCGAGCGATCATATCCTCGAAGAAGAGCATCAACAGTCATAGTTACCATCCCTCACACACTTGTTCTTTTCTCCGCACAGGGACTCGGCGAAATAAACCAACAGCTGCCCTCATTTGTCACAGGGTATGCATCAAGAGAATGTGCATCTAGGGAATTAAGGGATGGCTGTTGCTCTTGCTTTTCGATCCTTTGCATTCTCCCTCGTCCCTCCACGTTAGGTCATGGATCCTAAAGGCCTCTCCACTGGAACAATGGCTAATGCAGAGACAACAGAACGACGTCAACAAGGACTCAGAATGGGCTTGGGCCGAGTCTCGCGACCTAGCAATACATATGCAAGCCTGCCCTTGACCGACAGCAGTACGAAGACTGCTCCAGGCGACAGGTTCTCGGCAGGAGCGCCACAAACACGAACGAAACCGGTGGGTGATGCTGGGACGGTCAAGGGTACATCCTCCGGGCCAAAGCCCGAGATTGGAACTATCATTACCAGTAAGGCCTTGGATAATCCGTTCTTGGACCAGCCCCCTCCGCGTAAGCTCTTCAAGCATGCCCACAAAGAAGACACCTCGTTCTTCATCCGGAAGCGCGTACCAAATACAGGAGACACTGGTCTACATTGGGGCAGTAGTATATCATCGGAGACTGGATCAGATCAACCTCGGTTGATACTCACAAGAGTCCTACCATCCAACAAGTCTATCAATGCAAATACGGCCAACAGTTCAGTGCCGCCGACATCGACGCCTGCACTAGCAATTGGAGCAACACTAACACTGTCATCTTTAGCAACACCTGCTGTTACTATACAAGGGGATTCTGGACGAAATGAGGCGACTATTGGAGACATGGCGCATAAGAATGATCAACGCTTTGCTGCCTCGACGCTTTTGTCCTCAACGAACCCAGCACACAGCACAACCCCAAAGCTACCACCCAAAGCAGACTACTACAAGTTCCTACGGGACGGCCTTATCAACAGTGATCAACACACATGTGATGAATCTAGCGCCTACAACAGGAGTAGCCATGTGCGCTCACCAGGAAAGGCTTTGGGCGCTAGTATCATGGCTTTTGCCAGGAGGTCGATCATGCAGCATGCCACAACCTCACCTAACACAGCTCTCAAGAGAATTAGCAGAGTCGTTGCCGAAAGCAATGGTCGGCCATCGCTCACGGATCTTCTGACTGCTACCGACTCGAAAGGGGCGCCACAGCAGTCACTTCAGTCTAGCGGAGTCGACCAGAGGAATGCTGAAGTTCCAAAGGCATCTTTTACATTCGAGTCAGCACCGTTACCTTCAAGAAAGCCGAGTACCTCTCATACGCTCGATTCTCGACACGACATTCTTGACGTAATGGATTTGGAAAAGTGTGAGGAGACTGTCAACGTCTCGGCCAGTCCTTCAGGAGACGATGTTATCCGAACGGATGAAGGAGGAGATGACGCTGCAAAGGAAGGGTCGGCATCAGGCACAGGGACCTCAAATAATGTATCGCACAGCGCCACAGTAGGCTGCCAAGAGGTGGGTTATTTACCAATCAAAAGCAACCTTCAGGTATTCGACCCATTGCGAGGATCCTGATTAACACGTTACGTGGCATAACGGTATTAGATATTATCACAACTTCGGCAGGAACAGCCATTTTCCAATTCTACAGCCGCACCCAGGTTGAGCATTGGACGCAAGGCGATATCTTACAAAACACCCACGGTCAACGAGCGAGAGACACTTCAAAAAAGCAAAGGACCGGGATTCCGTGCCAGACCATTGGATCCAAAAGTTTTTATGAGCGCAGGAGATTTGGGTGTGCCTAGAATTCGGAAGCAGCCACTTACAATACCAGTGTCGCCAGTGTTTAGCAGACCCCGTGTGAAAGCCTCTACAACTACTTTTACGATCCCTGTCAAAACAGCCAAACTTGAAAACATAACGCGATCGAAGGTTCTAAGGCACCCTGTGACCTACCAAGCAACGCGAGTAAAAGAAGTAGATGCCCCGCCAAGTCAGGAATTTATACCAGGGAACGCTACAGTGGCCACCCCCAAGGCAGACCGGGGCAATCTGATCTCAACAAATTTTAACACTTCCATTCGAGCCGAAGGTTCGAGTCAATCAGCTCTCACTGAAAAGACACCCATTGAATACCCAACCATCCCAAATAGCCGTGTTATCCAGGAGAGTAAATTCAGGACAGTTTTTGGCTTGCCAATAAGGAGTAGGAAGCGAAATGCAATCCACGGATCTCCGCTTCGAGAAGATTCACAACACATAACCACATCGAAACAGTCGTCGGATGGTCGAGCTGTTCTATCCGCAATGGTGAAACGACCTTTGACACAGCCAGTGCCATTCAAGTTTGCAACAGATGAGCTCCTGCGGAAGCGCCACTTGATGTTTTCAAATACTGGAACCAATTCTGTACCTATCATTGAACGGAAAACTGGGGGTAGAGTGGATAAGCAAACAGGAGCTGTTAGGCGACTCCAGCCTTCGTTGGTAAGTATGGATTGGTGCTCACCTTATCAATTCATCCTGAGAATGAAATGGGTTGGAATGAGTAGATGCTAATGCGCGACATGATTTTTAGAAACGATTTACAGTGCCAGTTCCTTTCCAGCTTGCTACGCAGCGTCGTGCAGAACTCCACGTCCATCATCGCCTCGACAAGGATACAGATTCGTATGTTCATCCAACATCCGCTGGCATGCGATCAACAAGTCGATTGGCGGGACTTAAGCCGCTGCGTTCATCATTTCTACCGGACGGTGACCCCACAGCCAATGGACCTACCGAACTTGATGGGGGAACACATTTCAAACCCACTGTACCAATATCTCCAAAATTTGGTCAACAAACTCACGTTCGAGCGCTTCAGCCTTCACGGTTCCTACTTAAGAAAAGCACCAAGCCATTAACGCAACCAATCGAGATTCATTTCCACTGTGATCAACGTTCCAAAGCGAGAGACCACTTTCAGCAGTCAGTGAAAAAGCGAGAACAGGAACTGGTGGGGCTTCGAGAAAGGTCATTGCGACTGAATAAGGTAATGATGAGGATGGTATCTAATTAGAGAGTGAGATATCTTGGGAAATATCTCTCTCCCACCCACATACACCTACTCACACACACACACTCTCTCTCGTTTGTCTGATCACCCCAGACTCAAGAGCAGAAAGTTAAAGTACTTGAAGGTTCAGGGTGGATACTACATGCAAGGCCGATCAAACACTATCAACCTATCACAATCCACAAGGCGACAAAGCCGTTGACAAAGCCTGTGAGTCCCATGATCGGAGAGAAGCGAAAGAGGCACGAAATGGAGTTACGGTCAAATGAGGAACAGCAGCAACAAGGAGAGCAGGTAGAGCGCCGGGAAAGTATTATCCAGCACCCTGAGAACCATCCATCTGTCAAACTGTTTCCTGATGATCTGGAAACGAGCGGGGTTCGGGAACACCACTGGGATGCCCAGCAGCAGGTCATACGACAAGAGCGCAGACAGTTGGAGCTTGCAAATAGCTCACGCGCAACAATCCGTCAACCCCCAATCAGGCTTTCGTTTCCTTTGGATTTAGAGGAATCATTGCACGGCGTTGGTGATATAGATGACCAAACTGGCAGTTTCATTGACCGACCCAATGATGCATCTGCCATACCATTGACAAATGATATCATGGAGAGAAATAATGACAATCGCCTAGCAAGGGAGCTTCGGCGGATAAGCTTGGAAGCAAGTCGTGGTAGTGGCGGTCTTAGCAAGCGATTGAGCGATGTTGCAAATCGTAGCAAGAGTGGTCGTGGAAATGGAACCGGAAGTGGGCGTTCAAGTCTGGAGGGTGGAAGGTTGGACGTCGATACCAACATTGCAGGCTATTATCCGTTCACAAGGTCCCATATCCCTACAAGTGTCTCTAGTCACCAGTGAACGAAATATTCCCAAGTTTTACTACTGGAATACACAATTCATAGCGGTCATTGTTAGACAGGATTGACAGTAGGTGGTTTAGATTGAATGATGATCTGAGAAAGCATGAGGTCAAACGCTTCCTGCGAGCCAGCATCCTGTAACATCAGAGCTTTGACCCTTGCCTCGAGCTCAAACAGATGTTGGTCGTTTCCTGTGGGGGCAACGGTGCGTAAGGAATGGGCCAGATTGAGAAGATAGTCCTTGTTGGCGCCACTTGGACCTAAATCCCAATCATTCAGAGACAATAAACGATAAGCACGAGTCGAGAGGCTATAAAAAAAAAAGAGAGAGAGAGAGAGAGAGAGAGAGAGGTGAAAAGAGCAACGTTTACCGTAGGATGAATATATTTGCTTTGCTATTAGGTCCAACGGTGCAGGCCCTGCGAATTCAGAGTTGTCTGTGGATCCAATGTACACAATTGCCTATTACACACGTTGTTTGGTGCTGTTTCGTTAGCAAGAGAGAAGACATGAGGATCCATGGGTGTTTCATGACGACCGATCTATACAGAACACCTTCTCCACCACAGGAACATCGCTACCAGGCTGGTAAACGTCCAAAAAGTGTGTCTTGTATCCATTCTTTTCACGGTGGTCCAAGTAAGCTTTTGTCTCGGCGACCTTGGCCTCTGGGATCTTATAGGCGACGCCCCAAGTAATATCATCCTGGCCTGTAGAGTGCTACTCGATGTAGAGCCAGCGGTAGACAACGTATTCATCAGAAGTCGTGCGCTGAGCTCTCATCAATCCAATGTGAAAACGAACGGGATTATCTCTCCTTCCCCCCTTCTCCTACCTGATCTTGCAGGGTGAATCGTTCTGAAAACTCGTCGAAAGGGATCAAGGTAACAACGCGGCCAGGTGCCTCCTCAGTGCCCCGATGGTCAGTGCTGCTTTGCCAGAACCTGCGGACATGACCTCTGATGTATCCGACTTTGCTGTTATAGATCGATCGAATCAATTTCTATTGACGGTTAACAAACAACAAGGCTTTGTGGAATGAGGACAATGACAGCTTGAGGGATGAGCGAGGAGAGAGGAGAGAAACATATACCTGTCTTCATATTCCAGGTCTGGACGCCAAATCAAACTGCCGTATCCGAAGAGCCACATTGCGAGCTGCTGCACAAGTCGAAGGAAGGGTGAGTGGGTGAGAGAGGAGGTGTGGCCTGCCCTGTCTTCCCCTGCCTTTTCAAATTGAATTTACCTTCCGTCCCACAACTCGGCTGAGTTCATTCGAGCAACCCCCCCTCCAATGGAGAGCACTTCACTCAACGATGGAGAGACTTCCACACAAGCAGATGCGGAGACCGTAGCAAGGACAGGCGCTGTCGGGAACACCTCATCTTCACTTGGAGCACCGAGGGACTCATCTCTCAACAACAAAACCTCGTCTGAAGCAGTGTCCTCGTCTTACTCATCATGGACAGTTCCTTCTCTCGACTTCTTTTCAGCTCGGCGAGCGTCTGCGTTTGGAATCAGATATGGCCTCATCTCATCCCACGCCTCAACGCTGATCTCAGGCAGAACGTCTCCAGCACCAAGCGGCACGTCATTAATGCTTGAGGGTAGCAACAGTGTGTTGCTTCAAAACAAAGCACGCAAACGTGAGCATCTTGAGGGCCCCGTCACGCCATGTCTTGTATGGCCAACTGTGTCTGCTGACCCATGTTCGTGTTGTCTTTTAGTGTCAATTCATTTGTCCGAGTCGATCACAGGCGTTCTCAATGACTCGTCTTTGGTATTCTACAGAATGAATGAACACATTCATAAGAAGGTTCCGCAGTTCGTGGAGGAAAAGGTACGACAAATCGACAAATATCCACTCATCAATACTTCCATACTTCCCTGAGACCTTTGGGACTCTGAGTACTCATGGATGACGAATGATTTATAGAAAGCTCTCGCGTCGATACGCAGGAACGTTGAGACAGCGAATCAGGATTTGGAGGATGCGCGACATACCATCTCTGGGTTGCAGCGGATCACAGAGCTAGGAACTATCGAGGAGCTTTTGAAGCGCTCCCTTGCGCTATAATGATCTGCCTTACATGGATATTCAACAGATTCTGGGCATTCGTGACCTCAGTACCCATATGCAGGTTGTTGTGACCATAAACCCTGATGTTGGTGTTGGTGTTGGTGTTGGTATTGGTGCTGTAACTGTTGCTGCTGCAAATGTTCCGAAGCAATACGAGAACTGTCATCAGTATGTTGTTGGGGTAGTGGCGTCGAGTACACTCTATCGGAGAAGTGTCCGTCTGCGATGGTACCAGATCCATTCTGACCGCCTGTATCTTCTTCATGTTCTCCTGCTCCCTTGAGGGTTTTGCCCTCCTCGCTTTCCTTTTCTGAACGTCGATATTGTGAAGGGGTCATCGATAGCTCGTAGTGGCCTCCAACCTGCTTGTTCCTGTTCTTCCTGTCATGGACAGAGCGCTTGACTGAAAAAACGAAGAGCATCAGAGCTGTTGCTACAAAGAACAATGCAGTAATAATGCAAAATGCAGTCGAGGCGAACATGGCCTGGCAGGCGCGTGTATAGTGAGGGTCGGAGGTTTGGTTGCCACTTGGCAGGATCTTGCACGAAACGTTTGACATGCCATTCGGAGGATACGCGATGCCACCAATTGCCGCTAGGATCCACATGGTTGTTGCAAAGATAACCCAAGCACTCTCAACAATGGCTCGCATTGTCCTACCCGACTTTTGGCGCAGTATGAGAATGAGTGTGAAGAAGGTGCTCAGAACAGCGAACGCCAGTGTTCCACACGCGATCGGAGATAGCGAGGTTGCCTCAGGCGCCTTTGGGTAGGACGAGACATAAAAGCTACAACAGACGACAACTACAAGTTCCGAGAAGAGCGTGCCGATCTGGACGAGAAAGAGGGTGATGGACGTTGGCGTCAGCTTCATTGTGTGAGCTTGTGGTCTCTGCTGGAGATCAACTTGCTCACCTGTGGTAAAAAGACAGAGTGGCTTTTACCGTCCAACTAACACCTCACCTCACCTCTCCTCTTCCTCTGGCCGGTCTTTTTATCTCATTCCCATTCGACATGAGCAAAGAACCTCGCAAGGGAAAAGGCGCGGCTCAGGATCGGAATCTTCCTGGTATGTCGTCCAGACACCCAAATACCCATGCAGACACTCGCGGTATCTAATTCGACTGTCGCTGAGAGGATAGTTTGGCTAACGTCTTTGTTCTTCCCCACAAATAAAAAAGATCTGATCCCACTTGGTAAGCGTGTTTAATAGGGCCTTACAACACGACGTTATTCAAAGAAGAATCGAGTAACCAGACCCATTGCCTCGTCAGACTACATTCACATCTAATCTCTTATAACCTCTTATAGGTCGTGTTCCAACGCGACCCATCAAGTCATCGTCGAAACTCGAGCCGCTGCAGCCCAAAGGCCCTTCAGTTCCTTCAACGTCTTCAACACAAACAGTATCAGACACAGTCTATCAAAGTACGCCTACCTCCCCAAGCGATGCGGTACAGCCTCCGGCCCAAAAGAAAGCTAGGGTAGGCCCTTCGTCTGTAGGAACTACCAGTGCCCCTTCTACCCCCCCTGGAATCAAAGCGGAAGAGTCTTTGCCGAAATCTGTATCGAGAAAGGCTCCGGGACAAGACACGCCTGTTCAGCAGCTACACACACAGCAATCCAAGCCAAAAAGTTTATGGACTCTGACACGCGATCCTGTCCTTGAGCAAGAAGTCGCTTTGATCAACGTCCGTCAAGTGGATGAGCAAGGTAGCTAAAAAAGATTTGTGTTAGGTGATCATTCTTTTGATTACAGCTTCTTACAGTGAATGGTCCACACCTCTTTTTTACTTTCACGGCCACCAAGTACTCAATACCTTCACACAGACTTCATGGATCAGCCCACCGCCACCTCAACATGTTCGGGCTGCTCTGCAATACCTAAAGTTCAATACACTCAAACCAGATCCGGCAATCACCTCAGGACTCCTCCGACTCGGCCAAGCAATGCCCCAAGTACTTAGAGACCAAGCCATCTCTGTCACCATGGTTCAGATGCTCCGACCTGAATTCACAGACAGCTTCAAAGTTAGAGCCAATGGCGCTGTGGTGTTTATGGTCTGCACTCTGTTGCATCTAGCCTGGGATGAGGTTGACGATTGGCCAACGGACTTTGTCATGGCCTATTTGGAGGATGCATTGGGGCCACGCTCGTGGTGTGCCCAGGTGGACACAGAAGCATTTGTGAGCAACATCTTGACAGCGTTTCGTACGGATGATCCTGTAGACAACGTGATGGAGGAGAAGCTGGATTCCGTCCGCCTAGACGAGAAGAATAATTCTTCGGCAGTCATGGCGGCAATCGATTTTCAACAATATACAGGATCGCTAACACTTAGGAGGCGCTATCTCGACTCTGCCACGAGGAACAATATCAGGCGTATTACCTTGCAAACTATGTGGGATCATTTACCCATGGCCATGGGCGCCAGTGCTGCCGAACCGTCCGTGCGCAATCTGAT
>Ga0247824_10002472_pt1 | contig 10332 bp, 9 predicted proteins | sample 13C_PalmiticAcid_FD_194412 | JGI IMG/M metagenome (GOLD analysis project Ga0247824, IMG submission 194412) | Soil microbial communities from agricultural site in Penn Yan, New York, United States - 13C_PalmiticAcid_Day48 | ecosystem: Environmental > Terrestrial > Soil > Agricultural land... | reverse complement strand
CAACGTCTACATCAACCACAACAACAACTTCAACAACATCAACGTCAACAATCGGAACAACATCAACAGCGGCAACCGGGGCAACAACAACTGGCAGCACAATCCGCAGCATCGCGGCGGTGCGCCCTACGGCGACCGGTCCACGGCCAACCGGTATGGCGGATCCACTCGCGGCGAGGGCGCAGCCAACCGCGCCTCCGGCGCTGGTCAGGGGCAACGGGGTACCGGCGTGAGTGACAGGAGCGCGGGCACGGGTAATCGCGCCGGCGCCGGTGCGGGCACGGGTAGTCGCGCCGGCGCCGGCGCCGGCCCGAGGGCAAGCGACAACATCGGCAATCAGAGCATCCCGCGTGACCAGGGCTCCCGCGCGAGCTCGGGGGATCGTGGGGGCGGGCGAGACTATGGTGGCGGTGGCGGTGGGTTCAGTGGAGGCTCGCGCGGATACGACGGCGGCAGCGCGCGGGCCAGCAGCTCCCGCGGCGCTAGCAGCATGGGCGGGCGCGGTGGCGGAGGTGGCATGCGGGGCGGAGGCGGAGGAGGGCGCCGCCGATGATCGCCCCCACCCTGCACCTGGCGCGTCGTCTAGGCACCGCCGCCGGTGTTCTCGGTCTCCTCGCCGGATGCGGCGACGCCAAGCGCTCGGACTCCGCTGGTGAGTCAGCGCCCCCAGCCGACACGACCCCTCCCCGGGAGTTCGCCACTCCGGAGAGCGCCGCCGCCGCGCTGGTCACTGCGGCGGAGAAGTTCGACGTCCCGGCGCTGAAGGACATCCTGGGCGGCGTCGGCGCCGACCTCGTGGAGTCCGAGGACACCGTGCAGGACCGCAGGACTGCCACGGCCTTCGCGGCAGAGGCGCGGCAGAAGCAGCGGCTCGAGTTCGATTCCACGAAGTCCACGGCCATGCTCTCGGTCGGGCCGGCTGACTGGCCGATGCCCATCCCCCTCGTCGAGCGCGATGGCAAATGGGCCTTCGACGCGGCGGCCGGCCGGGAGGAGGTCCTGCGCCGGCGCATCGGCCGCAACGAGCTCGACGCGATCCAGGTCTGCCGGGGATACGTCGAAGCGCAGCGCGAGTATGCCTTGACCAGGCATGATGGGGCGATGGTGAATCAGTACGCCCAGCGCGTCATCAGCACTCCGGGCAAGCGGGACGGCCTCGCCTGGCAGACTGCGGGGGGCAAGTGGGAAGGGCCGGTGGGAGAGGAGATCGCACGCGCGATCGCCGAAGGCTACAAGGATAAGCGCGAGCCCTACCACGGCTACTACTTCAAGATCCTCAAGGGCCAGGGTCCCGCGGCCCCGATGGGACAGATGGACTTCGTGGTTGACAGCGCGATGATCGGCGGCTTCGCGCTGGTGGCAGCGCCGGCCGAGTACCTCGTCACCGGCGTGAACACCTTCATCGTGAGCTACGAGGGCATCATCTACGAGAAGGACCTCGGCGATCGCGGCCTTGAGGAGTTCCGCAAGATGGAGCGCTACAACCCCGATTCCACCTGGAAGGCGGTCCCCGACTCCTGAGTCTGGGACCGTCGCGTTCAGCGACCCGAAGTCGTGTCCGCCGGCGCCGCCGTTCGGAGCGCCGGTGCCCCCTTCCCTCCGATGATCCGCTTGATGGTGGTACCCGTCGGGATCCGATCCGACGGGGTGTCGAAGCCGTTCACCACTGCGACGCGCTCCACTGGTATCGTTGACGGATATTTCGCGTTGAAGTCCGCGACCGTCATCTCGCGGTCCACCTTCACCAGCTCGACCTTATAGGGGTCGACATTCAGCCGCGCCGGGTCCTTCAGCTCGGAGAAGCTGCCGATACTCGAGCGGAATGTCTTGTCGTAGGTCTGAAGCTTGCCAGCCGGCGTGTATCCGAGGAGTCGGTAGGTGAGATCCCCGTACTTTATGAAGGCGACGACCCCTTGCACCGCCCCCTGCTCCGTCTGTGCCTCGAACTGGGTGGAGGCGGCGGGCATGCCATTGACGGGGGCACTCGACACCTGGCCGGTCTTCACACCCTCCTGACCGACGAACTGCTTCACGGCCTCGTCCGGGGTGCCCTTGCCCGGGGCGGTGAGCTGCAGCATCGCGTCCTGCTCCGGGCTCACGGCCGCGAGCGCCTCGGGGGTGTTCTGCGCCTGCCACCCCTGGGGTAGCTCGAGCTTGAACCGCAGGCCCGGGTGATAGAAGGTGTTCCCGTCGATGTAGCCCTGTCGAGGATCTTCACCGTAGGTCATTCCCGCGACCACCGGCAAATACTCCTCCCGTGCGTAGCGGAGCTTCGATTCGGGCACCGACATCGTGTCGATCCGCTTGAGCGTGGCCTCGACCCGGTTTCCCGGGTCCGGGTGGGTAGAGGCCCATTCCGGAATGTCGCCGCCCCCCTCGAGCTTGCTGACCCGTTGCAGCGTCTGGAACATCGTGGCCATGGCTCGCGGGTCGTACCCGTCGCGGACCATGTACTTGAAGCCGAGCCCGTCGGCCTGGCTCTCGGCGTCACGCCCGTACTTGAGGAAGAGTACCCCCAGCCCCTGCGAGGCGAGGCCGGCATACTGAGCGACGTCGGACGAGATGATGCTCCCCACGCCGAGGCCGATCTGGGCGATCTGCTGACGCGTCATCTGCTGTACCGAGTGGCGGGCGGTCACGTGACCGATCTCGTGCCCCAGCACTCCGGTGAGTTCGGCCTCGTTGTTCATGTGGGTCAGGATCCCCCGGGTGATGAAGATGGAGCCGCCAGGCAGCGCGAAGGCGTTGACCGTCGGATCGTCCATCACGTAGAACGCCCAGGGCAGGCTCGGCCGCTCCGATTTGACCGCGATCGCCATACCGAGGCGGCTCACGTAGTCCTGGACCTTCTTGTCGTCGTACACCCCCATGGACCGGACGATCTGCTGAGCGTATTCCTGGCCCATCTGGATTTCCTGCGATTCCGAGACGAGGGAGATCTCGTTCTTCCCCGTCACGGGATTGCGGGCACACGAGCTGGGGCCGGCCGCCAATCCGGCCAGGAGGGCCCACCCCGCGACTCGCCACGGTGCTGCGCGCATGCGACCATCCTTGTGCAGTGGGGTTGGGACAGGGTTCAGGACCGGTCCCGTCGAGCCAACTGTACCATCGTGCAGCCTACTGGGAAAGCGGTGCCAGACTGACGAGACCCTGCAAGCGGAAGGGATCTCGGAAGGGCACCAATTGCGCAGGATACGCCGTCTGATAGACAGGGAGCGTCGTGGTGTCGGGGGCTTCGGGGATGCGGAGCGTTCGGCGGTCGACGATGGTCAGGCGCCGCAGCCACGCCGGGCCGTTGTCGAGCCGGAGCTGCCGCCCATCCGGGGCCATGACCCAACGGCCCATGTACAGCAAGGTGACCTGAGGAGCACACTGAGCGTCGCGGTAGGTCTGGCGCAGCGAGAAGACCCCGTCCGGAAGCAGGGTCAGGAACACCTCGTCACCCCACTCACCACCGCAGGAGCCGTCGCGCGAAAAGGTGCCCGGGACCTCCACAGCGAGTTGGGGAGCTGTACCGGATCTGGCCTCCGGAGCAGGTGCGGTGGGCTCGGCGTTCTGGCGGCCGGCATTCAGGCATGCCCCGAGCAGAACCGCTACAAGGTGCGACCGGTGCCTGGCTCGTCGGAACCAGGCATTGCCATTGAAATAGCGGTGGGGGCAGGACGGCCTGCCGATGACGTCCAAGCGCGCGTCCCGAGGGGGTGCCCTATCATCGTACGACGATCAGAATCAGGCCATTGCACCTTGGTGCAGGCGCTTGTCCACCTGTTCCCTCGCGGTCGCGATGTGGCCCTTCAGGATGAACAGCCGTTGCGAGTAATAAAGCGGAACCGACAGATGGCTCGCCTGCCTCGCCAGCTCGTCCAACTCAGCGGACAACGCGCCGAGCTGCCCTTCACCGGCCTCTTCAATATCCTGCTCCAACAGCCTGAGCCGACCGTAGAGCCGGTAGATCCGGGTCTCGACCAGGTACTGATAGACGGCGGGCAGAAAGCGGAAGATGGGAAATACCACCACCAGGAGCGGGATGAGCAGAATCAGCAGGCGCTCCGTGATGCCCGCCAGCCACAGCGGGAGCACGCGATAGGCGAACGGGACACCCGACTGGTAGAACTCCCGGGCCGGTTCACTGAGGGGGAGATCGACGGCCTCGGCAGCCGGGAACCGACCAGGCTTCTGGAAGATCTCCGGGCGGCCGTGAATTTCGGCGGCGGCCGCGAGCAGCAGGTATTGAATGGCGGGATGGAGGTTCCTACGGACTACCAGGCTCGCCTCGACGGCGAGCAGCGTCACGTCCGACGGCGGGATGTTGTGCGCCAGATCTGCTACCCCGGTCGGGAGCACCACCTTGGAGAGACTGGGAAAGAGCGCGACATACGCGTCGGCGCGGGGATAGCCCTGAAGCACGATGCCGTCCGCGACCAGGAGCCGCCGCACGACCGGCGAATGCCAGGACGTCAGCATCACAGCGCCGTCGATCTCGCCCCGCAGAAGAGCCTCGGCGCTCCGCTCCGGTGGGAGCCCGAGCAGCACGACGTCGCTCTCGTCCACGTCGTTGAGCGCGAGCAGCCGCCGGGCCAGGACACGAGTCGCGCTCCCCTCGGGTTCGATCGAGATGCGCTTGCCCTGGAGTTGTAGGAGTGTCCCCTGCTTCGCCGCACCCCGAAGGAAGAACCAGAGCGGCTCGAAGGAGACCGTGCCCAGCGAGACGAGATCCGGGGACGCAGCCTGGCCCGTCAATCCGCTCTCGAGGAAGGCGACGCTCACCCCTGAGCTCTCGTCCCGCAGGCGCGCGAGGTTCTCGACCCCACCCGCGGTCGGGACCACGCGCAGATCGACCCCCGAACGCCTCAGGACCTCGCGATAGCGCTCCCCGAGCACCTGAAACGCGCCCCCATCGGGGCCCGTCGCCATGGTGATCGTGCGAGGCGGGAAAGGGCTTCCCCGCGCCACGGCCATCCACACGGCCGCACCGCCGACAGCCAGGAGAACGAGCACTGCCGCGAGTCTGAGTGGCCCCTGCGTCATGTCGCCGCCTCGACGGACACGCCCACCGGGCGGAGCAGACCATGCTTCTTGATCCGTGACCGCAGCGTGCTGGGACGCAGGCCCAGCAGCGCGGCGGCGCCCCCCGGTCCCTCGATCCGCCAACCCGTCTGCTCCAGTGTGCGGCCGATGTGCGCCTGCTCCGCCTCGTCGAGCGTAGTGGGGTGCCACGCCCGTCGCTGCCGGGTGCCCAGCGCGGGATCCGGCACATCCACGACCGGCCCCTTCGCGAGGACGCAGGCCCGCTCGATCACGTTCTGGAGCTCGCGAATGTTTCCGGGCCAGTCGTACCCCTGCAGCCGGCCGAGACTGCCTTGAGAGAGCCCCCGGAACTTCTTGCCCATGCGCCGACCGAAATGGGCGACAAAGTGCCCGACGAGCGGCTCGACGTCCTCCGGCCGCTCGCGCAGCGGCGGGATCCGGATGGGCAAAACATTGAGGCGGTAGTACAGATCTGCCCGGAAGCGTTCCCGGGAGACTTCCAGCTCCAGGTCGCGGTGGGTGGCCGCGATGAGGCGGACGTCCACCGCGATCGTCCGCTCGCCGCCGACCCGCTCGAACTCACGCTCCTGGAGCACACGCAGGAGCTTGACCTGAGTCTCGGGCGGCAGCTCGGCGACCTCGTCCAGGAACAAGGTCCCTCGGTTCGCCAGCTCGAAGCGTCCGACGCGGCGCTGGGTCGCCCCGGTGAAGGCACCGCGCTCGTGCCCGAACAGCTCGCTGTCCACCAGGCCGGATGCGAAACCGCCGCAGTTCACCTTAATCATGGGATGCCCCGCCCGCCGGCTCGCCTCGTGCACCGCGCGCGCGAACAGCTCCTTGCCGGTCCCGGTCTCTCCGACGAGCAGCACCGTCGAGTCGGTGGGCGCGACCTGGGCGATGAGCGGCAGCACTTCCTTGAGCGCGCCGCTGATACCTACGATTCCGGTGAACCCCGCCTCCTGGCGGACCGCCTCGTCGAGGTAGCTGTTCTCCTCCGCCAGCCGATCCCGCAGCCGCTCGATCTCGCCGTAGGTCCTCGACCACCGGATGATGGACGCGGTCTGGAGGGCGAAGACCTCCAAATATCCGACCTCCTCAGGGGTGATCTCGCGCTCCGCGGTCATGAAGAGGATGCCGGTGAAATCTTCTCCGACGAAGAGGGGAAACAGGGCTGCGCCGCGTAGCCCTTCCTGCGCGGCCCTGGCTGCCGAGTCCTCGGCCTTGGAGAGCTCGACGTGTCCCTCCGTCATGAGAGCGAGCAGCTTCGCCAGCTTCAGCAGATCGTTCTCCCAGATCGGCGAGCGGTCGCGGGCCAGCCGGGCCGCGAATGCATCGTTCAGCGGCAACGTATGCAGCTGCTCGAGCATGGGTGAGCTGGTCGTTCTAGTGACGCGATGCAGGCGGCGCTGTTCAGTCCGGTCGGAGGCGGGCAAGGCGCGGCAGCGCTCACACTCGTCGTCCTGCAGATAGAGCCAGATGGCCACGCTCCGGAAGTCCGCGCGCTCGACCAGCACGCTGGTCACCGTGGTGAGCACATCCTCCAGGCGGTGACCCGCGGCTACCCGCGCCGAGATCTCTCGCAGCATGCGGAGGTGTGTGGCCGGATCGAATGCCGTCATCCGCGTTCCTCGGTTCGTCGCAGAGCCTAATGTAGGGCGCGGGGCCCCCCGCGACATCGCGTGAGGCCCGCGATCGTTCGTGGCTGAAAGTCCAGGTTGCTCCACGGCTCCCGTCTCCGATCCGCTGCCCAATCCCTTTGCTCACAATGCCTTGCGGTCTCGGGCCCGGTGCGCCGCAGCGGTGGCCCGTGGCCTGCCTCCTCTGATGCGCAAACGCATGCCTAGAGGAGCGCAGGGAAGATGGATACCGACTTTAGCCTGGACAGAATCAGATTGCAGATGGCAACGCTCAGCGAGCTTGGCGTGGTGGGTCCGGACGGACTGACCCCCGAGCGGATCGCCGGGCGCGCGGAGCTGCCGGTGGAGCTCCTCACGAGCCTCTACCCCGAGGTGACCAGCCTCCTGTACGAGGCCGTTGAAAACGCCATCGAGCAGACGATCGGCCGCGCAGTGGAAGAATTGCCCGTGGACCGGCCGGCGACCGCCCGCCTCGGGCTCCTGACGCATCGCCTGTGGGGCGCGCTCCAGCTGCCGACCATGGCGTCGATCTTCCGGCTGGTGGACGTGGACGAGGATCGTCATGGAGCGTTCGAGCACCTCCTCGAGGAGATGCTCTTGAGCCGGCCGCGAGCCGCGTTCCGGACCCTCGTGGCCGAGATGGTGAGATCCGGTGAGCTGCGGCTGGCTAACCCCGAGCACAAGGCGTACGTCATGGTCGCCTTGCTGTTCGCCTACGGGCTCTGGTTTCATTTCCCCAGTATTTACCCGCTGTTCACTCCACAGCAGCCGGATAAGGTGGCGTCCCACGTCCTGCTGGTGAGCCTGGGACCGGAGGCGCATGGCCGGATCATGGCCGCGGCGGCCGCGCGGTCACTGGAGCACGCCGGCCAGTGATCGTCTCGGACCGGCTCGCACGCCCGGGCGTGCTCGACGTGCTGGTGGACGCGACGCTCATCGTGTCCTCGGATCTGCGGGTCATCGCGGCCAACGCCGCCGCGAGGTCCCTGCTTCTCGACGGGGGTGCGGACCCCACCGGCACGGAGCTGTTGGACTGCGTGGTCCCCGATGACGCCCCTCGACTGCTCGATGCCCTCGACTACGCTCGGCGCGGGTCGCGAGGCTACGCCGGCCTTCATGTGCGGCTGCGCACGTCGGTGGGCGAGCCGGTCCACACCGAGCTTCGGGTCGCGGCACTAGGCCAGCGCCAGCGCAGTGACACCTATCTCCTCACGACGCCGAACACGGCGCCGCGAAGTGCAGGCGTGGCCGCACCGGGAGGAGATTTTTACGCCCTCCTGGCGCGGAACGCGGCCGACACCCCCGGCGTGCGCCACGTTCTGATCGGACGTCTCGAGGACACCAACGGGGCTCGCATGTCGACCCTGGCGGTCTGGTCGGCGGGGCACCCGCGCGAGAACCTGTCCTACGAGCTCGATGGTACGCCCTGCGGGGAGACGCTGCGCGCCGGATCATCGTGCTATCCCTCCCGAGTACGCGAGCTCTTCCCGGAGCACCGGTTGCTTCAAGAGCTGGGCGCCGACAGCTATGTCGGCGCCAGTGTCCTCGACGCCGAAAACTGCCCGCAGGGAATCGTGGCACTCCTTGGCGATACCACGAGCCGCCCTCCCGAGCTCGCCGCTCAGGCCCAGCTGCTTGCGGCCCGCGTCGGCGCTGAGATGGAGCGGGAACGGCTCGCGACGGACTCCCGCCGGACGGAGAAGCGCTGGCTCGAGCTGATCCGCGGCACTCCCAACGGTCTCTTCGACATCGTGCTCGACAACGGCCCGGGCTTTCTCTCCCGGCGGTGCCTGGAGCTCCTGGGTCATTCTCGGCCATGCGGGGCCTGGATGGAGACGGCCACTCCCCTGGCATGGGTGCATCCGGAGGACCGCGCACGGCTGGAGGCACAGATCGGCCGGGTGCTGGACGAAGGGCAGCATCTGCAGGCAGCGGTGCGGCTGCGACGTCGGGGTGGCGACTACCGCTGGTTCGGCGTCCACGCGCGCGTGACCCGTGAGACTTCCGCCGGACCGGTCCGGGCGCTGGGGTACCTCAGTGAGGCCGACCCGCGCCAGGCCGGCACGGCGATGCTGAAGCGGATCAGCGAGGTCGCTCGCGTGGCCGCCTGGACGTACCACATTCAGACCGACGATCTGGTCCTGCTGACGGATGGCGCCGGCACGACGGGAGTGCCCGAGGAAGAGATCGCCACCCTGGTTCGGCAGCCGGAGACGTTCCTGGGGCCGGACGAGTCGAATCGCGTTCGCAAGGCCATGCACGACGCCGGGGCGGAGGCAGCTGGGTGGGATTTCGTGTATTCGCGGCGGCTCTCGCCAAGCACGACGGTCTGGCGTAGGACTTTCGCCCAAGTCGATGCGGAGCGTGGGGTGGCCGTTCGCCTGCACGGCGGGGTCCAGGATATCACGCACCTCCGCGATCTCGAGGCGACATATCTGTCCGCCCGGAAGATGGAGGCGATGGCGCTCCTGGCGGGCGGAATCGCCCATGATTTCGCCAACGTGGTGACGGCACTGGACGGCTTCCGGGATTCGGTCGCGCTGTCGCTGCCCAAGGACCACGCCTGTCAGACCGACCTGGCCCAGATGGGTGACATGCTCCGGAGCGCGACCGGCCTGAGTCGTCAACTACTCGCGTTGGCCCGGCGACAGGTGCTGAAGCCGGCGGTGGTCTCCCTCAACGAGCTACTCGCCGATATGCGTCCGCTGTTGCAGCGGATGGTCGGTGATACCATCTCCATCGAGGTCGAGCCGGGTGGCGGGCTCTGGCGGGTAGTGGCGGACCGCAGTCAGCTGGAGCAGGTGATCCTCAATCTCGCACTCAACGCTCGCGATGCCATGCCTCATGGGGGACGCCTGAACCTCCATACCAGGAATGCCATCTTCGACGCTCCCCTCAGCGTGGTGTCCGGGGAGCGCCCGGCCGCCCCGCTGGTGGAGCTCGAGGTGCGGGACACCGGCGTGGGCATGAGTCCCCTCACGCTCGCCCGAGCCTTCGAGCCGTTCTTTACGACCAAGCAGCCCGGCTGCTCCAACGGGCTCGGCCTGCCAACCTGCCTCGGCGTCATCCAGCAGCTCAACGGGCATCTCGCGGTGGACAGCGCCCCCGAGGAAGGCACCAGGTTTCTGATCTGGCTCCCTCCCGCCAGGGGTAGCGCTTCCCCGATGAGCTGAAGGTCGAGCCTCATGCCAGAACACGTGCCGGTCTGCGCGCACACCATCGAAGTGGCCGCGGAGATCGTCGCTGAGACTCGTCACTTCCGGCCCGACTTACTCATGCGGAGGCTCAAGAAATGAATGTGCTGCTGCTGCTCATCGCGTTCGTATCGTTCGTGCTCGTGGGAAGCCGATGCCAGAGTATCCGGACACGGCTCGCCCGCAAGCGCGCCATCCTCGCTCGTCTCCGCGTCGAGCAAGAGCTGCTGGAGGCATGAACCAGCCTCCCATCGAGCTTGCCGCAGCGATCGAGGCGATGCTCACCCGGGTCAGGCCGGCCGGCTTTCGGGCGTCTTGCTGGGTTCGGCGTGGAGCTGGAGCGGCTCGCGCTCCTGCAGGTTGAACACGACCGCCGCCAGCGCGCCGCCGGTGAGCGGTCCGACCAGGTAGAGCCACACGTGCCCGATGGAGCCGCCCCCGACCAGCGCGTGCACCAGGGCGGGCCCTAGGCC
>Ga0247824_10002470_pt1 | contig 10339 bp, 7 predicted proteins | sample 13C_PalmiticAcid_FD_194412 | JGI IMG/M metagenome (GOLD analysis project Ga0247824, IMG submission 194412) | Soil microbial communities from agricultural site in Penn Yan, New York, United States - 13C_PalmiticAcid_Day48 | ecosystem: Environmental > Terrestrial > Soil > Agricultural land... | reverse complement strand
CCCCCCCCCATTGATCGTAGAATAACAGGTTATGCGCCATAGACTAGGTTGGTAGCGCAGCACCATCCATCCCGGCTGCATTGTCGAGACGGAAGAGCTATAGGACAAGGTCTAGGTCTCGAGCAATTGAGATGCTACTGAAGCATGAGCAAGTCCCTTCAACGCGTTCGATCCACGAAGCAATGTGCCAGCACTCAAAGACGACATTGTGGCACCATCAACGAGATGAGATGTTCGTGTCACCCGTTTTCACATCCAACGGATCTCTTTCTCCCGCGAATGGTTGTATATACTATTCGGGGTTGAATGCGGAAGGAACCATATCGGTATATATAGCCGCTGGTGAGGTAGATTCAAGAAGAAGACTGACCTTCCACTGGGCGAGGGGGAGTGGGGAAGAAACGTGTATCTTTGCGCGATCTTCTCCGTCCATCGGTATGTATTCAACCATCATGGTGCAAGAAATGAGCCCAGCTTACGAGTTGGTCGCTCCGGAGAAAAAATTTGTTGGCTTTTTGAGCAGCCCTCCCTCCCCACTTGTCCAGTTGCATCTTCTCCGTCAAGAACCTTGGTGTTCTGGGAGCAATTGGGATGGAAAGGGACTCGTTACCTCGAGGAGAGAAGAAGAATGAGAAGGGAAGGTGTAAAGAGGGAGGGAGGAAGTGAAGCGAGATTGACAGTGAGAGAGGGAAAGTGAGAAATGAAGCCTATGTCGACCGTTTGGGTTGTAGCAGAATGAACTAAACAGGGGTCAGAAAATATAAGGAACGCCATGCGCTCTCAACGTGGAAGCGACAGAACACCACTTGCAGCCAACGGCGAAGGTACTATTTAGCCAAGTATATTTACACTGTGGATGTGTGGGAAAGAGCAGCTGATGTGGACAGTACATACCTTGTCCCACCATGCTTTGTCAGTTGAGGAATGCAAGCAAGATAGTAGATCGGCGTTGCAAGGTCATTGTCGTGTCTGGATGGGCTGTTCCAGGAGGGTTTCTCCAGGCGGTCTTTCGATCCACCCCTCCCTCTGGAAGGCTGTTGAACATGTTCCTAAACGACCCAGTATTTACCCCGTTTTCCGCTGCGTGCAGGAAAAAGTGCCATGCAGTGGGAACAGAGTTGGCAAAGAAGATGGTTTGCGGCTCTCTTGTCCACCGGCAGTGATGAATGCTTCCCGTGTCTCCGTCGGTAAGGTTTTATTAAGATGAAAATAGGTGAGGCCGACAGGTTGGCAAACTGGCAGACCGTTGGCACTGTGCATCGAAAAGGATAAAAAGGATCGGTCGCCATCCTGCATCCCTCACATCCTTTGTCACTCACTCCACCTGCTCTGCCCTTCCATCCTCTCCAGGAACTACACCCCCTCTACCGTCCTTCATCCCCCTCCTATCCTCCCTACCCTCACATCTTTGCTCGTCATGAGGATCCGCACCCTTCCCTGCCTCGTGGCAGCCATCTCCATCCAAGCCGCGCTTGCGCAGGTCTTGATCGCTCCCGAGACGAACATCAACTCGACCGACATCCCTGAAACTGAACCCACCCTCTCATCCAAAGAAGAACCCTCGGTCACTTTGTCGTCCACTTCTTCCTCCACTCCACTCATCCTGAACAGCGTTCACGCTCTGGTTGACAACAACTTGGAGGTCGATGGCGCCAATTTCCCTTTCCTTCTTCTCCCAGATCATCGTATTGCTGCACGTGGTGCCTTGGCGTGTGATAGGATGGGTGAGCTTCTCTACCCTGCTCAGAGCCGCTCGTTGCCTGCTGTCGTAAAGATGTTGAATCGGGTAGCGCCCAACGAAACCGAGTTCTGGGTTGACACTGGCTCCAGCGATCCCCTTCATATCACCAACTGTGACACTCTGGTTATCAACAATGGTGAGGCTACTATCAAGAAGGGTGGCTCTTGCCTTCGTCTCTTGCCCGCACTCTGCACCAACCAGAATACTTCTGGCAAGGTTACAGTGAGTACAAGTCTCGGTCGCATCACCGGATCGCGCGATAAGATGGGTTTCCGATTCCAGGGCATCCGTTACGCCAAGGCTCCTGTCGGTTCTCTCCGCTTTGCCGCCCCTCAACCCATTACCACTTCCTGGCTCAATTCCATCGATGCCACTGCCCCCGGCAACAAGTGCCCTCAGTTGGGAGACCTTCCTGGTGGTGACGAGGACTGCTTGTTCCTTAATGTCTTCACTCCAAAGTTGAACGCGGACGACCAGAGCCTTCTCCCCGTTATGTTCTAGTAAGGCATCAGGTTGGAATGAACCATTCGGTTGTATCACCATGGATCAAATGTTAACCATCGATTCTTGTTATCCATCCAATCAATAGCCTTCATGGTGGTTCATTCACTACTGGCTATGGATCTGACCCTGCCTTCAACCCCGCCAACATGGCCAGCCGTGGCCAGGTTGTCGTTGTCACCATCAACTATCGTCTGGGTCTCCTCGGTTTCCTTGAGCGCGTCGACGCAGGCATCAACCGATCCACTCTTCCAGGAAACCAGGGTGTTCGCGACATGTTGGTTGCACTCCAATGGGTAAAAAAGTTTATCAGCGACTTTGGAGGCGATCCATCCAAGGTGACCATCTTTGGCGAGTCCGCTGGTGGCCATGCTGTCCGTACTTTGCTGTCGATGCCCGCTGCTACCAAGGGTCTTTTCCGCGCCGCCATCTCCCAATCTGACCCTAACGACCTGCCCTTCAACAATGTCAAGACCGCCTCGACTGTTGTCAGTGGTGGTGCCATGGCTCTCCTCAACTGCAATGACCTTGCTTGCATGCGCTCCAAGAATATCTCAGATATCCTTGCTGCCCAGAACACGATCGTCTCTCAGGCAATCTCAAAGGCCCCTGAAGAGTCCTTCCTTGAGCTGATCAAGCCCTCGATCGACGGCCTCTTGATCTTCGATAACTTTGACCAATTGATTGCTGGCAAGAACGGTGGTATCCACAAGGTCCCATTGATCATCGGAACCATGAAAGACGAGGCTATTGGATTCCTTCCTAGCTTGGGTCAAGGTACTCCTATGCCTCCCTCGGTCTTTGGCTTGACCTTGGGCACAATTCTTGGTTACCAGCGCTCCATGGTCACTATTGGCTCCAACCTCTACCCCATCGATGGCAGCAACCCTGACGGCGTCCGTGAGGCTGAAGGATTGTTTGCCTCCGACTACCTCTTTGTCTGCCCAACACAGTTCCTTGCCAAGGCCTATGCCACCACCGGTGCTAACGTCTATCAGTTCCAGTTCCAGAAGGGTTACAACCCTAACCGCTCTTCAAATGACATTTGTGCTAATCACGTTTGCCACGGTGATGATGTCGCTATCGTTTTTGCAAGCCCTGCCCTCATCAATGACCCCCAGCAGTACCCTTGGACCGCTGAAGACGCTGCGCTTTCAAGGATGGTCATCGATCGCTGGACTGCCTTTGCTACCTCGGGCGGTAACCCCAACCCCACTGCATACGGCGGCGACAACTACCCTGCTTGGCCAACGTTTGATGGAAGCAACCAGAACGTTTTCATGATCAACACAACTCCTTCCATCTCCACTGGAGGCATTCATCCTCAACACTGCGGTTTCTTGGACAACTACATCAAGTACGACTTCCAGTTGTAGATTCTCTCCCCCATCCTTTCGTCATCCTGCTTGTGATGACTCTCCTGTACTCTATCAAATAGTTGCTGACAATAAATAATAAAAAAAACTGTACTTACATTCATGAACAGGGACAGATCGTGGGAATGTTGAGGAAAGAGAAAGAGAGAGAAGCGCGTAATCTACCGCGCGTTTATTGCTGCTTGCACTCGGGCGTCTTTTCGTCCTTGGTAGGAAGATCGTCGTCATCATCCTCGTCCTCATCCTCATCCTCATCCTCGTCCTCTTCATCGTCCTCATCGTCATACATGAATTCATCATCGTATTGATCACCACCCTGGTACTGAAGTGCCTTGCCAGTGAACCAGTCGACGGCACGAGGAACGACGTTGTCCTTGAGCTCCTCACCCAAATTATAGTCCATCTCGAGCTTCTGATCAAGTTCATCGTCCTCGTCTTCCTCCTCAGCATCCTCCTTAGGTGCGACGGGTGGAGAGAAGAATAAGAAGAAAGTCTCTGCAGGGACGACCTTCTTGACCACGCGAGTCTTGTTGGTACCCTTGTGGCGCTGCTTCTTGGTCTCCACAGTGACCGTGAGATCCTTGCCCTCCTTCCATTCGATCTTGGTGCCTTCGGCATGACCATAGACATAGTCGCCACCGTAGGCGAGCTCATCCTGATAATAGTACGTCTTGGTCAAGATGGTGTTGGTGAAGAAGTCATTTGGAGAGAATTCGAAATCCAGGCGGAATCCGGGCTTCTCAAAGTACGACAAACGGATATCAACCAAATGTTTCAATGCCTCCTCGTCCTTCTCCGTGATGCTTTCCATGAACTGAGGGTTTGACTTCAGGGCAGTAAGCCAGAACTCGGGAACACCTGTCATCAATATAACGAAAGCGTTCAATCAGTAAAGTTCAATAATGTCAATGAGCATTCGTCTGCCCATACCCATAGATCAGAGTTCAGAGATACGACTGGCCTTGTTTTTTCCCATTTCCTAGATGTATTACCTTCAACATTCTGGGCATCCTTGTCATCGTCATCATCCTCTTCCTTCTCCTCTTCCTCTCCTTCGTCATCACTCTTGCCTTCCTCGACCTCGGCATCGGTAGGCTCGACTTTGCCGCTGATGAAGTCAGCACGCTTTTGGTAGAGGGGAGTGTAGAGAGTAAGGTACTTCTTCTCGAGGGACAGAATCTCTTTCTGGTACTCAGCCTCAAGTGCAGTGTGCTTGCGCTGAAGTGACTTTAGGCCTTTGACACGGCGACGGACGTCGGGGCTCAGTGTGCGGAGGAACTCTGAGGAGAGGCCAGACAAATTGTCGAAACGGCCCTGCAACAAAGACAAGAGCTGGGCCTCGCGGGTTCCTAGAATCAACGGTTGGGTAGGCGATAGAGGGTAGTGTTAGATATCGTGAGCAGGTTTACTGGGATCTACGAGGAAGGAATGCCGCTCAGATCAGGCCGTATCCAACTCAAAAAATTTTTTGTTGGGGAGATCACTGGGGAGGTCTGAACCCAAGTCGAGCACGTCAAAAGCAAGAATAAACGTGGAGGAGAGGGAATGTAGGTACCCAACGGTGCTCATCATCAAGTCCGAAGGAAGTAAAGATAAAAAACAAAAAAAAGGAAACGGAATGTGCCGGTGTTTGGGGCAAGATAACAGATACACTGCATTGCATTACATACCTTGGGTTTGAATTGTTTCCATATCTTCTTGAATGGCGGCAACTGAAGGTCGAGTGGACGAATTGATAGGGGGGGTGAAAATAGGCGTGTTCTGGGGTGTGGGTGCTTCCTGGGGCTGTTTCTTCTTGATGCCAACGCTAGCTACAGGTGGCAAAGAAAGTATGGGGGATTGGTCAGAAACTTCATTGGGATTGCCGAACGCACTGCGGACGCTCCTGTTTGAATATCCTTCCAGCTTCGCTGCGATAGAGTCGTTTAAGGACAGTCGCAAAATCGATACTACGCCCGAAGCGAACGAGATCCGAACGATCGCTCTGGTGGCACTAGCGATCCTTCTGCAGTCATTTCAGGCTAGTGGTGATCAGGACGGACACGTTCACAAACGCCGGACTGTATGTACTCTAGGTCGTTTACTCGTGCGCCTGGGTTGGATCGTGTGTGTCCAGCAAGCTGCAAACCCTTTGGCCATTCGCTTACAGTGTCGATCGAGGCCTAAAAGGAAGGAAAGGGGAAGAGCTGTGTTGATTGTCTTTACCTGAGGACTGATCCATACTGCAAGAAGAGAGAGAGAAGTTGAAAAAGGGAGGCAAACGAAGGGATAAAAAAGCTTTTTTTGCCGCAGTGTGGAGAAAGCAATGGACGAGGGTCCGAGTGGCTTGTTGCTGCGAGAGGAGCGGCAATAGAATTCGCGAACAGCATCGACAACAAGCCGTGATAGCAGCAAGCTAATGTCCGCCGTGTTTCCGTCGCGTCGAATGTGGATGCATAACAACACCTTGGGACAGTCAAGGTGCCATCAACATCGGTACCTCTGCCATGCCTTAGTTCCAGCTACAGATTATCCAACTGTTGGACTTATGAGGTCCTTCGCCCATTCTTTATTCAATCCAGCTGTATTGACAAATCACTTCAGTGTCACCAACTTGACCTCGAACTTCAAAGTGGCATTGCGAGGGATGTCTGGAGGCGCGCCTTGGGCGCCATATCTATCAAGATTGTATATCCAGCGAAGGGACAAAAGATTCATTAGCACTTCAACCAAGGCGAGATAAAAAAAAATAATAATAGAAGTAAAGGGCACAATCACTTACGCAAGAGCCGGCGGAATCGTCAGATGGCGTTCTCCGCCCAGTTGCATTCCTTGGATACCAAGGTCCCATCCCTTGATGACTTCACCACGTCCCAGATGGAAGAAGAATGGCTTTCCGCTAACGTTCTTGTCAAAGATCTTGCCACTCTCAAGGCGGCCAATGTAGCGCATCCCGATCTTCTTGCCGTTCTTGGCTCGGGGACCATCTCCAGGCTTGACATCCTCAATGATCAAACCACTTGGGAGAGTCTTGATGTCCTTCTTCTTCTTTGCTTCCTCCTTGTTTGCATCTTCCTTGACCTTGGGATTCTCTTTCTTCTTGACTTCTTCTTTCTTGGGCTCCACTTTAGCCTTGACGGGTACTGCCTTATCCTCAGTCACTTTTTGTTTTTTGGATGCAGGCGTCTCAGATTCCGCCGGCCTCTTCGATGTGGGTGCACTCTTCTTCTTCTTCTCAATTTCCTCCTTGTCGTCTTCGTCATCCTCCTCGTCCTCACTCTCATCCTCACTCTCGTCGCCATCGTCATCTCCATCCTGCTCGTTGTTATTATCGGAGTTGTCATCCTCGTCATCATCGTCGTCGTCCGTATCGTCATTTGCCGTGAAATCGGGGTCATCCTCAGAGTCGTCGTCGTCCTCGCCGCCATCAGCTGCCAACATACTTTCAATGCGCTTGACAATCACGCCGCTCTCGCCCTCATCATCCTCCTCATCCTCTTCTTCTTCATCTTCCTCCGAGTCCACACCTCCTACGTCCTCAGGGAGGAAGTTTCCTGACAAATGGACAGCACTATTACAGTTCAAAGTATTCATCAGTTATGACCCATTTGTTTATCTTGACGGACAGGGGATACGCAACAATAAAAAAAGTGAAAGATCTGTTAAGAACTGATGATAACATGATAGTCTTACTTGTCTCCTGACACAGAGAAGATGATCTCTTCGCCTTCCGTGAAGACCAAATCCAGGTTCTGTTGTTCAATCTGACCTGCGATTAGAGAGCAAAGGATAAATGTCTTATTGTCCACGGTAACGCGGATGGATGAACGACCTGGCTTGCACTCTTCATCCAATGCAGCCTGCGAGCAAAAGAAGAATAAAAATATACAAAAAGCATCACAGCGTATTAGTCACTTTTGATCCATGTCGCCCGTATACACTCCTTTTTTTTGCTGAACGGTTGAAAGCATAGAGTACCATCGACAACTTGAACGAGTTATCGACAATCTGCGTGTAGGTCTTCTCCGGAAGCACGGTCAGTCCTAGAATGAGAAGAGACGCACAGGGTCGTACAGGGGAGTCACCAAGTGATTCCGATTAGTGCCCGTTGCTTTGACACACGCGAAAAAAGCATTCAGGCGTCAAGCTGTTGCTTCAAGGTGAAAGGCGTACCCCAGAATCCGAGAATCATCGTGGTGTAGCAATGGTGTATGAAAGTTGGTGGTTGGGAACGATGTGAACGTTGGCCCACGCTCCTTTTTATCCAAAAAAAAAAAAAAAAAAAAAGTGGCCTCAGCCACGTAAACATCTGGGCGAACTGGATACATAAACTGGCATAGATTCTCTACAACATAGTCTATACTTTGGTCCCGGTCTTCTCAGGAGAAGCGATGATATCCTCGAGCTTTGATCCAAGACGAATCACAGCATGTCGTAGCACACGAGGGTCGACCTTGAGCCTCTTGTTTAGTTCAGTGACAGCCGATGGGTTGGAATCAAAATGCATTGTCCATTGACTACAGGTGACAGCAAAGGAAGTACCAGTACGGTCCAGTCAGTGTCGGAAGGAGTGAAGGCGAATAATCGTCAACAGTGAGCAGCTAGGGGAATGATACATACAATCCTTGGACATGGTACTCCTGATGCTTCCTGATACGATATGGCAATTGCTTTTCTCCAAGAGGCTTCAAACTCCTGACAACTCCACCCTTGTTCATGACGATCAGGGACGTTTGCTTGACCAGATCCTTCAAGTTGGCCTATAAACGGTGGAAGGTTACGATCCAGATTAACTCATTGATCCAAAGCTCTTGCTGTGTTCGAAGGCCGAGTTGATGCTAGGGTGCTGGGTGTTGGGTCGATAGTGGTATTCTCCAGTTCATGCCATAGATAGAGCTTGTCGAGGTATGGATCCGATAGCAAGCATATAGCCGAAAGAGCTTCTTCAAAGGCCCTCCTGTATCAGACGAGCCTCCGATACATTGAATGTCCATAAAGCACTCTATGCTCCATGAACAACTTGGATCCGTGTGAACAAGGGATCCTGAGATTCCGATTTGATCCCGTTCCCTTGAGTTGATCCCAAGGTGCGTATAGGCTGAAGTGCTTCGAGCCATATCGTACCTCGACCAGACGCGTCCTTGAGATGCAGAAGAGTTCGTAGAAGACCATGGTGTGTTGCTGTCCCTGGAGGATCGGAGGTGGTAACAAGGGATAGTTGGGCGAAGCGAGGGGCCGCCGGGATTGTTTACACGATCGGGTGAAAAGCCACGTACTGTAGACGGTTCTGGAAAGCGAAGGGCTACAAGAAGGCCTTCTCACCCGCTCCCCGCTCCACAACCTTTCTTCTGTTCAACGATCACCCTCGCATTCACTATGGTAAGCACCAGGACTGCTGCAACTTTCTTTTTTTGCCCAGGGCACACTATGAAACGGAATAGCAGACAACAGGGTAGAGATCAGCACCGGGACGAGATCGCCTCTGCCTTGGACCACCGGAATAATTCGAGTACATACTCGGCAGAGAATGGGACCGAGTGCACCCTTATAGACACAAGGGATCAAACGCGCGACCCTTGGTCCTTCGACGGTTGTCCTAACAGAATTCATGACTGACGATGATCTGGATATCATAGGCATCTCGCATCCCCAAGTTGTCCAAGACCATCATTCCCATGATGGATCGTGTCCTTGTCCAGCGCATCAAGCCTCAGGAGGTATGACTTTATGGGAGTCTTGCTTTTCTACTGTTGATCTCTCACCTTGGCAGACAGGGACTAGACAGAGTAACAACACAGGACTGATCGATCGTGTTTATCATACCTCTTCCCACAATAGAAAACTGCCTCCGGTATCTATATCCCCGAGAAGGCACAGGAGGCATTGAACGAAGGCCACGTTATCGCTGTCGGCAAGGGATTCGTCACTCAGGTAGGCGAATGATCCAGGTTGATCTCTATAGCAGCTGTGAGTGTCTTTTTGTAGGGCAAGACTTATCTGATTTCATGGTTCCCGATTGAACTGTTTAGGAGGGCAAGGTCGTTCCCACTGAGCTCAAGGAGGGCGACAAGGTTTTGCTGCCTCCTTATGGTGGTAGCGCTGTCAAGGTCGATAATGAAGAGTTCATTCTCTTCCGTGAGTCTGAGATCCTTGCCAAGGTCCAATAGAGGCACCCACGCACACGTCGCCTAGTTCCTCATCACCATCATATCGCGCCAATAAACAGCCTCACTGAGCTCGGAATCACAATGATGCTGGAGCAAAGGAGCAAAGGATGCAACAACTAGTACGACAGTTGACAATACATGTATCAGAGTCAAGCAGTTTATAGCCGTGCTGGACACGGTGGTTTGATCGTTGGCCTATTGAGACGTTCACCACTCCCATCACAATGCAAACTGCTTGTGCGAGACGCAGGAGGAAGTTGTGTAAGGTCATAAAGTGGGAGCTGGACAGAAACATTGAATCTGGAGCTATTCACACGGCCTGCACCGTGTAACCTGCCCGCGTCCTTCAGCATATTCTTCGGGTAAGCTTTCAAGTGTGGATGTTGCCCTAGAAAGCCCGCGGTCAAAGAAATTGACGCTCCTGATTCACCCCTCTGACGTCCTTGTATTGGGTCGCACAGGGTGTTTACTATCTCATTGAATGGTCAGCACTTTCGACCTTGGCAAGTAAGATGTTACCGCAACAGAGCACCCAGTGACATCAGAATATGAAGCGGATTAAGGTTTTCTACTCC
>Ga0247824_10002469_pt1 | contig 10343 bp, 12 predicted proteins | sample 13C_PalmiticAcid_FD_194412 | JGI IMG/M metagenome (GOLD analysis project Ga0247824, IMG submission 194412) | Soil microbial communities from agricultural site in Penn Yan, New York, United States - 13C_PalmiticAcid_Day48 | ecosystem: Environmental > Terrestrial > Soil > Agricultural land... | reverse complement strand
TCCTGGATCAGACCATGCGCTCGATCAACGAACTTGCAACGCAGGAAGAACAATTCCAGAAAGAGGCGCACGCCAAGCTGTCACGCATCTGGACCTTCTTGGGACAGAATCGTCTTGAGAATCACTATTTTAAGGAGAACTTGGAGGTGTTGGACAACATGGATGGCCAACGAATGGCAGCGACGGGACAGATTCATACAGCGCTGCTCAGGATCACCAAGTTTGGAGAGGACATGGGAGTGCTGAGAGAAAAGATTGTCGAGGCGGTGGTGGATACTCCAGAACAAGATCCATTCGCCAATATCCTCCATCCACCGGAAGCAGGAGCAGGAGACAATGAGCGATTGGAGTCCTACACACTGATGGGACACATTGAGCAGATTGAATTGGTGACAGCGAGGTTGAAAGATCGAAACTTTCGGATTGATGGAGAGTTCAAGGCGAAGGAGGATCAGATGGACGGCAACTACAACCGTGATTAGGAGACCCCCCCCTCTCTCTCTCTCTCTCTTCATGGTTCATTCGTCATGGTTCACTTCTTTATTATTTTGGATACCTCCTTCTCCTACAAGGGTCAAGGAACTTGTCAAATATATGTGCGCTAAGAATCAGATGGGTAGTTTATAGTATATGGACTCGACAGGGTGGCGACTCGTTCATCTACTCCCTTTCCCGCTTCCGCATGTGCCCATCATGCTTGCTTGGCTCCTGCATCCCACAATGCGTCTTTCCGCTTGGCTTGTATTCTTGAGAGCAATTGTGTTTAATTGCGTGGTACCAAGGTGTTGTTTGTTTATGACGGTGCGTGCTGGTATTTTCAAATTGACGGGATATTGTTCTTTTCGTAGTATATAGTGTGGAGGAAAGGGGGCTACAACGCGACCCGTCGGTTCATGATCTGAAGAGCCCATCGCAAAAAAAAAAAAAAAAAAAATAAACAGATAAAGGTGTTGAAGAAAGGAAGGAGATGGGATCTGGAGCAAAGGAGACAGAGAGAAAGAGAGAGAGAAAGAGGGTTGGTCGGAAGGCGGATAGTGTTCAATTAGGTCCACGGGCCGACCTGTCTAACGTGTTTCCCGGCGAGATGAGAGAGAGTGAAAGGAGAAGGATGCAATGCACGAGAAAAAGAGCATGCTTTTTGGGTTTGTTCTCCTCGCAATTTTGGGTCTGTTCCGTTGGGAAAGTTGGTTCCCTGACCTTGTGGTTCCCCGCCCCCCCTCCTCTCGACCATGTTCCATGATCGTGGTCATCCCATCGTTCACAGGCCAGGCAGGGTTGCGATGTGGTGCAGTGTGGTGGAAGGAGGGTCGTTGAAAGGTGTGGACTGCATACAGTATGTGTTGCAGTCTGCAGGCTGCATCATCTTTGTCCCCCCCTCCACCCCGTGGATCGCCAATCAACGCACAGAGGTAGAAGGGAAAGGGAAAGGGGGCCGGAAGAAAGTTCAAGAAGCACGAGCACGACTTTGAACATCATCATCACCTGGGGGAGAGGGTGGGGGATCATCAACTTGTCATCATTCGCACACTCGCACTCCTCTCTTCCTCTCCTCTCCTCTCCTCTCCTCCACTCCTCTCCACCACTCCACCACTCCACTCTCCTCTCACCTTCAACCCCCACTCCCGAACCACCCTCCTCTCTTCCTCTCTCACACACTCTCTCACACTCTCTTGTCACTCCACTCCCTTCCCTTCGTCTTTTGTACGTCGTGATCATTCATCTCTACACCTGTTCTGAGCCCACTTTGTCTGCACCACAACCGTTTCCCGCTGCTGCTGCTGCTGACGCACTCTCGCTAGTTCTTTCTTCTTCACACACTTGTCTCGCTCTCCTCTTTCTCCCCTCTTTTTTTTTTCTTTCTTTTCCTTCCTCACACTCAAACCCTATCCTCTTCTCACTCACTCACACACACTCTCTCTCTCTCCTGCTCACTCTCTCACTCTCTCACTCTCTCTCACTCCTACCTCCCCTTCTCTATCCTCCCTTGCCTCTCGCACCTGCCTTGCCAAAACTTTATCCTGAACGATAGCATTTATAGCTTTATCCCACTCTTATCACTCTTGCTCACTTACAAGGAACCAACTCTTTTCAACCATCTGATCAATTCCCATGGCTGGTAAGAAACAATCAAGGAAGGAAAAGGGAAAAAAAAAAAGCTTGTATCTCTTTGACTTGACTCTTTAATGCACAGCAGAGATAAGCTACGGAACTTTTTTTTTGTACGGATCAAAGGACTTTTGGAGATCACTTTCGGAAAACGGTTCTGGATTATGCAATCAGACGGCTGTGGAGAGAAGAGGAGGAGGGGTTGGGGGGTTGGGCCAAGCTATCAATGACTGAGCACTAAACAAAAACAAAAAAAAGAGCGGGAAATAGAGTGGAGCGAGTGAGAGATCATAAAGAGTGAGTGTGAGTGGACGAGAGAGAGAGTGTGTGTGTGTGTGTGAGGAAGTGAGCAGCCCAGCAGGAGAACGGACATAAAAAAAAAATAACAAAGCGAGAGACCCAGGAAACACCATACATATGAGAGCACGCAAGACAAAAAAGCACAGGACAAGGATGACAAAGGCAGTGTTAAAGACCAGAGCACAAAAAAAAACGGGCAATGTCAGCAGTTGCAGTAGACGGGACCAATGGATACACTCCAAAGGAGCACATCGACACTTTCACGGCGCAATGGTTTACCCCCCTCACTTCGCCTCTTCCTCTGCCATGGGCTGCCCACACACACTCTCTCTCTCCGTGTGCGTGTGTGTACGATTGTGTTGGGGTCCAACAGTTTTTTTATCACCATGCAGTTCCCGGAACAAGGTTTTGTCTGGACAACACTTTGCAGGAGGGGAGACGGAAAAAAAAGGAATGGGACAGTTTAGGTGTAAGAGAGTGAGGTCTTGATTGTATCAGGATGACATTGGACATTGATTGATCCAAGTTCCCAGGCTGGCGTACAAAGAGCGAGAGCTAGTTTTGGGAGGATGCTGTTACATTCGCACCATCCCCCTTTGCCCTTTTGTCTAATATTCTTTTTCAACATTGAATCTGTCGGCAGTGCTAACCTTACTTGTCGTGATGTGTATTGCCAACATGTGTTAATACTGATACCATTCGCCCCTCCCTTGCCACTGATCAATTAGATCTCGGCCTGCACTTTGGCGAAGACGAGGATGATACACAAATCGAACAGGAAGACAAGGATCTTTCGTATCTGGTCCTTGCGGGCGAACAGGAGGATTCTTATGATGTTGTAGACACAGAGACTCTTTTGGCAGAAATGGCCACAGGTAAGAGGACGAATGCCGACACGGACATGGCTGCGGATGTGCGGATGCGGATTGCGAATACGGACACGACGATGATTATCCGTTTCCGCTTCGTTGTATTCTGAAAGAAAGAAAGCCCTCCGGATCACACGCCGTTACTGACGCCAAATTGCTCTTTTTTTGATCTACCCCATGGCTTGGGCTATGAATGTATCTAGATATCGAGGACAAGGTCATCACAGAAGTGAGAGTGGAAACAGACGTGATACATCTCTTTACAGATCCTAACACCTCGCCCGCGGACAAAGTGCGGATGCTAGGAAAGAGCGAATATGAATTCCATCGGTACGGACAGCGCTTCTTGTTTTCACTCGTGAATCCAAACAGGAAAGCTTACTTTGATTCAGTGGCAAGAATGGGATCAGGGTATCAAAGAAGCTTAACACTGAGGCGAATGCCTCTCGTTCTGTCCCGTTGCTGTTTCTAGTGCTTTGCTGGCAAGAGAACTGATCGTCATGCTACCAACCATGGACCTGAGGGACGCTGTAGAGTACGTACTTCCGATCATGCGCGAGTTCTCAATGGATCCACAGGAATCTGTCAGAAAGTCATTGGCGTCGCAATTGGACAAGATTGTCCTCTATTTTGTTCAGGTACAAAAACACCTCAGCCTTCACCAACAGCGACTCCTTCTCCCTCTCCGAGTTCCTTTCTCTTTCTTGGTCTTGAAGCGCCTACTAAGAAGGATACCTTTTTTATTTCTCACGCACTCTGATCTAGAATCTCCCAATATCCTTCGAGAATGTCTCTACAGAGAAGCAAAAGGAGGTCGCTGGCTCGCAAGGGTCATCCACTCAACCACCATCACTACAGCACGATGTTTTTACGCCGATATTCATGAACCTACTGTTGGATCAGAACGCAGGGATTGCACATCAAGCGCGTGAAGCTGTCAAGTTTGTCTCTGAGAACGTACCAGAGTCTGTTTTGGAAAGCGAGATCATCCATGGTATCATTACAGGACTGGAACGCTTGTACAGTAACGCAGATACCGCAGACGGGAACCAGCAGGATGGAGCAATTCGTAAAGAGAATGCTATGGAAACAGATCAAGATGGCGAATCAGAATTGGGCAAGATGCTAGTTGTTGTGGTAGGTGGAGCTGTAACCCCCTCCTCATCTATCTTCTCCCTTCCTTTCTCTTCGAGTGAAAGCAAAGTCGAGAGTGAGAGTGAGAGAGCCTTGTGATCTTTTTACCCCTAGTGCGACATCCTTGGAATCCATTCATGATCTGACATTCGAGATAATCACTTGTTGTACATATAGCTCCTGACATCGCTGGCCCATATCCTTGGCAAACACAGGTGTACCAATATCGTGCTGCCAAAACTTCAAAAGTTGGTCAACAGCTCTCAATTTTATATCCGCAAGGTAAATCCTCCGGATCATGAGTTCCTCTTTCTCTCCTCCAAGAGACAATTATCCGCCACTTTGGATTGTCTAGTTCAACCCCTTTTCCCCCCGTCTCTCTCAACTAACCCCTCATGTTCCGGGCTTTACAACAAAACAACCTTAGGAAATCGTGATTGCGCTTGGAACACTCTGCAAAGTCGTGGATCAGGAGATTGTTATCCAAAGACTATTGCCACTTTACGACGCTTTTGTGCGTGACGACACATGGCACATTCGACGCGCGTGCTGCACAGTCTTGGCATCGTTCGTGTCACCGTTGCCAGTGGAGATGAAGGCCCAGAAGGTGGAAGAGATTTATAATCTCTACTCGGTGGATGCCAGTCGGAGCGTTCGCCATTCCATCATGGAAGTTTTGGGCGAGGTCATTGCAGGATTTGAACAGAACAATGTCCCCGACACACTGCTGAGTCACTTTTTGGATATGGGTCAACAACCGATGAACGAACACGAGTTGGCCGTGATGTGTGCTTTTAGTTTCCCAGGTAAGGGCCAAGCCCTCTCTCTTCAATGTCTCCCGGCTAACAACGTGGATGGTATAAAGTGCCTTGTGTTGACCTGGCAAACCCTTTTTCTATATTCCTCTCGGGAATAGCTGTTATTTTAACCGCGGGTCGGTCGAAATGGGAGCAGATGAAACCAGTATACATGAGGCTCGCAGGAACGTTCCGATCCCCTATTCGGAGATCATTGGCGTGTTCGCTTCACGAGGTCGCTCGCATCTTAGGACCCGAATTGGCCGACCGTGATCTCGCATTAGCGTTCTCGGATTGTTTACATGCTGAGGATGAGGTCAAGGAAGGAGTCATTGGGCATGTGGTCGAATTTATCGCGTGTCTTTCGCCCAGATGCCGATCAGAGGCTCTACGGGACATGTACAATGCATGGGGTGAGCTGGAACGATCGAGCAACTGGCGTCTCAGAGACTCTTTGGCGGGTCAACTGCCTGCACTGTGTGAGATTGCAGATGGCAAAGATCTGTTGGAGTATTTGATGCCACTGAGCGTACGTGCCTGTACCGATGGCGTCTCCATGATCCGTGAATCTGGTGTCATGTCGTTTCCGGCCCTCTGGGAAGCGAGCTCCAGGATTGGTCCTTTTGTGCACAGGAAGCCAAATCCATCCGCTCATCGCTTTTCGATTTCCGATGACGAGAATGGACTGGTTCTAGGATCTTTTGAGGAGGGTGAAGACATTGACATGGAAGATGTGACCGACCAGCTCAAAGATTCTACAGAGGACAATGCTGACAACAAGACCAAGACCGAAGCCGCCCTCCCAAATGGTGCATCGTCTACAGTGGCCACTCCAGAGGTCACTGCCACCCCTGCGACAACAACAACTACAGCACCCGTAGCGACGGTGACCACATCCACACCGCCCACGGAGGATCTTGAGGCCGAAAAGCCGACGACAATCAAGGAGCATGTCATCCGACAAACGATCGAGTTTGCAACGAATGGAGGATTCAAGACACGCGTCGTTGCGGTCCAAATCATCCAGTCTTTGTTGGACTATGGTATCTCGGACGAGGATTTCCAGGAGCACTTCTTGTCACTCTTGCTGGATCAGTTGGCTATGGATGCTGTTGTGAATGTGCGTATCTCCGCCTCGAGGGTTGTGGGCTGGATCATTGAAAGTGGGTTGTACGCGGATGAGGATATCAACAACCGACTTCAAAACGCCCTCTTGGCCTTGCAAAAGGACGAGGACCGTGATGTTCGGATCTATGCTGGAGGACCTGCTGATCTACCCAAACCAAAAGAACCAAAAGGACCAAAAGGACCAAAAGGGAAAAAGAAGAAAAAGTCAAAGTCCAAGGCAAAGGCCAAGAAGAAGCAGGCTGCTGAGAATGCGGACAAGGACCAGGACCCAACTCAAAGCAAAGATAAAGCAAATGCAACGGATGGATCATCGTCTCCAGGACATGGCGGGGCCACGACCACTATCGAAGACAATGGCAATGGCAAGGCAGGCCAAGCTCAGAAGGAGAATGCCAGTGGAAAGGATGATGAGAGTGATGAAGACGACGAAGACGAAGATGACGAAGATGACGAGGATGACGAGGAGGATGACGAAGAGGACGACGACAGTGAGGAAGAGGAAGAGGAAGAGGAGGAAGAGGAGGCGAAGGAGAAGATGAAGCTGGGCAGTAGCGATAATCCCGTACCATTTCTGAGCTCTGCCAAGTCCAAGGTCCTCTCCAACAAGGCTGGAAACCGGAACAGTATCGGGATTGGAATGAAGGTCATGGTGGGCAACAAACTGACAGTCTCAGGCAAGGAGATCAGGAAGCCCAAAACCAGCTGGGACTATGTCCATGGTGAAATTGACGAGGATGAGGACGAATCTGGTGATAGTTCACCCAAGACATTTTCCGCTGCACTGGGGGCTAAAAAGGTACGGAGGAATCAATGGAGCGAAGACGAGGAGGATGATAAAGATGGCGAAGTATCTCTGTTTGATGCTCCACGCCGCCCACTGGATTCCGATGACGACACGAATGACAGCGGCGATGATGATATTGAGGGCGGCGTAAGCAATGGACAGCCTGACCAGAACCGTGACATCTCCAAGGTTGTCCCCTACTCCTCCAACCAAAGTAGTGGTGCTAGCCCATTGGATGTCGAGATGCAGGAGGCTGTACAAGGATCTGGTGAGCCGGTGACGATTGTCATCTCTGGAAGCAGTGACCCGACTCTTGCTGGTCAAGAGTCGCAGGATTCAAAGCCTTCATTGCCCGATGGGTCCACGTCCACCACGTCATCATCCCCTGCCGCTGCAGGTGCCTCTGAAATAGCGCGATCCAAGACGCCGCCCGGATCCAATTCCGCCAAAAAGGATGAGAGTCCTAAAAAGATCCTTGTCAGCAGTCGAGGTGTGGGTTCTGTCTCCGTGAGTGCAGCATCAACGACAACGACGCCGGCTACAGCAACAGGAATGAATGGGGTCGCTAAAGGAAGATCGCCCGAGGAAGAGGTATTGCGAGTCTTGAACGCCAAGATTGGGGCCGGAAAGAGAGCACATCATCTTGCGCTGCCACCACCTATCGCCATCACTCCACCAGCCAACAAGAAGACAGCGGGATCCAAGGAGCCAGGTTCACCTTCGTACGCAGCCATTGTGGCATCCGGTGCGACCTCACCGCATCCAGGGGTTGTACCCGTTGTTCCGCAGCCGAGATTCTCTCCGGCTCTACCACCCATGGCGGCCTCCAAGTACGGGTCTTCGTAATCTTTTTTTTTTTTTTTTTTTTTTTCTCATGTCTTTTAGCATTCGGAATAACCCCTACCTACCATCCACTGTATTCTTCTTTGTTTTTTTTTACCGTTCTATTTCTTCTCACCTGTAATCCCACCGCCCGTGTTCTTTGCTCTTGCCCAAAGTGTTGTAACTGTACCGCAGCTCTTATCCGTTAGTTCTCTTTGAGAGGAAAAAAAAATAATCTGATATGCGCCTGTTTGGCGCCTGGAAAAACTGCGGGCCTTGATCCTTTTATCGCGCATCGCGCATGGGACACCCTTCGTGACCACTAGCCTTTTTAGATTCGAATCACCCCACGAATAGATTGATGCTCTGCTCGATCCAGGAACCTCTTGGATCAATTGATCAACCGTGAGAATCATGTCTGCCCACTTGCACACCTTTGTTTTATGCGATCTGAAAGTCCAGGTCGAATGGGGGGAGGGGGTTCTTTCAACGTTGTTCCGGTGTCATGGGCCGGCCGGGTATTCTAGCTGTGTGGCAGTGGGTGCAAAAAAACAGGGACGAGCAAGCGGGTGAAATGGCGACCACTGCGCCTATCCCCGATTGAGCCCAAGCTTGAACGAACATGAATGTGGTCAATCTGTTTTTTTTTTCCGTCCAAATCAGCCTCTGCTTCATAACTGCGAAGAGGGGGCTGATTGAAAGCATCAAAGGGCGGTGCCGGGCTATTGCAGGATAGGGGGGGGAGGAGGTCGAAAGTACGGCCAAATCCCAAGTGGAAGAGTTTTGCCGGCACAAGGCATGTGCATTATCCAGTATATATCTTATTGTTCATGCGGCGATGGTCGAGGAACGTCGAAGAACCTGGCCTATTTTTGTCCTGCTCACCCCTCCTGTCCTTGTGTCCATGTCCATGGGTATAAAGATCCGCTTTTGTAACACCTTTTTGCTTCGCCGACTATCACATCACCCTTATTTGTCAACTCTTGTCCTGTTGGACTTTTTTTTGCACATTCACATTTTTCCTCATATCCACAAAAACAACAATGATCACCTATCTCTCAGTGATGGCAGCCGTTCTGGCCCTGACCACCGCTTCACCCGCTGTGACCACACCTTCGACTCCATCCCCTAGCTCAGCTCCTGCTCCTTCAACTCCTTCACTCATCCCTCTCCCACCGTTCAGTGGTACTTTTGCCAACATTTACCCAGCCCAAAATGAGATCCCACATACAGATACTGACCTGGTGAAGAAATGGATGTCAGAGCTCAACACGACCGCCATTGAATCATTCCCTGTCGTCCCCTTCACTGCTGGTGGTGACCCTCAGAACCCAAAGGCGGTCCCAGAAGCCGCCTGCGACTGGACCATCACAAACTGCATTAACAAGGACCTGACAACCTGCCCACTCGGCGTGTGGGGATTAACATATGATGATGGACCTACCGAATTCAGTGGACCCCTCTACGATGCCTTGGACGAGACGGATCAAAAGGCTACCCTCTTCTATATTGGATCCAACGTCGTTCAGAACTGGCAATTGGCTCGTCGGGCGTGCGCAGCAGGTCATCATATCGCGGTGCATACCTGGTCCCATCATCCATCCACCAGTTTGACGAACGAACAATTTGTGGCCGAGGTCAAGTACACCGAGATGGCGATCCAGGAACTCTGTGGCTTCACGCCCAAATACTTCCGTGTAGGTGAATACTCTTTTTGTTTGAAAGTCCTGACCCAACAATTTAAAAACGATCTGCAAAGAGAACTCATAATTTGGCCCCCTCCCTTCTTTTTGTTTCCCCTGCTGTGTAGCCACCTTATGGTGATGTGGACAACCGTATCCGAAGTCTTCTCTGGCAGATGGGTTATACCAATGTCATCTGGGATTACGATACCGACGACTGGAAGCTTCCCCCTGGTGGCTCCATGACGGCTGACGGTGTGGATGCAGAGTTTGCCAAGTGGATTGCGGCTGCACCCACGGATACGACAGGTCATATCACACTGGAACACGAACTTTACGAATTGACCGTGGCAGCTGCCGTCCGAAACTTGCCTAAAATCCAAGCGACCTGGAAAGTGATGCCTGTCTCGGCTTGTATCAATGACGCTCACCCTTACAAGGAAACCAATATCACCCTGGCCACCATGGATGGTTCTGCAACGACTGGTGTGACCACCACCCCGAAACTCAATACCACCAGCTCAGCGTCTGCTTTGCCTTCCAGTAGTGCATCACCGATCAATGGTGGAAAGCAATCGGAGACAAAGGGGAGTGGTGGAGCCTCGACGGCGTTGACGAAGGGGATGAATGTCCTTGGTGGTGTGGTGGTGGCTGTTGTTGTAGCGGCTTTCGGCGCGATGGTCTAACAAGTCCTTCGTAAGTATATAGTAATGTTATAAGA
>Ga0247824_10002468_pt1 | contig 10343 bp, 12 predicted proteins | sample 13C_PalmiticAcid_FD_194412 | JGI IMG/M metagenome (GOLD analysis project Ga0247824, IMG submission 194412) | Soil microbial communities from agricultural site in Penn Yan, New York, United States - 13C_PalmiticAcid_Day48 | ecosystem: Environmental > Terrestrial > Soil > Agricultural land... | reverse complement strand
CCCCAGCCGCAGCCAACTTGCCTCCAAGGCCCACCCCTCTTCCGGCGCCAACACCCTCAGCAGCACCAGCAATGCCTATTCCAGGCGTCCTACCAGCACAGACGCCTCCTCCGGGACGTCATGCGGAGGACGACTTGTCCAATGCGGATAGAAATGCAAAGCGGTTCAAGGCGGATCATAGCTCGGCATTTCCGCCACCTTCCATCCCAGCATCATCTGCCAATGCGACACCCAGTTTGGGATCCAATTGGATTACATTGGAGGTTCAGTTTGTAGATCTGGACGAGATCAAGCCCGAATGGAATCGGGACAAGGTGTCGAGTGTGACGGTGGAGAATCTTGTGAATACTACAATGATTTCGACGGTGAAGGACAGGATCTCTTTAGCGACAGGATTCCCTGCGGGTAAACAAAAGCTGATCTTGAGCGACGGCACAGTGGCCAAGAACCAGATTACGTTAGGCGATTATGGGTTCAGGATCGGGCAACGGGGTGAGTTGCGTCTCGCAGTGAAGAAGTGAAGGCCCCTGGGTGTAATAAATGAGCTCCTTGGGCCAACCAAGTCCCAACCATGGGATGAAAGAAAACGATGCATGCGTGAGCACAGCATCTTGTTGCTCTGTTGGGGAAGAGGTTGAAGGAATGTGACTATTTCTCGGTTCAATTGGAAATTGATCCATGTGACGAATCGTGCGGGCCGAACGTTCTCTTTACAGTTCTTTTCTTGGCTCCTCCTCCTCCCTCCCTCTCTTTCACATTCTCAACTTTCTCAACCCACACCCTCGCTCCTCTTTCTCTCTCAGTGACCGAACAGACACCATGCCACCTTCAACGATGAACAAGATTCTTCTGCGCATGCCTCCGCCCATGCTGCAGTTTGCCGCCAACCTCATCTCGTTCTACTTTCAGAACGTGAGACCTTACCAGTCCGTGGTTCGCAAGCATGTCCGACGATTCATCCTTTTGATGGTTCTGCTCAACTTCAAGTCTCTGCCAGGCGTCTTCCATGCCAAGATGGGTCTTCGTATCGCTGCTGTTCAACTCTACTCGCTCCGACATGGAAGACAGTTCAGGATCAAGCCTACGGACACGAGCGTTGTCCGTGAGCGCGTCTGGTTCGATGATCTGGATTTGAACTTTCACTTTTCAAACAGGTAAAACGACTCTTCACTCGCTCGCTCGCCGGTTCTTTTTTTTTCTTTTTCTTTTTCTTTTTTTTTTTTTGCTTTACAATATGCGTGGATGATGTTGGAATAATTGCTAATGATAGTGGTGCTGTGGGTGGTGTATATAGTTCCTATGGCAAGAACTGCGACTATGCTCGGGTCAAGTACGTGACCTCGTTGTTCGGTCCAAGTGTCTTGCCTATGCACCCAATGCGGCGGATTGCCTTTGCACTGGGTGGAAACCAAATGTGGTTCAAGAAGGAGATTACGCTCTTCCAATCGTACGAGATCCGAACGAGACTCTTGACCTGGAATCAAAAGTGGTTTGTCATTGAACATCGAATGTACACGCCTTCCAAGGCTGATGCACAGGATCGGAAACTTTGCGCTATTGGCATCTCAAAATTCGTGCTCAAGTACGCAGGCGGCTCATGGAAGAACAAGACCATCCCCTTCTTGGACGCTTTGGAGATGGTTGGTCATGACGTGACAGAATTGAGAGCTCTAGAGGCGAGATCGCAGGATGGCAATGTTGTCCTCTGGCCCAAAGAGGATTTGGAATTCAAGTCCTTTGGAGGATGGGACGATCGTGCTGCTGCCGTTGGAAACGCATTGGAACTCTGCGAAACCATGCTTTTGAAAGAGTAGAAATTATTGTGTAACAAAACAAAATGTCGTTTTTTATTTTTTCTAGCAAGCTAAAGTGCATCATTCTTCTTGTCTTTCCCCCGTTCTTTCATGTTGAGTTATTGTCCTCCCTCGAGTAAAAAGTTGGCCGCTCGTTCAACAGTGTCGTATCGTATCAGCGCGCTTTCCGCCTGTTGTCTCGTAAATCCCATGTTGATCAACTCTTCGATACCAGCTATCTGAACCTGGGGTGGTGCTGGTGCCATTGTCGCAGAGCCATCGACACCGCTCGATGGCGCTGCCGATGTTGTTTTGGCTGCAGATACTGTGGCTGCGGCTGCGGGCACAGGTCGTGGTGATGCTGTAGAGGCAGGGGCAGGGGCAGGTGCTGAAGAAGGTGATCCAGAGAAAAACTCGTTTTCGAAATCACTGAACCCATGGCTAAATGCATTCGATCCCGTGGAAGGTGAAGCACCGGTTCCCGCAGAAGTTGACACGCCGAAACCGCCGAACACCTCATCCAGTTCACTTGCTCCAAGAGTGTTGGAGGACGTGGGTTTCGTATTGGGTGCCCGAGTGCTGGCTCCAAAGGGCGATGAAGATCCGAATGCATCATCAAACGACGCGTTAAAATCGAATGCATCATCAAATCCTGCCATATTTCCTCCTGTCCCAGCACCACCGCTCACTTTGGGCGCAGTGAGCTCAACGCCGTTGAAAGCGGATTCAAAATCATCCGTCGGCTCTCCGAATGACAGCGTTGACTCGAATTCGCTAAAGTCGTTGAGTTTCCTTGAAGAAGATCCAGTGGAGACAGGGGCCACAGGTGGAATCGTAGGTGCAACGGCGTTAGCAGTTCCAACTGTGGGTGCTTCGCTCTCAGCCTGCGGTGCAGATACACCTGTGGCACTCACAGAGGGTGCTTCCACCGGTACAGGAGTGGAGGACGACTCTGGTGAGGTGATGGAGCTCTTGGCCTGTACGAATGCCTCTTCATTGTCGTCATCCGAGTCATCGCTCGAGTCCTCCTCGGCGCGAGTCATTTGGACAATTGGAGGGAATTCATCCTCCTCCTTGCTCTTCTCAAGTGTCTGGGCGAAAGGCGAGACGCCACTAAAGTCGTCTTCGAATCCAAATGCACTGACGCGGTTGGTCTTGGGTCCACTAAATTCTTCCACAGACTCAATATCAGGGAAAGCCGCTGCGAAGGCTTCAGCAGACTTCACCTCATCTGGATTGCTGTTCCGAGAGGGTTTTGGCGGTAATCCTTGGAAGGCAGCGTCGAAATCCACCTTGGTGACAGGAGGTGTGTCTATGGCAGGGAATGCCATCGAACCAAATGGATCCATAGAGGGAAGTGATGTTGCGGGTGTCTGTTCCTTTGTCAATCCAAAGGGTGAATCCTGTTGCTGGGATAGGGGAGCGTCAGGACCAGTGAACATGGTTGTTTCAGGCTGTACGGACGTCTTCAAGGCGGCCGATGACCAGAAATCATCTTGATCCTTTGTTCCTGGCACCGAGGAAGCGAAAAGTCCGCCGCTTTCCCCAACATGGGTGATAGAAGGAGCTTTGCCACTCATGCCTGTGCCTTGACGAGGAATCGTCTCGAAAGGAGACGATCCTGTTGCTTGCCTGGAAATAGATTCAAAGGGTGAGGAACCAGTTCCCTGTCGTGGAATTGGATCAAATGGAGACGATCCTGTTGACTGGCGACTGACGGTGGCGGGAGCCGTGTTCATCCTGGGTGAGTATACACTACTAAAACTCCCAGTTGGACTGCGCAGAGCTTCAGGAATACCGAAAGCGTCTTCTTCCTCTGGTGTTGGGCCAGTGGTTGATGTAGCGACAGTACCGCGGCTTGCAGGTGGAGGCGGAGGTTCCTTACGAGAACCACGGGGGGCCGGCACAGGTGGAGCAATAGATGCCGAAGAGGGCACTGGGGAGGAAGAGGGACCAACCGTTGGCGATTGGATTCCTCTGGAGGCTTGACCCGCCTTCTCCGACTCTTGTGCAATCTCGTTGATCAGTCTTTGCTTGTCGGCTTCACTCGTGGCGAGCTGGCGACGGTTAATCTCCAATAATCCCTTTTGTCGATTCGTGTCCTTCTTCTTTGCTTCGAGCTCCTCTCGTAACCTGGCGATTTCCTCATTGTTCTGGCGTAAGCGATTCCGAATCTGGTTGCTCTCTTCCTGATCTCTCGCTAGTGACAGCAAAAACTCGTCCTTGTTTGCACGAGCAATGCTCAACTCTCGCTCCGAGACTTGCAGCTCTTCCCGCAGCTTGATCAACTGTGGTTGAATAGACGCCATTCTGCCTTCAAGGTCCTTGATTGAAGATTTCTCGCTTTCGTGCAAGGTCTTGATCTGGTTCAATCGGATGCTTATATCCTGCTTCTGTGCTGATAGAGTAGTGATATTCTTCTCGAGCGCAACACGTTTGGCTTGCAGATCGCCTGTCACATTGGTCAAGTTGTTAACCTGGTTCTGCAACGAGGCCAGTTCGCCGGATTCGGATGTGATCTTGGTTGTCAAGTCTTCAGCGCCCATCAAGTCCTTGTCAGCAATCCCAATGTTCCCAGTGGATGGTAAAGTAGGACCATCTCCCAAAAGATCAAACGACTCACGTCGTAACTCTTGAGGTGCACGTCCAGTCGGCATCGACATGCCTTTTTTTGTTAGGTGACAGGCAACAGGTGTTAGTGGATGGGTCTCCGATACAGTTTTCCAATGAGTGAGTCGTAGCGATACGTACCACGGAAGGGTTCTTGTGAAGGAAAGGACATGGACGGGACCACCTTGGTACGAAGCGATGGGGGAATGAGTGACAAGGGCAATGCCTTTGGGATCGGTGCATTACTGGTGTTCTTCTTGTAGATGAGATGCATGGCGACTGCAAACTCGTCTCTTGACAGACTGCCAGATCCAGTAATATCAGCAAGATCCCAGATCTGAGCCAGCACGGGCTCTGGCAGTCTGGAATTCAAAAAGAACTTGCCAGCCTCCTCACCTATGATTAGAGCACACAATGCCATGATTAAGAGAAAGGGGAAATGGGTCAGAGTCGGGCAGTCAGTGGAATACGAGTAGGTTGAATAAAACATGTCGTGCTCTTTCCATGCTGACTACCTCCAAGAACGCCAGTGCCACTCTTGTCGAGTTGATCAAAGAACCGGTCAAACCTGGACTTGTCCTCAGGTGTGATATCCCATGGTATATCGACCGCGACAACAGCAGCCCCAAGCAGGTTGCTGGCGCCACCTGTAAGTTGCTGGGCTAGTGGGCTGGATGTCATGCTAACAGATCCTGTCATTTGGCGAGTGATAGCAGGGTTGTGAATGCTCATGCTGTTGCCTGTGACCTGACGAGGGAGTGTTTGGGCACTCATCACTGGCGAGGAAATCAGTCCAGGACCCGCTGTAGACCCAAGAGTCGATTTAAGAAGAGAAGGCGGAAGGGCCGCCGGCAAGGTTTTGATAGACTTGTCCATAGTATGCTGAATGTAGTACATGGCGATGGTAAAGTCTGCAATGTCCAAGGATCCGCGTCCTTTTGTATCCGCAAGATTCCTACAGTCGCCAGATGGTCATGTACATGTGGAGGTGAGATCATTTTGAGCAGAGACTGACTACACGCAAGTCGTAGATACATCGACATTCTACCCAACGACGTACCAAATCTGGCTAAGCGTTTCCACAGGCAGTTTTGATTTCAAAAACACCTCGCGCGCTTTGTCACCATCCAACAGCCCGTTGACTGGTCCACAGGCAACGAACATGCCGCCATACTTGGTCCTATCCTCGTTTGTTAATGGTGGGTCCGAACCAGTGTTCTGTGCAGCAATTGGGGTCGAGATGGATGCAGCAGGCGTATCACCTGTGGTGATTCCTTCGAAATGGGGAAGTGGAGCATCTATTGTGTAATGGGACGAGACAATACATGGGTGGTGCTTAGTTTCCATTACGCTTTTTTGTGTTCTTGTTCCCTTTTGGCTCTCAAAGTGAGATGCTATCGGGCTGTTGTTGGGACATTGTGGTTCCTGAGCACACTCGTCATACCAATACTGATCAATGCAGGCGAAGGACTCTTTCCATTCTGCGCGTGGGCAATCAGTTTGACAGCGATGCTGAATCCTTGTTGTCCAAGTACTCCTTTATTGTCAGCGTCCGCCAAAACCCAGATCTAATGAAGAAAAAAGGATTGGCTGGTCAGTCCAGCCCCATTTCATCCATTGCCATATCAATAGACGACCAAGCAAGAGCTCACTCCACTGCGCCATATATTGCTGGCCAAGCCTAGCATATTTTCAAGCTCCTTGCTCTCAGCCCTTCTCTCCGCACTGCACTCTCCACTCCACTCTACTACACACCATACCACGCTTGTCCCATCCATGACTCTATTCCTATATTACGAAAGGGAGATAGTTACCTGGCTTAGGATCTGAGGGGGGAGGCCACTCTTGGCAAAGAAAGGGACAGCATCGTTGCCGGTGATGAAACCACTGTTGTCCTTGTCGGCGGCAGCCCAGAGCTGTCCATAGACCTGTTTTTCGCGTGTGCTCAGAGAGATTTCTAAGGTGCGATCGGCGCGTCAGCGTGAGTGAGAAGGTAGGAGACAGATGGCCAGAGGGCAGAAGAAAGCAAGAAGACAGAGTGGACAAAAGGTTACCTCTACGACGGACTGTGCCGGTTCCGTCTCGAGAGATTGGACCGCCGAATGAGGCCATGGGTAGAGGGAAGGCGAGGGAAGGGAGATGGAAAGAGAGACAGTCAGAGAGACAGAGGGAGAGAGATAGAGATAGAAGAAACGTTAGGGGAGGGGGGACAACAAGGTGGTTGGAGGGGAAGGCAGAGTGTGAGAGTGTGAGAGTGTGAGAGTGTGATGGCGAAAGCGGCCGAAAGAAAGATGGGAAAGAATAAAAAGCGATGAGCAGTCTTGAGCATTTCACGACATGTTGCAGACGAGAGCACAGTGTTCATTCTACGTTTCCTTGAGACGCTTCAGCGCCTTGTTGGACTCGACGATGCACTGGTCGAACCCTGTCCTCAGTCCGTGCTGCTTCGACTGCTTGTAGTACTCCTCTGCCTTCAGCACGTTGCCCTTCATCTGTTCCCCATGTCCATACGCAGAGCAGTTGAAGGAAGAGGCGTCAAGTGTTAGGAAACGGGGTCTTATCCGCGTGGAAACATGATCAACCCATGGTGCACGTAGACCTACCTCGTAAAGCATCCCGAGATTGTACAGGAGAACCCCGCAGCCTTCGTCGCATTCCTGGCCACTGTTGCGAGTGCCAACTTTGAGTCCCCGTTCCGCCCATCCCATCGCATCCTCCACGTTGCCCAACCCTGCAAACGTATCCGAAATGTTGCACATCAAGACTGCAGCGTGGCAAGAATCCGTCTCAACCAACGACAGCGCTCGCATGTAAAGCGGAAGAGCGTTGGAGTAGATGCCCTTACTGGCATAGAACCCTCCCAATGCCTCCAAGCTCGCTCCGAGATCCGTCTTGGTCATCCATTTCGGAAGATTGTCAAACTGAAACTGTTGCCTCACGCTCTCTTGATCCCTCGCATTCTGCAGTCGTTCCTCATCCGAGATCCCACCGCCAACACGTCCTTCCATCCCCTCATGGTTCTTCAAGAGCTGCTCAACGGACCACAGATAATATCGCTCTGCCTGTTCATCCTTTCGTATCGAGTGATAGAGATCCCCGAGCCTTTGTGCAATCCCAATGGTCTTGAGACGCGTAGGCCCATCCATCATTCGAGGCCCATGGTGTTGTCCCCTCTTCTCCTGTTGATAGCCAAGCTGCTCCGTTGTTGTGTGAGGTTGATCCTCTCCCTTATCGTGGCTAACACCTCCATGTCTACTGCTGCTGTTGTTGTCTTTACTGCCATCCCGATGGTCCACCTTGAAAGAATCGTTGCTCATCCCCATGGTCTGTCCATGGACCAGACACTCGAACGCCATGACAAGTACATCGATGGCCTCATGCGTTTGCCCCATGTCCTGGAGCATGGTCCCCAATTGAATCATGATACCTGTGACTTCTGGACCATCCACCCTCAGATCTGGATGTTGCATCGCTGCACTCAAGGCTGATCGATAGTATCCAACAGCCTTTTCTTGATCATTGCCGTAGTTCTGATAGTAGAGACCCTTTCGTAGATCATCCCGGATCCCCTCAGGGAAGGCATTGACACCGGAAGTGTAGAACTTCCACAGACCTGCAGCTGTCAGAACCAGACCACCGCCAATAAGTGCAACAGCGGCGAGGGGAATTTGACCCAGTCCTCTTCTTGGAGTCGAGGAAGAGGAAGAGGAAGACGAGTATAGGCGAGGCGCAGGTCTGGTTGCGCCTGAAGAGCAAACGTTCCTTCCAGTTGCTACTGGGTGTAGAATACCAGAACGAACGACAGCGCGGGCTGATCGCGAGGCCAAGGTGGACGCTGTTCTGATCATGTTCTTGTCGAAGAGAATCCCTTTCCGAAAAAAACACGCACACATCACGAAACCTTGTCGTCAGCTGATCCAGTGCAATCGTCCTGTGCACACCACAATCCTGAGTACCTTAATGCATCCTCCCAAGCTGCATATCTTGATGCATTGAACCCTTCCCGACTAGGCTCGTCACCATCCTACCTCAGAGACCGCTAGAGCCGGGGAAACGAAGTTTCCTTTAATGGCAATGAAGGTCTCTGAGGGCTACACTCAGGGCATAAAAGGAAACTTCGTTTCCTGCCCTAGCAGTAGCTGAGGTAGGATGGTAACGAGCCTACTTCCCGACGGACATCGGTTGGCTGCCAATAAATGCATATTGCAACGAATCCACATCTGGTCAGTTTTATTCGCATTTGAGAAGATACCCATCCGGGACCTGCTCAGTCCCCTCCTCGCGGTCGTCCTCCTCCTCCTCCAACTTGACCACATCCTCGTCATCCTTGTCCACTTTTCCTTTCGCTTTCTTTTTCCCCTCCTCCTGCTCCTTCTCCTTCCTGGACGCTCGACGGCGACGACTCTCATCCCGATCTTTTAAATAATGTTCGTTCTCCAGTCGTCCCTTCATCCGGCATTGTGCATTCTCCATCCTACGAGCCACCAACAACTTGAGTGCCAAGCGAATCCTTCGAACAAGTTGAAGGTGCAGGTCTCGAAGCGTCGTGTGCAGAATCGCCAGTGCCTCATCATCCTTTTCAATATCTTTGAGCTCCGCGGTGACCGCATCTTCCCCCTTGACAACATACTCTCGGGAGACCAGCTTGGTCAGCTTGTCTTCATGCTGCTCGTCGTGCTCTCTGTGTTCCGAGTGCTCCGAGCCCTGGCTCAGATCTTGAGCTTTCTGAATGCGTGCCGAAAACACTTGCTGCTTGGCTGCCTTCGCTCTGAGATATGGTCGCGGGAAGAGAGTCAGATCTTGATCTCGCTCAGAGTGGAAGACGGGTCGGTTCTCCTCAAACTCGTTCTGTGAAGTGCCATATCTCCGTTGTAACATGTTGCATTGGATCTCTCGAAGTTCATCTATCACAATCTTCTCTTGATCCTTTTCATCCTCGAGGTCATAAAAGTACTCTGGAGAAAGAGCCTGATGCGTCTTCATAGTAATACGTCGAGAGATATCGTCACCGTCGATCAAGGTCACCACTTCTCCGTCTTGAGAGAATATTAGTTTGGAATGGTCTGCAAAGTTGACCTAGATCATGCATGTCAGAAAAAACAACGACAACAACAACATTAGTTGGTGAGGGTGAATGGGGGATAAAATGCCACAGCTCTCATCATGAGGGACTGCAACCCTGTAACTTTGTCTCCTTTCTTACTTGGACAATCCCGTTACTGAGTCGAGCGATAACGTGTTTCTTCTCTTTCCGTCGGTACAGATCCGTCAAAAACGGCATCCCTTTGGTCAGAGACAGATCCTGATACACCCAAGGCGACAGACTCACTAGCCAGTGCGCCATGTAGTTCCTGAACCCCTCCAAGACCTTGATCCGCTTGGCAAGCCGTGGGATTTCTTTAGAGTGCATCCGGCAGTATGTTCTGTCCAACGTCTCCAAGTAATCCGCGTAGTCCCATTCGTCATAAAAATCCTGGTCTTGGAGCATCCCGGGAAAGATACTGCCATCTTCGTCACCATAGTTGTCCATGCTACCATTACCCAAAGTCACGCTCCCATTATCTCCTGGCATCAAGCTTGCACTTCGATTGGTCGAAGATGTAACGAGGTTGTTCTTGACGTCGTAAATCCTCATCAACGGATACTCGTCGTCTCCATCGACCCTTCTCTCATACTCTAGTCCGGCTCGGAATTCCGCCGTGAGAGCATCCATCGATCTAGGGTTGTTGGTGTCTTGAGGTGTTGAGAGAGTGTTGCTGCTGTTCGAGTCTGGGTGCGGGTGCTTGCGATCATGTCCGCACCAGTGATTCTTTCTAAGAGACAACTCGACACCGCGTTTTTGTTCGCTATGAGAACGTGTCCGTAGCCAATTCGAAGGGTTGGAGCAGTGTCTCCGTCTACGTTTGTGTGGAGACTCGGTCACCTCGATATCTCTAGTGG
>Ga0247824_10002467_pt1 | contig 10345 bp, 7 predicted proteins | sample 13C_PalmiticAcid_FD_194412 | JGI IMG/M metagenome (GOLD analysis project Ga0247824, IMG submission 194412) | Soil microbial communities from agricultural site in Penn Yan, New York, United States - 13C_PalmiticAcid_Day48 | ecosystem: Environmental > Terrestrial > Soil > Agricultural land... | reverse complement strand
AAACCGAAGTGACCGCAGCGTCGAAAGCCTCCCGAGCCCACACCCAAGCCTCAAATCCAACGTGAGCCCATTCGTTTCCCACGCATACACATACAGCTCCTGAAGCATGGTCAACTTGGACAATTGTCCAAACACCCATGGCTGTGTTTGACTGAGCGTCCATGGGTTGTCTGTGTAGAGTCTCAGCTCCAGGACTTTGAGCTTGAGGCAGACCCAGGGTTGTCCGCGTGCAATGTCCAGGTCATGGAGGTTGCATCCTTTGAAGGTTATCAACGATGGACAAGAGGACATGATTTCTTGCGCCACAAGACTGGTGAAGCCTGGAACGGGGGACAGGTTCAATGTTTGAAGGTGGATGAAATGAGGTCGTAGATGATCCATCATGGTTGGGGGGAACACGGGCAATAAAGCTTCCAAGGCGATGATCTTTTCCATGCTTGCAATGATGCCGGTGAGATCGTCTTCATCTTTGGAAAACATCCATAGGGCAATGCTTTGAAGGTGGGGCCATTTTCCCGCACGGATCAAGGGTGTGATTCTGGGAATGAACAATCGGTTGGTAAATTCAGCCAGACTTCCCAAAGATCTCAGCCCTGGACAGCGTTGCATGAATTCTAGAACCCAAGGGATATTGTCTTCCGAAAAATCGCCTGCTCGCAACTGACGCATCCGTGGAAACTCCATGGTCGGCGGCGGCAAGCAGCCATCTTGGGTCGAGATGCGCTGGAAGGAAATGTGGAGTCGTTCCAATTGTGTACAGAGCTGCCAAAACGTGTCAACATTGGTCTCGTTCACCTCCAATCCCATGAGTGTGACATCCTTCAAACTGTGGAGTCTGATCAATAAGCCCAAGCATCGCGTTGAATGGGTCTCCATCTTTCTCCTTATGTCCAGATGGATAAGCATTGGGTAGTGACTGACCAACTTGAACAAGTGCTCGTTCCATTCGGCATTTTCTACAGTTAACGAGGCGAGGTTCGGGAGGATCAGACTCGAGTAGTCCTGCCTAGGACTACAATAGATCCTCAGTGTCTTGACAAATCGGCTATACATGTAACCGTGGATGGCGCCAGGTGGATGCGGTTTGTTCTTGGTGAGCTCGATATCCCTCCAGATCTGAGGCAAGAATGCTTGGTACCAGGCCTTGGAAACTCGTACACAGGCAAGAAGGGTGCGTCCGGTGACATGCTGGGAGACTTCCCAAAGGATCTCTGGTATTTTGAGGGGGGTTTGTGACGACATGGATCCCAAGGAGGCTGGCTGGCGAAGAGACCGAAGAGTGGAGAAGGGTGTGTTTGAGAAGGGTGCGAAGACTGGTAAGCTTTGTTGGATTGAACAGAGGAAGATCTGTGCTTTTTTTTTTTTTTTTTGGAGCAGACTCTGTCGTATTTTATGCTCAGGCAAGAGATCCAAATAGAACTGACGTTACTCATTCCCTCATTCCCAGAGTGCTCTCCCTGGCTCTCATGGATATTATGACATGCATTGCGGTGTAGTCGTCCGACCAAACAGAGGGCTCGGCTTGAGGAACTTCGCCATCAGAAAATGAAGTGCATAACAAACCAATGCAGGATGATTGGTGGAGGACGACCTTGGGAGGAAGCGTGCACGGTCAATTGCTCAATTTGCTCTCACATTGTGAGCCTGGCGGACAATGGGGTGAGAGGAAACATTATTCCCGTGGCGTAATAGACCGCGAGGACGAATGACCCGAATGAGTCGCGTTCAGTCGCGTCCATTTGCAAGGATGAGGCCATGGCTTTGGTTCATGCACTGACCATGGCATACAACTTTATCACCCTGCGTATATCGTTCCATCGGATCGATTGACCCGCCAATGGCATTGCCAACGCCACAAGTGCGTTTGACAGCCCATTACATTCAATGCTGTGTGTTAAACCCCCCCTTCCACCGGACAGCACATATTCACTCTCTGCCTTGTTACCCTTACTAGAACAAATGGTGTGTGCTAGGGGAAGGAGGCGCAAGGTTTGGCTGACGGAAAAGATGATAGACCTATATCTCATTATCGCCAAGCAATTGGACAATGTGAAAGGGGAAAGGCGCATGGGTGTTTGGCTGCCAAGTGGATGGAAAGGAGGCTGCACTCAAGAATCAAGCAAGATATCGTACGATGGTATCCCATTCCTGTTGCATTAACCTGCTCAATTAAAAGACTGACGATGTGATTCCATGGCAGGAGCATTCCATGGCATGAGCTACAGGCACTCCTCTAATATCTCCAACTGACTATTCTGGCTATTCTCTACGGATCTTCCTTCAGTCTGATTTTGTTTGTCCTGTTTCGCACGGACGGTCGGTTCCTTTGCGGTCGCTACTTGAGTCTGGATACCACAGATGCCATGGTTGCAACCTTCTTGCCTGCTTCATGTAACGCGCTCTCCGGCTCACCAATCGCTCCACGTTGCCTCATCAACTGCTTGTTAGGTTTACTCAATCCTCGCGCGTCGTGTATGGATGCGCCTGTCACGGTGAGTATGCCATTTGTGGCACCCCAACGCAGGTTGACACGATACTCTTCTTCTTCTTTCACAACCTCCCACTTGAGTACAGATCCATCTAGACATCCAGTGACCAAATAAATTGCATCTGAACCTGTGCTCCAAGCAATACCTCGAACTGTGTCCTGAAAGTTCCTTACGACTGCCAAGCATTGACCCGAATCAGTGCTCCATAGCCGTACTGTTTTGTCCTTACCACCAGAGGAGAGTACGTGGCCTTTCAATGAATATGCGACGCACCAGAGTTCATGGCTGTGGCCGATCAAAATAAATCGGCACTCTCCAGACTCCACATCCCATAGCCGAACTGTCATGTCATCACTAGCCGAGGCAAGCTGGTTTCCTTGAGGTGAATATGCGACACTTCTAACAGTGTCGCCATGGCCCTCTAGGGTTTTGTGACATGCTCCATTCTCAGTGGCCCACAAACGTATTGTGCTGTCCATGCTGCCACTTGCGATTTGCTTGCCATCAGGAGAAAAAACGACGCTAAAGACTCCTTCTGTATGACCGTGTAATGTTTCGCGACAAGTCCCGGTAGATGGATCCCAGAGTCGTACTGTGTTGTCAATGCTGGCCGAGGCAATTGTTTGTCCATCCGGAGAGTACGTGACACCCCTGACCCAGTCTTTGTGCCCGGCTAATGTATGTTGGCAAGTTCCTGTCGCCACATCCCACAACCGTACCGTTTTGTCAATACTTGCAGAGGCGATTTGGTCTCCTTGCGGTGAATACGCGACACTTGTGACTGTGTCTCTATGGCCTCGGAAGATTTGGCGACATTCTCCTGTTTCCATACTCCAAACCCGCACCGTAAAATCCATGCTTCCAGATACAATCTGATCCCCATCTGGAGAACAACCGACGCTCGTGACACCCAAACTGTGACCACTTGGAACAAAGAGAGAGGCGGCAGCTGAGACATCCCACAACCGCACTGTGCGGTCCATACTGGCAGAGGCGATCTGATCGCCTTTCGGAGAATACACAACGGTCTGAATAACACTGCCATGACCAGTTAATGTTTGCCGGCAAATTCCTGATTCAACATCCCAGAGCCGCACTGTCATGTCTTGGCCTGCAGAAGCAAGTTGATCACCTTTTGGTGAAAATACGACGCTGACAATATGGCCACTATGTCCAGATAAGGTGTAGCGGCAGACTCCTGTTTGTACATCCCAAAACCGAATTGTCTTATCCCTGCTTGCTGTGGCGAACTGGTCTCCTTTGGGAGAATATGCGACATCCCAAATAATGTCGATGTGGCCGGATAGGATACGGCTACAATTCCATGTCTCAACGTCCCAAAGGCGTATCATGTGGTCTCCGTCTCCTGATGCGATTTGGTCACCTTGTGGTGAATACGCAACGCATAGGACACAACTGGTGTGACCAAGTAGTGTCTGAAGGCATTCGCCGGTCAAAGAGTCCCAGATCCGTACAGTCCCATCAATGCCGGCCGATGCAACTCGGTCTCCTTGAAGTGAATGCGCAACACAAGCGACCCAATCAGCGTGGCCACGAAGGACATGTCGGCACTCTCCTGATTCAACGTCCCAGAGTCTCACAGTCCTATCATGACTACAAGATGCCATCAGATCACCATTCGGTGAGTAAGCGATATGCCTAACAATTTCTTGATGACCACTCAACGATCGAGTCTTCTCCCAGCTCGATGTTGTGTATACGCTGATGTCACCATTCTTAAGCCCGACCGCGAAGAGCTTTCCATCTGGTGAGTAGGCACACGACCACGCCTCTTCATGCTCAGAAAGAAACGGTAGCTCTCCAAACAGTACTCCTGCCATCTGTGCTCTGCTCAGCTCCACTTGACGCATCCAAACACCTCGAAAATTCACCTTCCTCAAGTCTGCACCTTGAAATTGCGCAGAGTCAAACGCACCGAAACTGAGATCGGCTCCTGGGATTCGAATACCTCGCATATCGGCGCCATTGAATTGGACACCTGCTCGGACAAGTATTGTGATTGCATTGGCGGCTGCTGTGCGCCACTTCTTGTCCTTCTTCGAGTACTCGATGTAGGAGAGTAGTTGCTCTTTAAACACGGACTCTTGTTGAACTCGCTGTTCCAGGAACTGCATAAGGGTATAGTCGTTCACAAAGCTCCTCCATACCAACGGTGAGCTGTAGTCTGGTCCCTGTACAACACTTGCCTCCTTTTCACCACCGTAGATCTCAAAACTCAGAGTAGAGCTCACACTCCCTCGACGACCTGGCACTGACTCGGTTGATTTCTTACTCCTCCTGTCTTGTGGATCAAATATGGCGCGTGATAGCGAATACTCAAGAAGCGATCTGTGGATGAATCGGTGCTGATTGCCATTTCGCGTCAAAGGCGATGCTTCCATTAAGAGATGACTGTGTTCTTTCCTGAAGAAGGCATCCTTCCATGATCCTTCATCCACCAGTTGCGAGTAATCTACGACAGGATGACCGTCTTGTTCTTTGTAGATCGCCACAGCCAACTTCTTCATGAATCCGAGACCGTTCACTGTGAATCCTTCGGCACTCAGTCTTTCGAACATTGCTTTGACTTGTCGAGACAGGTCCTTCTCTCCGAGGCGCTTCTTGCCTCGTTCCAGCCACTGTTCAACGAAATGGTCATACAGTTCAACTCGAGTAATGGATGCAGTCGACAGCTGTTGTCCTGGATCCATCATGCGCGGAAGCACTTCCAACGATAGAGTCATCAAGAACGGATTCTTGACAAGATCTTTGAGGCCTGGGATGAGTTCAAGTGCATTCTTGTAGTCCTCCGACTGCCACAGAGGCTGGCGAAGCAATACATATTGGTGGATATATGAATGAACCTGGTCAATTGAAAATGGAGAGATGACGGCTTCTTGGAACATCGACGAGTCCGACTGTTTGTTACGGTCTCCTGGTTGGAAGCGATCCTGATAGTCATCTCCAAGGTACTCACTACGACAACTGATCACCACCTGAGCATCCCATCCTCCTGGTTGGTTCAATTCATTGCTCATGTACAAATTGTGCGATTGTTGACTCTCATCGTACCCATCACAAATCAAGATGAACTTGCGGTGGAACTTCATTTCTCGGATCTGAGGCTCAGTGAACTCGGCTTTGCGTAACTGTTTGGCGATCATGTCGTGCTCTGGCTTGTCGATGGTAGGTAGGTTGATATGAAGTGGGATTCGGTCATTCTTGTTCTGGTAAGATTTCCAGAGCTCATATTCGAGAGCTCGACTGAATGTCGATTTGCCTGCACCAGAGTCACCTAGCAGGAGGAACACTTTTCGATCGCTCTCCAGGAATTCTTTGACTTTCTCCATCAATGGGAACTGCGAATCGTCAAGGGAGCGGAAACTGGGCTTCGCTTGAGGGGGGATGTACACGATGTTGCTTCGTTCTCGCGTGCGCTGCTTCTTCAGAAGACGGAGATTTCCTTCGACATCAGTTCTGTTCTGGACGCGATCGAGCAGTGATGGCGTCGGAAATTCATGAGTGGGAATCTTGAAAGGATACAATGTAGGACCCTTTTCTCGACACATTCGATATAATTCCTGCTTCTTCTCATCTCCACTTGTCTCCAGTTCCTGAAGTAGCGCTTCAGAGATTGTTGCATCTACCAAGGCGCAAACAGTAGACATTTAGTTCATGAAAGCTCCTTTCTTCGACACGACATAATCATAGATCATCAGTTGTACTTCAGTACCACATACATTGTGAACCGGTGCCAGATACTGATGCCGTCTGCATGAGAATGTTGAGAATCCATTGTTTGACACTTGGATGCTGTCCCCATTCTTCATCGTCCCGGTAGATCTCGCCCAGGAATGCAATGGCGCTTCGACGAGTACCTGCATCCCACATTGGATTGGCCGCGATCTCGCCAAGTCTTTGGCATACTCCCCATTGGAAGGCAACATCGAGTCGACAAGGTGCTTCACAGACTAGTTTCTTGAATGAGGCCAACTCTCCATCTCGAATCAAGACATCGGCTCCTCGGAGAGCCGAGTACCAATCACGCTTGCGCTCAAAACTGAATCCATCTTTGAGGCATTCCAGGAATGTCTGTCCACTTTCTGATAGCGAAGTAACTCCATCGTACGCATTTTTGAGTACATCGACAACCTTGGACGCCCCTGTGAATCCTTTTTGAATATCTTCTAATCCTTCCATGAACTTGATGAGATCCAGACCTTTCACCGCACTCACCAGTCCAGCAACACCTTGGACTACTTTTCCACTACGACGCATAGCGGCTTGCCATACTGTTTCATTATCAGGAACACACAAAAGTGCTTGGTAGGCATACGCTGCTTGGTAGACCAAGAATGAGTCTTTGCTTCCCTGCAACTCCTTCAAGTACACTGACAGTGGTTCATGCAGCTTTTGGCGATCTAATCCTGTGATCTTGGTATCGGCCATGGCATCCAATACGTTTGACACAGCCATTGTCAGTTGACTCATGTTGTCAGTTGATTGATGATGAGTATCTCTCAGTCGAGCGCTGAGGAGTCCCAGTACCTTGACAAGATCATCAGCGCCGAGGTGACCAAGATTGGCCCCTTGAATCAACTGGGCCAGTCCTTCCAGTTGATGGTGGTTTAGTAATCCTGAGTGATCGATTCCTGAATAAAATTCTCTCAGTAGATCATGGAATGCATCCTTGTTGAGCACAGGTGCCAAGCACACCACCTCTGCGACGACTTTGGCATCCTTGATCTCATCTCTCTTGAATACTCTGATCAATTCCTTGGCTGTTGTGTGGAGTCGTTCCTGCTCATCCGCATCTTTCATCACCTCCTGCAGCCATTTTCGTGCAATTGGATCGAGTATTTCGTCTGGTGAACGAGTATCCTGCAACAGACCGAGGCAACAGACCAGTTGCACAGTATTGTTGAGACGCTCATCGGGCTCCGGGAATTTCAAGTCTGCAACAGGAGGCGGCATGTTCTTTGCAAAGATGTAAGCTGGGATCTTTGCTGCATCACGGCGCTGCTTATGTTGACCCTGAGTAGAACCCCGTATGGAACCGTAATAGTGAGAACCACCAGGAGATTGGAAAGTGCTCTTGATGGATTTCACAAAGCTGCTGGGACGTGACGACTTTGCCGCTTGATTTGAATCCTGAGCATTTCCACTGAGTATTTTGTCACAAACGAAAGTGCGTTAGGCCTTGTGCACCATAAACACTGGTTCTATCAATCCACAATGAAGCGAGTTGTATTTCACTTACCCCAGTTTCTCCGCTTTCTTGTAACTGACTTGGGCCTCGGTGCCATGTCCACGTCTCTCCAACAGCTTGCCTAGATCGGTGTAGGCAGCAGCGATTCCATCGACCAAGGCTTGATTCTCGGAATACTTGATTGCCTTCTTCGCCTGAGATAACGACACCTCGGTATCATGGCACAGCACCAACGAGATGCTGGTATCACTCGCATTATTGGCATTCTCCAGGTACACATTGGCGAGCTCCAGTGCCTGATGTGCTGAGAGGTAGGCCAGTGGTGACGATACAATACCACCGAATACCATCGTTTTTTTTCTTCTTGCGACAGACATTTCGAGATGAACACAAGAGTCAGGTCAATCATGTCGAGTATCCAAGCACTGTGTCGACAACGATGTGCGACGAGGGTGAACATACTTTCAAGTGATCCGAATATCGAACTGTGCCCCGACGAGTGTGGACTCTGTTCTCCTGTCGACAAAGACACCTATTGTGAGGACAATGGGTGGTATGTGTTAGGCGTCACCGAACTTGAACATGATGATATCTGTGGTTGTCATAGGAATGAGGACACCTCCTTACCTGTTGTCTTTTGTTGATTGCTTTATTAGATGTGGTGGTTGAGAGGACCTTGGCTTTGCCCTTCACACCTAACAGTGAGAATGGATGATCAAACAGAGTTATGCATGAGTGGGCACTGGTTGTGAATGGTCATCGTCACTCTCTCCCTTGAAGGGTTGCTTCAAGATCGTCCATATACTAGTTGCTGCGTTGGTCTGGATTTCATCCACCTCTGATTCGTTTTCATCCAATCCACAGCAATTCTTGGCTGAATAGCAGTACATCATCAGCACTTGAAATCTTCACATCTTCATACCCAACTGTCCGAATGATGGTCCGGCTGAAAATGGGCGGGATGAGGGGGAAGTGATCGAGCGAGAGTACGAGCTTTTATTCTCTTTCCCAGAGTGTTTGAGATTGGCGCAACAGTGAGATGTTGAGGGGAGTGGAGGAAAGAGGCGAAAGAGTGTTTGTGGCGAAGAGCATTCAAATTTGAGAAATTTCAGCCAGCGGAGAAATTTGACCCAGACTGTGGCAGTGCCTGTGCAGACACTCAATCCGGACCCGCACGACTTTACTTTGTTAATTGTCGCACTCCTTCATGGTTCCTGCAACGTTGAGTATGGACAAACGGTGGCTCTCTATGGTCGCTATCGCTATAAGAGCTGTTCCAATCACCTGATATGATCTCTGTGGCTCGATTGGTGTGGCCATTTGTAACAAGAATCTCTGTACCTGTACAAGTCAGAGGACCATGGTGCAAGCTCCATTCTTATCAGGCTGTCGTTCCTAGGAGAGACGAGTCGTGTGCAGTGGAGACTCCAAGTCCTTGTCTCGTATACTGCCAACACGTAACAAGGCCGCCTTGATCATCAGCCATCGGTTGGTATATCATTTTTTAAATTGTACTCTCCCTCAAGGTTCCCATGTCTGAGTACAGTTTATTGTTCGATCTTTTTGCCTAAAAATGCTGTAGAGACAGGGTAGCAGTGGAGCGGATAGTCTGAGTATGTCGAATCCACGATTGCCGTCGCATCGACCCTGGCCACCATGATCCTCCTCTGAAGTTGTAGTGCTCTGTGGTGAGGCTGTCATGGCGCCTGCCTTCGACATGGGCCTTGCACGTAGATCGCGCTCCGTGGTGAAAGCCCAATTCCTGATCCTTAAACGTGTTTTTCAAAAGCCCTGGGCTCTTCTTTTCCAGGTCTTCCCATCTTTCATCATCGTTGTAGTCCATTGGTCGTGTTATCGCTGGCATTGTTTCCGCTGAATTCTGGCGATGCATCTGGCGGAACCGCCATCACATTCGGTCGCTCTTCAAGAATGTGTAATGCACCCGTGTAAGAGTCCATGTCCCGACCACAATTACTCATCCTTATGGTCAAGATTGAAAGGGGGTTTTTTTTTTGTTATTGTGTCCGACAGTAATAATTAACACGACGACTTTGCAATGACTCGATGGATGCTTCGCAAATCATGGCGACTGCCCGCTAGTAAATCTTCGATTGCCGGCGATGCAAAGATCCACGTTCCGTTGATGTAATACCGTATCGTCCATGGAGGGATCGCTGATGCTATTGTCCTATGAATCACATTTGCTATGCAACCATATATTGTAATCGCTGAACAAGAGTGTATGGACTGACTTTACCTTTGGGACATCCATGGTGACAGAGCAAGGCTGGCATAGCAAAGACGTGGACAATCTCTACTGTTTGCAGCATCAAGGTCATCATGTTGAAGAGAGGACACGTCCACGTTTCAGAAAGTCTCCTAGCCTGTGGTGGCAAGGTGAGTGATGTGCACCCTTCTCCTTTGACTAGAAACCGTCCAGCTCTGATCGTCTTCATCTTTGAGCGAGCGGACGAGCGGGATCGTACATACTCCATCGGCGAGAGTAAGGAATCGGCTCACGGTGGGAGCGGTGGCCGAGTTGAAGCAAGTCGGGTCCTCTGGTGCTGAATTCACCCGTGATACTCTGGCGCGCCGACAGCAGTGTATCCTGTACAGCGATGCGGGTTGGTGGGTTGCAGGGTGGTGA
>Ga0247824_10002466_pt1 | contig 10347 bp, 8 predicted proteins | sample 13C_PalmiticAcid_FD_194412 | JGI IMG/M metagenome (GOLD analysis project Ga0247824, IMG submission 194412) | Soil microbial communities from agricultural site in Penn Yan, New York, United States - 13C_PalmiticAcid_Day48 | ecosystem: Environmental > Terrestrial > Soil > Agricultural land... | reverse complement strand
GAAAATAGGAGGAGAGTATTTTAAAATTATAGAAAGATAAGAAAGAAGAAAGAGAAGAATAGTTGACTGAATCTCAAGTTCAACCAATGATAAATTATCGAAATCGACAGGTCAACGAATCTCGGAGTTTTGTTGCCTGCGGCTGACAGAGCCCAGGGCGTTGCTTTCTTGTCAGCCTTGCACATACCACAGTTCGGATGATTTTGGAGATGGTAGGCCGAAAAATTCAGACGGCTGTAGTGTTCCTGACATGGCAAAGTTCCTCGCTCCATTGAGGTGTGTGGTGCAGACCATCGGTCCCTGGTGCCTCGATCTCGGTCGCCATTCGAGAGCCAATTGATCGAAAAGTTCTGGTCCCATCGACAAAAGGCATCGAATTTGCCCAGCGGACCCGAGCGAACAAAAACTTGGCAGGCTGCGGTCTAGACCCGTCTTGGCACCCATGGTGCCGACGAATGGGGCAAGGTGTCCCAGAAGCTGGAGCAAACGCGCCGTGCAATCTGCTCTTCGGTTTCGTCAAGCCCCAGTCGTTTGGTCTCAGGTTCTCTCCGAACCCACCGGCCCTTCCGTGGCCAGAACCTTTGGTTTTGCCGATCAATTCACTCTGCTTCCGCATCGCAACTTGCGCACGCACGACGACAGCCCGTTGCCCCAACTTCCCGTCGCTGCAGACAAGCCACTCGTTGAACCTACTGTCTGCCGCTTGCCTCCAACTGGACATCCTGTTCGACACCAGCAGCGGCGGTGGTTGCGAATTGGCCCGGAACGGACAAAACAGGCATCGAGCGCGCACCGCGCTGGGGTTGGCCGGAAGCATCAATCCATCTCTCGACGATCCCGGCCCAGACGACACCAACGACGAACCTCCGCTGCACATCGCTGATCCGGCTCGGATGCGCGCGCACTGAATCGATTTGGGTGACGAGTGAAAGAGACACGGCAGCGAGGTGTCCCCCAAAATAATATGCAGCGGGCGCGGCGGTCCCGCTCAGCCGCCCTCTAGCCTGTTGAATGAAGATGAGGATTGCCATCCGGGAGCAACTCGCAGCGGTCGTGATACTCGCCGTTGGGGTTGCTCTCGCCATCGTCTCGATCCCAACATGGATTTTTGTCAACAACTTCGTCATCGGCGTCGAGACCGGCAGCCTCTCGCTGACTGCTTCCCTCAAAGCCGCGAGGATCTCGTCCGAGATCAACCTGATCCAGACGGCTTGCCAAACCATTTCGACTCGCCTGTTGCTCCAGGATGCCTTCAACAAGTTCTACAGCTCCCAGGTCAACAACACCACCAATGACGATCCCTGGACCGCCGCCAAGGACGACCTCGGCAGCGCCCTCGGCCGCACCGGCTTCTCCGGGTTGCTCCAGGCTCGCCTGTACTCCCGCAACACGACTGGCGACCCAAAGGGCCTCTTCAGCATCACGGGAAACGGCGCCACGGAGTCCGGCTCCATCCTGCTCCCGTACAAAGCTCCCGATGGTTCCCCCGTCTATCTTGGCGATGCGAACTACGGCTTCCCACCCTCGCTCTTCCCCAACATCACGTACTACGACCTCGGCCGCCCCAATGCGGCCATGGCAAACACAAACGCCTTTACGGCTAATGTGTTCCCGGGAGTTTCGCTAGGCAATGGGAGCGACAAGACGGGCGTCCTCCTTGGGCCCCTGGTGGTCAACTCAACCTTCGCCCTGATCTCCCTAACCATTCCCGTCCGCCAGATCAGAAACAGCAACTACATTCTTGGCTACATGACTCTGGTCGCCAACATCAAAACGCTGGTCGAGGTCCAGACCTCCAACGAAGGCTTGGGTCGCAGTAAGCAGCCTTTTTGACGTTTCTTTCCGAGTAGACAAGACTGACATTGCTGGCAGCTGGTGTTGTGTTGTTCGTGGGCTCCGTCAACCCCTACAACCATTTCAGTGCCGAGGCGGCAGCAAGCAACAAGACTTGGACGCCGCCGCTGGAAGCGTTTGAGGAACAAGAAGTGCACTTTGTCCTCCCGCCTTACGGTGCGACCGACGGGTCAAACCGCCATGATCGACGAAGCTTTGGGTCTGGTGATTATGCCAGTCCATTCCGGCTACGCCAGTATCCGGCTGTGCTGGACGTCCTCAGCCAGCAGATCCCGGACCCCAACAACGCGACAAGCAGGCTCTCGACGACGAACGAACAGGGATATGGGGTGGCCGTGGGCGTTGCCCGACCCCAGACCCCGCTGGTTTCCTGGGCGATCGTGGTCGAGCAAGACGAGAGCGAAGCCTACGAGCCGATCAAGACGCTGCGAACTATCCTTTTGGGATGCGTTTTCGGGACGTTGGGCTTACTCCTGTTTCTCGTTTTCCCGTTTGCGCACTGGACTGTGATGCCCATCAGGCGGTTGAAGGAAGCCACCGAAAACTCGATTGACCCCCCCGGCTACGAGGACGACGAGGACGAGATCTTTGACGAAGAAAACCCGAGCTCAGGTGGGACGACGTCGGGCAGGTCGTCTGAAAAGGGGATCCTGGCCAAGTTTCGCCGGAAGATGCACAAAAGGCGGAAAGCCAGGTTGCGACAGGCCATGGCGATCGAGCCGAGCCGGCGTCAGTTCAAGATACCGGCCAGGGTAGAAGATGGGAAGCACTATGTGACAGACGAGCTGACAGAACTCACCCAAACCTTCAACGAAATGACGGACGAGCTGCTAAAGCAGTACACGTCTCTCGACGAAAAGGTCGCGGAGCGGACCAGAGAGCTAGAGATCAGCAAGAAGGCCGCCGAGGCCGCCAACGAAAGCAAAACACTCTTCATCGCCAACATCTCGCACGAGCTCAAGACCCCCCTCAACGGCATCATGGGCATGTGCGCGGTGTGCATGGAGGATGACGACCTGCCGAGGGTAAAACAGTCGCTGAAGACGGTCTACAAGTCTGGCGACCTCTTGCTCCATCTTCTCGAGGACTTGCTGAGCTTCTCCAAGAACCAGATTGGGCAGCAAGTCAGTCTTGAGGAGCGTGAGTTTCGCCTGGGCGATGTCCGGTCGCAGATCTTGGCCATTTTCGACAAGCAGGTCCGCGAGAGCAAGATCGGGTTCACGGCTACCTTTGAAACCGCGGATATCAGCCCCGATCTGGACATCCGAACCAGTATGGACAAGAAACTCCCGGCTCTGGGTCCGCCGGGGGTGGGTAGGCTCAAGGACATGTGCCTTTGGGGCGACCAACACCGTATTTTGCAGGTCATCATCAACCTTGTCAGCAACAGCTTAAAGTTCACGCCAGCCGGAGGCAAGGTCCAGCTCAGAATACGGTGCGTCGGCGAGATCGAGCAGCCGAGCGATGAGAGCAGGTCGTCGTCATTCTCCAAGACGGGCTCAAACCGCGCAGGACGCAGCCGCCATCGGATGGGGTCTGGGTCCACAAACTCAGCGAGCTCCAAGGGCGCCCATGCGCCCATCTCGCCCGTCAAGGGAGGGACGGCTCTCTCCATCAACCCCATGGACCCCAAGGCCACTCCTCACATTCAAGTCAGAGAGCGGTCGCCGACGCCTCCACCCCCGAACGCAAAGAGCTTCCTTTTTGAGTTTGAGGTCGAGGATACGGGGCCTGGCATCCCGGAGAACATGCAGCAAAAGATCTTTGAGCCGTTTGTCCAGGGCGACCTTGGGCTGAGCAAAAAGTATGGCGGAACGGGTCTTGGTCTGAGCATCTGCTCTCAGCTCGCGACTCTCATGGGAGGTGGCATTTCGCTCACGAGTACTCCGGGTGTGGGCACTACCTTCAAGATGCAAATCCCTCTCAAATACGTCAAGGATCGGTAGGTCTTTCTTTTCTTATGGCACCTGAATGCCAGCTAATCTTGCCCCTTTTAGCGCCTCAAGCACGGCATCCAGCAGCATGAAATCTCGTCCAGCAAGTGTGGGCTCGGCCGAAGGTGAGAATGGGCGAAATTCGGTCGCAAGGACTTCGGCAGAACTCCAACATCAGCTCCAACATCAGCCACCAGCGTCTACCGTCCTTGACCAGCAACCACGGCTTGTCGGCCTCAGCCAGCCGTTTTTTGCCACCACCCCGAACCACCGGCTCAGCAAGGAAGACCAGATGGCTGCGATCGATCGGGCTATGGCGAATAAGTCTGGCCAAGGAAAGCTGCGAGTTCTGGTGGCTGACGACAACTCGACCAATATTGAGGTTGTCAGCAGGCTGCTGAAGCTGGAAGACGTCTACGACGTCACCATTGCCAAGGACGGCCAGGAGGCCTACGATCTCGTCAAGGCGAACATGGAGAACAACCAGCGCTTTGACGTTATCTTCATGGACATCCAGATGCCGAATCTCGATGGCCTGCAGTCGACGCGCCTGATCCGGAAGATGGGTTACTCGGCCCCTATTGTCGCACTGACTGCCTTCTCCGAGGAGAGCAATGTGAAAGAGTGCATGGAGTCCGGCATGAACGAGTTCCTCAGCAAACCGATCCGCCGGCCGGCACTGAAGCAAGTGCTCGCCAAGTTTGCGACCATCCCGGAAGAGCCAGAGACATCGAGCCTGACGCGGAGGACGACGCCTGACAAGACTCCTGTGGGCACCCCCGAGAACGAGGTCAAAGATCCCATCGCGGATGGGACGCCTGCGGAGAAAGCCAACGGTGTTCTCCCTCCTGCTGTTCCTCGCGTGGAGACGCAATAACATATCTCGGGTGAACATGGCCGCGCAACCCATACTTTAGCCATCTATGAAACCCAGTCGTTGAAGACGATGGTCTGGTCATTTTACGCCACATTCATATTCTGTACATATACCATCTTGGATTTCACTTTCTCTTCATGTCATTATACCTTTGAGGACCGGGGAGGGGTTACGTGGTTGGTTCCATAAAACGGCGCATATGGTTTCTTGTGGGCGATGGAAATCGCCAGTTTCTCCGGGATTGAAGCGATGGGACGGCGTTGGACGGTCTTTGGATCTGACTCGGTCTTGGTTAGGGACCGGGATTTCAAAAAGGAGGCGGGATGTTTGACATATCAGAGATGTATATGGCCATATAGTAGGCAACATAGTATGGAGCTGGAAGTGTCGCGCTCTGAAGATAATGCAATAATCGTCTGTTGGAAACTTTTGCCTTCTGGCTGGTGGTTGTGCCCCGGGATTACAAGGCTCCGTCTCAAGTTTTTGTTACCGAATCCACGTTCCGGGGTCCCCGCACGACCTCCGCTCCGACGCTCGGGACCGGCAGTGTGGAGATGACATCAAGTGCCGGGCTTACCCGGTGTTGAATGGCTTGGGGAAGGGCCGGCTCGAACATCGTGTCTCGTTTACCACTCACCCACTGCCACTGATGAATGCCCTGCGCAGGATCCGACCATCTCTAACGGCATCCTTCTTCAAAGCCCAACCTTGTAAGTCGCTCCTTACCTTTCTGGGTGTCTCATTCCCCAATCCCATCCACTCACCTACCCGCCAGCGATCACCCGACAACAACAACTCCAACAACAACAAACCCGCAAAATGCGCCTCCCCTACGTCCCCAACCCCCCGGAGACCACCTCCCCGGAGGACGCGGCCATCGTGGAGCGCATCCAGGCCCGCCGCGCGCCCCGGCCGCTCCAGCCGCTCGACCTGGCCCTGCTGCACTGCCCCCCCGTCGCGGACGGGTGGAACTCGTTCCTGGGCGCGGTGCGCACGCGGACGACGCTGCCCGCGGATCTGCGCGAGATCGCCATCTCGCGCGTCGCCGTGGTCAACCGCGCGTGGTACGAGTGGATGCACCACGCGCCGCTGGCCGAGGAAGGGGGGGTGAGCAAGGAGGGGATGGAGGTGGTCAAGCGGGAGGAGGGGCCGCTGGTGCTGGCCGGGGAGGGGCGGATGGAGACGCCGGCCGGTTTGACCGAGGAGCAGTGGGCGGTGGTTTGCTATACCGACGAGATGACGCGGAACGTGCAGGTGCGGGATGAGACGTTTGCGCGGCTGAGGGAGCTGTTTGGGGAGAGGGAGGTTGTGGAGATTACGGCGACGGTAGGTTTTTGTTTCCCTTGAGAAGAAGGGATGTTGTGCTGATGGTGATTGTTAGGTTGCTTGCTACAACTGCGTCAGCCGCTTCCTGGTGGCTTTGGATGGTGAGCCTTGAAACAGATTCCATGTTGCTTGATGTTGTGAACTGACGGTAGTAGTTGGCGAGAGGAACGGACTGGGTCCCGATGCGGCGCATTAAAATATCATTAGACTCTTGCTGTTTACAAATGTCCCATCAACGTATCCGGCATTAAAAGACATGGTGGCCTCGCCGGCTGGCTCAACGCACAATCGCCTCGACGTGGGATTTCGAGTGATGGATTTACAAAAGGGGTAGTGTTCTGGTGTGGAAAGGATTGAATGAAGCATTACTCATTAGAAGATGCAAAATAGAGACAGAGTGAGAAACACAGGTATTCAACAGTAAATATGTGACAGGTTGTGAAGGGATAGGGGTATCTTGTGTGAAGTGACAAAACTCGAAACAACTCATGCCCAGAAACCCAGCTCCATCGCCCAACCTCCTCCCCAGCTCAATGAAATGCTCGCCATGCAGCCGTAATGCGCCTGGGTCGTAAACATGTCGCGTACATAAGCATCGTCTCGTCGTCAACAGTCGTGAGGGTCTCGTGAGCTCGGCCGTCCAGCGCACCGAGAGAAGGTAAGGGTTTCGGCCGCTCTCATGGTGACCGTGACATGGCCATCTCAATACTGGCATGCCTCTCGCGAAGCAAGGGGCTCTTCTGCAGCTCCTGCACCACGCCGGCCCAGCCCATGCGGTGGCTCCCCTCGACGTTCTCGTGGTGGCCGATGGTATGGACCGTTATCCTTCGCAAGGGGGGCTTGGATTTGATACTGTCTGCCAGTGCCTTTGAGAGTCCGCCGAGTCGTGGGGTCATGGGTACGGGTTCCGACTTCTCAGCGTACCGCGGGGTAGGTTCCTTTTTCGCAACCGCTGCCTCGGTCGCCACGCCGGCGATGATGCCCATGTAAACAACCAGGAAGCGCATCCTGAGCATATCCAGTCGCCGCACCTTCTCCTCGAGCCTTGAGCGGTGGCCGGCCCACCATATCCGGGCGCCATTGTGCAACCGCGGATCGTCTTCCCCAACCACCAGGGCGTTCAACTCCTCGCGCAGGGCATCCCCGCCCTTCTGGATATCGCGCAGCAGCCGGCCGAGGCGGAGCTTGTCCTCTAGGCGCTGGACCCTCGCGATGTCGCGGTCATAGGACTCGTTCTCGGCGATGGAGCTGTCGACGGCATCGAGAAAGGCGGACAGCTCGCTGGGAGCGTCCAGGTAGGCTTTGGCATAGCGGCTGGCGATCTGGGCGAGCACGGCGAGCGAGAGGAGAAGAGCGGTGAGCGAGAGGACAAGGATCCACTGGCGAGACGACGAGTCGGTCATGGTACGGGATCCGTCCGTCGTCGTGGGAGAGCGCGCTGAGGCTTGGTCAAGGCATGCCCGCCCGTAGCGAGAGAGCAATGACACTGCTGCTGATTATTAAGGAGAGAAGGCACATGTGGACGGTTTGTGTGTGTCCGGTGGCTTTCCCCCTGTCCGTCGGATGCAGGGCAGAGGTGATGACGGAACCAGCCCCCTGGAACCTGTTTGCGCCCCCCCACCAAAAGTGACCACACTGTCGCTTTGCGGCCCTGTGACTTCACCGCTCGGCGCTCGCAGCAGCGCCAGCAGGGGTCGCAGTGAACCATGGCATTGGCCAGCTGCAGCCAACACCTTCCCCTGTTGCATTAGTTTAGCATCTTATCTCTTTGAAGAGTCTGGGCTCAGGAAGGAAAAGTTAGAAGAAGGCGCTTGGAGTTCCCAAAGTGCTGGCTGCTTGGCTTCAAGAGCTGTGTCTCTTTTCGGAGTTTCGGACCGCCCAGATGTCACATTGGGCACCCCTCCAAGAGGCCCGCGGGGTTACTCAGAGACATGCGGGGCACTGGCACCGTTTGAGAGAGATTGTTGAGAGAAGTTCGAGATGGGAGTTGAGAAGAGATGTGAGGGGAAGGGAAAGGGCGATTTGGGCGGCGAAGCCTTTTATGATGAGGCGCGTTTTGTTTTTGCAGGCGAGCCGCTTTATGCGCTGTGGGCTGCAGTAACTCGTCAGGAGAATTCCACAGCATGCGGTGCAGCCCGTGTTCCGCTGGCTGCGGACAGCTGCGGGCATCCCACTTTCTGCGCCCGTCTGCGGAACCCTTGCGCAGCCATCACCAATCAGGCCTGTGTCACCAACTGCAAACCTTGAAACGGACAGCCCTCGGACGGACGAACCCTCAAGTCGCTCGAAATTGCACAAGCCGCCTTGCAGCAGCGTTTTCCTGGACATCATGGCCGCAGACACGCAATTCCCCCCGCCAAAAGTTCTGACCTACCCCGCGTCAGCCCCGCCAACACTGATCACACAGGGCGCCGAAGGCCGCGTCTACAAGACAACACACCTCCTCCCCGACCGCCCTTGTGCCCTCAAGTACCGCCCGCCGAAGCCCTACCGCCACCCGATCCTCGACGCCCGCCTAACCAAGGCGCGCATCTCGTCCGAAGCAAAGGTCCTCGAGCGATGCTGGCGCGAAGGCGTGCCCGTCCCGGCCGTGTACGCCATGGACCCGGCGGCGGGGTGGATGATGATGGAGTGGATTGAGGGCATCCCCGTGCGGGTGGGAATTAACGAGTGGCTTGGGGAGAGGCCCGAGGACGGGGAAGACGCCCCCCAAGCCGCCGAGGAGGCGCCGTTGATCGACTTGATGAAGAGGATCGGGACCGCCATCGGGGCGCTACACCGGACGGGGGTTGTACATGGGGACTTGACGACCAGCAATATGATGCTCAGACCGAAGGAAGATGGCCAAGCGGCCGGGGCTGCCCGGGATGGGAACAAGGCCAAGGCGGTAGGGGGAGACGTAGTCATCATCGACTTTGGGCTGGCGACGCAGAGCATGGCCGACGAGGACCGCGCGGTGGATCTCTACGTTCTCGAGAGGGCGTTTGCGAGCACACACCCGAGAGCCGAGAGGCTCTTTGCCACTCTTCTCGAGTCCTACAAGCACACGTTCAAGAAGGCGCCGTCGGTGCTGATCAAGCTGGAGGACGTCAGGCTGCGCGGGCGCAAGAGGAGCATGCTGGGATAGTCAGACGCGGAGAAGATACCCAATATCAAAAAAGTCAAAGAGGGCGCGGAAATGCTCGCTTGATTCGCTGTGTATCATGATATGTGTAAGGGTCCAAAATTACAACGCTTGGGCATCTGGTTCTACGCCCGTATCTCGTTCCCAAAAGCTGGTATATCGAAAGGACCTGCCTTGCCCCTGAACTCCTGGACAGTCTACGCCTCCCAACCGTACCTCCGGCAGCCTACTCGTCTACCAGCCCGGCACCTGCAAAATATCCCTTGTACTCAATCACGCCCCGGTCGCGCACGACGGCCGTGTATTTCACCACCCATTGCGGTGTGAGATCGCCCTGCAGCCCGCCGGCCCCCGTCTCCGGATCGGCCAGAAGCCCGGCCCCGCCGAGCCCCTGGCCGAGAAGCTCCCTCAACGTCCCCTTCGGGAGGATATCGGTGCAGTCGCTGTGGACCAGCAGCTCAATGCCCTGTTCCTTGGCCAGCTTGGCCAGCGGCGGCGGCACGTCGCAGCAGTTCTTGAGGTTGATCTGGTTGACCGCAGGCCGAACCTCGACCTTCTGGAGGAACCGGGCGAGCTTCTCGCTCCCGAATTCGGCAAGGCCAAGCTTCTTTGCGAGTCCGGCCCGGTGCAGCTCCTCGATGGCCGGCCAGGTGGCGATCTCCTCCTCGTCGTTGCCCTGGGCCGCGTTCTTTTTGTCTGCCTCCCACTCGCAGTCTCCCTCAAACGACATGCCCGGAAACGACACGATGAGCAGGTCGACGGCCGGGGCGCGCAACTCCCTCAAGACATGCTCCAGCGCTTGTTTTGCGTATTGCGGCCGCTGTGATACTGGCGCCCCCGGGAGGAAGAAGAGTTTGGCTGTGATATCGTATTCTGCCGGTTCTTCCTGTAGCCCGTGGGCGTCCCATTCGATCGCGGGTACGTACAGGACGCCATCTTTGCGGGCCGTCCATGCAGCGGCTGGCGGGCGCCCGCCGATCCCCGTTTCTGCATCTACGCCATTGGTGGTGCCGTTGCCGTTGCCGTTGGCGGTCTCGTGACTCTCGGCCAGCTCGGCGGCATAATCCTCTTGGGCCGCGAGAAAGTTACTCCGCAGAGAGTTTGTGAGTTCGAGGTTGGATCGGAATGCGCCCGGCTTGCGGATGATGGAGGGGCCGCCCGAGACGATATTCCTAGGCAAGAGTTGCGGTGTTAGCAGCCAAGCCGCCCCCGGGTGGTTCGGCGGGGTTGGG
>Ga0247824_10002465_pt1 | contig 10348 bp, 16 predicted proteins | sample 13C_PalmiticAcid_FD_194412 | JGI IMG/M metagenome (GOLD analysis project Ga0247824, IMG submission 194412) | Soil microbial communities from agricultural site in Penn Yan, New York, United States - 13C_PalmiticAcid_Day48 | ecosystem: Environmental > Terrestrial > Soil > Agricultural land... | reverse complement strand
GTGTGCAGTGGGCAGTGTTCAGTGTTCAGAAGGTTCAGAAGACAGGATCAAGGAGTGTGTGCAAGTGTGCAAGTGTAGCCATTGCGGGTTTGGTGAAACCTCGGTGGTCACATGATCACATCGACACACACACACTCACTGGGCAGATCCGGGCACGGACAACCTCCAACACTTCTCTTTTCTCTTCTCTTCGCTTCATTCATTGAACTGCACTTTTGCCCCACTCCATTTTTACCCTCTCTCATATGTCGCAGCTGCTTCGCGCCAGAATCCAACCAGGCGCGTCCGTTTGGCGCTCTGGTGCCCTCTACCGACCCGGCCGGGCCTCGTTCCGTCCACTCTTGGTACCAGGAGTTCGCACCGTTCAGCAGTATGGCTCATATCGTCCCAACATGGATGGGAACCCTAGAGAACCACAAGACGGTATGCTTACTGCCCTACCCCTCGTAGGTACTTCGACGGCATGGAGGATCTGGAATCACTGATCTGAAACGCGGCTCCATATGGCAACACCCCCTAGAGTCGCGATGGTCCGACATAAAGACATCTGTCATAGCCCTTCTCGGCGTCTGCTCTGCGATTGTCCTTCCTACAAAAACTGCATCGTGCGACGAACCGAAGGGTAAGGTACCGGTATTGGAACTCAGAGCCGATCCACCGAAGGCAAGCGAGACGAGTCAAGGGAATGGCGAATCCAAAACAAAGGAAGGGGCCGGTGGTAACAAGATCGACCTTTCTGGACCCCTCCCCTCGATCATGCCCGCACTCGATGATATCATGGACAAAATTCATAGCTTGGGTGAGATGATCAGCGAAGAGATCATTGGACAAGTCCCCACCCTTGCGGACTACTTTACAGTTGTCGATGCGGTCTGGAAAGAGCTCCAACTTGGTGAAGGCTCCCTCTATCAGTCGATTGTGAACAATATGCAGGACAACAGTAAGAACCCGGAGATTCAACTGGATGCCACTGTGAGGTCAGTTGCGAGAGGTAGAGTTTTGAGTACGTATACCAGTAGAACAAGCGGCTCATCTATCAACTTGCTTACTCTAATCGTATATGGCACAGACAAGGGAATGATATCTGTCCACAGGAGACCGCATTCCAAACTGCCCGCAGGAAAAAGATGAAGAAGGCATTTGCAAAGTTTATTGGGGTTCATGAGTCGGAAGTTCATGAAAGTGACATTCCGGTTGTAGCGCTTGCTGGAAGGTATGTTATCTTGGTTTGTGTTGTTGTTAGTATGGACTGAAGGGATATGACCATTCAACATGAACCATGTTATGGATCCATATCCCTTATCATAGCGGCGGTGGGTATCGAGCCATGATTTCATCGTTAGGCTACATGACAGGAGCCAAGAAAGCAGGGCTGTTCGACTGCTCCATGTATATAGCTGGTGTTTCTGGGAGCTGCTGGATGATTGCACAGTATTTCACCCTGGGACAACGGTCATTTGCAAAGACATTAGACCATCTCAAACTGTCGCTCGACATACCTATTGCCCACTATCCATCGTTCGTCGACACTATGCTCACGAATCCCGGAGCAGCACAACTCATCCTGGAAGGCGTTGTCCAAAAGTACAGCAAAAATCGAGTGCTTACACTAGTGGATGCCTTTGGAACGGTCCTGGGCTCGCGATTGCTGATCCACAGGGAAAATGATGGCGACAATAGCGAATGGGTCGACCCCTTGGACTTCAAGCTATCGCAGCAAAGTCGCTGGACAAATTATGGAGATCAGCCCCTTCCGATCTACACAGTCGTGTCACACGTTCTCCCCGGCTCAATGCCTGAGCGTATCAAGGAAGGGGATTTCATAGTGGAGGATGATGTAGCTCATGACGATGAAGCCCATTATTACCAATGGTTTGAAATGACGCCCTACGAGTTCGGGAGCGAAGAAACGTGTGGTAAGACATCGCCTCGGTATCTCCATACGATTGCATTTATGCATTTCATACGATATTGATTCCGACTCTGGGGCGTTAATAGCTTGGATACCAACATGGGCGTTCGGTCGCCGTTTCGTTGGAGGCAAGAGTATCGAGAGGACACCAGAAACAAACCTGGCGATCCTTCTGGGAACATTTGGATCAGCATTTACAGCTACCTTGGCGGATTACTACAAAGAAGTCAAGCCGATAATGAGCAAGACTCTATCCGGCTCCATGGATGCCTACATCGAAGAGGTAGATATGCATTCAGCGTGCTACACTGTGTTATAGAACATGGTCTCGAGCAGGATGCTAACCGTAGTGCGTGGCTGATTCACTATCTAGTATCTGGATGGCATGTCCTTGATCCACCCGCTCTCTCCAACATGTTTCCCAAACCCAATCTACAAACTGCCAAACCCAGCTCCAGAAGCCGAGGCTTTCTCGCAAAGAAAGAACATTTATCTGAATGATGCCGGTATGGACAACAATCTCCCTATCTATCCTCTGCTTCGTCCTGGTCGAGATGTTGATGTTGTAGTGGCCTTTGACAGCAGCGCAGACATTGAGAGTGTTCCATGGTTCGAGAAAGCTGGTAAGGCTCATGCATTCTCACTACTTGTCCATGTACAACGTAATGTAGATAACTGACCGTGAGAAATTGGTGCTCGTTCCGATCCCATTATAGACGAGTACGTTAAAAGGCGAGGAATTGAGCGATGGCCACCTATTTCCAAGGCAAGAGCGGAGCAGCTTGCAAAGCAAGAAGGTGGTCCTCCTCGCAAAATGACCCATGTCGAGATCTTTCATGGTATCGTTGCCGATGATCGTGATGCTGATCATGTTGTGACAACAGAGAACAATTCGTCACCATCATCAACATTATCATCGGAGCCCTCTGCTCCGGGTTCTGGGTCAAGTCGCAGCCTCCAAGCTCATCCCATCACATTGATCTACTTCCCGCTCATTCCAAATGCCGAATATCAAGGCGACTTTAACCCGGCGACGGAACCTTTTTGCTCTACATTCAACTTTGAGGTGAAACGGGATCAAGTCGCTCTTTTGGCCGGCCTGGGAGAGAAGAACTTTAGTAGTGGTCTGGAAGATGTGAAGAAGGTGTTGAAGGACACATGGCTCCGCAAGAAGGCGGAGAGGCTGGAACGCGAGAAGCAAGAGAGGAAGCTTCGTAAGATGGCGAACACCCCCGAAGCTGATGGACAAAAGTCCTAGAGTAGTCAGTGAAGCCCGTTAATGTTATTGGCGGTGTACAATGTGATGGTGGTGTCTAATAAAAATGGTGATGCTTGCCATGCCTCCCTTCTTCCACTGTTTGCATGCATTCCATCCAGCACAGTGGGCAAACATGTCCGACTCTGGTATCGACTCTTTTGATCAACCCCCTGTATGTTCAGGTCCTCCTTGATCCTTCTGATCCATATCCATGATCGCGTCATGCCTTGGTAGGAGCGCTTGCTGCCAATCGGTAATTCCAGATCTGCTTTGGAGGAGTGTCGGTAAGAGTCCTGAGTTGTCTAGGAAAGACAGCGTTCCTTTCCTTGGTCTGAGAGTGCTTGAACAACACCGGGCTTGTAGCCTCAAGTTCTGCGTTGGCTTTACGCATCATTTCAAACTTCTTTGCCAAGCTCTTCTCGTTCTCCTCCCTGCGCAAGCGACGGACCAGATTCCAGGCTCGTTCAATGGTCTCATGGCGGGCCTGGTCTTCGGGGGACAGGCGGACTGGAGGTCTTGGTGGTGCATCGAAGAGAACCCTCTTTATGAGATCGTTTCGGGCGTCGCCGTTGAGGGAGGTGGAACTGCCCTTCTTTGGACCCGCACGCATGATACCACGGCTGGAAGTGACAGCCGCACGAAGGAACGGAGACGACATGACAAAGGAAGGATAAGGGTGGGTCGTCTTGCCTCGTGGGTTGAAAGGGCGGATCAAAAGCTGCGATGTTTACAGTATGTCCTTCGTTAAGGGTGATTGCACGTGGTGTTCTGCGCTTCTGTTCAGTGCTTGCTTTTTCCTTCTCCACTCTCCCCTTCCCTTCACCCTATCCTTCATCATGAGCGAACAGACGTACGCTGACTCAGAACACCGCGGACGCGGCGAAAGCCCAGCCAGCTCCAGATCGAGATCTCCACGCATCAGAAGCAGCCGCTCGCCTCGTCCACCGTATGTTGTTACTAACCATAGATCGTGTTTGAATACTGGTTGTGTCATCTATGTGTTTGCTCTGTTTGCCTGCCGTGCACGATCATCCACTTGAGAGCGCTTGCCACTGCCACTGCCGCTGCCACTACCACTGCGACCTTCACTCTGATCAACAAGCGACCGATCGCACACGATATTGGCCATCAGCTTCACCAGTAGCACCTTGCGGTACTCTCGCTTCACTTGACTCATCTCAACTTCTTTTCACTTCGATTCCAGAGCTGTCTCTGACGGTGACGAATCTAACAACCCAGGAAACAACCTTTTCGTTAATGGCCTCTCCAACAAGACTGAACAGGCTGACCTGGAGGATCTTTTCGGCAAATACGGCAAGGTGAGCATCCGCTTGGTCAACTGCGCCGCCCGTCTATCCTCGTACCAAATTGTGGCACATTTCGGCCCCCCCTCCAGCCCCCCACGCACTGTCCAGCCAGTCGCTTAGCAGCCACAATGGATCGATCAGGCACATGGCACATCAGCCATTTGATGATTACCACTGTTCACATTGGCCTTTTGGTGGCTCTATGTGCTAGAATGCAATATGTCATTGTTTGTAGTCTCACGAGCATGAATATCGTTTATCAACTCTGCATCGTATAGGTCGAGAAAGTACAGATCATGTTTGATCCACACACCCGCGAGTCCCGTGGATTCGCTTTCGTAACCATGGTCCGTCCCGAGGATGCCGATGCTGCTATGCAGGTTCTGAACGGATTTGAGCTTCACGGACGTGCCATGTCAGTCAACATGGTAAGTCGGTTATCGTTCTTGCCTCAGCACTCTCGTGAGTACTACGTGGTTGAATCGGTGCCATGAACCGGTCGCTAATCCAATGTATTCTGAACATTCTCAAAGGCGCGCCGCGGCCGTGCAAGAACTCCTACCCCAGGCCAATACCGTGGACCCCCCAAGCGTGAGAGGGGCATGGGTGGTATGCCCTATAACCCCCATGGTATCGCATGAATGAACATGGCGAAACCCATAGTTCTCGCCTGACTTATGCAGCACCCTAACTGGTAGAGCTATTGTTTTTGTCGAAACTAGACCGTCGAGGTGACAGATTTGACCCGCGCTACGATCCACGTGGTGGTGGACCCGATCCAAGGGGGGAGTACAGAGGCGGTCCTATCCGCGACTACGCTCGTCCAGGGCCGTATGACAGGTATGATCGATATGTTTGAGACGATCACCACGATAGGTAGGGCTTCCAAACAATCTATCAAAGGCTTGGGAGGGTCAGCAGAGCTTCTAGGGTCTTGATCTGGCCCTAGGCGTTGTTGTCCTCCCCTGCACTTGGTACCTTGCCAGGGCTCTTTCACCTCTACCGGGACTATCGTTCATGTTTTCGTTGCTCGTGTGTCTTGCGTGTTAACACTTTGCTATCGAACGTTTACATTTGTTAATGGATCTCTCTACCTGCCTGTAATTTGCTCGCTGCCTCAGATGGATGGGAGGCCGTCCTCGATACGATGACCGCCCACCTCGCGACTACAGACCCGGGCCTTACGACATGGGACGCGGTGGCTACGACGATAGAGCCATGTACGACCGTGGTTACGACCGCCGCCCTCGCTACGATGAGAGATATGATCGCTACTAAGATGGTTCTCAATTCGGCTCTTTCCATCGACGCGGTTTCGGGATGGCTCATGCCGAAAGGCGTAACAATACCATGTGCAGTCCACTCCAATCCCGCCCGAACGACTGATCCGACTGAACGGACCGACCTAGCACCACATATTCTTTATGTCACCAAAAGATGAGAAGGAAAATCAATTGACACGTTAAAAGAGTGGATCGGAAAGCGAAGAAAAGAATCACTCTTGCAGCAACCCCAACCCAATTGACAGAATAAACTGGATTAGAACCGGCCATGCTTTATTTCGATCACTTTCACCCGTTCCACCCGCCCTTTTCGCCCTTCGCACACCTGCACCTTTGGGAGGATTCACCAAAGCAAAACGTCGCACTCGTCCATCCATTAGGGGGGTCGCCGTTACTCTGATCATTTGGCACAACCAGCTTTTGAACGATCCAGCAACCAGTTTACGGTAGTTCCAACAATGATGGCGATGGTTGGAGGAGACTGAGGACTGGTACTGTGTGAACGATCGGCTCAGGATGGACATGGACGGGATTTCGCAAATGTGATATTAACCCGATTGATGGCATGAAGGATCGCGCATGCAACCATTCTGAAGATATTAGAAGAGCAAGGTAGGTGAAGGAGATGTAGTGGATGCGCATGCCCTTGTCCAATAAAAACATGTTGTCGTGTGGCCCTTGCATCGATAGTTGACCAAGGCCGCATTGGGGCTGACCGTGTGTCACAGTGGCACACAATGGTGGATGAGGGGTGACAGCCTTCGCACTTCAACCACATTCACCGCCCTCGTCTACTATTTTCTCCCTCACCACTCGACGTGTTCGCTTTTCTTCGTCTCCTCGACCTCATTCACTTCAAGCTGATCAGCATTTTTTTTGCACTCTCACACTTTGTCAAAAACCCCCTCTCTTGTTGCACCAAAAGTTCCCCAGACCGTTCAGAGTCAGAGCTCGCCAGACTCCCCTCTCCCCCCTTCTTTCAGGGACACATCGCTTTCAATCGCACACTGGTATCATCATCACTTCACTGACCTTCAATGAAGACACCTACGCCATTAGCATTGCTTCTTGTCCTTGCAACGGTGCCCTTGCTCACAATCTGTCACGGCCAGAATCAGATCCAGGAACTGTATCGACGGCCTCGACTGTGTACTGGCTGCAGCGAATCACACATTGTGATCTCTCCCCATCGAAATCGGTATCCGCGACGAGCACTCTATGCCATTAACTTCAAGCGATCTCCAACGGCTGTCGTGATCAATGAAAAGCGGGATCTGACCGACGATATTGCTATCCCTGGGCCTGATGGTAAGCAGACGTACAAGAATAATCGTACATCACGCATTCCCTGAACGCCAATGCCATAACAATCTGTGGAAGACCGAAAAGCCAACCAAGTTGATCATTTTCAACGAGCCACAAAGCCGACCTTGATCCATCTCGGCGCACACATTATTCCTTTTTATCGTTTCGTTTTGGGGTGTACTGCAATGTACCCCACGATACATTCGTCCAACACAAGCGTGATTGCGAGAGAGTGTGTGAGAGAGGAAGAGCACACACAAACACGCCGCCTCGGGGGGATAAGAGCATGACATAGAACTCTCGTTTCTTTTCCGTTCCCCTTCAACCCATTGAGCCCTCAGGAAGTGTTCGTCTGGAGATCCAGCGTCTACATATTGCCTTAGGCAACAAGATGAAATTTTAAATGTTTTTCATTAACCCAAGGAGCAGCACAACACATGGAGCTCCACAGTTACATTGCTTACTCATTTGAGCAACGCAAGCAGTATCCACTTTGACAACTAGGCCTTCTGGCATTGTGGTATACAAACATGAAGGCAGGTGGACACGATCGCACAGTTCACTTTCCCATGAATGTCATGTTGCACTGGAGGCTGGTTACAGGGATCGGGACCTTTTGTGCATCCAAACAAAATGTCTGGAGTAACAACCTTATTGCAAACAAACATGCAGACAGGACACATGCGGGAGCCAAGCAGAGCGATTGAACACCATCCATCCACACTATCTAACATCTGCTAGAACCGATCCATCGCACAAATATCAACACATCCAACGACGCGTAAAGCTTGCACTTGGTCAATGATACACATGGACCCATGGAGCCACGTCCAATGGCTGTTCCCAGAATCTAACCTACTCCTTGTTTTCTGCTTCCCTTTTAGATCTCACACCTGTTTCTACACCTGTTTCTACACCTGTTGTTACTTCCCCTATTATCACCTCTCCTACAGGTCCCGCCGTAACTAGTCCAGCAGTGGATTCGTCTATACCCGCCACGTCAATAGGTGGAACGATCCCGAGTGAACCAACATCCGTCGGTGGGGTCACCTCAAATATCGTCTCCACAACTGTACAAACAACGGCAGCACCAGCGACGACCAACCCAGTGAGTAATCCTCCCGCGGAACCAAGCACTAAGAATCCGCCACCCGTGGTTACTCCACCCGTGGCTACTCAACCAGTGGTTACTCACCCAACTCAGCCAGTGACTACTCAACCAGTGGTTACTCAACCCACCCAACACACAATGACAAGTGGACAAGTTGTCAGCGCGACTACAGGAAGTTCTTCAACATTATCAGTATCTATTTCAACACCATCATTCCCTGGTGGCAACGTTAATCCCTCAGACACAGCATCTAATGACGCTATGTCGGATAGCAATAGAGCCGCCATTATGATTGGAGTGATCATTGGATCTATTGCTATCATCAGTTGTGTTGTCGTATGGACCTTCCGCAAGATGAAGCTCTCCGTGAGTGCCTAAGATACATATTCTCTGCTTGCTGCAATTCGAGAGGGTTGAATTAAGTGCACTAAATGACACACTTTTTATTTAACCATAGCCCTCAACGCAGTTCAAGAGCAAGATACTTGATTCAAGTCATGGAGGCACAGGAGCCCTTGGTTCTGGACATCATGATGAGGACAACGAAACCTACCCGAACATCTTCCGTCCACCAGCTCACAATTCGGCGATTCCGCGGGCAGAATCAGTGATCTCGACAGGGTCGTCTCCAGGGTTACAGTATCTGCAATGCGACCCACCTAACGATCAACCACAATACAATGGGCAGCAAAACGGCCACAACCAATATGGGCAGAATGACACTCTACACGGCTCGGAGCAATATAACCAGCACAACACAACTGTGGCTATCGAATCGAATCCATTCCGAGATAGCGCAAGTTTGAACACTGGAATGCTAGAGGCTGTCCTTGGACACATTCCTAGATCTCATGTGTCGTTCGGATCTCAAGACTTTGGTGCACACAACGAGCACTACTTGCGCGGATTACGCGAATAAATCGTCTTCCTCTTCTCTTCTTCACATGCATACGGAGTGATAATTTTTAGCCTAAGCACAATACAATCCGATATCACAGAGTCGTCGTCGAAGATGCTTGAGAACATTCGAACGTGTTTCTTCTCTCCTTGATTATGCCTCGTCACCATGACTGCAACTTTCGGCATCACTGTCCAAAAATCTAGCACTATGTGCACGGGCCCCGTCATAGGATTGTCACCATTCACGAACGGGAATGAGACCACCATGACGCGTCTGTCTGATGGTTCTAGCGCCATTTCGAATATCCAACGATGCCCAATTGGCACTGGAGTCATGTCATTATGATCGTAGAACCTTTCTAGACACCAGTATAAAATGCCCCCAGTTTCCACTTGTCAAGAACTCATCACATCTTCAAACCAACTTTCACACAGCACTCAATCACACAAACACACACAACACACTTCACTCACTCATTCCCATCATGACTGACAGACTTTCCAACACTTACAACTCTGCTATGGGAGGCGCAAAGGAGACGGTCGGTCGCGTCGTTGGCTCCGAAAACCTCGCCAGCTCCGGTGCTGCCCAGAAGGCTGAAGCCCAGACCAGAACGTCCAACCAAGAGGCCCAGACCCACGCCAAGGGTGTCGGACACAACATTCAAGGTGCCGCCCAGAAGGCTGTCGGAAGTGCTACCGATGACCCCACGATGGAAGCTCGAGGACATGGCAACTCGGCCCTCGGTGATGTTCAGCGCAACGTCTAAGCCAGGAAGGGAAGGACACCATGCAATCCAGAAGAGGAAAGAGCGAGGGATCATCCCTCCTTCCTCACCCCCATCCTCTCTCTTGGTTCGTAAGCACATGTAAATAAACGCAACTTAGCGATGGACTTTTTACTCCTGATTGACAAATCATGCGCTTGGTGAAGACGTTGAAGAGAACTCTGAATCGTCTGGAGAACGGCCTCTAAGGCCCACGACCTGACCACCAAGGGTTGTCCGAGAGGTCTTGTTCTAAAGAGCTATGTTTGACTTGATTGTACGAACGGGCTATCACCTTCTGCTTCCCTCTCCACACGAAGAGCTCTCTCCGATTAATCGTAAAGACGTGTACGCAGGACAGAGTTGTTTCTGAACATAGTTGGAGAAAGTGCTTGCAGGTGTGCCAAAGAACGCTGCTGACTTGGATACAGCGAACCGGTAGTCGTATCCCTTGACACTAAATTGGGCCCAAATCTGGGCCCAATTTCCCTCATTCACTCACTTC
>Ga0247824_10002464_pt1 | contig 10349 bp, 16 predicted proteins | sample 13C_PalmiticAcid_FD_194412 | JGI IMG/M metagenome (GOLD analysis project Ga0247824, IMG submission 194412) | Soil microbial communities from agricultural site in Penn Yan, New York, United States - 13C_PalmiticAcid_Day48 | ecosystem: Environmental > Terrestrial > Soil > Agricultural land... | reverse complement strand
CACCGAGTCGGAGCCGCTGCGCCTCAAGACCAAGAAGAAGCGGCGGTGCCGCCGGTCGCGGACCGTCAAGAGCAAGCACCGGTACACGATGCTGCGGATCAGCGAGCTCAAGATTCGGACCGAGGTGGTGGAGGAGGCTTGAGTGAGGGTTTTGTGGACTTTATCTGGGGTGGTGATGATGGTTGGGGAGATGGGGCTTAACCTTGGGGCATTTAGAAGGGGCGGGATGTGGGCTGGAGATGTACACTCCCTCAGACATGAGAAGGGTGCTGCAGGCTCTGATGTGGTCAAAGGAGGAACGCGACTTTGTAAGATGAAGGAGGTAAACTGTGATAGATATGTATCATACAATGCCATTGTACAGAATTGTTCAGTCTCCTTGATCTTTGGCCCAATTGGCGTGGATCCTGAGAGTCACACGGTCCCCGACACATGCCAACATCACCGAAAATACACAGTAATAAATGAGCCAAACAGGTACGGCTCTCATGCAGCTCAGGCGCTTGTGCTGTATTCAGCGACTCTAAGACTCGAAGGGAAAACGATAACAGGGACGACAGACTCGGAACATGGCATGCTCTTCCTTTTACTTTCTTTCCGCTGGTCTCTCCATGAAGCCATCCTATCCGCGGAGGGTCCTTGGCTAGGAACTCTGGAATATCACAGCACAAAGCCAAAGTGAGCAGCAGTGAAGTAACAATCCTCTCTTTTCGAGGTTTGGCGAGGCTCTAATAAACATACACGCCCCAATCATTAACAAATATCAATGCCCTCAGGCAACAACCTCGTCAGTGACGCAGGTTTCCATGTGTCCAAAACAGAAAAGAACTCCCCCGGAGTCTCCAAGCCAAAACTCCAAGTCTTCAAACTCCTAGCTCCAAACAGAAACACAATCCTTGCCTGCCCCGGGTATAAGAATGCAACATGTGGGGTCTTCAAACAAACAAAACACCCTCCCGTCCTTTTCAAAACATCTCCCCCTTTCGCCTTGTCATCTCCACAAGAACTCGCACAACCCAATCGTCTCCTCTCTCTTCATCTCTCATCTCTCTCCTGTTTCTTCTCTCATCTCCCTCTCTCATCCACTCTCCTCTCTGCTCCTCCTTGCGCGGGGCCCCCGCCAATGCGCATGCCCAACGACTTCTTGCAACTAGCCCAGTATGCCGACGGCCACATATTCAAAATCTCCGAGTCGACCACGTCCCCGCGCCGGACCCGTTGCGCAACATCCCAGACCACATCCCGGAGGAGGTTCTGAGTGATGGGGATGACCTTGCCGTGATCAGCGGCCACAAAGATGTCCGAGTGAAGCTCCAGCGGGTAGAGGAACGGGTCTGTAGGAGAAAGAAGCTCGTCGCAGGTGGGCCGCTCCATGTGGTTTCTGTTGAGGCAGCGACGCATCGTCCGGATCAGACTGGGCGGCACGCGGCTGCCGTCCTCGGTGTGTTCGGGGAAGTCGATCGCATGGTTCCAGTCCTTGATGGCATTGACGCGAACCATCATGTTTGTGATTTTCGCAAACGGGCATTGTCCATAGACCATTTGGTACAGGATGCAGCCCAAGCTCCAGACATCGCTGGCTTTGCCGAGCTTGAAGTGCTTCGGCCTGGCGAGTGATGGGGCGTTGACTTGACCCTGGCGAGCCGTTGTGAGGGCGTATTCCTTAGAATCCATCAGCGACTCGGGGGACATGTAGTTTGGCGTGCCGATCTGTGCGTCGCGGTGCACGTTGACGGTCATGTCGGTTTGGATGGCATTAGCAATGCCAAAGTCAATGACTTTGAGTCGGCCCTGGGCAATGACGAAGTTGGCGGGTTTCAAGTCGGTGTGGAGGATGTCCTTGTCGTGCACGGCCTGGACGCATTCGACCATCTCCTTCCACCAATATCGGACAAAAACCGGGTCGAACCGGCTGTCCTCGTACGAGCGGCTCCGAAGGAACGTGTTGAAATCGAGCTCGCCAGCTTCCAAAACCTGGACAACCAGTTAGCACAAGACACAGTCCCAAGGCGTTTCCCAGATCAACTTACCAGGCTGAGCATCTTTTTCTCTGCATTGAACTCATGGTCAATAAGTTGAATGACACGGCTGACTCCCGCCAAACGCTGCAGCAACTCGATTTCGCCTTGGTATCCCTTGATGACCCTCTCGTCCAGGTTTTCCAGAGACACTCGTTTGAGGGCAAGGAGCTTCCCGTTCTCCGCCGAGACACGGTAGACCTTACCGGACCCGCCGCGGCCGAGAGCGTCGATCCGCGTGTATGTCTTGCCATTGACGCGAAGCAGAAATTGTTTCTTCTTGTTAGCTTGCACGGTGGTGGAGGCACCAGCCGCAGTAGTAGCGGTCTCGACAACCGACATTTTTGGTGGCGGCGGCGGTGCGGGTCTCTGAGCGGTGTTGTGCGATCTCGCAGCGAGAATGGGGTGGCTCGGAGCGGCATGGCCTTGGTGGCTGGGAGCGGCACGGGCTTGGTGATGAGACTCAATGGGGCCAAACTTGATGGGCGGCACGCGTGGTGACGGTGGTTGCTCGCTCTCAATGGGACGAGAAGGGTTGGTCGGCCGGACCGTGGAGGCGACTGCCGAGGCGACTTCAGCTGGTGCTTCGTTCTCCTTGTCCTCGCCCGCGGACTCGGGGGCAGGCGGAGTTGGAATCCGGTAAACCAACTGTTGATGGGTTTGCACCGGCTTTCTCTGGCTGACTGGTGTCATGAATGTGGCCTTGTGTCTGCGGAGAGCTGCTCTGGCAGTGTCTCTGGCGCTAACAGGACTGCCAGATGCGGCGAAGTCGGGATATTCGGAGGCTGCGGAAAAAGCAGCTTGCTGTTCCGGCTGGGCCCGGGGCTGCTGACTGCCGGGCTCCTGGCCCGAACCGAATGCCTCCATCTCGGATTGGCCATCGACCTCATCTTCGCTTTGCCTCCGACGCCCGCGGCGAGCTGGACCAGAGAGGAAGCTACCCGGGGTCTTTCCCACTCGCTTGACTCGCATCGACGATTGAGGAGCCGCGGTGGAGGCTGCTGACTGTGCTGGCTGGACTTCCCGCTCGCCAGAGCGTGCGGTGAACCTCGGGCGGGAATCAGACGAAGCCCCGGATGCAGGCTTTTGTCCCGACGATCCGACAGTGATCCTGACAGTCCTCACGGGGATCACGGGGGTCTTGGCCGAGCCATGGTGGTCCGCAGAGGGCGATTGAGCGCTCGTCGCCTTCGAACCGTCCGGGCTCCCCGGCCTCTTTCCTCGAGTAGAAGACGAAAGCGAGTTCCGAAAGCTATTCCGCTGGCTCCCGTTAAAGCTCGAGTTGTGTGCGCCATTGGCCGAATTTGGGGCGTTGAGGCGAACGATGCGCTTCCGGGGAGCGGGGCTGCTCTCCCGGCTTCCAACAGGAGAAGGCTGCTTCGACGACTGGCTGCTACCGCAACGTGAGTGGCGTGTGACGCGTGTCCTTCTCAGCGAGGAATCGACGTCCTTTGGTACTGGTGCCGCAGAGGTCGGAAGGGAACTTGAACCTCTCCTGGCAGCGGTGCGCGAGCGGGGCCTGCCAGTTGGAGACTGCGGCCGTGAGGAAGCTGCGTTGGTGGGCTCTCTGGTCCGCTTCCAAGAGGACTCCTGGTCCCCGGTGGTCGGCCGTACTGGCGCCGGGATAGAGGTGCGTCGCGAAGTGCTGGCCGCATTGTTGGGTGATTCTGAGTCTGAGACACGTCCCCCACCTAGAAGTGCCTTGGTGATCGCGCTCAGCTTCATAGGACTCAGCACCTCATCATCGGAACTATCTGCAATCGTGGGGTGCGACGAAGGCTGGCCGCGGTGTGCTATTCGAGCAGAAGTGCGTCTGCCAATGGGAGGATACCGGCTTCCCGCCTCGAGCGGGGTGCGCGACATCTCGAGAGTCTGATGGTGGTGTCAAACCGAGTCTAGTTGCTTGACGCGTCGGATGGTCCTTCCTCGGTGCGGTATGTGGGAACGAAGCGAGATTACGGAAGCAAGAATCCGAAGCAGCGATGTAATTGCGGAAATTGTGATGTGTTTTCTGGATAGCAAGATTTGAAGCAAGAAGCAATTGCGTTGTCTGGATCGCGAGTGCGGAGTGCTGAGTGCTGAGCTTCAAGATCTTGTGTCATGCCTGTGCATGGAATGTTTGGGGAAGGAAGCTTGCGTGGGGGGGAAGGTTTTGTAGACGAATCACCGGGGGGACCCACCTGTCGTCGGCTTGGTGCTGGGAAAATGCGCCCCTCCCCGCGTTGGCCCAGCAACGAGCCAATCGAAAACTGGCCTTGCGCAGGCTGTCGAAGCGCGTCGCGACGAAATGCAACCCATTAAAGCAAAAGCGCGTCTTATCTGAAGTGTTGCCTCAGGCAGCATCCCCGCCATGTAAAATAAGTGGGCCAACTGGTGCTGCCCCAGCAAGCAGATCACCTTGAAGTTATTCAGAGGTCAATGCCCCGGTTGTCCATCCGTCGATGGGACAGAGAGCGCTGATCTCTCAGTCGCATGCCGTGGAAGGGAACACGGAAGACCACAGCACACCAGCGCAGGACCGATGCCATAGTCGTTTGAACGACGAAAATTGAACACCTCCGAAGAGACCCTTGAACTTTATTGCCCCAATCTATATGGAACTCCGCGTCGGTCGAAACAGGTCCCCGGATACCACCGAAGTCCAACTCCACTGCCGAAACAATGGTCATGCAACCGAAGCCGCACATGTGCGCATAAGTCGTCCAGATTCTTCGGAAATGGCCATGTTGCCGGTCTTGTTGTTTTGGCAATCGTGACGCGGCGCTTAGTCGAAGAGACCGAAGCCCATATCCTCGTCGGACTCCTCCTTCTCTGCAGGGGACGTTAGCGCGGCGCGGGGTGTCCAACTCTCGAAAACACTTACCCTCCTCCTTCTCCTCCTCCTTGGGGGCCTCAGCGGCAGCGCCGGCAGCAGCGCCACCAGCAGCAGCAGCACCGCCAGCACCGCCGGACGGGACGGAGGCGAGCTTGGAAGAGCCCTCAGCGATGAGCTGTGTTGCACTCATGTCAGCCCAATGCACGTGTCTCGATAGTAACAAAGAAATCCCGGCGCACCTCGTTGATGTCCTTGCCCTCGAGCTCGGAGATGAGCTTCTCAAGGCGGTCGCTGTCAGCCTCAATGCCGACGGACTCGAGGACCGACTTGATGTCGGAGGCCGAGGGGGAGGCGTTGCCGCCGAGGGTGAGGAGGAGGTAAGCCGCCAGGTGCTTCATTTTGATGGTCTGCTCCACGTCCTGGTCAGTCTGGGTGGCCTGTCGTCGAATCGTCGACGGTCGGATCTGTCTGGCAAACAACGCACCTGTGAGGGTTGTGGAAGAACAAGAGAGGTCAATCAAGTTTAACCGCAAGTTAGGCGGAGAAAGACTCTTCTTAATTCTGGTCGGTGATGGCTGGTTCCAAAGAGAGAGCACGGATCCGATTTATTTTGCAATTCTGCAATTGTGAGCCCGCAATTTTCGGCCCCACCTGTCACCTGACCTCTCGATGTTAGGGCAGATGGCTTGCTGACGTAACATACTTCCAAGGTGGCTCGAGAGTTGGTTCTTTTTGGGTTGGTCTGGGCAGTGGAGCCCATCGATGGAGGTTTTCAGCCAAGCCCCGGAATCGGTCACACATGCCTCCGGCTGGTGAACGGCCTGGAACCTCAGGTTACAGACCCGCAAGCCAGCCCGGGGCGCTAGGCGGGACCGACTGCCCGTTTGCTGCCTGTGGGGCCATGCCGCCCCCTCCAGCAAGTTATAAAACGGCTGCTGGCCAACCTTGGAGCGCCCATCGATCACGCAAACTCTTTGTCTCCTTCCAACCGCCACCGCCGTTGGCCGCTGTGCCTCCCCCGACATTCTCTCGAGATTTCCATTCCGACTTCCTCGAGCGCATCCCCATTTTCGGCGACTCAGGCGACTTTGGAGACTGGGAAGCGCCTGTGACAAGATCGCGAGCCGGGTTTGACGGTCCAATCTCGATGACTTGGCGGCAAGACTTGGTGTGAGGCTGGGGAGGGTATACGCAAACCGTGGCAACTAGGTCTAAACTACGGGACATCAGTCACAATGCCGGTGAGCACATAACTGCGCGGCTGCTCGCACATTTGATGCTGACTGGCTCTTCGCTAGATTCTCGATTTGCTTGCATCAATCACGGGCGAAAAGGCGTCGCCATCGCCATCGCCAAAACCCGTGTCGAGGCCGAGCGCAGCATTACCCAAGCGGAAGGCCGAAGATGAGCTGCGTCTAGCAGGCGTGAAGGCCGCCCGGACGGAGTCGAGTTCCGAGAAGCCCACACGGCCGAATGGCAACCCGCCAAACCCATCTGCTCGGCCTGCAGATCGAACATTCGGCAGTTCCAGTGATAGGCAATCTTCAAATCCGCGGCCTGCCGTTGATAAGAGGATTTCAAACGACAAGTCCAGCGCCGCTGGCCCAAGGACTGCGGGAAGCGGGGCGACGAATACGAATCGCAACAAAGCGCTGGCTGCGCGGCCCCTCGCCACTCGCCCCAGCTCTACAGACTCTGGCCCGCCGAAGAAGCGGTCGTATGCGGAGATCATGGCACGAGCAAAGGCGAACTCCGAGCAGAGGGAGTCTCTCGGGAAAATCCAGCACAAGACTGTTGAGCGGAGCATGACTATGAAGGAGCGCAAGGAGATGAAAGTAGAGGAAGCGAAAAGGGCACGAGTAGCCGCAAGAAAGCTTGCGGCTGGTACTGGCGAGGTGAGCCGACCCGGTCGCACGAGCACGCCCTCGAGAGAGGCGGCAAAGGCTCCTGCCGCCCGCAGCAGCTTCGCTGCATCCGCCTCGACAAATGCCAAGAAGTCGGCTCCGGCAGAAGAGAAAAAGGTCAAAAAGGCGGCGTTAGCTACGACGGGATACACTGGCACCGCGCGACCCCGACCCGGCGCATCTACCTCGGCCAAGCCTGGCGCCGCGAGCCGGCCCGGCTCCGGGACTCAGTCTCGTGACCGGCCTCGCTACGGCGGCCCTCTCTCAACTTCCCGGAGGAGGCCCGAGGAAGACGAAGACCTGGACGACTTCATTGTTGATGACGAGGATGATGAAGAAGATCCTGGCTACGGACATGGCCGCCAGTATCGGTATGACTCGTACGACGAGGAGTCCGACATGGAAGCCGGCATCTCGGATATCGAGGACGAGGAGCAACAAGCCGACCGCTATGCTCGGCGTGAGGATCTGGAGCAGGAAGCTTTGGAGAAGCGGCTGAAGCGAGAGAAGGAGGAACGCAAGCGCAAATTCCTCGACGCCACCAAGTCCAAGGCCGGTGGTCGCTAACCGGGGCTGACTGGGACGATTATTCCGGCGGTGACCAGGCAGGTGGCAGCCAGGATGCATCCAGGGGACAAGAGTGGCGGGGAATTCTTTTTCTTTTTTTTCTGTGTTTGTCTTTGGGAAGGAAGCACTGGGGGTTCTGGCGTTGACATTTGTAGAGGGGACATTCATCGACATCTTGCATCGGCATGGAGTCTACGGTTTGCAGCGGGATGCAGGAGATATCCAGCAGAGTTTGTTTTCAGCATGTAGTTATTCAGTCTGTACGGATACTGGCAGAGCACCCGCATCTTCTATGCGTTTCCCTGTGATGATTGTTTCGTTGGCTGTGCGGAGTCAGTTGCGCGGCTCAACGCCCTGCAGGGGCACGGGCGGGTATCCGATGTTGACATCCCCTGACTTCGGCAGCTCCCGTCTCCCCACCCTCCATCCCAGGGCTGCAGGTCGTCATTCCTGACGACGGTGAGGCTGGAAACTGCAGGGCTGCCACTGATGGAGGAGCCATGTGGAGAACCAAATCATCCAGCCAATGAGCAACCGTCCTCTCCATGCCCCACCAATCGCCTGCCACCTGGAGCCCGATAAGCCCTTTGATTTTTTTATCGGCGAACGTCCTCCAGCACGCGCCCATATTGAACCCCATCCCTCCCCATAGGTCCAAGGTGTTTCCGGCCACTCGAGACTCCAGCTTCAGCCAGTGCGGTCAACCCTTGAACATCCAAGTCCCTCCCGAGGGCACCAGCAGTCAACATGGTCAGTAGACCCTTTGTCCGAGCCAGCATGGCCGACGACCTGAACTTCGCTAACCACACTTCTTCCCCCGACTCCAGCCCCAGAACGAGTACATCGGTATGCTCCCTTTCCGAGTAGATGACGGCAACCCCCGCCGACATTGTGTCGCTCCATTGCAACCGAAGATCCAAGCCCCCATCTAACCCCGCCGCCCATCACAGAGAGACACCGCAAGCTCCACGGCAAGCGCCTCGACCACGACGAGCGCGCCCGCAAGAAGGCCGCCCGCGAGGGCCACAAGCAGAGCGAGAATGCACAGAACCTGCGCGGCCTGCGGGCCAAGCTGTACGCCAAGCAGCGCCACGCCCAGAAGATCCAGATGCGCAAGACCATCAAGCAGCACGAGGAGCGCAACGTCAAGGGTGCCCCCGCCGAGAAGGAGCCCACCGAGGCCATCCCCGCCTACCTGCTCGACCGCGCCAACCCGACCACCGCCAAGGCCCTGAGCTCGCAGATCAAGAACAAGAGGGCCGAGAAGGCCGCGCGCTTCGCCGTACCCATCCCCAAGGTCAGGGGTATCAGCGAGGAGGAGCTGTTCAAGGTGTACGTGTTGGGTCTGTTCAGGCTGAGTGGGAGATGGGGGCTGACGCGGAGAACAGTGTCAAGACTGGCAAGAAGGTCCAGAAGAAGGGTGCGTTTTCTTCTTGCAGAAGTGCTGTCGGAGCGGATGCTAACCATGTGAATAGGGTGGAAGCGTGTGGTCACCAAGGTTGGCTTGACTCGACAACCAGACACGACAGGGACGATGCTAACTTGTTCAGCCTACGTTTGTCGGGCCCGACTTCACCAGACGGCCGGTCAAATACGAACGTCAGTTGCTCCTGAACCTCTGCGCACCCTCTAACATTGAAAGAGGAACTGACATTGTGCAGGCTTCATCCGGCCCATGGGTCTGCGTTACAAGAAGGCCAACGTCACCCACCCGACCCTCAACGTCACAGTCCAGCTTCCGATTCTGGGCGTCAAGAAGAACCCGAGCAATCCTCTGTAAGTTGGCCATCTGATCCCATCATTGTGACTGCCAAGCTAACTCTCTCTAGTTGTATGTCATTTTGCCGCTCTCGTGACAATTTGTGGCCGTTACTAACAAGGCGGACAAGATACCCAACTTGGTGTTCTGACCAAGGGCACAATGTATGTCTTTGTCGTTTCTTACCCTCAGCCGGGTGTTTGCTCACCAGTTGCAGTATCGAGGTCAACGTCTCCGATCTTGGTATCGTTACCGCCTCAGGCAAGATTGCCTGGGGCCGGTACGCGCAGATCACAAACAACCCCGAGGTATGCTCTTGTGTTCCGTTGAGACTCTTTTTTGTGCGATGAGATGCTGATGATTTCGTAACAGAACGACGGCTGCTTGAACGCTGTTCTCCTGGTATGATGTTGCTTGGTTTTTGATGCTGTGTCTCTGGGCGGGGTTGGCAAGACAGGAAAAAGCTGGCATGGGAACGGCGTCTGGTGTTAGAGATGGTTGACCCGATATTATACAATGTGATGTTTTTGGGGCCATGTTTGTCGTCTGTCGGTGCAGAGTTGGTTCAGTCGTGATTTGTAATGGACTGGGGTTCGAGCCCGCAGAGCACCAGTGCCTTCATGGTGTTAGGAATGCAACACCAAAGGTACTGACTGTACTCTAAATACACTCAGCACGTTAGAGTGGCTCCTCCATCGTTGCCGAAAGTTTACATAGCGGGTTTCAAATACCTGATGTATCTGGCATGGTCCACACCCAAGAGTTGGGTGTCTTGTTTTACCAACCTGCCGAAGAAGCTTGGCCCAGGGATTTTGGTTAGTAGTTTGTTCGGCTTCATGACGACTGACGCGAGAGTGACGTGGTTAACTACCTGAACAAAAAAGACCATTCCAGGTGTCAACTTTACTACCAGCGATAGGTCGTCACGGTACTAAACAGTCGAGGCAAAAGGATAGTGTATCTATAAAATGCCCTGATACAGGGCTCAGATGATTAAATACAAATGCATTTCCCAAGCACATCTCGGGAGAAAAACCAAAGGATTCCCGCCAAAATTTAGAAACCACAACGACCGACGCGGTGGTGTCCCAGACCCCTTCGTTGTCGGGACGACGACCGCGTGGCAGCGCAGCGGCCGGCATGGTCAGCACTCGTCGCTTTCCAGCCAGCGACGAATGACCCACCACCGCGGGTCGAGCCCCGGGTCGAGGCCCGCGTCGCCCACGCCGTCGTCACCGTCGTCGTCCCAGACAGCGATCCGGAACATCCACCGGTCGCCGTCCTCC
>Ga0247824_10002459_pt1 | contig 10357 bp, 12 predicted proteins | sample 13C_PalmiticAcid_FD_194412 | JGI IMG/M metagenome (GOLD analysis project Ga0247824, IMG submission 194412) | Soil microbial communities from agricultural site in Penn Yan, New York, United States - 13C_PalmiticAcid_Day48 | ecosystem: Environmental > Terrestrial > Soil > Agricultural land... | reverse complement strand
CCCCATCCCCGTTTCCCCATTTCCCTCTCCTGCCCTGAAGTTGCAAATGCGTCCCTCCTCGAATCCTCCTTCCTCCCTTTCTCCGCTTTGTAAATCATCCGCGGCTCTCCAGCTCTGTGTGCATATGCTGTGTGTTCTGCATCAGAAAAGCGGCTCTGACTCTCACTCTTCTCAAATCCTCTCACTCACACACACACTCTCTCTCCCATCATCGTTGATATTTTAAGCATCGACCGCTTTGCACATTGGAGCCGTCAGCCGTCGGAATGGATCTATCCTCCCTGCTCAAGTCTTATCCGGCTTTTTCTTTGCCAATCAATTGTACCCAATTGCGTCCAGCTCAGATGCTCAAAAGGGCTTTGCTCGACCCTCTGTCCTGGGACAGGGTCTATTATGGTCCTTTGTCCCCCCAACTCCACCTCCATATCCTTTCTTGTCCCTTGCTCTTGTACTCACTACCGTCCCGTACTCTATCCCGCGGGCGCGCGCAGTCAATGCTCACCACCGGCCATAAAAAGAAAAATATCACACAACGTAGATGAGCTGGGGCCATGGGCCACGCATCTCCCGCCCATGCAACCACCGGAATTGTCTGTGTTCTAGCGCCCTTTTTTTAAATATTCCTGATGGTGCTAACCTCTTTTTCTCTGTTTTGTGCCGGTAAAAGCCGTTGAGCAAGATCTCGATTCCAGAAATAAGGTCCCAACATAACGGCCATCCTATCCCATTCCATTCCTCATCCCACCCTACTAGTACTCTATCCCACTCTATCCACTCTATCCACTCTATACTTCTATCTGGACAGGGGGGAAGAGAGAGAGAGAAAAGAGGGGGGGAGAGAGAGAGAGAGAGAGAGAGAGAGAGAGGGGGGAAGATCCATAGGAAAGAGACAGTGCAGTGAATGTTTTTTTTTTGACCCTAAGAGCCATTGAGTTCAAGTATTTGATAAATTGGGTTGTGCAACCATCACATCCCTCTTTTTTTTTTTATTCCTTTGCTTCCCTCCAATCCATACACCCCTTTGTTTAAAAGCCTTGTCTATAATGGCTATGTGTATGTCGCACACAGTTGTACATCGTCAAAGTATATCGTTATTCCTAACTCTCCCCATCTTCCATCCCCCCCCTCCCCACCCCTTGTGAAGATCAAACAAAGAACCGAGCCAGACCAATTACCCGTTTGTCATGGACGTTGGTCCGTTTCAAATAAGATTTACAATCCTCTCTGGATATCATTTATTGTCAGCTCCCCTTGCTTTCTAATTCAAACATCACGTCTGGCTCAAAAGTCAGGCACCATCTCATAATCGTCGTGCATTGACTCGCTTGATTCACTCGATTCGTCCGATTGCACAGACTCGACCGTTGTTGATCGCTCCTGGACCGCTTCTTCCTTCTCACCCTCCTCTTCCTCGTCGTCATCGTCTTCCTCTTGGTCCTCATCGACATTGGGCTCTTCCTCGTCTTCGTCTTCGTCCTCATCTCGAGGCTCTCCCCTGGAATCGTGTGTCTGAACCTCCAATGCCAATGCCTCCGTGGCATCCTGTACCGTAGTGGACTCGGCGACCAATGGCGTGGACGGTGCCTCCGTAATAGAATAAGGCTCAATCACCTCATCTTCGTCGTTCTCATCCCGATCGTAAGCAGCAGACAGGTCCGTGGGCAAGGGGTCAACATCACTATCAGCGGGCTCTTCGCTCTGGACCGTCTCACGTTCCACCACCTCCGCCTCATTCTCCACCAAGGACTCGGGTGATGATTGCGAATTGGTCTCTGCTTCTGTCTCTGCCTCGGCTTCATCGGAACGGACCACCTTCTTGCCAGTGTTCAACTGTTGGTTCTTATAGGTGTCCACCAAGTCAAGCATGTCTTGGCTCTTCTTGATCAATTCTTTGCGTCGTTGACGAACAGAAAGGTTCCCATCGCTCTCGATAGAATCAATCTGGAGCATGGCCTTGCTAATATTCTCCTCTGCTGACAGCACGATTCTCTTGTTAGACTCTGTCACCATATTGTCAAGGACGTCTGTCAAGTCGCGGGAAAAGCTGTCGAGAGCCGACTCAATCATGTTGAGCTCAGAATGTTTTTGTTGAAGTGTCATGGTCTGCTGCTGCTGCTGTTGCTGACGTTGGCGGAGAATATCAGTCGCCCTGAGCTCAGGCGACGAAGACGAGGGGGAAGGGCCTGCCGGTGTGGATACAGAGTCTCGAACATTCTTGCTGCCCGTGCTTGTGCTGGCCCTAGGAGCCTCAGCCTTGCTGGTTGGCTCATGGTCACCTCCAAAGAGGGCCTCGACAAACGAAAGAATGGTAGGCAAAGCATCCTGGAACTCCTGCTCAGGGGTGGTGGCCTTCTTTTGGTCATCCAGAGCCTTCTTGGCCTTTGCTTCTTGCTCGGCTTGGTCCTTCTTGGCTTTTTCGTCCTGTGGGCGCAGCTGTTGAGGGACGCATGCTTGGTGGCGTCGCTTGCATGGATAGCTCTCCTCTTGAGGTTGATGGCGCTTTTCTTGCTGAGGGAAGAACAGCACTTCGAGTAGGCGGCTCAAAGTCTCAGGGTCCTCACCATCCTTGGTAGGACGAGCGGCGCTGGGGCAAGCTTGTCTCTCGGCATTTGCGATCGCCTGGGCTCTGGCACGGCAATAGGCTGCCTTCTCTTCTTCTTGCTTCTGTTGCTGTGCCGCACGAGCTTGCTGTCGAACAAGTGCCTCGATGAAGGCAGTCTGCTGCTGTTGCTGCTTCTGTTCTCGGATCCACTGGGCCTTCTTGAATCGCTGGATGGCCTCTTGTTCGGCCTGGTACTGCGCCTGCGCCTGGGCAATAGCTAGTTGTCTGGCTCTCTCTTGCTGGAGCAGAGCCTCATAACGTTCTTGTTCCTGTCGCTGCAACTGCTGACGAATCTGCTGGCGAGCAAGACGTTCGCGCTGTTTCCTTTCAAGGGCGGCACGCAAAAGAATCTCTTCTTCGTCCGTATCATCGTTCAAGGTGAGGTCAGGTTGGAAACTCGACGTAAAGGCATCGTGGACTGGAGCCTGAAACGTAGTGTACGTCTGGAAACCAGGGCGATGTTGACGCCTAGCAGTGTAAGCGGTATGGGGGTGGAAAGAGTACATGATAATAGTCTGTGTCTTAGGGTAGTGCGCTGTAGTAAGTGTAGAAAGTATCGTCGTCGTCGTTGAAAACGTAGATAGAAAATGTAAATGCTGAATGAAGAGAAGAGGGATGCACCGGCCCTTTAAATACTTCCCCGAGTCTAAATGCACAGCCTCCGAAGAGGCATTGCGTGTGCGTGCACTGACAAATCACCGACGCGTGGCCGGCCAATTCGGGCATGGTGGCAATTTGTCAACAAGCTCAGCACAGGAAGCTTCTCGAACCCTCAAGGTTCTTGAGAGCATCATGCTGCGGTACCTTCATACTCACACACTTACGCAGCCCCCAGTGACGCTATTGCACCTCTCATGGTTGCCAGCTCTATTGATATGATGTTCCCTGGGAACATGGCTGCGCCAGGCGTAGTATATTCTATCATAATTTATGCAGCATCATCATCATCCGTATCGTCGTCAGACTCCGAGTTCCAACTAAAAAAGCCTCCCTTCTTGTTCTTGCTGGCCCCTCCGCTCGGTTCATCCACAGGCCCTGATTTCCGGAAGGTTCCTCCAGAGCCAGACCGTTTTATATTGAACAATCCGTCGGGTCCATCAATCCTAGAGTCGAAATCACGGCGATCAAAGAACTTGTTGACCGAAGTCAAAAGCTCCCTCTGATCTTCACCATATCCTGCTTCTGCCATGGCATTGTCCACAAACGTACCGCTCTGTTGTATAGTGTCGAGTCCTTCCACTGTTTCGCTAGGTCGCTTCCGTGGACCTGCTGGCCTCAAAGACGCTGCTCCTGAATGAAGAGAAGCTTGATCGGCTTGTTCAGGCTCGAGGGTATCGTCGGGGCGTGAGCCTGCCGTCCGTGCCCGATGCTTCAAGCGTGGGCGTAAAGCCTTTGGACTCGTTCCACTCCCCTCTGCAATGTCATCCATATTATCCTCCGTTCCATCATGTCGCTCGTAATCCCTCTGATCCATGTCATCTTCGACCTCACTCTCGCTGTCGCTCTCGACATGGATTTGGAATGGTAATGGAATATCCTTGATCGCACGGAAATGACCACAATTGTTGAGATGTTCGTTCTCTAGACGGAAAAAGTTCCACATCCAACGACTGTATGTAACACTCTGTTAGTTGGTTTGCAGCTGTGATATCATGAATCCATGATGTACCATGTATCTTACCGAAGGACCTCGATCAAGGCCAAGCCGAAGGACAGGAAAAGAGGATTGACATCTAATGATACGACTCGGAGTATCCAGGAGAATCTTCCCAAGCAATCCAACACAATGGCAACGTAGTAGACCCATTCCCACGAGTAGACCAACTCTGGTCGCAAAAAGGGGCGTCCGGATGCCCCACCACCATGCTTTCCAAACCGAAACAGACCCCAATCCATGTACACGTCCCAGGAGAAGGTGTACATGCTTGTGATGATCGAGATGACGATATAAGCTGCCTTGAGACGGTAACCACCGTAATGGCGGTACGAAAAGTAGATAAAGATCGTCGCGAGTGATGCAGTATATTTGCCACAGTTGGCCAAATGAGGGAACCATTGTTGCGTGTCGCGGAAACGGCGAAGGCATTGAAGCAAACGGAACCATGGTGGTAGTGCTGTTACGAAAGGTGTGATCCACATTTGACCTGTCGAGCACTCTTGAGCTAGAGTTGAGAATGTTTTGCTTTGTGAGTCCTTCATACTAGCGGCTTTTTCGATGTGAATGTTCATTGGCCCATTTCTTACCAAGGTTATTCCACCCGTTTGCGTAAGCGCAGATGGCAAACTCAAATTGTTCAATCGAGTACGAGAGCGAGTTCATCTCGTCTGCCAAGAAGAAGTCTCGGAACTCGACGCTATAGTATCCACTGATCAAAAGTCGCCCGATGCTGAGAAGGAACCATTTGCGGGCACTCCAATTCGCAATTGGCAACGGACAAACCAGGATCAGCAGCAGGATGCTCACGAGAACCAGAGGGTAATAATATGCCAACGGAACTGTCGCATGGGTTCCAAAGTCAAGGTAGACTGCAATGCAAAGAACCAACATGAAAAATGTTGGGAGCTAATTGTGGGACGGTACACATTGCAGTGTTAGCAGACGGAATGAACACCTAAACCCACACTCTGACCCTACCTAGCAAACATGACAAGGGAATGTGGACGAACTTGCCTCAAAGAACTCGTGATAGTCAAGGTTATCGCGTGGATCAAATTCAAAGATGAACTTGTAGTTGATCCTTGCTCTTGCCCACACATACATGTTGATTCCGAACAGGCATGCGAAAAGGGTTGTCAAGAACAATCCGGCATACACGAGCAACAGCCCGTTCCAGTTGGGAATCCTGGTCTGCGTGTCCTGCGAAAAGGCACCCTGGAGGCCAAGAATTAACAGGGGAACAGCCAGACCGAGATAAAGTCCGACCCTCGCGCTGGCAGAATGATGGGACTGTACTCAAGGCAAAAAACATGAATGTCAGCCAGTGGCATATTCTGTTCAGCGATCCGCTATAGCCTCTCAAGCAACGAAAAGAAGTATACTTGCATGACGTCGAGAATCGGGGATCCTTAGCTTTGCCATACCGCGGCGCCGGCGACCGCCCTCATACTTTTCAATAAATAGGTCCTCGGTTTCTTTGAAAAGATCATCCAGGGTGGTTGAAGACATAAAATAGGTAGGGTTCAACTTGGATGTGACGAACGCCTTGGAGGCTTTCCATCCCGCTGTTTTGTCGTACTTCTTCATGATCTTCACGAATCCAGTGTTGTTCAGGATCTATCAAAGTGAACAACATCCAACGTCAATTACAACTCAATGCCCTCGCATGTAGCGTTGCTGTCATGCCGAGTTGATAGCCCGTATTGGCTTACCTTATAATTCTTGATCATCTCAAGACTACGGTAGAACTCGTACAGCGCTGCCTTGATTCTGGCTCTAGCGACTTTGTGGTTTAAATGCTGCCGACGGCTTTCTTCATCGTCCACAATAAGATGGCTATGCCATTTGTCTGGATCATTCGAGGTTGGATCCGCCTGTTGGTCGTCGGCAGCCCCGCGGTTCTCTCTCTGTCGGATAGCCTGATCAGAGGCTGCCCTTTCACTCCTGACTGGAAAGGCTGGTACAGCTGTAGAGAACGCGCCTGCTGCTTGGCATTGTTGGCTCGTATTAGGGTGGGCAGGGCCAAGTGTGACATTCTCTGTGGAGGATGTACTTCCCATGAGTGTTCCGAAACCACGCCTGACCTTTGACCATTCTGTTTGATACCATTCTTGCCCGTCTCGCTGCCCAGCCTATTGGTATATCAAAGAGCCTTAGATATCGGACCATCACAATCGAACACCATGACAGCGGTGAACAAACGCAACTTACAATCCTTTCATCATGGCGGCGCTTCCATTCATCTGCCACGAAGAGTTGTTGCTTCAAGATCCTGAGCTTTGTTTCCGCCTCAAGTTCCTTTTCTACAAGTCCAAGGAGACCGCGTTATTAGTCTATGCAGAGAAAAGGGCGAGGAGTGTGATTGCCGTCTGAACACAAGGACCGCTACCAGGATATGTTTCATACGTTTGTAAAAGGCATCCACCGTCGCGAGCTGAGAATCAAGAAATCCGAAGAAAGCCTTCTCCTCGTCGAGTAGTTGGTCCATGACACTGTCAATCGAATCGCCTTCAGCTATCAATCCAATGAGATGCATCCGGTCAAAGCTTAGTTGAAATAGAAAATTACAATGTATCCGCATCTGATACAACGTTAGGCGGAAAACGTACCATGGATAACTCTGGATCGTTTAGACCGTTCAGGGACCCGAGGTTTGGTCAACCGGCGTTTCAATTTCCCCAAGACCTTACTTGTGTTGTGTGACTGAACACCATTCCCATTTTGTTGTACCACAGAGTCGTGTTGGCCTGGTGGCTCTGCCTGACCCAAGTCATCCTCTTGCTGAGGCTCCTGTTCTTGTTGAAGCGCGGCGTCCTGAGCTCCTGGCAAAGTGTTAACGCTTCGCTCAGATAGGCGGTCATCACTGGCGAGTGCAGGGGCACTAGGGAGGGTCCGAATGCTGTCATAGCTTCGCACACGACCGCGGTTTTGAGAGAGAATAGGTGTGGCTCCAGTAGGTGAGTCCAGAATGACTTCCTCTCGACGCTCAGGGCCTTCATGACCAGGCCCTGACATCATGGAGTTTCCATTGTTGGCAGGGTCACGCGAGTCGATAATTAGCCTCAATGGCTGGCCTTCATTATTCCCTGTCTCTAGACGTTCTTGAGTGGCCCTTTCATGGATGGCGATGGCGGTCTCGATTGCTTTCAGATACTTTTTCCCTTGTTTGTAGTTGAGATACGCCTTGCGCCATTCAGGAACGACTTCTTCCTGGAGAAGTTTGGCAAATTTCATGGTATAGTTCCTGCAATTGTCTTTTTATCTGTCGAATAGAGATAAAAAAGATACAAAAAGTCGTACATGAGTATTGAGACATGGGTTGTGGAGAAAGGATTGCGGAGATGCCAATGGGATCGCTGTCAAAAACAGCCTACGGTCTTACGGTCAATGGTCTAATGGCTCAACGGGCCGTCGACCGAAGTTTGCCAGGTTGGTGGAGTTCGTTGGCCCAGCTACAGAATGCCCCGCAACCAGATACAGGGATGGGAAGGGGGAGACGGTGACTCTCGAACAGAAAGAAGAAAGCCGTGTTTCGGTTCGTTGATTCCTTCCTTCCTTGCTTCCAACGAGCCAAATGTTAAAAGGTACTAGGGTGGGTCCGATCAGACGTGGGGCGATGAGAGGAGAGGAGAGAGAGGGCTTGGGTGTGTAGACGCAAGTGATGAGAACAAGAGGATGGATGGCGATCAAACAAAACAACAGGGCGAGATCGTCGGCAACTCAACGGGAGGTAACGGTTTTCTGGCAGTTCTTTGCTCTTGAGCAAAGCCCAGATGGGAGATGACTGCACGTGCACGATCAACTCATCGATTGTGCTGCGATCCGCGAGCGCGCGTCGATGTGGTCTCGAATCGTAGGGCTATATCTGCTTCGCCGCCGGTTGTTCGCCATCTCGAGCAGGAGGGCAGATTCGCCTAAAAGACTCGATCGAAGGGACCTCAATTGAAGAACTGGGGTGAACGAACAGATGTAGTGAGTGAAGCCAGCGAACAGTCTGACAATGCAAAAGCGTAGGACAACCAGCCTAGCGACCCCGCCTTCCTACAGGCGATTTTCTGAGACAGAGAGGACCTGGTGCTTGTTGCTCAAGGTTGGAACCGTTGAATACGCTAGGGCGCAAGGATCCACCACGGTCATTGTGCTTAAAAGAGTCCCCTCCCGCCCTTCGAGACATGACTCTGTGCTTTTCACAAAGGATCAACAGGACGTAGGAAACGGACACCTTCTGTCGTTGCGGAAATTCCTCACACTTGACCCATGAGGGGGTTTCAGTTATGCTTGACCGCATGTTGAGATGCGGACGCATCTGTGAAAAAGCATGATGACATCCGTACATCCAACGTTTCTGTATTCAAATGCGTATCGCACTTGAAATGCTGACACAGTCCGGATGTGATTTTCGGATGAATGCGTTGACTCCTAGAGCTGGTGTGTTTTGAACGACGGATTTGGGTCCCTAACGCGTTCGCACTTCGGTTCGCTTCAATTCCACATCCTCAATGCAAAACCCAATAACTGGAACCTCCTATTGAGTATCATCGACGAAAGGACATGTTTGCCTGGCATCTCGTCAAAGCATGAAACGAAGGAGGACCAACATTTCGATACACGGATAGCAACAATTGAGTGCCTCGTTAGAGGTATTTATAGCAATTGTCAGGGAAGAAAAGACATGGTCTTTTTTTACACTGCATTGCAGTTGGAGGGTGAGTGCATGAGTGTCAGTGCGAGAAGCTGCTGGAGCAACAAGCGGCTTCGAGGGCCTTCTCGCAGAATTCAATTGGTCAGTGGACACTCAGCCTTGTAAGACATAAAAACGTCAGTCCGGACTCTCCACCGATTTTTTTTTACAGCTTTGCTTCCTTTCAACCACACACACTCTCCCCTCTCCCGCACTCCAACTCGCTGTTCCTCGCGGCCCTTCTTGCCATGTACTCTTTCTTCCAAGACCCACGGAACGGCTACAATGCCCGTCGCCGTCAGGACCGGCAAGACTTTTCCCCTTCCTTCTCGGACTCGCTCTTCTTTGACCCGTTTTTAGGGGGTCATAACAATGGGCTCTCGGAGGCTGATGATCCTACGGGTCTGAACAGGCAGCGTCAACAACGCCAACGCCAGTGGTTACAGGAACAGCAGTATCAGCGCGAACTCGAGGAACGAGAACGACAGCAGGCACGAGAACAATACGAGCTAGAGAGACAGCAGCAACTGTTGCAAGAACAGCGTCGCCGATCTGCTGCAGAAGGACGGATGCTTGGACGACAGCAACAAAGACAGCATCCTCAGCGCTCAAAGGACCGCCATGAACACTCTGAGGGATCTCAAGCCTTTATCAATAGAGATCAGCGCCAGCATCCACAGTACACCTCACAACAACGTCCACAGCATCAACCACAGTCACATCAGAACCAGCAGTGGCGAGGTGGTCTACAGGGTCATGGCTGCAAGAGACGTGGCCGACGCCAACGAAGACGTGGCGCTCGAGAGCCTGCTGCTGACGAGACAGTGTCTGATCAGGCTGATGTAACAGAGGACACCAACTCTGCTGATTCTGCTTCTGAATGCGAAGACACAGCCGAAGCACATCCTCTTCCTTCGTTCAAAGCACAGCCTACTCGAAAGGCTTCCTTGTCTTCAGTTTCCGACGAGCCTGAGGAGTCTGAGGAGACTGATGAATCTGAGGAGCTTGATGAATCTGAGGAACAAGACGACGATGAGGATGACGAGACCGCGGCATCGGAAGAGGATGATTCATTCCCTTGCGATGAAGAGCTTCATCAAACGAGTCAAGCAGAGCTTCAGCAGATCGATACAAGCCTGGGTGAACTTTCGCACGAGTTGGATGAGATCCTAGCTGGTCAGATCTCGATCAAGAAGCAGATCTTGATGACAGAAGAGAATATCACCAAGGCCATGCTGAAGATTGATGCTGTTGAGAGTGGTGGAGACTACAGTATCCGAACGAAGCGCAAGGAACTGATCAATCGTGCAGAACAATTGCTTGTGAAGGTGGACGAGTTCAAACGCAGGACCAAAACAAGCGCTTTCAATCGCAACCACTAGAACGGCCTTTTTCAAAACGCCCCCCCCCTGTACAT
>Ga0247824_10002456_pt1 | contig 10369 bp, 9 predicted proteins | sample 13C_PalmiticAcid_FD_194412 | JGI IMG/M metagenome (GOLD analysis project Ga0247824, IMG submission 194412) | Soil microbial communities from agricultural site in Penn Yan, New York, United States - 13C_PalmiticAcid_Day48 | ecosystem: Environmental > Terrestrial > Soil > Agricultural land... | reverse complement strand
CCCCCAGCCAGCCCGTCCCCTCTGTGGCCGCTGTCAGCGCCCCTCCGTCCACGACCACACAGGTTGAACTAAAGTCTGACTTGGCCACTCGTCAGTCGCTGGTCGCTGTTTGTGCTCGCGGGTCATTGATGGCGGCCATCGACGAGAGGGGGCAAAAAAGAACACCCACACGGGTTTTTTTGATGTCCTGCCTTCGACCCTCGCTCCTCGATCTCTTCTCTTGCTCCCTTTCTTCGACGAAACCCAGAACCAACACCTCGCCAGGCCTCGCTCTCCATGCTGCCTCTCTGCCTGCTCTGCCTGCTCTGCCCTTCGCGAAGCCCCCTCCTCCCGCTCTGCCCCGTCAATCTGCCGGTCGGCCACCACCTCCAGTCAAGACACCCTCGCAGGTTTCAACCTGCCCGCAGGATGGCAAGAGTGGTAAAATCGGCGCTCTCCTGATTGGCCCTGCTGCAGCACAGCGCAGGCTGGCCGCTGGCTGGCCACACACAGCACACCCACCTTCACAAGCCCCGCTCCCGCCCCTGTCTAGCGCCGCTTGGCTTCCGGAAACAGTCTAGCGTCCGAAAAGTGCATCATCGCTCATTCACTTCAGCCCACCTGGCGCCGTCATTCCCGCTCGTCCTCTCCGTCGCCCGGCCGGTCCGTTTCCCTGCTTGTGCGAGACGCTGGTTTGTCAGACGGTGGGGATGCGTGTCTCGCGCCCGCCGTGGCTGCTGTTGATGCTGGCTGGCTGACTGACCCGGCCTTGCCCAGCGCGCGTGGTGAGGCCTCACGCTTGCTCATCCACCATCCACTGCCCCAAACCCGCTCGATGAATGAATCAATGACAAACTACGAAACGAATCTTCGTATGAGTCGGGTCACGTCACCTCCGAGCCACCGCTGATGAGCTGGATGCTCCCTCCCCAACCCTGACCAGGCGAATCATGTGAGGGCGTCCCAATGAAAGTGGCGAGGCTGGTTGCGCGCTTGGAGAGCGACGGACTCGCCACAGCCGGAATTGTGTGAGTGAGTGCAATTTGCGCCACCCAAATCGAGGAGGCCAGCGCCGCCCGGAAAACTTTTCCACCGGCGCAAATCAACACCATGTCCCCTGCCGATGGCATTTGCTGCGTCATCCCCAAAATACCTGAGGAGATGCCTCAAACTAACTAAACCTCCCTGGATCAGGCATATGCATGGCTCCCTCGGCGCGAGGCATCATCCGTATTACACCTCTGTCTTGAGATTCGTCTGGGGAAGCAGCGTTGAGACAGGTGGTGGCCAATGCGCTTTTTTGGAGCGCGCGAACCAAGCCTCTCTCCCCCTGCATTTCACAGCCGCTGTTGCGCGATCGAGTCGACTAAATTTATCTTCGCAGATCAACGATAGCGTCGGTTTGAGCGAAGGAATGGCTCGCGAGAGCCGCTGAGAGCCATGGCCGCTGTGCCGAGCCAAAAGGGAGTCCGTATCAAGGCGATCATGATACAGCGTTTACGTTGATCGTATGCTGAAGCCATTGCCATTCTGTTAACCAGAATGTGTTGGTTGATATTATCACTATGCAATTTATGTGGCCAGCCATGGTCCATCTATCAAAACGCACAGTCGAGGATGGCCGCTCAGCAACCTGCGTCGTCGTGCAAGCTCCCCGCAATCTTGGGCGGGCTGTGCTGGCTTGGGGGATCCAAGGCGCCCCCTTCCCCCCCTCACACCCCAGCATCGCCCTCACACAGCCCGGTCCACGCCTCCGGGACTCCTCCTCCAAGGGAAAGGGCGGCGATGCTCGGCTTCGGGCAATCCGCGATGCTTCGCATGGAGTCAAGACTGTCGTCATGAGTTTCAGGCAGAGCTCGGCAAGAGCGACAAATGTCTCTGTTGGCCCCATTCTCGCATGTTTGGCTCAGCTCGTTGCGACTGCAGCTTCGACGACGCATCATGCGGCCGTCGCTGCTCAAACATGCCCAGCAGGGTCGCTGATACGTGCCTGGTTTCTGGTTTGAAGGTCAGCCATCCAGCAAACTTGGCGGGCCTGGTGAAAACGGCGTCAAAAACGGCCCCTAAAAACGCAGGCATGCCCAATGAGAGGCCGACGCTTGGCTTTCCCCGCTCTGCGGCCCGTCACCAACTGCAGGCTGTGGGCGCTGCTGTTTGGCAGATTGGGTGCCCATCCTGCCGATGTCGAATGCAGAGTAACCCAACATCAAAAGAAATCGAGCATGACTCCGACAAGGCAGACGAGCGAGCCAGAGCCCGTCGGCTGATTTGCACGCCACCCTTCAGGCTCAAGGCTGGACTTCCGTGAATGGACGGAGACGGCCAATCACGGCCGCGGGAGAATCGGGCGGGCCTGGAGGAGAAGGAACTTCAGACCAAAAAACCACGCTGTCTTGGTCGTGCCCAGCGATGACTCAACCCCCAAGCTTGCCGCGCTTGAAACCAACCCACCACTCGAGAGACCCAGCCGCGATATCGGACCACGTCTTTGACAAGCAGCTGACTTTCTCGATCTCCGAGGCTTCAGGAGGGCTGAGGGAGTCAAATTCCATGCCAGGAAATCAGGTGAAATCAGGTGACTGGTTGATCTCCAAGAAGGGCTGATCACGTTGCCCGCGTCCCTTGGAATTGAACATCAGCTGAGGAGGAAGCGGGCTTCAGGGGACTCCAAGCGCGGCTCAGCAACACCAAGACCCCGCAATCCAGCTGTGGAAGACCTGCCCGGTGCGGCCTCGGGAGCCCTCTGAACCCATCTGAAAGGGGAATGCTTCAGTCAGCGACATCATCAGCCTTGTGGGGTCGAGTCCCCCCCCTTCCGTGACCTTAAAGTCTGTGCTGTAAGCCTGATGAGTTGCCCCCAGTCAAACCCTGCACACCACACGGCAGTGAACAACTCCGCTCAGCTTTCCGAAGCGGGGAAAGTGGTCATCAGGGCTGACACGTTTCAGCTCGGTGCTGGAGAGAAGGCGGCCCGGCCTTGCCTGTTGACGACCACCTGTGGCGACAGCGAAAGGGGGCCGGAGCATCAGGCCGAGAGAGGGGCCCGGTTGTTGGTCAACATGCTGTGAATGCGTTGCTTCTGCCTCTTCGCTCATCATGCGTCATGTTGAGAATGATGCCTCGAACTGACAAAACAGTCTAGTCAGGAGAGAGCAGAGCAGGCAGACGTCAGGGGTTTGTTGACGCGACTCAGCCCGCGCAATGCAGCAGTGGAATTACACATCATGAGCCATGCACAATCCAGAGTTATTCACCCAGGAACGCCTCGCCAAGCAAGCCCGTTCACAGGCAAGATCCCCGATCGGGCTCGCGAAGGAAGGGACTTGTGTTCTTGTCGCGTGGCAGCGGGCAGCCGAGTGTTGCATCGCGTTTTCCAGAACGGAGGGTTCAACTCGGGGGGCTTTCTTAGCGCAGGCAGCAGCAGCAGCCAGGAAGGCGGCCAGGATCCTTCCCATCCCCACTCACCCACCACTCACCACCACCAACCACCGGCCAGGCCTTGTTTGGGCCTCGAATTCCGCGTGAGGTGTTGTTCAGACCGCAAAAGCCAACCACCTGCCCTGCCGTCGACCATCTGCAACAGGCACCAACAGCCCGTAGGGAGGCCGCAGTTCCATGTTGAGATGCGCCATGACAACCATGTGTCCTCATCCCCACCAGCCGGGGCAACCAGCCTTGCACCAAAGACGGCGAGAAGCGTTGTTCTCTCACCATCACCTGGGCGATGACTAACCCCCCGTTGCTTTGCCGCTTCTTACGCCCGCCAAGCCAGAGCAGCGGAGTAACTCTTGATGATTCAGTCCGAATCGTCACCTGTCAGACGGTGGCAACATCAGCGAGAACCGGGGCAAGACATCATTCCCCGTGGTTGTCATGCCAGCAGGCAGGCAGCGTCAGCGCAAGAACACAAGTCCCTCCCAGCCCACCAGCCTTGCCCCGATGAGCTGGCCGGCGACGCGGCGGCGCTTGCTCACCGCCCCGCCGACGCCATCTTTTGCCCGACATCGCTCGCCGAGGCAGAGCTCAGCGACACTATCGACAAGGTAAAACCCCCCAAGGTGCGCAAGTTGCCAGTTGGTCAGGCAGTAAGGCTTCAAAAGCTCAAGTTGGGCGTCGAGGCAAGGCAAGGCAGACGTGGGTGCCACCTCGATCTTGCGCCAACACTCAACACAAGGCCACCACCAAGCCAGACGCAGTTAGGAAGGTGACGGTTAGTTCGTCAAGTTAGTTAGTCCATACTGTGCTGTCTGTGTCTGTTGGTCCCCCTCCATCCTCCCACAACCACGAGGCTGTCCGTCAAGAACCAAGCCCCGTCCTCACCGCACTCACCGCCAACGAGGACCCAGACTCGGACAAGGCAGACATCCAAACCAACCGACTCACCCCCCGAGTGACGTCCCCAACGACAAAGCCGCGTCAAGACAACCAACCCATGAGTCTCACCCGTCCGTCCGAGTCACCGGACGCAGAGGGAGGCAAGAAAAGACACACTCACTGCCCGCAAAGACTGAGTGACTCCCATCCCGACATCCATCACAGAGCCGACGATACCCACGACGGCCCCCTTGTCTCAAGTTGAGCGCGCCGAGAGTCGAGTTGGATGCGCCGCGCTTTGTCACCACGCCGCCGGCAAGCGAGCCGCGCCTCCTTCGTCGGGGGATGGCAACGTAAACGTAAACCGGGAAAGGGATTCGAGGGGCGAGCAGAAGCCGGCCGGCGATGACCAACTTTCCCATCCTGCCCACCATGGCGCGAGGACGGCACAGCCGACACAGCCACACGCACACACAAGGCACACACACTCCCAATCCCCCACACAGGGGGGTTTCGCCCACTTTCAAGGAGATGAACCGCATCGTTCCCAGTATGAGACCATCTAGTTTTACATGACCTAGGTGAGGACCTCACTCCACCCGAAACAACGGTTTTGATATCGTTCTCTCAAAACGAACTCTGCCCATTTTGTCCCTTGCCCGACTGCCCTCAGCTCAGCAAAAAGAACGGCTGCCAGGGAACCAACCACACAAACCAAGAAGCCAAACCCGTGCCCCGAAACGTCACCCATGAGAAAGGAGCCCGGTTCGGGCTCTAAGCCGCCATGTAGGTGGAGGCATCGACACCCTCCTTGGGGAACTCGCTGGTGGAAGAGTTAGTAATTGGACCGTTGAGAGATGCTAGGGTGGGGACTGCGTACGGAAGAGCGACCTCGAAGCGCTTCTCAATCTGCTGCAGCACCTCCTTGTCCTGGTCGGTGGTGACGAAGGAGATGGCAAGACCCTTGGTACCGAAACGGCCGGCACGACCAACACGATGCAGGTAGGAGTCGGCGTCGGCGGGAAGATCATAGTTGATGGCCAGGTTGATGCGCTCAATGTCGATACCACGGCCGAAGACGTCCGTGGCAACGCAAATGCGCTTGTTGAAGTCCTTGAACTCCTTGTACCGGCGAATGCTATGCGGAAGTCAGTATCATTCCCAATTACGCAAGACATGGGCATCAAACAACATACCGCTCCTCCTGGCTGACACCGGAGTGGACCGCAATCGAAGGGAAGTTGCACTCGCGCAGGAGCTTGTCAAGCTCGGTGGCACGGAGAGTGCTCTTGACGAAGATGATGACCTGGTTGAACTGCAGCTCGTCGAGCAGCTCGTTCAACTTGCGGTTCTTCTCCCTCTCCTCAAGAGGAATGTAGTACTGCTGCAGGCCGTGGAGCGTCAACTTGGTGTCTTCGTCGACGTAGTGCTCTGTGGGGTTCTGCATGAACTTCCGGCAGATCGGCTTGATCTCGTCCGAGAGCGTGGCAGAAAACATCATGACCTGCTTCTGCTGCGGGGTGGCGCGGAAGATCTCCTGAACATCGCGACGCATATCTTGAGGGCCCAAGTTAGCCGGGGCGCCAGTTGTGACGGGCAGGTTTAGGTTGAGACTCACCAATCTGGTCGAGCATCTTGTCGCACTCGTCAAGGACGAACATGCGGACATTGCCGAGCCGGAGGTGCTTGTCGCGGACAAGGGCATTGAGACGGCCCGGGGTGCCGACGATGATGTGCGGGTGGGTGTCCTTGTTCTTGAGGATCTCGGCGTCCTTCTGAATGGAAGTGCCGCCGTAGAAGACGCCAGTCTTGATGTCGGGCATGTACTTGCTGAAGCGGTTGTACTCGTTGCGAATCTGGAAAGCCAGTTCGCGAGTATGGCACATGACCAGGACCGAGCACTCTCCGGCGACAGGCTCAACCTGCTGGAGGGTGGTGAGGACGAAGACGGCAGTCTTGCCGAGACCAGACTTGGCCTGGCAAATGATGTCGCCGCCGAGCATGGCCTGGGGAATGCATGTCTGCTGAACTGTAGTCGGGGGCGGCATTAGAATCGGGAATGCAAACAATCGGGTGTGCAACGTGACGGGTACGGCGGATGGGGTGCTCAAAAGAGGGTAGGTAGGTCCGTCCACCGTCGCAGCAAAGATTCAGCTCTTCCGTCGGTCCCTCGCTTCCCGAATGGTATCTTGCTTCCAGCAACCGGCTGAGCAGGCGCGCGCAGGGTGGTGTGGCGACCATGGCCGCCAATCACCCACTGCCTCGAGCAGTCGATGGCGACTGTGTCGCCGGTCTGGCAGTGCCCCATCATAGAATCCCGTGATGAGTTCGATGCATGGAGCTCGGAAGCAATCCATGAAAGCGACGTCGTCGCTCGCTCGCTTCCCATATGACGACTGTCATGTGTAGGGTCTTGTGCCCGCGCCTTGGCTCAGCGGTGTGGTCCGAACGGCATCTTCCGTCCCTCGGAGAACGGAAAATCCAGACAGAGGTGATGGCCGGTCGGCGGTGTTGACCGAGCACCATGGGCCCTTTGTTGCATGCCGCGCGGCGCGTCGTCGCGCTGCCCCGACAGCAACCTTCGCTCCCCGACCGCTCCTGCTGCTGCACAGCTTTGCCTCTTCTTTTTCTCCTCCTCTTCCTTTTCTTTTTTGCTTTGCGAGATGGACGGACCCGTGGGAGGGGCAGGAGGGATTAACGATAAGCTGGGGATGAAACTTGTCAGGACTAACCCTCCGACGGATGCTCGAAGCCGCAGTCGGCGATGGCGCGAAGAAGCTCGGGCTTCAGCAGGAAGTCGCGGAAGCCGGTGGAGTGGATGCCGACGTAGGAGCCCTTCTTGTCGACATTCTGGGCGGCGGCGGCAGTGTCGCCTTTCTTTCCGTTGGAGGCCTGAGCGGGAGCCTCATTGTTGAGCTCGTCGTCGGAGTAGTCGATGAGATCCTCCTCGCCAGACATGTTGGGCAGATATGCGGTCGAGAGCTTGACGCGACTGCGCGGTGGGGAAAAAACAAAGAGGTCGGTGGAGGGCGGGAGTGGCAGTCGCGATTCCCAGCACAAAGCGAAATTACCGGGAAGGAACAACGACAGAGAATTATCGCGATTGAGCGTCGATGATGGGTATGGGGTTTTTGGGGTGTTGTTGGAGTGTGGTGGTGATGGAGAGCGCAAGGCAACCAAGGGAGAGGGAAGAGGCGAGATCGACCTGCAGCGGCACAGCCTCAAAACTTGACCGCGGACAGCTTTAGCCCGTTGTGGCTTAGTCGCATGGCAGCTGCTGTGGCCAGGCCGGGGAGAGAGCTGGGCCGCCTTGGCGCACAGGCCACCTGCCTTTCTCTTTCTCTTTTGTCTTTCTTTTTCTTTCCCCTTCGACCCGATGCGGAGCTCTCGATTTACATTCCGCTCCTGAGCTCGCCTCTCGACTTCGACAACCGGATCCGGCCAGCAGCCTGATCAGTCATGGCAAAGGGGAAACCCGGGGGCGGGGTGCAAAACAGGGCCATCTACTCGCGCATCTCGTTCCTTCAGCAGGCCGCAGTCGCCCTCACCTCCATCCCCGAGCCGCTTCCGGCCTCGGGCTCCGACGGCGCCAGCTCTGCAAACATCCCCTCAGTCTCCTCCAGCTCCAACCATGGCCCATGCATCAAGAATCGCAGTGGCGATGTACCCGGAGCCGCCCTGGATGGCATGAGCAGGCGGCTGGCGACGGATTTGCGCGCCGTGTCTCTCAAGACCAGGATCCGCCTGATGCCCGCGGTCAAGCAGATGATCTGCAAGTTTTGCGATTCGGTTCTAATTGACGGGCAGTCATGCACATCCACTGTCGAGAACAAGAGCAAGGGGGCCAGGAAACCGTGGGCCGATGTCCTCGTCCGCAGGTGCCACACCTGTGGGAGGGAGAGGAGGTATCCGGTCAGCGCTGCCAGGCCGAGGCGCAAAACGGACCGGCGACAAGACCAAGACGACAGCAGCCACAGTCAGGGGCAACAAAGACAGCAAAGCTGACACTTCTTCGTTTCTTCGTGGATCAACCTAAAAACGATGGTTTGACAAATCGACATTGAGGCAGCATGACCGCGCAGTGGTCTTCATCCTCGACATGTCAGGAGTTGTGCTGCTGTAAAGGTCGGGTACCACCCCGACGATCCCGTATCAACGCGCCGTTGAGCCCAAAGCACCCATACCTTGGGTCAACTGCCCTCCTTTCCCGAGTCCTGCAGTCGCCAACATCACGGCTACCTGCGATTCGAGACTCGGCCCCGGCGCAGAGCGAGTTGCCAAACAACGTCCAAGGGTGTGCCTACCACCAAAGACGGGTCTTCCCTGGTCGGGGGCCATCCATCACCAAGACGCTACTCTTGAGAGATTGCCACCGCCGTGGGCAGCGCAGGATTCCAGCATGCAACACGGCGCCTCGGCTCCGAAATCGCCTCCCTCAAACACTCAAGTCCGGCTGCCCCCCTGCTGTTGAACGGATTCCTCCCCGAGAACTTTGCTGGACGCCATCAACCTGTCGCGAGTCAGCAGTGCCCAGAGTCAAGTACACGACAAGTGGCACACTCACAACCCGGCATGCCAGCTCCCAAGTCCGCGCATGGCCTCGGCCTGCACGCTGGTCATGCGCAACAGGCTCTCCGTGTCGGCCAGGTTGGCCGAGAGTTGGGCCAGCTGTGCCTGGAGCTGGGCCTGGAATCAGGGGAGGATAGGTTAGCGGCTGGAAGCTTCGGCTTGCTTCTATCAGATGAGGGGAGATAGTTGTAGGAAATGTTAATTACCAGCTGTCTCGCCTTCACCGCGCTTCCCGATGTGGCCATCGATTGCCGCGATGCCGTGTTTGTGCTGTAGTTGCGACTCGCCATGGCTGAGCAAGGGGTGAAGATGCTTGTTTGTAAAGGATCGTAAACAGGTAGTTGGCTCAGTCTCTGGTCGTCTCCGTCGCGATGTTGTGTGGAATCAACCAGCGACAACGCGAAGTTGAAGTTGGAGAGCGGGGTGGACCATCCATCAGCTTTGAGCTTTGATTGGCGGAGAGTGGCCCGGTTGCTGCGACCCTCAGGCCGTCAACAAACAACACCACATCGACAGCCCAAGGCTCAAGAAAGGCACTGTGACGATCACCGAGGATGAGAGTTCATTTCTTGATCCATGACAGATAGAGTACATCATGTTCGTTTCCTGTCCGAACTACAGATTACAAACAAGCCAGCATGGTCACTACTCGCTTCGACTGAGGGGCATCAACGACATGGGAAGAGGGGTTGGAACGAGGGGTTCGGCTTGGATCTGTCCCTCAAAATCTCTTGTTGAGATTCCAGTTGTCTCTTTCTCTCAAAAAAGAGCCGAAAGAAACGGGCAAGCAAAAACTCGAGCTACAATAAGCAGATGAAACAAAGTCGGCTGCTGTCTCCCAGCCACAGCGCCACTTGTGCCATCCACAGTGGAGATGACGTGTTTACAAAACTACTCTCCCCACGTTGGAGTTTCCAAAGGTGGTGATCATCAACTCGGGCGATCCCAGAAAATACGAGACGCGTCGCTGCCATTGCGCCAGCCCTCGTATTCCCCCAGCAGACGCGCATATACGGGATAGTTTTACTCGGAGCTCATTCTGGCCTCTGGATCGACACGGTCTGCTGCCGCCTGTCGCCCGCCGGGTTGGAGCCTGGCGAGGATCAGTATTAAACCACCGCTGGGTTAGGCCGGGGCGGGATCTGCCCGGTCGTCTTAGCATGTAGGGCAGACTGCCGAGCGCATCGAAGAACGTGTCTTGAACTTCTATCCAACTATCTCTCCCCAACCCTTTGACCACAGCTTCAGGAGGGACAAGGGCGGAAACAGCTGTTCCACCCATCTTGGTTCTAGGTATTAACAATCTCAAGCCCACGACCGCAACCGCCCCCATCGTCATCATTATCATCACTGGAAAAGCCGGGAAACGAAAGACACACACACACACACAAGTCCTCCTGCTGCGACCCGCTGAACGGAGAGCCCATTATCTAAGCCCCTTGCAGAGGCCAACTTCTCGAAGAAAAAAACGCCGTCCGTCGAGCGCGCGTTGTCTCCCCCAAACGAG